>Ga0080064_1003084_pt1 | contig 25592 bp, 27 predicted proteins | sample Subgrocontami54m_FD_69260 | JGI IMG/M metagenome (GOLD analysis project Ga0080064, IMG submission 69260) | Subsurface groundwater microbial communities from S. Glens Falls, New York, USA - GMW46 contaminated, 5.4 m (SPADES assembly) (version 2) ...
TCGCGCCGCTCGCCTCCAGCGTTTCGGGCATGTTCCCCCCGCCTTCGATCTTCACCGCCTCCGCCCCCCCTTCCTTGAGACACCTCCCCGCATTCCGCTTCGCCTCCTCCACGCTCACCTGAAAGGAGAGAAAAGGCATATCCGCCACCACCAATGCCCGCGTTCTTCCCCGAACCACGGCGCGGGTGTGATAGATCACTTCGTCCAGAGTCACCGGCAAAGTGTTTTCGTGTCCCTGGATTACCGAGCCGAGTGAATCCCCCACCAGCAGGATGTCCACGCCGGCTTCGTCCAGGATGCGGGCAAAGGAGTAATCATAGGCAGTCAGGGAGGAAATCTTCTCCCCCTTCTGCTTCATTTTTTTTATCTCTTGGACCGTTACCTTTCCCGCCATAGATGGAACCTCCATAAATAAAAAAGCCCTCCTGGCAAAGCCCGGAAGGCCCTTTGATACCCGTTCTACTAAAAAGCTTCGGTCCCTTCCGTCTCAGTCCAGACTACCTGGATCCAAGCGGTATGTAGTGCTGCGTCCCGGAACCCATGTTGTTGATTTCCTTGATCAAGTCAGCCAAGTGCTCGCTGCTTGAAACGAAATCGATCTCGGAGCTGTTGACCACTAAAAGAGGGCTCTCTTCGTAGCGAAAAAAGAAAACGCTGTAGGCCTGAGCCACCTCTTTCAGGTATTCCGGGGACAAATTCCTCTCATAACTCTTATCTCTCTTTTTGATCCGCTTGTAAAGAACCTCCGGGCGGGCCTGGAGGTAAACCACCAGATCGGGCTTGGGCACCCGGGGATTCAAGAGCTGGTAGATCTGCTGATAGAGAGCGAGCTCCTCGCTGCTCAGGGTAATGCTGGCGAATATCTTGTCCTTGGCAAAAAGATAATCCGCCACCGTGGTCTGGCTGAAAAGATCTTGCTGACTTAAAGCTCTTTGCTGTTGATAGCGGCTCAGGAGGAAAAAAATCTGATTTTGAAAGGCATGGGTATTCCGATCCTCGTAAAACTTGGCTAGAAAAGGATTATCCTCGACTTTCTCAAAGACACTGCGGGCCTGAAACTCCGCCGCCAGAATCTTGGCCAGGCTGGTCTTGCCCACGCCGATCGGCCCCTCCACCACGATATATTTGGCTTTCGCCATCTTAGCCGGTGAATCTACACAAAGGGCGAAAATTTGTCCAGTTTTTCGTGAGTTGCCAGCATCTGACCTAGAACTGGACATTTCTTCCGTATTGGAGTAATGGAAATTCAGTTGATGAAATACTGAAATGAAGGATTGAGGCTCACCATGATGACACCTCTGCTCGATTGCACGGCTGGGTTATGAGATCTCCATGGTTCCATTACACCGCGCTTTCCATTCTTATCCTGTTGGCCGGATGCGGTTATAACTCCCTCCAGGCCCTCGACGAAGATGTCAAAGCCGCCTGGAGCGAGGTGCAGAACCAGTATCAGCGCCGCGCTGATCTGGTCCCGAACCTGGTCGAAGTCGTCAAGGGCGCGGCAAAATTCGAACAGGAGACGCTCATGAAAGTCGTGGAGGCGCGGAGCAAGGCGACAGCCGTGCAGTTAGACGCGAAGGCCTTGAGCAGCCCCGAGGCCTTTAGGCGCTTTGAAGAGGCTCAGAGAGGGCTGTCCGGGGCGTTGTCGCGTCTCCTGGTCACGGTGGAGCGCTACCCCGAGCTCAAGGCAAATCAAAACTTCCGCGATCTCCAGGCGCAACTCGAAGGGACCGAGAACCGCATTGCCGTGGCTCGGAAGCGCTACATCGAAAAAGTAGCCGAGTACAACAAGGGCGTGCGCTCCTTCCCGACCAATCTCACCGCCCGTTACCTTCTCGGATTCGAGGTGCGTGAGACCTTCAGCGCGGACGAAAAAACGGCCCAGCCTCCCCCGGTCAAGCTCTAGCAGAATCATTGGAAAACTCTGTTTTCAAACTCGCGCGAGTGACTCGACTTCCCATCCTTCTTTTTCTGATCAGCCTCACCGCGATCCATTCCGCGAGGGCGCTCGAGGTCCCGCCGCTCAGAGGCCGGGTCAATGACTACGCCGGCCTGATGCCCGCCGAGCGGGCACAGGCCCTGGAAGAGCGCCTGGCCCGTTTCGAGCAGGAAACCGGCCATCAGGTGGCCGTCCTCACGATCCCCGGTCTCGAGGGGGAGGACCTCGAAGGCTTCAGCCTCAAGGTCGCCGAGAGCTGGAAGATCGGCAAGAAGGGTTCCGATAACGGCGCCATCTTTCTCATCGCCAAAAATGACCGCAAGCTCAGGATCGAGGTCGGCTACGGCCTCGAAGGGGTTCTTCCCGACGCGATCGCAAGCCGCATTATCCGCGAGGTGGTCGTTCCCTATTTTCAGGCGGACGACTTCGCCCGTGGCATAGAGGCGGGAGTCGAGGCGATCATAAAGATTGCCAGCGGCGAGCCGCTGCCGGAGCCGGCCCGAAGGAGGCCGGGCCAGAACCAGACATTATTATTTATTCTCTTTCTGTTGGCCATTCCTATCATGGCTATTTTAAGCAGCCTGAGCCAGAAGAGGACACACCAGGCTTGGAGCGGAGCGGGAAGACGTTACACCGGTCAGGGAGGTCCCTTTTGGGGTGGCGGAGGTTTTGGCGGAGGCGGCTTTGGAGGCGGGGGTGGTTTCAGCGGAGGCGGAGGAGGGTTCGGGGGCGGCGGCGCCTCGGGGAGTTGGTGAAACTATGAACGCCGAGAAATATTTCATCGCTGAAGAAAAAGAGAAGATCCGCCAGGCGGTGATCCTGGCGGAACAGCGCACGTCGGGCGAGATCGTGCCCCTGATTGTCGGCAGCAGCGATGATTACCTCGAAGTAGAGATCGGCGGTCTGATCGCAGGTAGTGTGATCGGCACCGCCGCCGCCTTTATCTTCGGCGATCCCTGGGCGCCGGCACACAGCCTGCTCACCTGGCCGCTGCTAGGATCGGGGCTCGGATTCATTCTTTGCCGCGTGCCTGCCCTCAAGCGATGGTTGATTTCAAACAAAAGGGTTGCCGAAGCGGTCGAGCTCCGCAGCCTCGCCGCTTTTACCGCGCACGGCCTCCACTACACCGAGGCGCACTCCGGAATTCTCATATTCGCCTCGCTCTTCGAGCGGCGCGTTATCGTCCTTGCCGACCGGGGGATCAATGAAAAAGTTCCGGCCGGGACCTGGAACGAAGTCGTGGAAATGCTGACCTCCGGGCTCAAGTCCGGAAACGGCTGCGCAGCCTTTTGTAAAGCGATCGAGCGCTGCGGCAAAATATTGGCCGCACACTTTCCCCGGCAATCCGATGATCGCGACGAATTGGAAAACAAGCTCATCACCGAAGAGTAAGCCCTAAGAAGTCTTGAAAAAGCCCCTTTTCCCATCGGCGCGCGGTTCACGAGGAGCGGCACCCCTCGCCCCCTTCCCAGCCCCATAGAAACCAGGCCTGGCACAGGGATGTTGGGGTCATCGGGGATTACTGATGTAAGGTCAATGATGGAAAGGAAAAAGTAATGAATATGACAAAGAGATGGTTGAAAAAGAGTTCCGTACTTGCGATTGCTGGAACATTGATGGCGGCGGGTTGCGCCGGCGGACCACTGGCTACGCGGGAAAAAGCCGTTGGAAAAGCTCCGTAAAGAAGAAGAAGAAGAAAACAAAAAGGGGACAACCCGACCTATTGTCCCCTTCAAGTCAATTCAGAAACAGAGAATTACCAGCGATTACGTCCGCCGCCGCCACCACCACCACCACCACCGCCGCTTCTGTTTCCTCGACCTCCACCACCTCCACCACCACCACCATCGCGGCTTGCCATAGGTTTGGCCTCATTGACCACCAGGGTACGCCCTTCCAGCTGGGTGCCATTCAAGGCCGAGATGGCCGTTTGGGCCTCTGCCCCGGAACTCATCTCCACGAAGCCGAAGCCCCGCGACTGGCCCGTGAATTTATCCGAGATCACCTTAGCCGATTCCACGGTCCCGTGCGCCGCGAATAGCTCCTGCAGCTGCCCTTCCGTCACCGAATAGGGCAGACCGCCTACATACAACTTGTTATTCATGTTCTCCTCCTTAAAGAGAATGTTAGTGTCTTTAACCCTGAGAACCCGATCGCCTATGGAGGTAGAACATGGGAAGCTCGTAGGCAGGAACCACGCTCTGGTCGGTAATTTATCCTTTAGATATCGTTTCGCAGGGATAGACTGATTAGGGCCTTCAACCTTTACGTACTCTTCTTTCAGAAGGCCTTATACTGAAGAAGGAGCTTAAGCTTACGTCGTTTCCGTCCCTGTGTCAACCCGCGCTGCCTGTTTTCTGCGGGGCCAGTTTTTTTGCCTGGCGCTTCCGCTGTTTCAGACAGGGCGATTTCCCGCGCCGGGGCTTCCCTTCGTTGGCATCCCGACAGGCCGAGCAGGACGGGCAAATCCAACCCCCGCAATCACAGCGGCCGGCGGGTTTGCCTGCAAAACCAGGCTTGGTCTGGAACGAAAAGTGACAACTCGGACAGGCGACCTCCGTCACCCCTTCCAGAATTTCCAGATCCACAGCCGGGGCGACCCGCCGCATGGATTCTCCCCGGATCACCACGCGATATTGAAAAGTTTCCTTGCTGTTGGACTTATCCAACAGGTCTCCCCCTGCAGTGAAGCAGGCTTTAATCTCCGTGACTCCTTCTATCCGTCCCTCGTATCCTGTTACTCGGTGCCGAATGAGCGTTCCGTCCTGTAGTTTGACCGGAACCGTTATTTCTGACATATCCCCTCCCTCCATTGAAATAGAAAAGCCTCCGGCTCGTTTAAAGCTCAGAGGCCCGGCCATGGTGAAGACAGCTTTAAAGGAACAATCTGTTTTTATCACTCCCGACCCCTTTGAGCAAATCAGCGAAGAAGAGGCAAAATTGCCCTGAGGGAGGGTCCGCTACCGCGATGCCTTAAGGGTTGCAATTCTCGGCGAGTGGCGGAGCTTTCTTAGAGCCGTGGCTTCAATTTGGCGAATTCTTTCACGGGTGACTCCAAAGACCTTTCCCGTTTCTTCCAGGGTATATTCAGCCTTTTCTCTGATCCCAAAACGCATGCGGACAATCTTTTCCTCTCTGGGGCCGAGGGTCATCAGGATTTTTTGCGTCTCCTCCTTGAGATGAAGGTCGATAGCCTCTTTTTCGGGATCAGGGCAGTGCTCATCTTTGACAAGATCGCCTAGGCAGATTTCTTCTTCACTGCCGATCGGCGTTTCAAGAGAAACCGGCTCTTTCGCGAGGTTGACAATGATCCGCACCTTTTCCACCGGCATTGCCATTTCAGCGGCGATTTCCTCCAGACTGGGCCGTCGCTTCAGTTTGCGGTCAAGGTACCGTCCGGTTTGAAAAAATTTGTTGGCCATGTCAACCATATGGACTGGGATGCGGATGGTGCGCGAGTGATCCGAAAGGGCTCGGGTGACGGCCTGGCGGATCCACCAACTGGCGTAAGTCGAAAACCTAAAACCGAGCCGATAATTGAATTTTTCTACGGCCCTCATAAGGCCGATGTTGCCTTCTTGAATGAGATCGAGCAGCTGGAGCCCTCTGCCCCCATACTTTTTGGCAATGGTCACAACCAAGCGGAGGTTGGCTTCGGCAAAGTGCTTCTTTGCCCGGGCGACCCGACCTCTTTTGTCAAGAATACTCCTGACCCTTCGCTCGATTTCCTGAGCAGGCATCCCCGCTTCTTTTTCAATGACTGCGGTAGCCGCCTCTTTTTTCGCTTTCCCGTGGATTTTCTGCTCGAGATCTTTAAGTCTCTCGTAGGTTTTTCTGTAGGCATCAATAATCATCTCGATCTGCCCACGATTCAACCGGAGCACCTTGAAGACATCGGCAATTCTTTGCCCGTGCTGGATCAGCTTTTTGTCGAGCTTCCGGCGGCGACCGTCACTCATGGGCTTGTCTAATTGTCTGGCCACGCGTTCATGACTCCTGGCCAGATACCGGAGCTTTTCCATTTGGACCCGAAAGCGAGTTTTGATAATTTTCTCATTTGCCGGCGAGTCTGCCGGCACGCCGTCTGAATCCGTTACTACATCACGCACGTTCACCAGCCCGGCAGCAATCCTCTTTCCCAGCTCGAGCACCCAACGGAGCGCAAGCAGAGAAGACAAGGCTTCCGCCGCGATCTGTGCCTCACCCTCTTCGATCTCTCGGGCGAGCTTTCCTTCTTCTTCACGGCCGAGCAGAGGAATGGATCTCAGTTCCTGGAGGTAAAGAAAAACCGGGTCTTTCGCCTTTTCTAAGGTGTCATTTTCGAAGCCCGGATCGGGTTGTTCTTCATCCGCCTCTTCCTTAATTTGACTTTCCTGAGTAGGTAGTGAATCAAGGTCCCGACTCACTTCAGGAGACTGATCCCGAAAATCGAGATCTGCCGAATCTTCCACCTCCTCTTCCTGGAAAAGGTCGGCTTTCCCTCGATCAGTGGGATTGCGATGATTCATTTTTAAGCGCCACGTAAGTTTTTAACGCGCCTTGGAGAAAGCCTTATGCCGTCATGGAAATAGTATATTATCCTAGGTTAATTAACCATAGTTGTCAAGTTTAACGTTTACTCTTCAAGATAAATGGAGTATAAATAACCATATTTAGTTAATCATGAGAAAAGCTTCATGAATCTTCAGATATTAATTAAACAGCGCCTCGAGGAATTGGGGCACGAGCAGAGAAAGTTAGCTGAAGCGGCGGACGTCACAGAGTCTTATATCTCCCAGCTGCTTACGGGAAAGAAATCCCCTCCCGCGCCTCATCGATCGGACATTTACGAAAGGATCGAGAGCTTCCTGAAACTACCCACTGGGGAGCTTTCAAAGTTGGCCGGGCTGCAGCGTGAAGAAGAGCTTAGGAAAAAGACCAAAGAAGCCCCTCGTCCCCTATTTCAGGAGATCCGCGAGCTGATTCTGCAGAAATGCGGCCCCGAGAAAGCGAGGGAACTGCGCATCATCTTTGAAAGAGAACCCTTCGGCGAAATCGAGCGTCTTGTCGGGCAAAAGCTTTTAGACGTGGCCAAGGGAGTGGCCAGAGAGGAATGGAAAAACGAGAATTGGCTTCGCGTCGTCGCTCGGATCAATCATAAAAGCTACGAGGAGATGAGGGTGATCGTTCTGGAGTTCCTGGATACCGATATCTTCAACCTGTCGGTACAGAACTTCATTTACTTTCTGGCCCCGCTTGTCGAATCTTGGGATATCGATCTTGTGACCTTCAGCATGAAAATCGTTTTGGCTCCTGAATTGGGCCGTGAACAGATAAGACGGTTTGAGTTTATTGAAAGTGCGCCCGAACCAGCGACTGAAGAAGAACCCGGGCTCAGAGCCTTCCGTAAGGATGCCTCCCTGAGTGGAAACGCCACTGAAGAGGAGGTTGCATTTCTTAGGCGCCTGAGGTTTAAGGACACAAGGCCCACAGCGCTGTATTACTATAGGGAACTGCAAAACCTAAGAGATCCTCTCCATTTCGAGCGTGCGAGATCAAGGTAGGGAAACTTTCCACACGGCCGGTCGAAATAGATAGGCGGACAAAAGGTTGCTTCTTTTGACTTACATTTTGTCATTCTTCTCACGATCCTCAGCGGCGTCAAGATCATTCATGCCGAGGGCGAGTTTCAAGCCGATCCATACTACTATAAAATGCAAGGAGATTGAGGAGGCGACAGATGGAAGAGCTTGAGAAAAGGTTGTTTGTGGGTATAAAGATTTCCTCGAAGCTACAGATGGAACTCGACCGTTGCGCGCGTGGAACCGAGCACTACTTCAAGGAAAACAACCCGGAGTATCTCCAGCTTGTAAGTTTGGGAGACGATAAGCTGATCGGAAGGTTTCTGCGCGACGGCTTTCCTGTAAACGACATCGACAATGTCAGCCGCAACGTCCGGAGCATCATAACACTGATCGCCCCGGGTTACCGGATAGCGGAGGATTCTCTCAGGATCTATACCCACCCCGAAGCCCCCGCGGCGCGCACGGTTTAATATCCAACCCCATTGGAAGCGAGGATCGTCATGAACCAGCAGAACGGAACCAGTCGATGGTGCGCTTCAAGCCCTCTTCCAATTTGATCTGCGGAACCACCCCCAAGATCTCGCGCATCCTGCGCGTATCGGGGACACGGCGCGGGATATCTTCGTAGCTTTTGCCGTAGACGGATTCCTGAGGGACAAAGGTCAAGGAAGAGCGGGAACCAGCGAGCCGGATCATCGTCAGCGCCAGTTCCTTGATGGAGACCTCCTCGTCCGAACCGATGTTGACAATCTCCCCCACCGCCCCTTCCTTCAGACCGGCCGCTACCGTTGCGCGGATGGCATCCTCGACGTAGGTAAAGCTCCGGGTCTGCTCCCCATCGCCGATAACGGTCACCGGTTCGCCGCGCAGCACTTGCCCCAAAAAGATGGTGACCACCCGCCCGACATCCATCTGATCCAACCGTGGCCCATAAACATTAAAATAACGCACGACCACGACGGGAAGCCCGAGCTTGTGAAAGGCAAAACAGAAGTGCTCCCCCACCGCCTTGGAAGTCGAATAGCACCAGCGATCGATCCGGGTCGAGCCGAGAACCCGATCCCCGTCTTCCTTGAAGGGGACCTCGGAACTTTTCCCGTAAACCTCCGACGTTGAGCTGAAGACAACCTTTTTGTGCGCCTTGAAAGCCGCCTGAAGCACCGCCTGCGTTCCATTGACGTTGACGTTCAAGACCTGGTAGGGATCGCCCACATAATGCTCCACGCCGACGACCGCGGCGAGGTGATAGACCACATCGCACCAGCCGACCAGCCCTTCGAGGATCTCGCGATTCAAAATGGAATCGCGAACATAGCGGAATTTTGGATTGGCGAGCTGATGACGCACCTTTAGGTCGGAGGCGGCATCCAGAATCGTCACGTCATGACCCTGAGCCAGCAAGGCATCCGACAGATGGGACCCCAAAAATCCCGCGCCCCCGGTGACGAGAAATCGCATGATTATCGCCGCATTCGGTGCGGAGGCTAACCGATCGGCAGCGTCATGTCAAATTAACGCGGCGAGACCCTGATCCGTCGATACGGATTATGAGCGAGATGGGCGCTCGGTGACGACTTTCGCTAAGGCAGGTTCGTCGATCCCATCAGAGAGTGGTCGCATTCCCTGGCGGCGCCCCGGCCCTCGTTGATCGCCCACACCACCAGGCTCTGGCCCCGCCGGCAATCGCCGGCCGCAAAAACTCCCGGAATATTGGTTGTGAATTTACCATGCTCCGCTTTGACGTTGGAGCGGGGATCGCGTTCGACGCCGAGATCATTCAGAATCTGCTCCTCCGGGCCGAGAAAACCCATCGCGAGGAGCACGAGATCGGCCGGCAAGACTCTCTCGCTCCCCGGAACTCTCTTTGGGATAAAAGCGCCCTTTTCATCCCTCGCCCATTCCACGTCGTAGATATGCATTTCTTGGACGCGCCCCTTCTCATCGCCGATAAATTTTTCTCCGGTGGTCACATAAATGCGCGGATCGTCACCGAAGCGGGCCTTCGCTTCCTCCTGACCGTAATCCAATTTATAAACCTTGGGCCACTCCGGCCACGGATTGTCGGACTGCCGCGCGTCCGGCGGCCGGGGCAGGATTTCCAGTTGGGTGAGGCTTTTGCATTGGTGGCGCATCGCCGTCCCCACGCAGTCCGTGCCGGTATCCCCGCCGCCCACCACGATGACATGCTGGTCTCTGGCTGAGATGTATTTCCCGTCTTTGTGGCTGGAGTCCAGCAGGCTTTTGGTATTGGCGTGGAGAAACTCCATCGCGAAATGAATTCCTTTCAGATCGCGGCCGGGAATCGGCAAATCGCGGGGCTTTGTCGCGCCCGAGCAGAGCACGATCGCGTCGAAATCCTCTCTGAGCTTCTTCGCGGGAAGTTGAACGCCGATGGCGGTATTCGTAACGAATTTCACGCCCTCCTCGGCCATGAGATCGACGCGCCGCCGGACGATGGATTTATCCAGCTTCATGTTCGGAATGCCGTACATCAACAGACCACCGATGCGGTCGGCGCGCTCGTAGACCGTCACCCAGTGGCCGGCGCGATTCAGTTGCGCCGCGCAGGCAAGCCCCGCCGGCCCCGAGCCGACGATGGCCACCTTCTTGCCAGTTCGCGCTTCGGGCGGCTCGGGTCTCACCCACCCCTGGGCAAAGCCCTTGTCGATAATCGCGCTCTCAAGAGTCTTGATCGTGACCGGCAGCTCGTTGATCCCCAGCACGCACGACCCTTCGCAGGGAGCGGGGCAGACCCGGCCGGTGAACTCGGGAAAATTATTGGTCTTGTGGAGCCGTTCGAGCGCCTCTTTCCAAAGGCCGTGGTAGACGAGATCGTTCCATTCCGGGATCAGGTTGTTGATCGGACATCCCGAGGCCATGCCGCCGATCAGAGTTCCTGTGTGGCAAAAGGGAATGCCGCAGTCCATGCAGCGGCCGGCTTGTCGCTGAAGATTCGCCTCCGGAAAGTGGTCGTGGAATTCCTTCCAGTCGTTCACCCGTTCCAGGGGCGAGCGATCACCCGGAAGCTCCCGCGTATCTTCCATGAATCCCGTCGGTTTACCCATGCGTCTTTAGAGTTTAGAGTTTTGAGTTCTTAGTTTTTAGTTAGAAATGCAATTGAACTCAAAACTCAAGGTTAAGAACTAAAACTGAGGATTTTTAATTCCCGCTGACCCGTGCCGCGTCGTTTTTATTGGCTTCGAACGCGGCCATGACCGCCTCGTCGCCCATCAACCCCTGACCCTCGGCCTGCCGGAGCGCTTCGAGCATGCGCCGGTAGTCCTGAGGCATGACCTTGATGAGCTTCGGCGCGGTTTCATCCCAAAGCGCCAGGAGCTGCCACGCCCGAGCGCTGCGCGTGACCATCGCATGGCGCTTGAGCATCTCCTCGACCTCGCGCAGGTCCGCCTCGTCTAAATGTTCCAGCGCAACGGTTTCGAGATTGCAGCGGCTCTTGAAGTCCCCCTCTTCATCGAGCACGTAGGCGATCCCGCCGGACATGCCCGCGGCGAAGTTCCGGCCCGTCTTTCCGATCACCACGACCCGGCCTCCGGTCATGTACTCGCAGCCGTGATCACCCACGCCTTCGACTACGGCGCGCACGCCGCTGTTCCTGACACAGAAGCGCTCGCCGGACATCCCGCGAATATAGGCCTCGCCGTTGGTTGCCCCGTAAAACGCCACGTTGCCGACGATGATGTTCTCCTCAGGGGTGAAGGTGGAGCCTTCAGGCGGATAGAGAATGACCTTGCCGCCCGAAAGTCCCTTGCCGAAATAGTCGTTGGCATCGCCCTCCAGCTCGAGAGTCACACCCAAGGGGACAAACGCGCCAAAGCTCTGGCCGGCGGAGCCCCGGAAGTGAAAATGAATCGTGTCTTCCGGCAGCCCCTCGGGCCCGAAGCGCCGGGTGACTTCGCTCCCCAGGATCGTGCCCACGACGCGATGGGTGTTGCGGATCGGCAGCGTGGCTTTGACTTTCTCCCGCCGCTCCAGCGCGGGCGCGGCCAGTTTGAGGAGCGCCTGATTGTCGAGCGCGTTCTCGAGCCCGTGATTTTGCGGGATCTGGCAATAGCGGCCGACGTCCGGGCCGACGTCCGGCTGATAGAGAATCGCCGAATAATCCAATCCCTTGGCCTTGCAGTGGTCAACGGCCTGTTTCATTTCGAGCCGGTCCGAGCGGCCGATCATTTCGTTGATCGTCCGGAAGCCGAGCTTCGCCATATACTCCCGGATCTCCTGAGCGATAAAGCGCATGAAGTTGACGACGTGCGCGGGATCCCCCTCGAACTTCTTGCGCAGTTCTGGATTTTGCGTCGCGACACCGACCGGGCAGGTGTCGAGATGGCAGACCCGCATCATAATGCAGCCGAGCGTCACCAGCGCCGTCGTCGCAAAGCCGAATTCCTCGGCGCCGAGGAGCGCGGCGATCACCACGTCGCGCCCGGTCTTTAATTGCCCGTCGGTTTCGACCGCGATGCGGCTGCGGAGATTATTGAGCACCAAGGTCTGATGCGTCTCGGCGAGGCCCAGCTCCCACGGCAACCCGGCGTGCTTGATGCTGGTCTGCGGCGAGGCGCCGGTCCCGCCGTCGTGGCCGCTGATCAGGACCACGTCCGCGTGGCCCTTGGCCACGCCCGCGGCGATCGTTCCCACGCCCACCTCGGAGACGAGCTTCACGCTGATGCGGGCATGGTGGTTGGCGTTTTTCAGGTCGTGGATCAGCTGGGCTAAGTCCTCGATCGAATAAATATCGTGATGCGGCGGCGGCGAGATCAGACCGACGCCCGGCGTCGAGTAGCGAACCTTGGCGATCCAGGGATAGACTTTCCGGCCGGGCAGCTCGCCCCCCTCCCCCGGCTTGGCGCCCTGCGCCATCTTGATCTGCAACTCCTTCGCCTGAGTCAGGTAGTAGCTGGTCACTCCGAAGCGTCCGGAGGCCACCTGCTTGATCGCGCTGTTGCGCGAATCGCCGTTGGCGTCCGGAATGTAGCGCGCCGGATCTTCGCCGCCTTCGCCGGTGTTCGACTTCCCGCCGATGCGGTTCATCGCGATGGCGAGCGACTCGTGCGCCTCCTTGCTGATGGAGCCGTACGACATCGCGCCGGTCTTGAACCGCTTGACGATCGCTTCCACCGGCTCCACTTCCTCGATGGGAATCGGCTGGGGCGCAAGCTTGAGCTCCATCAGCGCGCGCAGCGTCGCCATCCGCTCGGACTGGTCGTCGACCAGCTTCGTGTACTCTTTGAACGTCGTATATTGATTCGTGCGGCACGCCTTCTGCAGGAGATGGATCGTTTTCGGATTGAAGAGATGCAGCTCCCCGTCCGCGCGGTACTGGTACTGCCCGTGGACTTCGAGCGTATGACCGTTGAGCGGGAATACGGGGAACGCCCTTTCATGCTGTCGCTCGGCCTCGAGGGCGATCTCTTCAAGACCGATGCCACTGACCCGGGACGGCGTCCAGGTGAAATACCGGTCGATCACCTCCTGGCCGAGGCCCACTGCCTCGAAGATCTGGGCGCCGCAGTAGGATTTGATCGTGGAGATGCCCATCTTCGACATCACTTTGACCACGCCCTTGACGACGGCCTTGTTGTAGCCTTTCACCGCCTTTTCGTAGGTGATGTTTTCGAGCATCCCCTCGCCGATCATGTCGTTCAGACACTCATAGGCAAGATACGGGTTGATCGCCTGGATGCCGTAGCCGATCAGCAGGCAGAAGTGGTGCACCTCGCGCGGCTCGCCGGATTCGAGCACCAACCCCACGCGTGTCCGGGCGCCGGAGCGGATGAGGTGGTGGTGGAGACCCGACGAGGCCAACAGAGCGGGAATCGGGGCATGGCTTCGATCGACCCCCTTGTCCGACAGGATCAGAATCGTAGCGCCGCCGGCGATCGCCCGGTCGGCCGCGCGGAAGAGCTCTTCCAGCGCCCGCTCGAGACCGGCTTTGCCCTCGTGAGGGTTGAAGAGAATCGGGAGCGTGACCGACCGGAGTCCCGGCAGATCGACCCGGCGGAGCTTCTCCATTTCCGAATTTTTCAGAATGGGGGTCGAGAGCCTGAGCTGCCGGCAGCTTTCCGGCTTGGGATCGACCAGATTACCTTCCGAGCCCAAGGTGAGAGTCGTCGAGGTGATCAATTCCTCGCGGATGGGATCAATCGGCGGATTGGTCACTTGCGCGAAGAGTTGCTTGAAGTAGTTGTAGAGGAGCTGCGGCTTGTCGGAGAGCACGGCGAGCGGCGTATCGGTGCCCATCGAGCCGACCGGCTGGATGCCGTTCTGGGCCATGGGACCGATGTTGATGCGTAGATCTTCGAAACTATAGCCGAACGCCCGCAAGCGCTGCAGTGTCGCGTGATGCTGATGCGCCGGCGGTTTTTCGGCGCCATTCGGCAGCTGATCGAAGTAGACCGTGTTCTCGCTCAGCCATTGACGGTATGGATGGGCGGACGCCATCTGCCGTTTGATCTCTTCGTCGCTGATAATGCGTCCTTCTTTCGTGTCGACCAGGAACATGCGGCCGGGCTGTAAGCGGCGCTTCTCCAGGACCCGGTCGGGAGGAACGTCGAGCACGCCCACCTCCGAAGCCATGACCACCAGATCATCTTTGGTCACGTAATAGCGGGACGGCCTGAGACCGTTGCGATCCAGCACCGCTCCAACGACCGTGCCGTCGGTAAAGGCGATCGAAGCCGGACCGTCCCACGGCTCCATGAGAGTGCTGTGATACTCGTAGAAGGCGCGCTTCTCTCCGTCCATGCTCTCATGATTCTCCCACGGCTCCGGAATCATCATCATGATCGCGTGAGGCAGAGAACGGCCGCTCAGCGCCAGAAATTCAAGGCAATTGTCGAATTTAGCGGAATCGCTCCCGTCCTCCTGGATGACCGGAAGCAGCTTTTTGAAATCATCGCCGAGCATCCCCGAAGCCAGCATCGCCTGGCGCGCGTGCATCCAGTTCTCGTTGCCGCGCAGCGTGTTGATCTCGCCGTTGTGAATCAAGTAGCGGTAGGGATGCGCCCGCCCCCAGCTGGGAAAGGTATTTGTACTGAAGCGCGAGTGCACGACGGCGATGGCGGCTTCTATCAGCGGATCGGTCAGATCCGGATAGAACGTGGCAATCTGCCGCGCCGTCAGCATGCCTTTATAAATGATCGTTTTGCAGGAAAGGCTGGAAACATAGAAATATTCACCCACCGCGTCCTTTCCGTAGCGCAGCGTGTTCTCCGCGCGCCGCCGGATCATGTGGAGTTTACGCTCGAAGGCCATCACGTCCTGGATCGCCTGGCCGCGTCCGATGAAAACCTGCCGCATGAACGGCTCGCAGGATTTTGCCGTCTCTCCAAGGTTGAGGTTGTTCGTCGGCACGCTGCGCCACCCCAGGAGACGTTGCCCTTCGTCGGCAATAATTTTCTCGATGGCCCGCTCGCAGTGTTGGCGCTGATCTTGGTCAGGCGGCAGGAAGATCATCCCGACGCCGTATTCCCCGGGTTCGGGTAAACGGAATCCCAACCCCCCGCAGGCATGCTGCAAAAAGGCGTGCGGAACTTGCAGCAGCACGCCGGCGCCGTCGCCGGTATTCTCCTCGCAACCGCAGGCCCCGCGGTGATCCAAATTCTTGAGAACGGTCAGGGCCTGCTCGACGATTTGGCGGGATTTTTTGCCCTTGATATTGACGACGAAGCCGACGCCGCAGGCATCGTGCTCGAATCTGGGATCATATAGCCCCTGCTTGGGTGGAAAACCGGCTCTTGCCATGCTCATGTCCTTCGTTCCATCAACATTCTGTTTCTCAGTGCCGCTGTAATTGCCGTTATTCTAAAAACAATAGCCGATCTACGTTTTCTCAAGCTGGTTCTTGTCGTTTTTCCTCGAGCGGCCGAAGAGCCCGGGATCGAACTCCAGCTTCTGGCTCTCTTTAGCGCTGGAAAGAACCACCCGGGTGACCGTCCCGCTCACCCCCTCCACCGACCGGATCTCCCCGAGAAGTCTTTCCAGCGAATCGGTGTTGGCGGTTTTTACCTTGAGAATAAAACTTTCCTCCCCTGTCACGTGATGGCATTCGAGCACATCGGATTGTCGCGTCATGTAAGAGGCAAACTCGTCGGTGTGCCGCTGGGCCACCGACACACCGATGAAAACCGTGACGTCCTTCCCTACTTTCTTAGGATCCAGAACCGCGTGGTAGCCTCTAATGATGCCGCGCGTCTCCAGCTTCTTCACTCTCTCCATAACGGCAGGTGACGAAAGATCCACCTCTTTGGCGATATCCGCCAGATGGGACCGGCCGTTCTTTTGGAGAATAGAGAGAATTTTTAAATCAATTTCGTCTATCAATTTAGTTTACTTAGGTAATTAAAGGTTACTACCTAATTTTCTTATGCTAGATCTGAAGAAATGTCAAGGCATCCTGGTTAAAACTGGAAATTTTTACTAAGTAGTTAGATTTACTGAAGAAATTAGGTGCAGGCGGGCCGCACCGGGACGATCACCGGGTCGTGTCATCCTTTGATATATCGCTCGAGCTGCTCGATCACGAATCTCTGCTCGGTGATGATGGACTTCACGAGATCGCCTATGGAAATGACGCCGATCAACTGCCCTTCATCGACGACCGGCAGATGCCGTACGCGCTTTTCCGTCATCAAAGCCATGCACTCCTCGATATTCTGCTCGGGCTGAGCGTAGAGCACGTCAGCCGTCATGATTTCTCTGACCTGAGTTGTCCTCGAAGAGCGCCCTTTGAGAATAACCTTACGCGCGTAGTCTCTCTCTGAAATCAGACCGACCAGTTTTCCGCCCTCCATCACCAGGAGCGAGCCGATCCCTTTTTCAGCCATGAGCTTCATGGCGTCATAAACCGAAGTGCCGGGCTCGATGGACCAGATCTCACGACCTTTCACTTCCAGGATATCTCTGACTCTCTTCATGGGCTACCTCCGTCTCCGTCCGTTTGGCCTTCCCTCATGCCAATGGTCCCAAAAGTGGATCGGCGCCTATTTTATCCGGGGGCCATTGTACGTCAATGGAAAAATATCTTCCCGCTGCAGCGCAGCCTGCTAGCGAATTTTCGGTCTAAAGCGCAGCGGCGGCGAATTCTCCGGCAGAAAATCCTCCAATCGCACCGTCTCCCAGCCCATCGGACGCAGACGCTCGAATTCGAGCCTTCGACCCGGGTCGCACTCCGGGGGTTTGGTCGCGTCGATCAGGACCTTTCCACCGGTGCGATGCCAGCCGGGCGCGCCCGGGGCGCCGAACTCGGGGCACGAGGGATCCATCGCATGGACCCTCGCGCCGGGAATCACAACGATATCCTCCTGGGGATTGACCCGCGTCGATAGGGCCCACAGGATATCCGCGTAATTGAAGATGTCCACGTCCTCGTCGACCGCAATCGCGACCTTGGGATGCTGATACTCGCTGGAGAGGACCGAGAGCAGGACATTTCGCGCTTCGCCGTAATAGCGCGGATGCATCTGCACCACGACCCCGAAGATTCCCGGCAGCACCAACACGTTTTTCACATCGGCGAAGCCGCCCACGGTGCGGATGCGGCGCAAGATCTGCGCCGACATGGGAACCTTGTGATAGACGCACCCCTCCACTTCGGCGCCGTTCTGGACATTTTTGAAGATCGCGTCATGACGCATCGTGACCGCTTTGATATTCAGGACCGGATTCATCCCCGCGCCGGTCAAATAATAGTCCTGGAACTCGCTGAACGGCCCCTCTTTCTCCCGCACCTTGGGCGGGATCTCCCCCTCGATGACGATCTCCGCGTGAGCGGGCGCCTCGAGGTCCACCGTCTCGCACTTCACGAGATCCACTTCCTCCTGAAGCAAGGCGGAGGCGATCTCGAGCTCGTCGATTCCATACTGGGTCGTTGTCGCGGCCGCGAAGTAGTACATGGGATGGTGGCCGATGAAAATCGCGACCGGCATCGGCTTCCCCTGCGCTTCATACATCTGATAGTTGCTCCAGGCGTGCCGGGGATAGAGGAGAATTCCGGTCTTGTTCGGACCTTTCAATTGAAGACGATGGAAGCTCACGTTCCGTTGGCCCGTTTCCGGATTTTTCGTGATCATGAGTCCGGAGCCGATAAAGGGACCCCCGTCGCGGACGCCCGCCTGATGGATCGGCATTTTCGTAATGTCCACCTCATTGCCGATCATGACCTTTTCCTTGACCGGCCCCGTCTTCACCAGACGCGTGGTGCCCAACCGCTCCGTCCGGCGCACGAACTCGGGCACCATTTCGTCACGGTCGCATCCAAAAGCCTCCGGAGCCAGAGAAACGTCGCCGGGCGCCTGTCCCAGGCAGCGCCAGCCGGGGAAGCCGGACAGATTTTCAAAAAAGAGCGCCCGATCTCTCGCCTGCCAGAGTAAGGCCCCCATCTGAGTACGCGGGTCTACCGGTTTTTGGATGCGCGCGAGCAACCCGGCCTCGTCCAGCTGGCTGATCCATGAACGCATGTCTTTAGCCATGAGCGTTTTCCTCGGATATGACGCGGTCTAAACTGATTTCCCCACCTCATATCACGGCGTCGTTTTCATCACCACACGGGTCTGCTGCTTTCCCAGAGCCGATCCGGCCCCAAGATCACCCAAAAAATCACCCTTGCAAGAGGCCTTGGCTTTGAGTAAAAGTCACTTTCCTAATAAACGTAAAACAGATCCCCCCGGAAAAACGGAAAGTCGCAGACCAAAGCATGGACATCGTACGCCAACTTCGCCATTATCGCCGCCATCTCGTTTACCCCTTCGCCTTCCTCAGCCTGTCCCTTGCTCTATTCTTGTCGGCTCAGACACCTCAGCCCCCGGCTTACAGCCTGGACCTCATCGGCCTGTTGACCGCCCTTTGCGGCCAGATCCTCAGGTTCTGGACATGGGGAACCAACCCCGCCAAATCGGGCCTGCGGACCCGCGGACCCTATCCCTTCATGCGCCACCCGCTATACGTAGGAAACTTTTTAATCGGCTCGGGCCTCCTTCTTATCCTCGACGCTCCCCTCGCCCGCTTCATCTTTCTTCCTTTTCTGGCTCTCCTTTACTTGAGCAGCGCGCTCAACGAAGAGAAAAGGCTAAAGACCAAGATAGGCGCGGCGTACGTGGCGTATCAAGCGGAGGTTCCCCGCTTCCTGCCCTGGCGCGGGCGGGTACTCACCGGGAGCGAGCCGATCCCCTTCGACTGGAAGCACGCTTGGGCCAAAGAACGCGATTCGATCTGCGGCTGGGTCGCCGGAGCCATGAGCCTGGAAGTTTATGAGGCTCTGATGGCCGAAGGCGTGAAGGGGATACGCGGCGTTACGCTATTCTACCTCGCGCTCTCATCGCTGCTGGGACTCTGGAGCCTCAGTCGCTATCTACGAAAGAGAAAAGGGAAAGATAAAATCGGGTGACCCTTTTTCGAAAAACTTGAATACGCGCTTGTAGGCATTGCCTGGTAAGAGTCAAATTAAGCGGCTATTTATGAAGATTTTATTTCTGGATATCGAGACCGTTCCGACGCCTCAATCACTGGCTGAGGCCTCCCGGCAAAGTCCCGACGGCTCCATCGACGAGGCGACGATCAAGAAGATGAGCCTGTCGGCGTTGTACGGAAGAATTCTCTGCCTCGCCTACGCCGTAGAGCCTCCGACCGACGGCCCGACGGAACTGTTGTGCGGGGATGAGACGACTATTCTCACGCGCTTTTGGGATCTGGCGGTCGATATCAACTTGTTCGTCGGCCACAACGTCCTGGATTTCGACCTTCGATTCATCTGCCAACGCTCCGTCATCCATCAAATAAAGCCCTCCCGGGAAATACCCTTCTCGAGATTCAGAAGCTCTCCGGTCTTCGACACGATGCACGAATGGACGAAATGGGGACGGGACATGGTCGGACTGGACGCGCTGGCAAACGCCCTCAACATCCCATCGCCCAAGACAGAAATGAATGGATCACTGGTCTACCCCTATTATCAAGCCGGCAGGCTCGATGACATCCACGAGTATTGCAAACGAGACGTGGTGACCGTAAGGAAGATCTATCATTTTATGACCTTCACGAGCCTATGACCGTGCTGAGAGAAAAGATCGGGCAGATGTTCATGGTCGGCCTGGCCGGAGAAAGGCTGACCGAGGACGACAAGCGCTTCCTCGAAGAGTATCCCTTCGGCGGCTTCATCCTCTTCACCCACAACCTTAAAAACCCGGAGCAGATTCTGTCCTTCTGCCGCTCGCTTTGGGAGAGAAAAAAAGAGTTCCCGCCATTCATCGCCATCGACGAGGAAGGGGGAAGAGTCCATCGCCTGCCGGCGCCGTTCACCCACTTTCCTCCCGCCGCGGTGCTGGGCCGGAGTGCTGACCCCGACCTTGCCCGCCGGGTGGGGCAAGCAATCGCCGGTGAACTTTCGTCGGTCGGGATCAACCTCGACTTCGCCCCGGTCCTGGATGTCCATTCCAATCCGGACAATCCGGTTATCGGAGACCGCGCGTTCAGCTCGGACCCGGAGCAGGTCATCGCCCTGGGCTGGGCGTTCGCGCAAGGTTTGAGAGAGGGCGGGGTAATCCCCTGCGGCAAGCACTTTCCCGGCCATGGGGATACCGCCGCCGATTCCCATCTCGAGCTTCCGGTCGTGGCAAAGCTCGTCGATGTCCTCATGGAGGGGGAGTTCGCTCCGTTCCACTATGCTTGTCAGAACCGGATAGAATCTCTCATGACCGCCCATGTCCTTTATCCCGCCGTGGACCCGGAGTTTCCCGCCACCCTCTCGCGCTCCATACTCCACGCGCTGCTCAGGCAAACCCTGGGCTTCGGCGGAGTAGTCTTCAGCGACGACCTGGAGATGAAAGCGATCAGCGAAATCTATGGGGTCGAAGAGGCGGCGGGCCTCAGCGTCGCCGCGGGAGCGGATGTGCTGCTTTTCTGTCATGATGCGGAAAAATCGGCGCGGGCGTTGGACTTCTTATGCCGCCGGGCGGAGGAAAAGAGTTCGATCCGGGAAAGGGTGGAGGAAAGCTACCAGAGAATCGAGGAACTCAAGCAACGCCGTCTTGGGTCCTTCAGCGGGGTCGCCGTGGAAGAACTGAAAAATTTCGTTGGGCTAACCCGCCATCGAGAACTGATCGGGGAGATTCAAGGCAACCGGTAGGCGCTGTAGTCGATCAGTTTCTGTAGGTCCTGCTTCAACCCCGCGTCCCACTTCTCCAACAGAAGATCCGCCGGACATTTACCCCGGGAGAGCAAGTCCCTCAAAGGTCGCAGATAGATCGTTTCGTCCTCGCCGTTCTTGTTGAGGACCCGCTGCCTCTTCAAACCTTCCCACGCGATTTGAAGCAGCTCTTTGGCGAGGTCGAGCAGCGAGTGCCGCCGGAAGCGCGCCTCCAGGGCGTGCCTGTGAGAATCATGATAAACTTCCATCCGCTCGTCCCACGACCAGCCTTTGACCAGGTCCCATGCCGCCGCTAGGCAATCCGAGTCGTAAAGAACACCTTTGACAAGCGCGGGCAGCGCCAGCATCAGCTCGGGAGTTTGACTATCAACGCAGCGGACTTCCATGTAGCGCTTGATCCTGACCTCCGGGAAGAGAGTGGTCAAGTGCAACTCCCAATCTTCCATCATCGCCGTGTGTCCCTGATGGCCGTGGGTCAGAAAATGGCGGAAGGGAACACCGGTGAAATCGATGTATTGCCCGTTACGAACGATGAAGTACATCGGAACATCCAGGGCGTATTCCACATAGTGGGCAAACGAAACCTCCGGAAAAAACGCGAAGCTGAGGAGACCGGAGCGGTTCTTGTCGGTATCCGTCCAGATGTGTTCCCGAAAGCTCTTATAGCCGTTGACCTTTCCCTCGCAGATTGGGGAGTTGGCAAACATAGCGACCATTAACGGGGTAATTCCCATGGCGGTGCGGAACTTGGCCATAGCGTCCCGCTCGTCGCTGTAATCGATATTGGCCTGGACGGTGGCGGTCTGCTTCATCATCCGGTGCCCCATCGTCCCGACCTTCTCCATATACGGCGCCATGATCCGGTAACGCTTTTTGGGGACCCACTCGATCTCCCCGAGCGTGCTGAGCGGCTGCATTCCCAGCCCAAGAAAAACCACGTCCAATTCTTCGGCGACCTCCAGTAGCTCGCGGATGTGCCGGGTAAACTCGGCCTGGCTACAGTGAATATCCTCGCAGGGCTCGCCGCTCAGCTCGATCTGCCCCCCGGGCTCCAGGGTAATCTGGGCCTTCTCCCGAACCAGGGCGATCGGGTGGCCTTCCTCCTCCTGGGGTTCCCAGCCGTATTCCTCCACCAGCCCGCGGAGAATCACCTCCACCCCCCGCGCGCCGGAATAAGCGATGGCCTTCCCGCTCCGGCGGTCGATTCCCACTTTTTCATACTCGGTTCCCACCCGCCATTCCGGGCGGGGCTTTCCCGACGTATGAAAAAATTCCTCCAGCTCTGCCGGCTTACGAATCATGAGATATATGCGCGCAGGTTCTGCTGAAAAGGAGGCCGGACGACCCCCTTTTCCGTGATAATCGCGGAGATCAATTCGTGGTCGGTGATGTCGAAAGCGGGATTCATGATGCGGACCCCGCGCGGGGCGATGGGAAGGCCCAGGATATGGGAGACCTCTCTGGGGTCCCGCTCCTCGATGGGGATCTCCGCTCCGGATCGGCACTTGAAGTCGATAGACGACGTCGGCCCGGCCACATAAAAGGGAACTCGATGGCGCTGGGCCAATACGGCAATGATATAGGTTCCGATCTTATTGGCCACGTCCCCATTGGCAGCGACCCGATCGCACCCCACGATCACCGCATCGACCTTTCCCCGCTGCAGCAGGTAACCTACCGAGTTGTCCGTGAGAAGCGTGACGGGGATCCGTTCCTTCTTCAACTCCCAGGCGGTCAGCCGCGCCCCCTGCAGAAAGGGACGGGTCTCATCCACCATCACCTCGATCTGTTTTCCGGATTCTTTCATGGCGCGGATAACGCCCAAAGCGGTCCCGTAGCCGGCGGTCGCCAGGGCGCCGGCGTTGCAGTGGGTAAGAATCCGCGTGGCGTTCCCAAGCAGCTTCGCGCCCACTTTGCCCAGAAGCCGGTTTGCGCTGATATCCTCCTGATAGATTTTTTGCGCTTCCTCTTTGAGCAGCGCCTTTACGGCATCCACTCCCAAGCCCCGCTTCTCAATATAGACACGGCGCATTCTTTCCAGGGCCCAGAAGAGGTTGATGGCGGTGGGGCGGGTTTTGGCAAAGATCTGAAAAATTCGCTCGACTTCCCGATCAAAATTTTTCTTTTTGATTTGCAAAGCCCCCAGAGCGACCCCCATGGCCGCCGCGACGCCGATGGCGGGGGCTCCCCGGATCACCATATCCCGAATCGCCCGCGCCACCTCGGTATAGTCCCGGCAAACGCGATAGACCTCCCGGCGCGGAAGGAGCCGTTGATCGATCAGGCTGACGTGGTTACCCTTCCACTCTATGGTCTTGATGGACATGATGAGACCTTTTTTTTTGGGAGCGTCCGAGTATATTAACCCAAGGAAGAAAGAGTCAAGACCCTGAGCCGTCCATAAGACGGGTCGACGGCCAGGACTTCCAATCTTTATGAACTTATCTACAGACGATGGTCAAGGGGGGGCTCCATGGACTGGCAGACGCTCTTAGGCTACTTCTCGTTGCTTTCTTTCATCGTGCCCGATTTGGAAGGGACCGTGCTGGTCCGAACTGTTTTGATCGTTCACATCTGCGATGCCGTGCTCTGTCACCTGATCGCCGGGCACAGCGGAAGAGACAAAGGGCGGTGGACCGTGGGAGGGCTGCTGCTCGGAATCTGGGCCCTGGGCGTTTTACTCTTTCTCCCTAAATGGCAACCAAAGACAGGCGGACATTCTCAATTGTTCACTCACCTTCCGCAATGACATACGCCATCGCGTGTTGTTGCGTATGCGTGATCGAGAGAGAAAAGCGGACAATTCCCAATTGGCGGGCGAAATCGGAGGTCTTATTGCGGAGAGTCAACTCCGGCTTTCCTCCAGGCACCGGTAGGATCTCGATGTTCCGCCAATTGACGCGCTTTCCCCAACCCGTCCCCATCGCCTTCATGACCGCCTCTTTCGCGGCAAAGCGGCCGGCGTAGCTTTGGTACTTCCCGCGCCCTTTGTCCTCGCAATAGCTGATTTCCGCCTGGGTGTATACGCGCTCGCGAAACCTGAGGCCGATCTTGGGGTCCTCGAGAGCGCGCTGAACCCGCTTCACTTCCACCAGATCGACCCCGATACCCACGATCATGAAAGAACACTAACCGGCCCGGTTTTGTACCAGGGGTCCATCCGTTAGCCGGTGATTTGAAAATCAACCTTTTGCGCTTCCGAAACGCGCTTGGAGGCATCAAGAATTTCCAGCGACACAAGGTTTCCTTCACTATCATAATCCAGAATAATGCCCGGTTTCTCTTCATCACTCTCCGCGACTGCCGTCTTGTCTCTGAAAACCAGACTGAGAGTGTCGGTTTTAGGATCATAGGATACTTTCATGATTCTTCCCTCCAAGGAACATCTCGGGATTAGATCACAGGAGCCCTATTCTATCCCTCAATTGCAGTATGCTGTCCGTGGAAATATCATTGTAACGGCCACTCAGCAAAATGTCCACTTTTTCTGACCCTGAGCGGGCATTTATCTAGTTCACGACAACCAGGGAGAAGTGTCTTATCTTTTGTAGAAGCAAAAAATCGTCGCGATTTCTGCTATAAAGAGTGGCGCCAATTGCGCGGGCGCTCAAGGCCAAGAGGCAGTCATTAATGAGGCCCGCCAATTTATTCTTGAGATCAGGGCGGGCATCTAAAACTTTGGCTAAAATATCCCCGGCGTCTCTCCACTGTTCATGGCTAGGTGTGACAATGCGCCCTACCCTCTCAAATGGAGATAACAGGATTTCCACGTTTCTTCGGCCCGCAGAAGAACGGGCTCCCGCTAAAAGCTCTTGGGCAACAACGGAGCTAAAATAGATGCCGGCGGCATCCTTTTCGTAAAGCTCGCGGATAATGGGGAGCGTCTTCCCGCTTTGGATGAGGTCGATATAAAGGTCAGTATCTATGACGTGCTTCGCCACTAGATCACTTTTTCCACTCCGCCCCTACCTGCAACTTTTTCCAGGGAGGTGAGAATCTCTTTTCTGAGAACGACAAGATCCAAGGCGGCGTCTATAGCCTCGGTCTCCGTCTGCGCGCCCAGAATGGCTTTAGCCCGCCGGATCTTTCGCTCGTCAAGATAGTAATTTTTTCTTTTCACGTTGGCTTTCATGGGGGTCCTCCGTACGTATAAATTCTTATTTTATATGTATGATACCTTGAGCCAAAAATCATTGCAACCAAGGGAAAAGTACTCGGCCCTATCAATCCGTCAGCCATTTCATCTCAAATCCGGCGGCTCCATTCAGTCCTCCACCCGATCATGCTCGGCGACGCGGCCCTGGCCAAAAGATGTCTGAAAAGTTATTGGAAAAAGGAATCTATGTGATCGGCTTCTCTTACCCAGTCGTGCCCAAGGGCCAAGCCCGCATCCGCGTCCGAATCTCCGCCGTCCATAACCGCAAAGACCTGGAATTCGCGATGGGAGCCTTTGCAGATGTCAAGAAAGAAGTCGGCTTATAACCTAAAAGGTCAACAGCAGACTTGACCACTTCTCCTTCCAATAGACAAACGGGTTGAGATCTGGATGGGAGCTATCAAAGAATTCCTGTCGAAGACGTGGAAGGAAAAATTTTTTCAGGTCTACGATGACGGCAAGCTCCATCCCTTTGAAGTTATAAAAACGTAGAACAGAAAAGCCTCATCTCGGTACTGCCAACAACATCGCATCCAGTAGTCTTTTTCCCCAGAACCCCGCGTATACAACGCGGAGAGGGCATTAGCCAGGCGCAGAAAATCAGGCCCTCGATCCATCTCGGCTTTGACCAACGTCCTCAAGGCGGTCGAGAGTCGTAGCCCCTGCCTGCCGCGACCGCCTTGCCTTGTGCCTTGGAAGATCTCGGGATTAGATCGTAAAAGTCCTATTCTATCCCTCAATTGCAGTATGCTGTCCCCGGAAATTCCAAGTGTCGGA
>Ga0080064_1002664_pt2 | contig 25590 bp, 26 predicted proteins | sample Subgrocontami54m_FD_69260 | JGI IMG/M metagenome (GOLD analysis project Ga0080064, IMG submission 69260) | Subsurface groundwater microbial communities from S. Glens Falls, New York, USA - GMW46 contaminated, 5.4 m (SPADES assembly) (version 2) ...
CCCCCGAGTCCGACGCCTCGATCGACATCGACGGCGCGATTTTCACGCTGAAGCACTACGCCCGCGCAGGCGCCGCTCTGGGCGGCGCGCGCTATCTCAGGGACGGCGAGATGGTGCGCCTCGCCAAGGACGAGGCCTTCCAGGCGCTGCACATTGCCCAGCCCTTGCGCGGCGTGGCGATCCTGATCAACGCCTTCAATTTCCCTGCGTGGGGACTTTGGGAGAAGGCAGCGCCGGCGCTGCTCTCGGGCGTCTCCGTGCTCGCCAAGCCCGCGACGGCGACGGCGTGGCTCACCCAGCGCATGGTCGAGGACGTGGTGAAGGCGGGCGTGCTGCCCGAGGGCGCGCTTTCGATCGTCTGCGGCAGCGCGGGCGACCTGCTCGACCACGTGACGGGCGCCGATGTCGTTTCCTTCACCGGGTCGGCCGAGACGGCACTGCGCATCCGGGGCCACGCGGCTGTGCTGCGCAACTCCACGCGGGTGAACGTCGAGGCCGACAGCCTGAACGCGGCGATCCTCGGACCCGAGGCGGCCCCGGGCACGGCCGAATTCGATCTGCTGGTGCGTGAGGTCGCGCGCGAAATGACCGTCAAGGCCGGGCAGAAGTGCACCGCGATCCGCCGCGTGCTCGCGCCCGCGGCGCAGCGCTCAGCGGTCGAGGAGGCCATCGCCGCAAGGCTCGCGAAGACCGTGGTCGGCAATCCGCGCAACAAGGACGTGCGCATGGGGCCGCTCGTATCCAGGGCGCAGCAGCAGGCCGCGATCGAAGGCATTGCCGCGCTCAAGCGCGAGGCGAAGGCGGTGTTCGCGGGCGGCGCGGGATTCAAGCCGGTCGACGCCGACCCGGCGCTTGCCGCGTTCGTGCCGCCGACGCTGCTCTCCTGCGGCGACGCGCTCGGCGCGCGGGCGGTGCACGAGGTGGAGGTGTTCGGGCCCGTGGCCACGGTGGTGCCGTATGCCGACGCGGATCAGGCGTTCGCCATCGCGCGGCTCGGGCAGGGCTCGCTGGTCGCGTCGGTGTTCAGCGCCGATGTGCAGTTCCTCGCGCGGGCGGCGGTCGAGCTCGGCGAAAGCCACGGTCGCGTGCTCGCGGTGAACGCCGCCATCGGATCGAGCCACACGGGCCACGGCAACGTCATGCCGCAGTGCCTGCACGGCGGTCCGGGCCGCGCCGGCGGCGGCGAGGAGCTTGGGGGCTTGAGAGCGCTCGCGTTCTACCATCGCAGGAGCGCCATCCAGGGCCACATCGATTGCCTCAACGCGGTGGCCGCGCAGGCCGCCGAGCTGCGCTATTGAGCGTATCGAACGACAGGAACCGACGATGACACCCGAACAGTTCAACGATCTCATCACGCCGATCACGGCGTACATCGGCAACCGGCCGCTCGACGCCGCGCTCGATGCGGACCTCAACGCGAAATACCCGGCCGGCGGGCCCGCGTTCAGCGCCGTGTTCGACGCCTGCCGCAAGGCGGTCGAGGCGGGCTGGATGTGCAACCGCGAGGCGGGCGGCATCAAGTTCGGCCGCGTGATCAAGCCGGGCGCCGCGACGCAGGGCTTCAGCGTGGACGTGGTCGACATGGACCGGGTCGCGGGTCCGCATCATCGCCACACCAACGGCGAGATCGACCTGATCATGCCGCTCGAGCCCGGCGCGAAGTTCGACGGCCGCGGCGCGGGGTGGCTGGTCTACGGCCCGGGCACCGCGCACAGCCCGACCGTGAGCGGGGGCCGGGCGCTCGTGCTCTACCTGCTGCCGCAGGGCGCGATCGAATTCACCAAGTCGTAATTCGGGAGAGGCAATGGATCTCGGCATCAAAGGCAGGTCTGCGATCGTGACCGGCGGCACCCGCGGCATCGGCTTCGAGACGGCGAAGCTCCTGCTGCAGGAAGGCGTGCGGGTCACGATCTGCGCCCGCAAGGCCGATCAGCTGGAGGCGGCCAGGCAAAGGCTCGCCGAGGAGACCGGCGGGGAGGTCGAGGCGCTGGCCGCCGACATGACCCGGGAGGCGGACGTCGCGCGCCTGGTCGAGACCGCGAAACGGCGCTTTGGCGCCGTCGACATCCTGGTGAACAACGCCGGACAGATGTACTCGGGGCGCTTCGCGGTGATGACCGAATCCGGCCTGAAGGAGCAGCTCGAAACGAAACTCTTCGGCTTCATGCGCGCCATCCGGCTCGTCTACCCCCTGATGAAGGAGCGCCGCTGGGGCCGCATCGTCAACATCATCGGCGGCGCGGGCAAGGAGCCCGATCCCTACATGTTCGGCAGCGGCATCACCAACAGCGCGCTCCTGAACCTCACCAAGTCGCTCTCCACCGAGTGGGGAGAGGAGGGCATCCACGTCAACGCCGTGTGCCCCGGCTGGGTCGCGACCAACCTGTGGGAGAGAAACGCGCAGGGGCTGCAGGCCGAGCTGAAGGCCAAGACCGAGGAGGAGGCAAGGCGCCTGGCCGCGCGCAAGAACGCGCTCAACCGCTTCGGCAGGCCCGAGGAACTGGCCAATGCCATCGTGTTCCTGTGCTCCGAGCGCGCGAGCTACATCACCGGCGTTTCGCTGAATCTCGACGGGGGCCGCCTCAAGGGACTCTGGTAACGCCGGGACGCACGTAGGTTGGGCTCGAGCCGCAGGCGGAAGCCCAACGATCAAGCGCAGCGACGTTGGGCTTCGCTGGCGCTCAGCCCAACCTACGGGGCTTTGGTAGACGGCCTGCGCCGCGGCGGCTTGTGCTGGCGCAGCGCACCCGCCTCGCGCTCGATCGGGTCGCGCAGGCGCAGCAGCTTCGATTGCCTCCTGGTGATCAGCGGCCAGTGCCGCCGTGCATCGAGCCGATAGCCGACGTCCCAGCAGCTCTTCTCGTTCGTCACCCAGAGCTTCGGATCGAGCGAGCGTAGATCGAACGGCCCGGCCCAGCTGCGCAGCGTCTTCTGGTGGCGCCGGTTCGCGTATTCGTGGAAGTAGGACATCGCCAGCTCTCGCAGCGTGCGGTACACCGGATCGCGATAGCGCAGCACGGGCGGGTTGGTCTTCGAGATCGCGCCCCAGTGACCGCCGCGGCGAAACACCGCGACCACGTGATCGTAATCGCGCGACGCCTTCAGGTCGAGCAGCAGCGGCGGCTCGCCCTTGATCCACAGCGCCAGCGCGGCGAGCATCGCGCCTTCGATGCAGTGCGCGCGCCGCTGTCGCAGCACCTCGCGCACCGAAAGACAGGTCTGCCCGTCCGGCTCGAAATTCTGCGGGAACGCATCGAGAAACACCTGGATCTTGTGCGGCGTGGACAGGCGCCTGAGCGTTGCGAACTCGCCCTTGGTGAGACCGAGGTCTTCCCGGCGTGCGAAGCGCTTTTTCATACGGGGCTTTTCATCCTGCCAGGCCGCTTCGGTACGTGCGGTATAACGGGGCCCAGCCCAGGCGCCGCTTCGCATTCGCGTTCCTCACGCGGAACGAGGGCATCGCGGCCGGCCCGCCGGGACTGGGCTCGGGCGCGCCTTCGGCCGCCGCGATATGGCGAAACAGCTCGGCGCAGGTGACCGGTTCGTCGTCTACGGCATCGACGACGAACCGGCCGCTGCCCGTCTCGGCGGCGAGCACCACCGCCTCGGCCATGTCGGCGACGTGCACCAGGGACATGAAGTCGCCTCCGTCGCCGGGAATCGCCAGTTCGCCCCTGCGCGCGAGCTCGCGCCACATCGCTTCGCGTCCGGTGCCCGGTCCGTAGAACAGGCCGCCCCGAACGATGCGCCAGTCGAGATCGGCGCCACGCACCATCGCTTCCATATCGACGGCGGACTGCCAGGCCGGCAGGGTGAAGATCGGCGAGGCTTCATCGCTCCAGCCTCGCCCGGGATCGGCGTTCAGCATCGCGATGCTTTGCTGCACGTAGCGCGCAACCCGCGACTCGCGGCAGGCCTCGATCAGGCACGCGGTGCCGTCGCGGCGGATGAGGTCGTTGCGCGTCCAATCGGGCTTCGCGCCCGGCCTCGGCACCGCCGTGGCCAGATGCAGCGCCGCATCGCAGCCCGAGAGCGCAGGGAGCAGCGAGCGCTGGTCGAGTATGCTGCCGACGAAGCCGCGCGCGCCAAGCGCTTCCAGACGCCGTAGCGCCTCGGCCCGTGTTCCGAGCGCGTGCACGGCGTGGCCGCGCTCGATCAGCCGCGGCACGGTGTGCGCCCCGAGCACGCCGGTCGCCCCGATGACCGCGATCCGCATGATGTCCAGGTTCCGAATTTGCGCGATTGCGCATTCTATCGTTGCCACCGGATGCGAGCGCGGTAAACTCGGGGCGGTGGAGACCTCGACCGGCGAAAACGAGCAGATCGCGGAGTGGCTGCGGCAGGCCGCGGACCTGCTTGCGGCGCAGGGCGCCAATCCGTTTCGCGTCTCGGCCTATCGGCGCGCCGCGGACACGCTCGCGCGCTGGCCAGAATCGGTTGCAGCGATCCATGCCCGCGAGGGACGCAAAGGGCTGGACGCGCTGCCGAATATCGGCGAAGGCCTCGCCAACGCGATTGCCGAGATGCTCACCACCGGGCGCTGGAACCAACTGGAGCGGCTGCGCGGCAGCCTCGATCCGGCGGCGCTGTTCCAGACCATCCCCGGCATCGGCCGCGAACTCGCGCGGCGCATTCACGACACGCTGCACGTCGACACGCTGGAGGCGCTCGAGCAGGCGGCGCACGACGGGCGCCTGGAATCGGTGCCCGGCATCGGGCGGCGGCGCGCGGCGGCGATCCGCGCCGTGCTCACCGACCTGCTCGACCGCCGCCGATTGCGCAGACCTTCCCCCGCCGCTGGGGGGAAGCCCGGCGAACCGCCGGTGACGACGCTGCTCGACGTCGATCGCGAATATCGCGACAAGGCCGAGGGCGGCAAGCTGCCCACCATCGCGCCCAAGCGCTTCAACCCCGAAGGCGAGTCCTGGCTGCCGGTCCTGCACGCGACGCACGGCGAATGGCATTTCACGGCGCTGTACTCCAACACCGCGCGGGCGCACGAGCTCGGCCGCACGCGCGACTGGGTGGTGATCTACTTCTACGACGAGCAGCACGTGGAAAGGCAGCACACCGTGGTCACGGAAACGCACGGTTTCCTGACCGGCAAACGCGTGGTGCGCGGCCGCGAGGCCGAATGCCGTGCGTATTACGCGGGATGAGCAGAGAGCAGAGGGCCCCGCGCAGCGGGGATGCGACCGGCCGCGGACTTGGGGCGATTCAGGCCCTGATCTGACAGCTCTCCGGCGCCACTTCCAGCGCGGCCGGCTGCCGCACGCGCTTGCGGTTCTCGACGAACCACCGGTGCCACCTGACAGCCAGCGGGGCGAGCAGGATCAAGCCGCCCGGAACGAGGACGACGGTCAACACGAGAAGCATGGCGCGAATGATGTTCATGCATGAAGTATTGCACACTCCGTGCGGCCGAATTGGTGACGGTAGTCACTTAGCGCAGGTCGTTCGTTAAAGATTCCTCATTTCCGTTCCGATTGCGGTCGGCTTCGAGCTCGTCGTCCTTGTCCAGGCCGCGCAGCATCACTTCCTTCATGCGGGACACGAGGCGGCTCGTCACCTCTGGATTGCGGCCGCTCTGCGCGAGGCTCGACTCGTCGATGTCGACGATGACGATGTCCGGGTCGGGCGCGAGGCCGCGCGATTGCACGCGGACCAGAGCGTCGGTCAGCCGGTTCTCCGGGCCCGAGAGGGCGTGCAGGCCCGACATTTCGGCGAGGGCGAGCACGAGCGCGACGATCGCGCCGAGATGAAGCGGCTTTTCGAGCAACGCGCGCACGCGCCGGATGGTAGCAAGGAACGCGACGGAGCGCGCCGCCTCAGCCGGGCCGGCGCACGCCGCGGCGGCGCGCGACCCATACCGACAGGTTCCAGGCGACCGGAAGGGCGAGCGCGAGAGTGAGTGCGACGGGCGCGCCCAGCGGCAGGATCGTCTGGGACAGCGCGAACAGGCCCAGCGCGATGCCGAGCATTCCCCACAGGCCGTTCGCGACCACCGCCGCGCTCGCGCGCCCGCCGAGCCTCGCGTGCAGGACGAGCATGGTGCTAGTGGTGGAGATCGGATACACGGCGAGCATGCCGGTCGCGGCGGGGCCGGCCCAGTAGCTTAGCCCGAGCACCGACCCCATCAGCGCGCACACCAGCGCCGTCCGGAGCGGCAATTCGTACCATTGCCGACCCATGCGCGGCACGCGCGCCTCGCGATAGCGGCGGCTCGCCCACAGGCAGGCGCCGTACAGGAGCAGGTTGAGCAGCGCGGCGCCCGGCGCGCTCCACGGCTGCGAGCGCACCAGCCAGGCGAGCGCGATCCAGCAGGCGACGGCAGCGGCGAGGCTCAGGGCCAGACCGCGCGACTGCGCGAGCACGAGGTACACCAGCATGAACACCCCGCTCACCGCGTTGACCGCGAGGCCGGCGAGCGCGCTCTCGGCGACGTAGCCCGCGTCGTGATCGAGCGACAGGAACACGTAGGCCGGCCACACCGTCACCGGCAGCGTCACCACCAGCGCGCCGATCAGCGGCCCCGCGCGCTCGACCACCACCGAGGCTGAGACCACGATCCCCGCGGTCAGCGCGAGCTTCAGCGCGAGCGACAGCCAGAAGACAGTATCGTAGGAAATGGCGAGCAACCTCCCCGGCCGGGTCTGCGCCCGGCGTGCCCCGCACCATAGCAACAGCGCGTGTGCAAGGTCAATATAGACTTCCTATGCCCGCCATCGGAAAAACGAGTGGCGCGCCGGCGGATCGCCACTTTGTCATTCCGAGGAGCGCAGCGACGAGGAATCTGCTTTTCAGGTCGCTGATCTACTCCCGCAGCAGGTCCTACGCTCCGCTCAGCATGACGAGAAATGCGTGTCGCGCGACGAAATTCAGCACTCGAGAGCAAGGTCCAGGCGATCGAAAGCAGACTGGGTAGGACGCTCTCGACGTGAATCGACCGGCAACAATCGACCCAAAGCGGAAATAGAGGGTTCGAGAAGCGGACCTTTCCCGTTCAGTAGCCAGCGGTCATCATCGGCGAGCAGGTAACGGCTGCGTAGTTGTGTTTGGCAGGCCGGGAACTTCATATGGCAGCAACCGGTCGTATTCTTTTTTTACTACTGCGTAGCACTCGCATACGCGCCTTTCCAGTTTTGCACGATCCAGTACCTTGATGTGACCTCGGCTGTAGTGAATCAATCCGTCCGCCTGCAATTTGCCAGCTGCCTCGGTCACGCCCTCGCGGCGAACCCCCAGCATATTCGCGATCAACTCCTGCGTCATCACCAGTTCATCGCTCTGCAATCGGTCGAGGCTCAACAGCAGCCAGCGACACAACTGCTTATCGACCGAGTGGTGCCGGTTGCACACTGCGGTTTGCGCCATCTGCGTGATCAGCGCCTGGGTGAAACGCAAAGCCAAATGCTGCAAATGGCTGCCCAGCGCGAATTCCCTTTTTGCAATACTCGCGTTGAGTCGGTAGCCGCTGCCTTCACTTTGCACCACCGCCCGGCTCGGCGTAGTTTCGCCGCCCATAAACAAGGATATGCCGACCAAACCACAGTTGCCGGTGATCGCAATTTCCGCCGGGGCGCCGTTTTCCATCACGTAGAGCAGCGAGACTATGCTGGTGGTCGGGAAATATAGGTAGTTCATGTGACCGCCGGACTCGTAGAGCGCCCATCCCAGCGGCATTGGTACTAGTTCCAGATCGGGCTGCAGACGCGTGAGATCTTCCGCAGGCAGAGCCGCGAGAAGATGGTTTTGCTTTGGGGTATTCGGTGACAGCATAGCGGCCGCCTCCTTACGTCATGGACGTATTACTGAGATGGTCAAAGCCGAAAACGCACCACAATAACGAACACTCCTTATTTTCAGAATAGTCCCTAATTGTCGTCGTTAGTGGAAAATATGTCATGTGCGTTAGCGAACGATATTGCGCCTGCGCACTCGTTGGATGGCGCAGCCGCCGCTCCTGCGCGGGGACGCAACGGGCATAAGTGCGTGTTAATCGACTCCTGGCTCAGAGTGGCCTCAGCCGACCAATTGCGTAGTCGAATGACCGCTGTTGGGGAAATACTCGCCTGTCGGCAGCTGGCCGTGAGCCGTCCTCCCTGCGAAGCTCTCTTCTCCCCCGAATCCGAACCTTCAGCCGCGGGGCAGGCAGCGTCTTCCGGATTGCGCGCAGCCGCGCTTTTTTAATCCTGGTTCTCCCTCCGGGCGCCAGCGCAAGACGCAGAGTGGCATCCACCGGGCAATCTTTGCCCCCGGAACGGAAACGGCAACGCCTCGCAGCCGCGGCCGCGATGCGGTATCGTTACGCCTTTTCGGATTCCGGCGATGGCGCAACCGCTGCCACTGAACGTTTCCCGCCGCACGGGCAACCTGCTCGGGTTCGTCGCCTGCGCGGGGCTGATCGCCGCCGCCTATTACCTGCAGCTCGTGAAGAACGTCGAGCCCTGCCCGCTGTGCATGATGCAGCGCGTCGCGGTGTTCGCGACCGGTATCGCCTTCCTCGCGGCGGCGGTGCACCACCCGGGTGCGATCGGCGGGCGCATCTACGGGGCGCTGATCGCCGCGCTGTCCGTGACCGGCGCCGGCGTCGCCGGGCGGCACGTCTGGCTGCAGTACATCCCCGCGGACAAGCGGCCCGCCTGCGGCCCGGGGCTGGAGTACCTGCTGGGCACGTTCGGGCCGCTGGAGGGCGTGGCGCGCATTCTTCGTGGCTCGGGCGAGTGCGGGGTGGTCGATTTCACGCTGCTCGGGCTGTCGCTTCCCCACTGGACGCTGCTCGCGTTCATCGTCTTCACCGCCTGGGCGGTCGTTCTCGCATTCCGCGACTGATTCGGCGCCGGCCTATATTCGCCGCGCGAATGAGGAAATCACTTTCGGTTCGTTCGCCGGGCGCGAATAGCCCTTCATAATTCGAGCATTTGTCCGATACCGATTTATGTTGAATATTTCCGAACCGTTATGGCGTTCGCCCGCGGGCGAGGTGGTGGCCTGCGTCGAGAAACTGAAGGTGCTGCGCGAGAACCTCGAGGAGATCCGGCAGCTCTGCCAGGACGCGCTCGAGGACGCGGTGCTGATGGGCTGCGACCAGCGCCAGTTCCGCGGCGTGCTCGCCGAGCTGGTGGAAAAGCTCGCGAATCCCTGCCTCCCGCCGCGCTGAGCGCGCGGCTATTCGATCAGCCCTGCGGCCACCGTCTGGTGGGTCGCCTCGTCGATGAGGATGAAGGAACCGGTCGCCCGGTTCTCGCGATACGCGTCGCACAGGAGCGGCTGGTTGAACGAGAGCGCGACGTGCGCGATGTCGTTCATGGCGATGCCCCCGGTGGCCGGCTCGTGCCGGAGCGTGTGGATGTCCACGCGGTAGTCGATCCTCTCGATTCGAGCTTTGACGGTGCGCGTGGTGTGCTTGAGCAGGTAGCGGCCCGAGGCCGTGGGCGGATCGGCGCTGAGCCAGCACAGAAGCGCCTCGGCGGCCTTGGCGACGCGCGGCGGCCGCAGGGGATCCGCGAGCATGTCGCCGCGCGAGAGGTCCAGTTCGTCCCTGAGCACCAGGGTGACCGAGTCGCCGGCAACAGCGACGGCCTGCGGCCCGTCGAGAGTCGCGATCTCGGTCACCACCGTGGTGCGGCCCGAGGGCAGGACCCTGACCTCGCTGCCCGGGAACACCACGCCGGACTCGATCCTGCCCATGTAGCCGCGCGCCTCGTTCGCGGCCCCCGGCCGCGACACGAGCTGCACCGGGAAGCGCAGTGGCCGCGCCGCCGCTTGGTCCGTGTCGTGTATGGACTCCAGCGCTTCCAGCAGGGTCGGGCCGTCGTACCAGCCCATGCCTGCGCCGCGCTCCACCACGAGATCGCCGCGCAGCGCCGATATCGGTACGAATCGCAGCTCCGCGCCGGCGAGCGGCGCGGCGAATTCGATCAGCTCGCGCCGCACGGTCTCGAAAACCCGCCGGTCGTAGCCGACCAGGTCCATTTTGTTCACCGCGACTACGAGATGGCGGATGCCGAGCAGGCTGGCAATGTACAGGTGCCGCTTGGTCTGCGGCAGGATGCCCTTGCGCGCGTCGACCAGGATCACCGCGGCGCCCGCGGTGGAGGCCGCGGTCACCATGTTGCGCGTGTACTGCTCGTGGCCGGGGGAGTCGGCGATGATGAACTTGCGCCGCGGCGTGGCGAAATAGCGATAGGCGACATCGATGGTGATGCCCTGCTCGCGCTCGGCCTCCAGGCCGTCGGTGAGCAGGGAGAGGTCGAGCGCCTCCTGGCCGCGCTTGTGCGAGGCGCGCGCCATCGCCGCGAGCTGGTCTTCCAGGATCGCGCGGCTGTCGTGCAGCAGCCGCCCGATCAGCGTGCTCTTGCCGTCGTCCACGCTCCCCGCGGTGATGAAGCGCAGCACCCCTTGGTCCGGCGCGGGGAGGGCGTGCCCATCTTCGTCATTCCCGCGCAAGCGGGAATCCAGAGAATTGGCATCGATCTGGACTCCCGCTTTCGCGGGAGTGACTCGTTGCGCACCGATCCTCGAAGTTGCAGCTGCCGTATGCATCAGAAATACCCTTCCTTCTTGCGCCGCTCCATGGAAGCGTCGGAAGTCTGGTCGTCCATGCGCGTCGCGCCGCGTTCGGTCACGGTCGTGCGCACCGTCTCGGCGATGATGTCTTCCACCCCGGATGCGCCCGATTCGACGGGGCAGGTGCAGCTCACGTCGCCCACGGTGCGGAAGCGCACGCTCAGTTCCTCGACGCGCTCGCCCTCGCGCGCCGGGGTCAGTTCGGTCACGGGAACGATCAGGCCGTTCCTGCGCACCACGCGCCGCCGGTGGGCGTAGTACAGCGAGGGCACCTGCAGCCGCTCGCGGCCGATGTACTGCCACACGTCGAGCTCGGTCCAGTTGCTGATCGGGAACACGCGCATGTGCTCGCCCTTGTGAACGCGCGTGTTGTACAGGCCCCACAGCTCCGGGCGCTGGTTCTTGGGGTCCCACTGGCCCCATTCGTCGCGGAAGGAGAAGATGCGCTCCTTGGCGCGCGCCTTCTCCTCGTCGCGCCGTGCCCCGCCGATGCAGGCGTCGAAGCCGAATTCGGCGATGGCTTCGAGCAGGGTCACCGACTGGGCGGCGTTGCGGCTTTCTCCCGCCCCGCGCAGCCGCACCGTGCCGCGGCGCATCGACTCTTCCACCGAGCGCACCAGCAGGCGCTCGCCGAGCTCGGCCGCGCGCCGGTCGCGGAAGGCGATCACTTCGGGAAAGTTGTGACCGGTGTCGATGTGCAGCAGCGGGAAGGGGAAACGGCCCGGGCGGAAGGCCTTCTCCGCCAGGCGCAGCAGCACGATCGAGTCCTTGCCCCCGGAGAAGAACAGCGCCGGGTTCGAAGCCTCGGCCGCAACCTCGCGCAGGATGGTGATCGCCTCCGATTCGAGCCAGTCGAGATGGCTGCGCGCGGGCAACGTCCGCGGCGCGGGCCGCGCTCTTTCCAGCGCCGCGCTCATGCGTGCGCCGCTTCCGGAATCGTCTGCGCCAAGCGTTCGTCATGGCCCACGTGCAAGCCGCACTCGCGCGATTCAGCGTGCTCCCACCACCAGCGCCCCGCGCGCATGTCCTCCAGCGGCGTCACCGGCCGGGTGCACGGCGCGCAGCCGATCGAGCGGTAACCCTGGTCGTAGAGCGCGTTGTAGGGTACGCCCAGGGCGTGGATGTAGGCCCACACTTCCGCTTCGCTCCATTCGGCGAGCGGATTGAACTTCATCAGGCGATGCGCATGGTCGTACTCCTCGACTTCGAGATCGTCGCGAGTCGCCGACTGCCCGCGGCGCTGGCCGGTGATCCAGGCCGACTTTCCCGCCAGCGCGCGGCGCAGCGGCTCCACCTTGCGGATGCCGCAGCAGCGCTGGCGCATCTCGACGCTGGAATAGAAGGCGTCGCGGCCGAAGCGCGCCGCGTAGGCTTCCACCGCGGCCGGATCGGGCCGGACGACGCGCACCGGGTAGCCGTAGCGCTCCCTGATCGCTTCGAGCACGGCGAGCGTGTCGGCGTGCAGCCGACCCGTGTCCAGGGTGAAGATCTCGAAGCCGCAACCGTGGCGCAGGATCGCGTCGGTGAGCACCATGTCCTCGGCCGAGAGGCTCGAGGCGAGGGCCGTGCTCGCGTGCTCGGCCGCGATGCGCTCGAGCGTGCGCCGCAGTTCGGCGACGCGGAATTCGGGTGCCGGGCTCATCGCGTCCGCCGCCTATGCCGCCTGCTCTTCCGCGTCCTCGAACCGCCGCCTGAACAGGGGCGCTCGATCGGCGGTGGCCTGGTAGCTCTCGCTGAAGTCCTCGAACGCCGGCAGGGCCTCGTTCGGGTCCCGGTCGGCGCGCAGCGCGAAGGCGTCGAAGCCGCAGCGCGAGAGGTAGAACAGCTGGTCGCGCAGCACGTCGCCGATCGCGCGCAGCTCGCCGCGCCAGCCGTAGCGCTCGCGCAGCAGCCGCGCGATCGAATAGCCGCGGCCGTCGGCGAAGCTCGGGAAGTTCACCGCCACGACCTTCAGCAGCGGCAGGTCCTCGGCGATGGACGCGGGGTCCTCGTGGCTGTCGAGCCACACGCCGGTGCCGCCGGAGCGCTCGAGCAGGTCCCCGCGCCGGATGCGCCACACCGAGACGGGCACGATCAGGTTCGCTTCGTCCGGGAAGTCCGGCAGCAGGCCGTCCTCGCCGGTGCGAAGCAGCCGCTCGACGTCGCGGTCAAGCAACTGCCAGTTGTCGGGAACGACGCGACGATTCTTGATCAGATGGGCCATACACGCTCTCCTTGAAGGGTTCGACGCCGATGCGCCGCACCGTGTCGATGAATCTTTCTTCCTCGTGCTCGCGCCTTGCCAGGTAGCAGGCGACGAGGCGCTCGATCACCTCGGGCACCTCGTCGCGCGCGAACGACGGGCCGATGACTTTCCCGAGCTCGGCCTGCCCGCCCTGCGAGCCGCCGATCGAGATCTGGTAATACTCCTCGCCCTGCTTGTCGACGCCGAGGATGCCGATGTGGCCGACGTGGTGGTGGCCGCAGGAGTTCATGCAGCCCGAGATGTTCAAGTCGAGCTCGCCGATGTCGAACAGGTAGTCCAGGTCGCTGAAGCGCTGCTGGATCGCATCGGCCACGGGGATCGACTTGGCATTGGCGAGCGAGCAGAAGTCCCCGCCGGGGCAGGAGATGATGTTGGTGAGCAGGCCCACGTTCGGGGTCGCGAGGCCCAGGGCGCGCGCTTCGCGCCACAGCGCGTGCAGCTCGGCCTGGCGCACGTCGGCGAGCACGAGGTTCTGCTCGTGGGTGACGCGCAGCTCGCCGAAGGAATAGCGCTCGGCGAGACCGGCGATCGCGTCCATCTGCTCCGCGGTGACGTCCCCCGGCGGGACGCCCGTCTTCTTCAGCGACAGGGTCACCGCCGCGTAGCCGCGTACCTTGTGCGCATGGACGTTGCGCCTGAACCAGGCGGGAAATCCCGGCTCTTCGGCGGGACGCGCCTGGAGTCCCGCATCGACCGAGTGCAGCGTTGCACGATCGGTGCGGACGTAGGCGGGACGGGTGAAGCGGCGGGCGATGCGCTCGATCTCCTCGGGAACCAGCGTCGCCGGACCGTCCTTCAACTGCGCCCATTCCGCCTCGACCTGCTCGGTGAACGCTTCGGGGCCGAGCGCCTTCACCAGTATCTTGATGCGCGCCTTGTGCTTGTTGTCGCGCCGGCCGTAGCGGTTGTACACGCGCAGGATGGCGTCGAGATAGGTGAGCAGATGCCGCCACGGCAGGAATTCGCGCACCACGTGGCCGATCATCGGCGTGCGGCCGAGTCCGCCGCCGACGACGACGCGAAAGCCCACGCCGGCTTCGGCGTCCGACCCGCTCGCTGCGCGCACCGCGTGCAGGCCGATGTCGTGCACCAGCGTCGCGGCGCGGTCCTCGAGGCTGCCCGAGACGGCGATCTTGAACTTGCGCGGCAGGTAGGCGAATTCCGGATTGAACGCCGACCACTGGCGGATGATCTCGCACCAGACGAAGGCGTCGACGATCTCGTCGCGCGCGACGCCGGCGAAGTGGTCGGTGGTGATGTTGCGCACGCAGTTGCCCGAGGTCTGGATGGCGTGCATCTGCACCTGCGCGAGCTCGGCGAGGATCTCCGGGACGTCTTCCAGCCGCGGCCAGTTGAACTGCAGGTTCTGGCGCGTGCTGAAGTGACCGTAGCCGCGGTCGTAGGTGCGCGCGATGTGCGCGAGCTTGCGCAACTGCGCCGAGGACAGCAGGCCGTAGGGAATCGACACGCGCAGCATCGGCGCGTAGCGCTGGATGTACAGGCCGTTCTGCAGCCGCAGCGGCCGGAACTCGTCCTCGGTGAGCGCTCCCGCGAGGAAGCGCCGCGTCTGGTCGCGGAACTGCGCCACGCGCTCGTCGACGATGCGCTGGTCGATTTCGTCGTAGAGATACATGGTTTGCCTCCGCTCTCCAGGGACCTACACCAGCGCGTAGCGCGCGCCGACGGCGAGCAGCACGACCGCGAGGAGCCTGCGCACGAGCTTGTCGGGCAGCCGGCTCGCGGCGAGGCTGCCGAGAACGATGCCCGGCACCGAGCCGACGAGCAGGCTCGCGAGCAGCGCGCCGTTGACCGTCCCGAGCCACAGGTGACCGAGGCCGGCGACGACGGTGAGCGGGACCGCGTGGGCGATGTCGGTGCCCGCGACGCGCGCCGCCTGCAGGCGGGGATACAGCGCAACGAGTATCGCCGCGCCGAGCGCGCCGGCGCCGATCGAGGACAGCGTCACCAGCGCGCCGAGCAGGACGCCCGAGGCGACGGTGAGCGCGGCCCGCTTGCCGGCGATGCGCGACTCGTAGCGCGCGGTGATCGCGGCGATGCGCGCGCGGTCGGCGAGCAGCACCGCCGCGGTGAGCAGCAGGGCTGCGGCGAGCACCGCGCTGATCAAGCCGCTCTTGTGATGAGCCCCCGTGGCCGCGAGTACGCCGACGGTGATCGCCGCGGCCGGGCAGCTGCCCGCGGCGAGCAGCGCCACGATGCGCCATTGCACGGATCCCTGGGCGCGATGCACCAGCGTCCCCGCGCCCTTGGTGATCGCGGCGAAGGCGAGGTCGGTGCCCACCGCCACCGCCGGCGAAAAGCCGAACAGGGTCAGTACGGGAGTGACGAGCGAGCCGCCGCCGACGCCCGTGATGCCTACCAGCACGCCCACGGCGAGGCCCAGCCCGACAGTGATGAGGTCGAATTCCATGCTTCCCTTTACAGCCAGGGCCCGATGCTAATAGACTTGCCTTATTCAACAAACGACCAAATTCCAATATCTTTAGACGAATTTGTAATAAGGGACTCGGTCCATGAATCTTCAGCAACTGCGCTACGTGCGCGAGGCCGTCCGGCAAGGGCTCAATCTCACCGAGGCGGCCAACCGGCTCCACACCTCCCAGCCGGGAATATCCAGGCAGGTGAGGGAGTTGGAGGACGAGCTGGGCGTGGAAATCTTCGCGCGGCACGGCAAGCGCCTGGTCGCGTTGACCCAGCCGGGCGAGGCGGTGGTGAAGGTGGTCGAGCGCATCCTGATGGAGGTGGAAAACCTCAGGCTGGTCGGGCGGGAGTACCAGGATCAGGATTCCGGGAGGCTGGTGGTGGCGACCACCCACACCCAGGCGCGCTATGCCCTGCCCGCGGTCGTGACCGCCTTCCGGCAGCGCTATCCGAAGGTGCACCTGAGCCTGCAGCAGGGCAATCCGCCGCAGCTCGCCGATATGGTGATCGCCGGCGAGGCCGACATCGCGATCGCCACCGAGGCGATCGACAATTATCCGCAGTTGCTCGCGCTGCCCTGCTACTCCTGGAGCCACTGCGTCGTGGTGCCGGCCAAGCACCCGCTCGCCGGCGCCGGGCGGGTGACGCTGGAGGACCTGGCGAGGTACCCGATCGTGACCTACGACACCGCGTTCGCGGGGCGCACCCACATCGACGCGGCCTTCGCCGCCAAGGGACTGGAGCCCGACATCGTACTCTCGGCGATCGACGCCGACGTCATCAAGACCTACGTCGAGCTGGGCATGGGGGTGGGCATCCTCGCCTCGATGGCCTTCGACGCGAAGCGCGACAGCCACCTGCGGGCGCTCGATGCCGCGCACCTGTTTCGCAGCAATACGACGCGGGTCGGGCTGCTGCGCGGCAGGCTGCTGCGGGGCTTCGCCTACGCCTTCATCGAGCAGTTCGCCCCGCGGCTGTCGCGCCAGCTCATCGACAAGGCGATGGCGGGCGAAGGCGAAACTTACGAACTGTAGTGCAGTCGTTTGAATTGGCCGGTTTTGGCAGCGCAGATCCGCAGGCCGAGCCGGGCGCAAGTGCGGTCCAATGGCAGCGTGTGGAAATCCGCAACGACCACAGGATCCTTGCCATGAGAAGATTTCTTCTTGTCGCGCTCCTGCCCCTTGCGGCCGGCTGCGCGAGCGGCAAGGGGCGGGTCGAGACCATGCTGGACGGCATCAACCCGATCGACGCGCTCTCGGTCGTGGGCGTCGGGCGCCTGGTCTACGAGGCGAGCAGCCGCAGCGTCTGGGAAACCGAGACCGCCTCGCTCGGGGCCAACCGCTACCGCGTGACCCTCAGGCGCAACCGCTTCGCGGATTCCGGCGACGGCGAGGCGCCGCTGCTGTTCCGCCGGCAAGCCGAGCGGATCGCCGCCCTGCAGTCGTGCACGAGTTGGCGCATCGTCGAGTTCGAGGAACGCTACGACTCCAAGCTGATCGGCGCGCAGCGCGTCGCCGAGGGCACGATCGAGTGCGTGAAGGCGTAGAACGCGAGGCCGGCATCGTCGGAATCATGCAATTTGCCGAGGGGTTCCATCCCAAATCTCGCTATTTTGGAAAGTTGCAACTTCGCAACTTTCCAAAATAGCGAGACATCAATAACCCCAAAGTCTTCGCTTGGTCTGTCGATATTCGACTTGTCGGGTATCAGAACAAGTGCACCGCCGTCGGGGCGACGAGCCCGATGGCGCAGAACGCGAGCCCGACCACGCCCAGGCCGGCCGAGAGCCAGCCGAGCAGTACGACGCCCGTGATGACCTCCGCCGAGGCGAGCACGATCGCGATCTGCAGCGAGGCCGAGGCGAGCTCGTAGTGGTGGTAGGCGGCGAGGGTGCGGTCGCGTTTCTCCTCGGCGATCTTGGCGCGCGCCGCCAGTTCCTTGCGGCCTTCCTGCGTCTCGGGCTCGGTATCGTAGCGGACCGCGGTCTTCTTCCAATCCGCGATGCGCTTCTCCAGCGCCTCCCGGGTCTCGGCGCGCGAGACCTGCGGCAGCTCGACCTCCAGCGACTCGGCCGCGGTGCGCAGCGTCGTCATGCGGATGGTCTTCGCCTGGAAGAACGACCACAGGTTGGCGGCCTCGATGTTGGCCCCGAGCGAGGCCGTCTGCGCGCTCTTGCCGAGGGTCTCGGAAAGCGCGAGCACCGCGGCAAGGACCGAGATGAGCAGGGCGATCTTCTTGTTGGAGGGGTCGATGTGGCCGTGTTCGGACATGACGTATTGCTCCCTGGGTGTGAATGGCGGGCTATTGTGCGCATTTTTCGCGCCGGTTAAAAGAGGCGGCGGCGGCCCGCGTCGGCTAGAATATCCGCACATCCGGCGCGGCCCGGATGCCGGAGCCTTTCCTCCCCGCCCACTTGCCTAAACGCGCCTATCAGGAGATCTTTCGCCTCGGCTGGCCCGTCTTCGTCGGCCAGATCGCGGTGGTCGCCAATGGCGTGATCGACACCATCATGGCCGGGCGCTACTCGACCGTGGACCTGGCCGGCGTGGGCGTGGGCGCGGCGATCTACTTGAGCGTCTTCATCGCGCTCATGGGCGTGCTGCTCGCGCTCACGCCCATCGCCTCGCAGCACTACGGCGCGGGGCGCTACGCGGAGATCGGCGAGGAGGTGCGCCAGAGCGCCTGGCTCGCGCTGGCGCTCTCGGCGGTGTGCTTCGCGCTGCTGCGCTACCCGGACCCCTTCATGGCGCTGACGCGCCTGTCGCCCGAAGTCGAGCAGCGCGCCCGCGGCTATCTCGCCGCGGCCTCGTGGGGAGTTCCCGCGGCGCTCCTGTTCCGCGTCTTCTACGGATTTTCGACGGCGGTGGCGCGGCCGCGCGTGGTGATGGTGCTGAACCTCATCGGGCTCGCGACCAAGGTGCCGCTCAACATGGTGTTCATGTACGGCTGGCTCGGCGCGCAGCCGCAGGGCGGGGTGGGCTGCGCGGTGTCCACGAGCGTGATCGCCTGGGTGAGCTTGCTGCTCGCCTCGGGATTCTGCATCGTGGAGAGCGGCTACAACCGGTACCGCGTGTTCGCACACTGGTCCTGGCCGCAGGGCGCTCGCCTGTGGCACCTCCTGTCCCTCGGCCTGCCGATCGGAATCACGTTCTTCGTCGACGTGACCGGATTCACCTTCATGGCGCTGTTCATCGCGCGGCTGGGCGCGCTCAATTCCGCCGCGCACCAGATCGCGGCGAATTTCGCAGCGCTGCTGTTCATGCTGCCGCTCGCGCTCGGCAACGCATCGAGCGTGCTGGTCGGCCACGCCATCGGCGCGCGCCAGTTCGCGCTCGCCCGCGCCACGGGGCTCGCGGGCCTGGCGAGCGCGCTTGCCTGTGCGCTCGCCATCGGCACCCTCGTGTGGCTGACGGCGGATCGCATCGCGGCCTTCTACTCCTCCGACCCAGCGGTGACGCAACTCGCCGGCGCGCTGCTGTCCTTCGTCGCCGTGTACCACGTCTTCGACGCGATCCAGGCGGTGGCGGTCAACGTGCTGCGCGGCTACAAGCGCGCCGTTGTTCCCATGGCGATCTATGCCGTGGCGCTTTGGGGCGTGGGCCTGGGTGGCGGATACACGATCGGCCTCACTTCAGTCGACCTCTCGTGGCTGGGCATCGCCACGCCCTTCGGCGCACGCGGATTCTGGCTCGCCGCGATCGCGAGCCTCGCCCTCGCCGCCTTGCTCGTGACCTGGTACTTCCTTCACGTCAGCCGGCATCCCGAATAGGGGACAGTCCCCTGCTATGATGCGCAGTCACCGTTCCGGGGAGAGCACCATGACACGCAGTTTGCGCGCCGTCCTCGTCCTGCTTGCCGCCATCCTCGTTCCGCTTTCAGTGGCGCAGGCGCAGGGCTATCCGGCCAAGCCGATCAAGATCGTCGTCACCTTCCCGCTGGGCGGCGCGCCCGACATTCTTTCGCGCCTGTTCGGGGCCAAGATGCAGGACCACTGGGGCCAGCCGGTGATCGTCGACAACCGCCCCGGGGCGGGCGGCAACATCGGCGCGGACTACGTCGCGAAATCCCCCGCCGACGGCTATACGCTGGTCATGGGCACGGTGGGCACGCACGCGATCAACGCGAGCCTGTACTCGAAGATGCCGTACGACCCGGTGCGCGATTTCGCGCCCGTGGTCCTGATGGCGCAGACGCCCAACCTGCTCGTGGTCAACAATAACGTGCCTGCGAAGACCGTGCAGGAATTGATCGACTACGCCAAGGCCAACCCCGGCAAGGTGTTCTTCGGCTCTCCGGGGATAGGGACCTCGATCCACGTCTCGGGCGAGCTGTTCAACACCCTGGCCGGAGTGAAGACAGTGCACGTGCCTTACAAGGGACGCCAGTTCGCGATTCCCGACCTGCTCGGCGGGCAGATCCAGATGATGTTCGACAACATGCCCTCGGCGCTGCCGGTGGCGAAGGAAGGCAAGCTGCGCGCGCTCGCGGTGACCAGCGCGAAGCGCCATCCCGCGGCCCCGGACATCCCCACCATGTCGGAGACGCTGCCGGGGTTCGAGGCCACCTCGTGGTTCGCGGTGTACGCGCCCGCGGGCACGCCCTCCGACGTGGTGGCGAAGCTGAACGAGGAGTTCAACCGCGTCATGACCCTCGCCGACGTGCGCGAGAAGCTCGCGAACATCGGCCTCGACTTGGTCGGCGGTCCGCCCGAGCAGCTCGCCGCCTACACCCGGGCCGAGCTGGCCAAGTGGGCGAAGGTGGTGAAGGATTCCGGCGCGAAGGCCGACTGATACATCTTTCGCGAGAACAAAGTCGCAAATCCATCGATGATCCGGTCACGGTGACCCGGTTCGCCGATATAAAACGTGCTAGATGTGCACATTCGACTGAGCCCGCCCCGATGCAGCAGATCCGCCCATGTCCAGTTACAACACCTCAGGTCCGGTAAGCTCGGTCGCCTCCAGCAACACGCTCACGCTGGACGCGCTGATCGGCGGCGACAAATGGGGCGGCGCGGTCGGCACCGGAGTCACGGTCAGCTACAGCTTTCCCTGGCAGTCCGGGTCGAGCGCTTACTGGTACCAGGACTCCAACGGGGACTACTCCACCGACAATGAACCGTCCGCGGCGCAGCACTATGGGTTGAACTCAACCCAGATGAACGCCGCGCGCGATGCCCTGCTGGCGTGGGCCAACGTCGCGAACATTCAGTTCCAGCAGGTCCTCACCGAGTCCTCGACCAACGTCGGCGACATCCGCTTCGCGTGGAGCTCGGCGGTACCGTCGGGATTCTGGGGCCATAGCTATTATCCGCAGGCGTCGTTTCCGCAAGGCGGCGATATCTGGCTCAACCCCTCGAACACCGGCGGGACCGATACGGACTGGTTGGTCGGCTCCTACAACTACGAAGCGCTGATGCACGAGATCGGCCACGCCCTCGGTCTCAAGCATCCGGGCAACTACAGCGGTTCGGAAACGGGACCTTTCTTTTCGTCCGCGACCGGCACGGCTTACCTGGACAATCGGCTCTACACGCTGATGTCCTACAGCGATCCGTCGAACGATTTGTTCCGAACCATTACGTACCACGCTGACGGATCCTACCAGTGGCAAGTATATGGCATAAACCCGCAGACACCGATGGTGCTCGACATCGCTGTCATCCAATACCTCTACGGGGCGAACACGAGCTACCGCACAGGCAACGACGTCTACACGTTCGATCCCGCCTCGCCTTTTTTCAAGACGATCTGGGATGCGGGCGGCCACGATACGATATCGGTCAGCAATTTCACCCAGGGCTGCACGATCGATCTCACGCCCGGGGACTATTCCAGCATCAAGATTCTACCTACCCCTGCACCTGCGAACTATACGGGCCCTCCGACGACCTACGACGGCACCGGCAACCTGGGCATCGCCTACGGCGCGATCATCGAGGAGGCGATCGGCGGCTCGGGCAACGACACGCTGATTGGAAACAGCGCCGCCAACACACTCTCGGGCCGCGGCGGCAACGACACGATCGACGGGGCGGCCGGAATCGACATTGCGAGCTACACGGGCGCGCGCGCGAACTTCACGCTCACCAAGACCTCGACGGGCTACACGGTTTCGGATCACACCGCCGCGGAGGGCACGGACACGCTCGCCAACATCGAGCGGCTGCAATTCTCGAACAGGGAGCTTGCCGTCGACCTCTCGGGCACCGGCCATGCCGCGGAGACCGTCGAAATCCTCGGATCGGCCTTCGGCAAGACCTTCGTGTCGAACAAGGACTATGTTGCTGCCGGACTCGCGCTGTTCGACGCCGGCACGAGCCTGCATGACGTCTGCGTGGCCGCGATCGGCACCCCCGAATTCAAGTCCCTGGCCGGCTCGACCGGCAACGTGGACTTCGTCAACACGGTCTACAGGAACGTCGTGGGCGTGCTGCCCCAGCAGGCGGACCTGAACCATTACGTCGGGCTGCTGCAGGGCGGCGGGGGCACCATGTCCCAGGCCGACCTGCTCCTGCTCGCGGCAACCTGCCCGGAGAACCTGGCCCACATCGACCTCGTCGGCTTGCAGCAGAGCGGCGTGGAATACACCTAGGGGGTCTGGCCCTTATTTCACAAGCCGAGCCTCTGCCAGATCGTGCTGGTCGGCCCGGCCTGGTTCATGGTGTAGAAGTGCAGGCCGGGCGCGCCCGCGGCCAGCAGCCGGTCGCACAGGTCGGTGACCACGTCCAGCCCGAAGCTGCGGATCGAGGCGATGTCGTCGTGGAAGCCCGCCAGCTTCAGCCGCAGCCAGCGCGGCACGTCCGCGCCGCAGGCATCCGAGAAGCGCACCAGCTGGGTGTAGTTCGTGATCGGCATGATTCCCGGGACGATGGGGATGTCGATGCCGAGCGCCTCGCAGTCGTCGATGAAGCGGAAATACGATTCGGCGTTGTAGAAATACTGCGTGATCGCCGAGTCCGCCCCGGCGTCGACCTTGCGCTTGAAATTGCGCTCGTCGTCCTGTGGGCTCTTCGCCTGCGGATGGAAATCCGGGTAGCAGGCCACGTCGATGTGGAAGTGCTCGCCCGTGCGCTCGCGGATGAACGCGACCAGCTCGTTCGCGTAGCGCAGCTCGCCCAGGCTCGCCGAGCCCGAGGGCATGTCCCCGCGCAGCGCGACGATGTGGCGGATGCCCTGGGCGCGGTACAGCTCGAGCGTCGCGGCGATGTCCTCGCGCGTGGAGCCGATGCAGGAGATGTGCGGCGCGGCGTGAAAGCCCGCCTGCCGGATCTCCATCACCGTGGCGAGGGTGCGCTCGCGCGTCGAGCCGCCCGCCCCGTAGGTGACCGAGAAAAAGCGCGGCTGCAACTGCGCGAGCTGCTGCCAGGTGGCGTTCAGCCTCTGCACGCCCTCGGGCGTCTTGGGCGGAAAGAACTCGAAGCTGAAGCTGCGCGGGTGCTTCTTCTGGGATTCCATTGACGGGCCGCTTGTTGTCATTCCCGCGTAAGCGGGAATCCAGGGATCTGCTTCCTCGCTGGATCCCCGCTTACGCGGGGATGACTCACTTGTTAGTAACGGTACGCGTCCGCTTTATACGGGCCTTCCTTCGCTACCCCGATGTACTTCGCCTGCTCGTCGGTGAGCTCGGTCAACTGCGCGTTCAGCTTCTTCAACTGCAGCCGCGCCACCTTCTCGTCCAGGTGCTTGGGCAGCACGTACACGCCCACCGGGTACTTGCCCGATCCCTTCTGCGCCTCGCCCCAGAGCTCGATCTGCGCCATCACCTGGTTGGCGAAGGACGAGGACATCACGTAGCTCGGGTGCCCCATGGCGCAGCCCAGGTTCACCAGCCGCCCGCCCGCGAGCAGGATGATGCGCTTCCCGTCGGGAAAGATGACGTGGTCGACCTGCGGCTTGATGTTCTCCCACTGGTACTGGTGAAGGGACGCGACGTCGATCTCGGAATCGAAGTGGCCGATGTTGCACACGATCGCCTGGTCCTTCATGCGCGTCATGTGGGCGTTGGTGATCACGTTCACGTTGCCCGTCGCGGTGACGAAGATGTCGGCCAGCGGCGCCGCGGTATCCATGGTCACCACGCGGTAGCCCTCCATCGCCGCCTGCAGCGCGCAGATCGGGTCGATCTCGGTCACCCAGACTTGAGCCGAGAGCGCGCGCAGCGCCTGCGCGCAGCCCTTGCCTACGTCGCCGTAGCCGCACACCACGGCGACCTTGCCGGCGATCATCACGTCGGTGGCGCGCTTGATGCCGTCCACCAGCGACTCGCGGCAGCCGTACAGGTTGTCGAACTTGGACTTGGTCACCGAGTCGTTCACGTTGATCGCGGGGAAGAGCAGGCGCCCTTCCTTCGCCATCTGGTACAGGCGGTGCACGCCGGTGGTGGTCTCCTCGGTCACGCCGCGGAGGTTCTTCGCGATCGCCGAATACCAGCCGGGCTTGGCGGCGAGGCGCTTCTTGATCGAGGCGTAGAGCGCCTTTTCCTCGTCGTTGGCCGGCTTGGCGACGACCGAGGCGTCCTTTTCGGCGCGGCAGCCCAGGTGCACGAGCAGCGTCGCGTCGCCCCCGTCGTCGAGGATCATGTTCGGCGTTCCCCCATCCGACCATTCGAAGATCTTGTGGGTGAATTCCCAATAGTCGTCCAGCGACTCGCCCTTGAAGGCGAACACGGGCGTGCCGCCGGCGGCGATCGCGGCGGCCGCGTGGTCCTGGGTCGAATAGATGTTGCACGAGGCCCAGCGCACGTCAGCCCCGAGCGCGCGCAGCGTCTCGATCAGCACCGCGGTCTGGATGGTCATGTGCAGCGAGCCCGCGATGTGCGCGCCCTTCAACGGCCGGCTCGCGGCGAACTCCTCGCGGATCGCCATGAGGCCGGGCATCTCGGTCTCGGCGATGCGGATTTCCTTGCGGCCCCAATCGGCCAGGGACAGGTCGGCGACCTTGTAGTCGGTGAAACTCTTGGCTTGCGGTACGGCGCTCATCACGCCCTCCTTTCCTAGGAAAAAAGTTCGTGAGCGCCGTTGCAATGTCGATACCCCGAGCCTGGCGGGCGCCGAAAGAGAAAGCGGCCGTTGCAACGCTCCTCGGGGAGCGGAGGATTCTAGCGCAACTGCCGGCCGCCGCGCCACTCGAATAAGGTCGCCGGGGGCAATCGCCTGCAAAGCCGCGTCCGGCGGGCTTCTTCGGGCGATTCGTCGCCCGGCGCCTTCGGCAAGGGAGGGCTGGTCTGCCCCGCGGAACGACCGTGCATTCAATTGCGGTGCGGGGCGTAAGGCGTAGAATCCGAGGCAAAGACGCTGGAAGTTGCAGTGCCCGCCGGAGAACGTGCGGACCGTTGGGGGGGCTTCCATGACGACTTGCGGGAATTGCAGAACGCCGAATCAGGGTATGACCTCGCCGCCGATTCCGACAGCCACGATTCACGGGCAACGACGAATGCACAAGGCATTTCGTTCGGTGCTCATCCTTGCGGCGGTGTTGTTCGCGCTCCTTGTCCCGCCGCGCGGTTTCGCAGCCGAAACATCCGCGGCCGATTCCGACGCTGTCTTCAACTACGCCGAAGCCATCTATTCGCAGTATCTCTCCCCGTCCGGCGCCACGTCGCAGTCCGACGGCTACTACTACTACCGCTACTATTCGGGCACCGGCGCCTACATCGCCACCGCCAACGGGAGATTCTTGTATCTTGGCCCGGCATCGAGCAACCAAGTCCTCGATCTCGGCGCTGTCTCCGACTGGCTGACGGAAAGTCAGGGGCTGCTCGCCGGGGCCGTGACCTATACTGGCACCTATCCCGCGACCGGCGCGGTCAGCTATACGACCAAGGACGGAAGAAGCGTCTCGGTCGAGGCGTTCCCGGGACAAGTCCAGCTCTTCGTCGATTCGTCGCTCGGCGAAACCACCGTAAGCCAGGGCATACAGGGCCTGGGCGGCACCGTCATCGCGCAGATACCCAAGGTGGGCTACTACCTGGCGAGCGTCGCGGTCGGCGGCGAGGCCGCGTTCATCGCCACGCTGCGCCAGTACTCGCAGGTCGTGGACGCGATGCCGAACATGCCCGCAAGCATCGGGGCCGACGCGATCGAGCTGGACGACAGCTGGTGGCGCACGAACCGGCCCGTGCCGTTGAACGTCCCGCCCGGGGTGATCATCGTGGACGCGCAACGAGGTGCCACGGGCCACTCGCAGCTCGTCGGGGAATCGGTCCTCGGCCAGGGCGGCACGATCGGGACCGTGCTGATCACCGACGACGACAGCGGCAGGATCAGCAACGACAAGATCGTCGCCTCGATCATCGCCTCGGCGACCGGGAGAACCATCTTCACGCCGAACGAGCCG
>Ga0080064_1003085_pt1 | contig 25578 bp, 20 predicted proteins | sample Subgrocontami54m_FD_69260 | JGI IMG/M metagenome (GOLD analysis project Ga0080064, IMG submission 69260) | Subsurface groundwater microbial communities from S. Glens Falls, New York, USA - GMW46 contaminated, 5.4 m (SPADES assembly) (version 2) ...
AAAATTGTTCCATGCCAGAAATAAGTTCCACCAATTGCTTCTTCTTATCTTCTTCGGACGTATCAGGCAGACTGACTTCGAACAATGTCATGTGGAGCGGTGTCCAAAGTTCACTTTTATTTGTTAGATCAGAAATAGGATAACCAGCGGCAATAAATTGGATCAGAAAACGATGGAAATCATCCATCAGATGCGGGTTGCCAGTTTTTTCAACTACAGTCATAGCGTTGCGGATACCCTTCTCCTGCAATATGCCGATGAATTGTTCCAGTTGGCGATCGTGAGCTTCAGGAGACAACTCAAGTATAATTGCCTCAACCTCATGCCCAGGTATTTCGTATTGAGGGTGCAAAATTTCACTCGGCACGGTCGTGGCATATTGTTCCACAACCTCGGTCGCCGCCTGATGCGGAGTTATCTCCGCGTCATTCTCCCGTGATTCTTCAATGCGCAACTTTGCGGCTTCTCGCAGTCGCGAAAGTTCCTCTTGAGGACTACTAGATTTATCTCCTTCAAAGGACGAAGTGTTCATGGGTGTATTATAGCATTACTCACGTTCAAATTTCACCCGTGAATAGAGGGCATTCAATTGTTCGTCAAAATCAGCAGAATTTGATTGATATTCAAGTCGTTTGATCATTCGCTGTTCTGTTGACGGTCTCATAACCGTCTTTGTTGGATACGATATAAATCCGAGAACATCAATGCCTTTATTCCACATAGATATAGATATTTTGTCAGGATGAATGGATAGCTTGAGTCTTTGTTCCAGAAAAATAGCAAAGACTGGTAGGAGATTGGCGAGGAATTCGCATGAATCAGATATAACAATGATATCATCCGCATATCGGATGTAATAAAATAATTTCAATTTTCGTTTAACATATTGGTCAAATGGATTGAGATATACATTGGCGAATAATTGACTCGTTAAATTACCGAGCGGAATGCTTTTATTGGGGGATGTGGAAAAACTTTTTACATTGTCCTTGAGCAAATCGAGTAATCGTTCTTCTTCATTCGGCAACGCTTTAATGAGAAGTGACACCAAAATATCATGGTCAATCGAATGGAAATATTTTTTGACATCAATTTTCAAGATCCACACATCGCGAGTGTTGTTTCTTGAAATCTTCCAAGCAAAATCACGAAATCGTTTCATTGCCGCGTGTGTGCCTTTGAACTCCCTGGAAGAATATGAATCGTAAATCCATTTTTTATTGAATATAGGATACAGCACGCGAAATATGGCGTGATGAAGCAATCGATCTCTGACGCATGCTTTGTGAATCAAGCGGCGCTTCGGATCACATACCCAGAATGCCTCATAAGGACCGTGCCTATACCGACCACACGTTAAATCATAGTGTAATGTAAACATACTTTCTTCGGCATCAACGGAAAATTCTTTCACGTCATCGCGATTGCGTTTGTCTTTTTGGAATTCACGCCAGGCGCAAAAAATATTTGGAAGTGATATAATCTCTTCAAACAAACTATTATGTCCCCCCCCCCCAACGAAATTTTCGGATCCAAAAGTAAATTTTCCTTGCTTCATAGTTGGAGTGAATTATACATTGCAATACACACGTCACTCAAGCAATTTCCCAAGCGTGATTCATATGGTATCGGTTCGCGCATAGAACAAACCGCACTAAATATGCTCGAGTATCTTCTCTTGGCCAGCAAGAAGAAAGGTAGTTCAAGAATTTTAATACTGGAAAAACTTGATAGAGATTTAGTGCAAGAAAAGATCCTTGTCAGACTAGCAAATCGAATAAAAGCTATGTCGGACGGACAATATATAGATATAGAAAAAAGAATCATTGAAATGGGTAAAATGACTGGTGGTTGGATCAAATCAGAGAGATGTGAACTTGAAAATAAATCAACAACAAAAGAGAAGCCCTGAGACTTCTCTTTTGAAATCACTTCGGAGAAAGCGCACCCGATAATCGAATTCGAGTTCCTCGGTTCGTTCCTGTTGACGTTACCGCCGTCATCATCGAAGTTACCGGCATACACGAAATTGCCATCGGAGTTGCGCATATGCGAAACCCTATTCCATGTCACACGTGCTTCGTTCCGTCGCAAAGACAGAGAGGTTACACGCGCTCATTTCTTATTAAATATTTCGCAAGCAGTGATTATGTGGCGACTGTTGCCAATAAGCAACAATACATTAGCCGACATTAATTGTACCACAACGACCAAACGCCACACTTTCTAGACGAAAGTGTGGCGTAACAAAACATCAATACACAATATTCAAAGTTTATCTGCGGAGAAGGCGCACCCGAGAAACGAAGACGAGTCCCTCGGCGCGTCCCTGTAGACGTCACCGCCGACATCAACGAAGAAACCGGCATACACGAAATTGCCAACGGAGAAGCGCGACTTTGTCCATGAATACTTATCTGGAAGTAATTTTTCACCATTAACTCGTTCAATCAAAGCCGTACGATAGAACCACTCAATAAATGATTCACGGAACATCTGAGTTAGTTTCAATGATTCCAGAGTATCTGCGGCTGATTTCCATTCAGTTTCGTCTGAAGAAACTACGTTTTTTTGAAGTTCAGAAAATTTACTCACATCGCCCTTTAGATTTTTCCATTCAGCGAGAGCATCACGGACTTCTGGCGGTATCTTACTTATGTCACTATATAATCCTTTAACATAATCAGCTAACAATTCGGTTTGTTCAAGATAGTTTTTACTTGTGGAATTAGGTATTAGTTCTTTTGAAACAAGTTTCCAGCGAAGTTTTGACGATTCCTGAGTAAAGAATTTCTCATTTTTATACCAATCAGTATTATGAAGAAGTTTTGTGCCATCTTTTTTCTTATTCTGTAAATTCTCGTCAAGAAATTTACCATTAACTTTAATGCTAGCAACCCCAAACTGAAAGACATCCGCATATAAAATAAGTTGGTGAGTATCTTTAAACTTTTCGAGTATTTCTCTCGAGAAAGGAATAGGTGGAATTTCTCCTTCAATCACTTGGTCAAATCCAATCTTAATTGCTTCTGGTCCAAAGAAATTCACACCCATGATCTCTTTGGCTTCTGTACGAGAAAGCCCTTCATGTGGCAAAGATGCCTCAAAAGTTTTCAAGCTTTGATCCATTTCATCTTTCATCTTCGTAGCTTCTGCCATATCACCCGTTTGTGCTGATTTTCCCAATAAGATCCTGAATTCATCAGCCTTCTTCATCGAAGTTCTTATACCTTCCTCAACTAGAGCTACCAATGCTGGAATAACCGGTTTGTGATTTTCAATTCTGTCTTTGATTTTTGCCAATCGAACAGCATACTGTTCCTCAAATTGTTCCAATTCTCCCAACCTTTCCGCCATGGCAATTTCCGGACTTATTACTTCCGTCGATGTCCCCGCCTTCCGATACTCCGGCCACTTTGTTCTATCTGGCCCTTTACCGAAAACGGTATCCACAACTTGTCGTGGACCGAGAAATTCAATCCTTGGCGCTGGATTTTCTGGAGCACGCACTTTGAAAGCAGAAACGATGCCTTTAGATCCGTAATCAGGATTCTGTTCCCATGTGCTTCCTTGGAAAAATCCGTATTGATCTTTGAATACTTGATAGAGATAAGCCTTGTCAGAGAGTTTGGTCGGCTGGTTGATGAATTCCGTGAAAACATAATAATCAAGTTCATTTCTGTATCCGTCGTTCTGCCAAGCAGTTATGATCCTGTCTATGCCACGGATTGAAAGCACGCCTTCTTTCAAGCGGTATTCAAAAGCCTTGGTCCCACCGCCCTGACGGAAGAATTGCGAATTATCAACGGATCCGCCGGAGAAGTTTTCTTCTGTGGCGCGAGCGGCTTTGGCTAGATTCCAGAGCTTGCGTAATTCTCCTCCGGGAATCTCCACATTGCCGTTCTTGTCCATGACTCGCGAAACCATCAGTTCAAACAACTCATTTTTGTTGCCCTTCTCGTCGCCGACGCTCGCCTCATCTAATGTTCCGACTTTGACTTGCGGCAGATAATCATGCTTGACTAGATGCAGACGTGATAGAAAAGCGGGATCAAGATCTTGCCGCGCGACATAACGATCTGTACCGCCTTCGTTGATATTACCAGTCAGAATAAATCCGAATCCATCCTTGATCGTTACTTCAGTTCCGCTGTTCTGCTGTATCCTGACGACATCACCGACCTTCCTTGTCAAAAGATGGTTGAGACTTATGAGCACATCATGCGGAATGGCATTGACTTCGTCTAGGATAATCGGTCGTCCTTCCTCCATGGCCTGATACACCTGTCCCATGAAATAGTCCGAAACCGTGCCACTTCTATATTCGTAAGCCAAGCGTTCCTGCAGACCCGACTTGATCAAATCAAACTGCCGATCGGCCTCTTTTTCCGGAGCTTCAGGATTTTCGCTTCTCCACCTGTCCATCTCATCATTGACCGTTTTCATGTAAGCTTTGCGGCGATCTTCCGATTCGTCCGGATCAACTTCGCGCATACTCAAAACTTGGTGGCCGTAAAGTTCTGCTGGTGATGTGTGTTTGGAGCCGGATATAATCAATGCTTCTTTTCCGATATATTTTCTGGCTACATGAAAAGCTAATTCAGTCTTTCCAGAACCAAGATGACCATGAATGAATACCGGCTGGCCAGCTCTGACATGCTTCACGATCTCTTCCGCCTGCTGGCGCACATAATCCGTCTCCACGATTTTTCCCGATTCTAATTCATCTTTGTACCCTTTTAATTCTTTCAGGTTTAATCCGTACCATGCTTCGGGTGATGATTTTTTGAGAGTTTCATCCGCCACATCAAGAGCGCGTTCTTTTTCCGTTGCTTTAGTGAGTAATTTTCGTTCGGTAGAGACTGGCTGGCCAGCGTCTTGCTTGTCAATCATTTTTTTGATAATCCCAGTTTCATATTCCACCACTCGATCTTGCTCTCTCTCCAAAGCGGCCTCGGTCTTCATTGCTCGTGATAGATTCTTCCATCGTAAAGATGCTAGAGCTTTCTCTGGGGAGTCTTCATCACCCATCAATTTTTCATAAGCTTCGTCATGCGCGACTTTTTCTACTCGGATGCTGTCCGCATCTTCATCACCAAACGGTTTAATGCCAAGTTCAGATAAGATCTTATCATCAGAATTATCTCCTTCGGGAATTGATACTGATCCAATATTTTCTGTACCCAATGCAACGGATTTCCTTTTTAAGACTTCAGCCTTGTTTACATTTTCTTCTGCCTGATTCCATTCTTTATCAGTCAAGGGAAGTCCCTCCGTTACCACTTCTGCGACAAACTTTCCCGAAAGTGGATCATCGGGCTTGGTGTCATTGGTAATGCGGATTTTATATGGTTTACCTGGTTCTATATCAGATCCTTGCGAAAGTTCTATTGATTTCCTATCTGGGCTACTAGATTTAAAGCCGATAACCTTACCTTTCTTGTCTCTAATCTCCTTAAATATGATGTTTTCGAGAAATTTCTCTTTACTAGCGACTGATTCTGCTTTTTCCTGAATACCAAAATTTGGCATATTTTCTGGTGTTTTCATTGTATTAAAATATCGTTATTTAGAGCCATATTTAATGTTTTTACTATATTATTTCTTACACGGACTTGACAAATAAAGCGTAATTTGCTATAATTGTTGCAGAAAAGTTGGAAGTAATTCCAACAAAAGTTCATTCAAAAAAAGGTGTGTGATAGTGTCTGCGCTAAGTGAGATTATGGAGACACTACGTCTCACATGATACCATGCAAGTATTGGTTAGCCAAACCATATAACTTAGCGCTACCGCCGATCGTAAAGCCTAGCCATGGCCACGCGAAAAGCAACTTGCTTTAATATCCCCATTAAAAATGATGGGGATTTTTCTTTTTCAAATTGACACATCTCCGAGATATTCTTTCAATGATTTGGTAATCGCTGGAATAAGCGCGGAAATATTCACACCTACGCTTTCACCACAAGCTTTCTCTCTGCCACGATTCCAAACAGCGTCAAAAGTATTCTTTTCATCAGTACCCACTCGACCGATTTGAAATGCTCGGGCGATAATGCCTTTTTCGATGAGTTTATCTACTGCTTCCTTGGCAGAATCCCAATCACTTGATCCTCCATCGGTAATCTCAAAGATGATATCCATAATCTTCCCAGATTTTATCTTTTCCTCGTCATCTGGAGTAAGAGAATCCAAAATGTCCGTAAGAGCGACATTATCATAGGTGCCTCCGTTGGGATTTTGCATGTGCGAAAAAATGGATACCATTTCAATGTTCTCTTTGTCATCAAATGCTTTTATCTTCTCCGCCGCGTTGCTGAAAATCCAACCCTCGGTCTCGGCTTGAAGTTTTGATTTTGTTTCAGCACGAGTAGCGTTCAAGTATGTTTGAAACTCATCCAAAGAGGCGAAAATTAGCGTCATGGTTTGTTGTAGAACCCTTAATTTCTCTTCACCCATCGAACCTGACATATCGCCGACGATACGCACGCGGATGAGTTCCGGTTTCTGGGTTACCACCTCTTTATCTTCTATTTTCCTGAATATTTTCGCTTGCTCAAATTTACCTTCTTGGATGCTTCCCCAGTCTTCAATCGTTTTCTGGACATCAAGCTCGTCCCCTGTCTTGAAATGACCTGCCATGCCACGGACTGTTTCCCGTGATGTACCAAAGATGATGTGTCGCCATAATGCCGAAAGTTCATCAAGGTATGGGGCAATCTCCGTCTGGACTTGCCTGAATCTGGCAAGATTTTCAAGCAACTGTGTTTTTGAGTATTCCCTAGATTCATTTTTTTCTGCCCATTGCTCATCCTGTTTTCTCTGCACTTCTAACGCCTTTTCTTCAGATGTTTTTTGGTCTTCAGTTTTACTTTTTTCCTCTTCTTGCCGCGTAATATCTTCCTCCTTCTTTTTTACGGTTTCTCTTTGTTCTTGAACCTCTTTGAATTTATCGAAAATTTCTTTTATTGCTTCCGGTGGCAGTTGATCCATACTGTTCTCTTTCCAATCCTTGATCTCTTTTTCAAACGGAGTAGTTTGCTGATCTTGATTTTCATTTCCTTGTGACTCTTGACTTTCAGAAGTATCATCACTACCTTGTCCACCCGATGACTGTTTTTCTGGCGGTTTCCACTCTGGTTTCCAATCGTCTATGTCTTTTGCCAGCAGTTCCTTGAAGATCGGCTCAAGAGTTCTTTTCAGAATGGCATATCTCTCGCCAGCCTTGGTGTCTCTACCTGTTCGAGGTTTGATGAATGTAACTATCAATTCTTTGGCAGTGTATTCTTTCCCACCCAGTTTTATTTTCCTACCAAGCGCTTCTTCCACATCGGATGAGACGATGCATTCTTCGTCCGATACATTATCATCCCTCAAAAGCTTATTGATAAATTGACGATGTCGTGATTCTCCTTTTGAATAATCAAAACCAGGAAACAGTTTTTCTTTGTAAAGTAATTCTATTTCTTTGCCGCCTTCGGTTCCTCGCTCAAATGACGCAGCTTTGCGCGAAACCGAGTTGTTGACCCAAATATCATCTAGAACATTATAAAATGAATGATGGATGCCATACGCTGACTGAGCCAAAACATTGAACGAACCCATTTCCGGACGATCAGGATTGACTGGCTTTGTTTGCTTCAATGAGTCAAGAAATGCCTTTTGCCGTGGATCAGTCTGATCGAGTACCGCCTCCCATTTGCGAAGCATAATATCACCGGTTTTCCTAGCTTGTTCAGAGATATAATCAAAATTTTTCATCAACCTTTCGGGATCGTTCTTAAAATCCTCAAAGTGGGCTATTTCATGCATGCATGCCCAGATAATCTGCCGTTCGGAAAATCCTTTTTTATAGAACCAGTCCGTTGCCAAATTAACTTCACCTTTTTGAAAATCAAAATAAAATTTATCGCTTAACTTGAAACGGATGGAAGTATCACCAGAAAAACTAGCCAGAAATCCAGTTCTGGAATATCTATCAAGAAAAGCTTGCGCGCGTTCACGATAAGATTCAATATCTATTTCAGATTCTGGTTTTTGTGCATCCGTAACTACTACTTCAGTAGTAGAGGCCACTTTTAGTATTTCCACTGGTTCATTAATCAGTTTATCTCCTTCAAAGGACGGAGTGTTCATGGGTATAGTATAGCATTACTCACGTTCAAATTTCATCCAAAGGTAAAGGTCTCTAATGCTTATTTCTGTTTATCCATGAACTCAATATAATACCTAGAAAAATCCCTAAAAATTGGAGGTGCTTCTTTCACATACTTATACACATCTTCTAGTTTAACTTTGTCATAATCATGAACCATTAGATTTCTGAACTTAGCCATTTCAATATTTTTCACTGAAAAATCTTTTGGTATGATATTTTCTTCGCCGAGCATTTTGATAACTTCTTTATACTCTCGTGCCGTTTTTTTGGTAAAACGAGACAATAGATGTTGTCCAACATCTAAAATAATCGTAGCCCCCAACAGTAAATTGAGCAGACCCACATTATTTATATGATAATCTTTAATAAAATCCTTCTCTTTTGCACCACCAATTTCTTCCAGGATTTTAATAATTTCCCTTAAACGGACTAACTTATCTTCAATTGTATCTTTTTCGTATGGTGACATGGTAAATATTTAATATTACACAACTATTGCCACACCAAGTTCCTCTCGTAATATAGAAGATGCAATTTTTCGTAGATATTTGGTATCTTCATATTCACGGACGATTGCACGCTCCACTTCAAAACGAGTATTGTCATCGTTAGAAAACAGTAATTCTCCGCTAAAAACTGCATTATATTTTATAAGCGGACCTGAAACTTTTTGTACATTAATTATATCAGCAGTATTTGTCCCACACAAATCAGATATTTCACTTGCTATTTTGAACCTACAATCAGAATCATTTTCGTTTGATTCGTTCTTGAAAATAACACCAATATCTATATCAGAATGTGGTCCCATATTTCCTTTTACTGCCGAGCCGAAAAGATACGCCACGGAAACATCGTGCTTTTCTAAAATTTCTTTAATTTTGTTTCTGTCTATAGTCATAACAGATACATTGTACAACAGAATAGTCATGTGTACAAGTTTTTTGCGGGCGATGGAGGAGTCGAACCCCCGATAAACCTTTTGGAGAGGTTTGTGATACCGCTTCACCAATCGCCCATAAGCTTCGTGCACTTAGGTACTAAATATAAAGGTTAATGTACTTTTTAGCAAACGATAATAAGACTCGAGCAATATGAGCATCTCCATTCCCTAGCATCAATTTTCTGAATCGTTTTCACTTCTTAATTATACCAAACAAAAAAGAGTCAACCTACGACTCTTTACTGTAAATAAATATTAGATAAGAATCCTACTTCTTGGCCTCCTTGAAAACCACGTGTTTGCGCAGTTTGGCGCTGTATTTCTTGAGTTCAATCTTGCGCTCAACCAGCTTCTTATTCTTGCGGGACCAATAAGTCTCGCCAGTTGATTTGTTTTTGAGTTGTATAAGTTGGGTCTGTTTTGCCATGGGAGTAAAAAGCTTGTAAAAAATGTAAAATCTCGTGTCGCGGTACTATAGCATATAAAAAAAAGTCCCGCAACGCTTGCGCGCTGCGGGACACTGAGAATTTTCGGCGAGGGTCGGACTAGCCCTTGCCGCCGAGTTCTGACCAATCATGGAGGCCTTTGAACACAGTGCGGATATGGTACGTGCCAGCAGGAAGACTGAGGCCGATTTGGCCCTGGTCCGTAATGCCGACCTCGTATTCCTTGTAGAGCTCAAGACCATTCGCATTTCCGTAGATAATTATCGGGATAACGAAGGCTTGAGTCGGTCGGGCTTTCTCCGTCGAGTTCCAGATGGGCACCTCGAGGGAAAAGTAATCCTTGACCGCCGCATTGAACTCCTGCTCAACGAGCGGCATCTGACCATAGACCAATCCGTTGTATTTGTAGAACGAGAGTTGGTCTCCCACATCAATCACAGGTTTCGCCGGACTCTTGAGAGGTAGAATGGCGCCGGAGCGCATCTTTCCCAAAAGAGCGAAGACGTGCTTGCCTTCAACTTTATTTCCGCCCTTCAGATTCCATCCAGTCACTTCCCCATTGTAGTCGGCGACGGCCAAAATGCCGTTTTCCAACATTCGATCCTGCACAATGGTGAGGCAACCTTCGGAATCTCCATAGACCGAAAGTTGTTCCGGTATGAAGCCGTCCTCGGGAATCCACATCGCCATATTGATACAGTTCGGAAACCGAACAGCTATCGTGTTATTAATGGAGACGTAGGGTTCGAACTTGCCAGCCACCAGACTTCCATCCGGCAACGTGTTTACATTCAGATACCCCCACCCATGAAGTGCCGTACGGCCATCCAGAGTGTAGGACGTGACCTCGACACGAACGTCATACCACCCGTTGGGTGTAAGGATGACATCGGGATTAAAGGGCACGTTGGCGAGTGCGTCACTAAACTCCTTGAAGGAGCCACGGTGCACATACCCAAGGTTCACCAATGACTGCAGGTCGAAGTACCGGTTATCCGGCGCAACAACCGACGAGCCCGAGAGGCCCAGCGTCGCATGATCGGTTTTGATCGTGAGGAAGTCGGCAATCGCTTGCCGGCCACGCACGATCGTTTCGATCGGCACGATGGGTGCCGTGGCAATGTCCGATTTTTCCTGGGCGACGATGATGTCGGCGCCGAGGAAAATGAGGCAAGTCACGATGAGGAGACGGGAGGTGTTCAGAATATTGCTTTTCATAACTATTTTTTGTTTGTACTGCGTTTTCTGGATTTGGTTTTTCTTACTGCTGGATTGTTGTTTTGTTTGGGGACGTCTGCGACTGAGCTGCTACCGATAGTACAGGATGTACCCGAAACGACACCTTCTTGACGCCATTACTGACGGCTTGAACGATGATCGTATTGGTTTCCGCCAGAACAACAGGTTCCGACGAAATCTCGACAACATTAGTCACAAACACATCGTGCCGTTCGACTTGAACAGCAGTTTCCACCGACGGTTGTTTTTGAGGTTGGCGCGTCAACTTGTCGAACACCATCCAGGCAATGACGCCAGTGAAAGTTGCCCAAAAGAGACGCTCAAACGGAATTTTTTTCATAACTTTTCCTTTCCAACTTCCAACAACCACAAACTTCAAGCACCAGGCTAGAAGGTTTGTTTAACTGAATATGTGGCTGTCAAAGTACTGAAAACTAAAAAACCGTGCTGTCTAGCCTCGGTTTAGTTCGTCAACAAGCATAGCACAAGTACATCTTTGTGTCAAGCTACTGGAGTGCCACAAAAAGAGTACAATAGGGTTATGCAAAGACTACTCACCCGCCTTGCCCGCCTCCGATTCCCCTATGAACCGCTGATTACGGTCAAGATTTCGCGTGAACGGTTGATTCAAAATCTCCATGAATTTATGAAGATGGCACCCAAAGGCACCATTGCTCCAGTGCTGAAAAGTAATGCTTACGGACATGGACTTATTGAGGTTGCACGCATTATTGAAGCGGAAAGAAGATCCGATGGCAGAGCCAAGAAAGATCGTATTCCCTTTTTGATCGTCGATTCCTTTTTTGAAGCAGTCGCATTGCGTGCCGCACGTATACGAACACCGCTTCTTGTCATCGGCTATACCAGACCAGAAACAATCGCCCGATCACGATTGCGAGATGTCTCATTCACGATCACGTCAATCGAGACCCTTAGACATATTGCAAATTATCAGTCTTCAATTTTCGACTTTGGATCACGCCGGATTTATATTCATCTCAAAATCGACACTGGCATGCACCGCCAAGGAGTGACCCCGAATGAACTTGCTGAGGTCTCTAAAATTTTGGACATAAATTCATCAATTGTTCTCAAAGGTATATGTTCACATTTTTCTGACGCAGACAATCCAGATCCATCATTCACAGAATCGCAAATGCATATTTGGAATAAAATCGTGCATGAAATGCATGGACAATATGCTTCAATTGAACATATTCACATCAGCAACACTGACGGTCACCGCTATGTTTCCGAAAGTCATGCCAATCTTTCACGACTAGGTCTTGGACTTTATGGTTTGAGTGATGGCATTTCATTCTCGCCAACGCTCGACATCAAACCAGTCATGAGTATCGAAACGATCATTACAGGGATCAAAAAAATCCAGAGGGATGATACTGTCGGATATGGCAACACTTTCAAAGCGGAAAAAGAAATGACCATCGCCACGATCCCAGTCGGATATTATGAATGTATGGACAGACGACTCTCAAACAATGGAGCCGTGTCAGTCAGCGCTGATCACGCGCCCTGCCCTATCGTCGGTCGCGTCAGCATGAATATCACCACGATTGACGTCTCACATATACCCAATGCGTCAATCGGCATGCCAGTGACGGTCATCAGTAACAATGCCCCAGAAGAAAACTCGATTGCGAACATGGCGAAAAGATGCGGAACAATAACGTACGAGATTGCTGTGCACGTGAATGGTCAGTTGAAGAGAGTGGTGACCAGTTAAAAATAGTTAAATTATTTTGTGCGCCGTGCTGGACTCGAACCAGCGATGCCCATTGGGCCGTGGATTTACAGTCCACTGCAATAGCCGCTATGCGAACGGCGCGTTATTCACACCAAAGAACCTTTGGAGATTCTAGCGGTTTTTTTGATTTCTAACAAGGGCGTGTATTTTTCAACCCTACTTCTGCCCCACCATGTTTGGCATAACGATCGGACTCTCGCCTTTGCTGTGCCCTGATGAAGCGTTCCGCGAAGTAGGATGTTTTTTCTTAACTTCAAAAGTAAATGTTGGAATTGTCACCGCTTCTTCTGTCGAAACGCCCTGATGACTGCCTTTTCCAGCTATAACTGGCTTCACACCAACTTCGATCGTACCACCTTTGGCAACTTCTTGAGCAATGAGTAAGTTTGCGACTGGCGTCAGAATCTTGTTTTGAATAAGACGCTTTAGCGGACGTGCACCATATTGCGGATTGTAACCTTCTTTGGCGAGATAATCAAAAACTTGCGCCGAGAGCACTAAATTGATTTTCTTGTCTTCCAAACGCTTGACTACTTGATCTACTTGAATCTTCACAATTTCGCGAATCGCTTCTGGTGACAAAATGTCAAAGATAATCGTATCATCGACACGATTCAAAAATTCTGGACGGAAATAATCCTTGAGCGAAGCTGTGATCTTATTTTTTGCATCAACGTAATTTTCTTTATCGCGATTGCCGCTCTCGCGTGCGAAACCGAGTTTCTCCATGCGTTCTATGTGTTGAGCACCAATATTGGAAGTCATGATAATAACCGTGTTGCGGAAATTGACGATGCGACCCTTGGAGTCAGTCAGGCGTCCATTATCCAAAACTTGCAGAAGTACGTTGAACACTTCTGGGTGAGCTTTTTCAATCTCATCAAATAGAATCACGGCGTACGGACGATGACGAACAGTCTCTGTCAAACCGCCGGATTCGTCATGACCGACATAGCCTGGAGGCGCGCCGATCAGTTTGGAAACAGAATGTTTTTCCATGAATTCTGACATATCAACACGAATGAGCGACTTGTCGTCATTGAAAAGAAATTCCGCCACAGCCTTGGTGAGCTCGGTTTTACCCACGCCAGTTGGTCCAAGAAATATGAATGAACCAATCGGACGGTTCGGATCGGCGATACCGGCGCGAGAACGACGAACTGTATCGGAAATTTTCGTAACAGCTTCATCTTGACCAACAATGCGTTTCTTGAGTTCATCTTCCATGCGTGTCAGTTTTGAAGCTTCAGATTCTAACATGCGCGAAACTGGTATGCCGGTCCAACGAGCAACCACGCCAGCGATATCTTCGGCATTGATTTCTTCTTTGAGAATCCGACGAGATGACTGGAGTTTCTGAAGACGTTTGGTCTTTTGAACAAGGTCCTTTTCAAGTCCTGGAATAGTGCCATAGCGGATTTCTGCGGCTTTGGCGAGGTCTGCTCGAGCTTCTGCCATTTCTCCTTCAACACGCAAAGCATCAAGCTCTTTCTTTATGCGTTTAATATCAGTAATGGTTTCTTTTTCATTTGTCCACTTGAGTTCAAGTTCTGAAGTACTCTCTTTGAGGTCAGCGATTTCTTTCTCAATCTTTGCCGTACGCGCCTTTGCTTCTTTATTTGTTTCTTTTTTCAGGGCTTCACGTTCAATTTCAAAACGCATAATTTTACGACGAGTTTCTTCTAGGGCTGGCGGCATATTTTCCAAAGAAATACGTAATGAAGAAGCGGCCTCATCTATAAGGTCAACGACTTTGTCAGGCAAGAATCGATCGGTGATATAGCGACTAGCCAGATTGACCGCGGCGACGATGGCGTCATCAGTGATACGCACGCCATGGAATAATTCATATTTTTCTTTGAGACCACGGAGAATAGCGATAGCGTCTTCGGTTGACGGCTCATTGACGAATACCGGCTGGAAACGGCGAGTCAACGCTGGATCTCTTTCAATATATTTTTGATATTCCTTTATGGTAGTGGCACCGATAGCGCGAAGTTCACCACGAGCAAGGGCTGGTTTGAGCATATTTGAAGCATCCATGGAACCTTCAGAAGCACCAGCGCCAACGAGGGTGTGGATTTCATCAATAAAGAGAATGACTTTGCCGTCGGACTTTTCTACTTCTTTCAAAATATTTTTCAAACGCTCTTCAAATTCACCACGATATTTCGTACCTGCGATGAGCGAGCCGAGGTCGAGTGAAATCAGTTCCTTGTCCTTCAAAGATTCCGGAATATCACCTTGTGCCATGCGCAAAGCTAGACCTTCAACGATAGCGGTTTTCCCCACACCGGCTTCACCTATAAGGATAGGATTGTTTTTGGTACGACGAGATAGAATCTGAATAATGCGCATGATCTCATTGTCACGACCGATGACAGGGTCTAGTTTGTTTTCCTTGGCGAGTTTGGTGAGTGAACGAGCATATTTGTAGAGAGTACGGAATTTCTTTGGTTCTGTATCTTTGATGTTCGGATTTTTCTTTAACTCTTCAATAATCTTTGTGACAGCATCACGTTCGATTTTGAAACGAGCGAGGACATCGCGTGCAATGCAAGGTATGTCAAAAATGGAGAGGAATATGTGCTCGGTTGAAATAAACTCATCTTTGAGCGCGGTAGCGACACGAACGGAATTGTCGAGAATCTGGGCGAGATCCGGAGTGAGGTAAATCTGATATGACGGAGAAAGGACGTTGGATCCTTCTGGCGACTCAATGTGTTCCAAAATAATATCAGTCAACATTGGAGTATCTACTTCCATTTTGTCTAAAATAGAGCTAACCATGCTCTCTTCCTGGAGAATGAGGGCGCACAAAAGATGTACTGGATTGACGTGATTTTGTCCACGTTCTATGGCGAGTTCGTGTGCCCTACGCAAGGCTTCTCGGGCTTTTGTGGTAAGTTTGTTGATTGGAGGCATGTTGATATAGTACTATGAAAATGGGGTCGGAGTCAACAATTTATACTCGCTTCAGACAGGTCCTCGGCAATCAAAATAGGTGCCATGGAGTTTGTTTAATCACACCACCAAAGACTTATTGCACCTTTGGAATCGCGCCTTTGAGTTGAGTAATAGGATAAAATGTTGCGGTATCGGAACCTTTTGAAACTGTCTGCGTATTTATGCCGATGACTTCCCCATCAAGATTGAATAGCGGACTACCAAGAGTCGTCTTGGATCCAGAATTGGATACGGAAATACTGGTATCAATCAGAGCTGGTTGTGAACCATCGGGATTTATATTATCAAGAAGTGTTCGCGAAACAATACCTTGAGCGAGGACTAGCGAACTAGTAGATTCTCCATTATGTGAAGCTGTACCAGACAACGTCAATATTGTCTGACCGAGTTTGGGTGAGCGTGCAAAAGAAATTGGAGTGAACGTGCTCGAAGCTGTGACATTTGGCGCAAGAAATACAATATCGCCGTTTATTTGGGACTGAATGGTTGTCATTATAGAATGCGACCCATCTGCAAATACCGCTTCAAAACCTGTAAGCTGTGCAAGTGTTGATTTGTCAGCAATAATAATTCCATTTTTTGAAATGACAAGTCCGAGACCAACAATGGTGTCTGAACCAATACTACGCAACTTCACAACACTCTTGGAAACCTGCGCGACTGCGTTGGTAATTCTATCTTCGGCATTAATAACTGGTGACGTTGCGTCATTTACCGAAGCATTTTGTGGAGCTACGATTCTCTCAACAACTTGATTGATAGTTTGTACAACTCCTTTGGGTGCCTGGTTCATTAGGGATACAGTGAATATGCCCGTGGCGAGTGATGTCACGAATGAGACAAGGAGAGCGACTAGAATAAGTTGGTGTTTGGAGAGGTCTTCCATAATGCAAGTCTACATGGAAAAATAGAAAATTGGAAGTAATTTGGTTGGTTTGAAATGTTTTAAACTCTACAGCATCACCATCTTCATTACTCCTTTATGGTTTCCTACTTCGCGACCTTCACTGCATCCTCAAATTGAATAGAGAGTAATTTTGAAGCGCCATCAGAACCCATAGTTACACCGTACAATACCCCAGCACGCGACATGGTCTCGCGATTGTGAGTAATTAAAATTAACTGCGAATGCTTTGATAGACTCTCAATCATATCTCCATATTTCTTGGAATTGGCTTCATCGAGTGCGGCGTCAGTTTCGTCAAGGATAATGAATGGTGGCGGATTGACTTGAGAAATGGCAAATAGAAGCGCGATGGAAGTTAGCGCGCGTTCGCCGCCAGATAGCATCATCAGACCTTTGACTTTTTTACGAGGCAGACTGACGTTTACCTCGAGACCTTCAGGACCTTCCTTGTCCTCCGTAGCTTCAGCGAAGGAGGATTCACCAATTCGTGAATCGTCCATCGTACCTCGTTCCATACTTCGCTCATCTCCTCCCAACGCTTCACTCAAATCTTCCATATCACTCTTCCTGCGACGCTTTGCTTCTCTGACAACTGACAATTCTGCTTTGCCGCCACCAAACATTAATGCGAAGAATTTTTGGAACTCGGTGTTTATTTTCAAAATACCGCTTTTAAATTCATAATCAATCCGCACATCAAGATCGGCAATGAGTGCCAACAACTCTTTTTTTGCTTTTTCCAAATCTTCAAGTTCACGCGCCAAGAATGCATCACGCTCTTCGGTTTCTCTGTACTCCTTCATTACTTCCGCTCCACCAGCCGCGCCAGAATCTTCAAGACGAATTTTGATTTTCTCAATCTGTTTACGGCAAATTTCCTGAGCATTACGATCACGCTCATGAACCTTCGGCAATTCATATGTTACCGCTTCTCTGCCAACCATAATTCCAGCTTCACCCAACTCGCGTTTGAATGCTTCCTCTTCGTGGGCAATAGAATTGAGCGCCACCGTCAAATTACTGACCACATTCCTGACCTCATTCTGCCTAGCAATAATCCTGAAAACATCCTTCTCCGCATCGCGATTCGTGTCTTTTTCCTTTTCAATCGTCTGCTTCAATTCACTATATTCCCTAGCATATTTTGCTTCAGTTTCAGACGAAGAAGCTAGCCTTGAATCGAGCGTGTTGCGCTCTTTAGATAATTTCGTAATTTCTTGCTCCATGTCGCCAATCAACGCCGAATCAGTATTCGAACGATGGCGCGCGATGAAACCTTTCAGAGCCGCCACGACTTCTTGGAATAATCTTTTGACATCATCGATAGAACCGAATGTCTCAATCGTGCGCACAACTTCTTCCACGTCTTTCAAATAAACCGTGCGCATCTCTTCACTTTTCAGTCGCGACTCCTCTTTCTCAATCGCTCTTTTATTCGCAGAAATTTCACCTTCGAGACGACCGAGCTCGCGCATGATCGTGTCCTTGTCAGCTCGCGTCCGCGCCAATTTTTCTTCAAGCGCGATAACCTCGTCGCTCTTCTTATCTTTATTTTTGGAATCAGTCAGGATTTTCTTGGCACGCTCAAGCTCACGATCCAGTTCAACCAATTCTTTCTTCGGTCCGGAAATTTCACTATTCATCCGCTCCTTTTCCGATCTTATGTAAATATCTTCATGCGCGAAATAATCCTTATAAAGCGCTACGAGCTCGCGACGCATTTCTTCGGCTTTCTCAACTTTCTCAACCTGTTTTTTCAAAAAGCGCAAATGCGGAGCAATCTCACGGCGCAATGAAGCGACACGTTCCATGTTTTCATCGGTTCTTTCAAGTTTGCGGATACTCTCTAATTTTTTCCATTGATAAATTTTGAGACCAAGGGCGTCTTCGATCATCTCGCGACGCTCGCGAATGGAAGCCGACAAAATACGATCAGCTTCGCCTTGCGAAATGATATGATGCCCAGTCGCGCCGATATGCGCGGTCGCCAACAATTCAATAATGTCTTTCAAACGCACCTGACTTCCATTCAAAAAATATTCGTTGGAATTGTCGCGATGCACTACCCGTTCAATAGTCACTTCATCAAAATCGATACCCGAAAAAAGTTTGCCTGAATTATCAAACGTAAGTTTAGCGCTGGCACGGTTCGCCCTTCCGCTTGATCCACTTTGACCAGCTTCACCACCGCCATTCCAGATCATGTCTTCACCTCTCTTTCCACGCAGAGACTTGATGGACTGTTCACCAAGCACAAAGCGAAATGCTTCGGCAGTGTTTGATTTGCCTGAACCATTCGGTCCTACAATGCTAGTGATCGGCGTGGTGAAGCTCAAAGAAGACTTCTTGGCGAAGGATTTGAAACCAGAGAGTTCGAGGCTTTTCAGATACATGGATGGTATTTTAACAGGAAAAACCAAAAATCAGAAATTTATTCCGGTCTTTCCAATGTCATATTTCTGATTTTTGGTTTCATCTTAATTACCACCCTTTCACCTCCAACGCCTTTTCAGCCGCCTGTTGTTCCGCCTCCTGCTTTGATTGTCCAGTGCCAGAAGCAATCTGCACATCTCTAAGAAATACTCCCAACGTAAATTTCTTATCATGATCTGGTCCAGTTTCTTTCAGTGTTTTGTATGAAGGTGTGACGCCTTCTTTTTCTTGCGCCATTTCTTGGAACTTACTCTTGGAATCGATCCAAGATTTCTTTTTAACGATTTCTTCAATGTCGATGACTTGGAGCACTTGTTCAGAAATAAAATTAGCCGCTGAATTGTAGCCTTGATCAATATAAATGGCACCGATAACCGCTTCAACCGCATTAGCCAGAATTACCGAACGAGCGCGACCGGTATCCTTGGCTTCACCTTTTGAAAGCATGATAAATTCATTCAAACCCATATATTCAGCGACTTTAATCAGACTCACGGTGTTCACAATCGCTGAACGAAACGCTGTCAATTCCCCTTCTTGCTTCTTTGGATATTTGCGGAACAAATAACTTGTCACCACCAATTCCAAAACCGCGTCCCCGAGAAATTCGAGACGCTCGTTATGTTCCATGCCTCCACCTTTATTTTCATTCAAAAAAGACCTGTGGGTGCAGGCAGTGCGAAGTAATGTAATATCTCGGAATTCAATTCCGATCTTTTTTGCTAGTTGTTCAATTGTATTTTTCATATCTGTTCTGCGGAATTATTTTTGCTTGATCTGAATTATTTTTCCTCTTGGCTAACTATTTGCACCGCCTTTGTCACAATAGGCAAAATATCATTATAAAAATTCAACTCTAAAATATCAACTAACTTGAACCATTTTGCGTCATCAAGCCCTGGTTTCTTTGCTAACGCCAAATCACCAAACTTTGATTCTGCCAAATAATAATGCACTTGTTTGCGAATTTTACCAATCTCCGGATCATTCGCGATATATTCATTCTGACCGAGATCTGAAACAATCTTCACTGTGAGACCGATCTCCTCCATAACTTTGGCGACTGTTCCATCTCTTGGATCAATACCATCTGGAATTTTACCCTTCGAAAGAGTCCAGTGCCCGAATATGTCATGAACAAATGCAAAGTAAATCTCACCCTTATTACGAGCATATACAACCGCTCCACCTAGGTGTTGGATGGGCATTTGTTCATACGGCACTTCAACTTTCTTTTTTTTTGCAGGTTGAGCGTCTTTTCCCGGCTCGCCAAGCTCTTTATAGACTGCGCCCAAAACACCATTCACAAAACGACCACTTGTCTCGCCACCAAATGTTTTTGCAAGTTCAATAGATTCATTGATGGCGACTTTTGCTGGAACTTCAGCACGATCTGAAAAAAGTAATTCATAAAGTCCGAGACGTAGAACATTGCGATCAACTGGAGAAATCTTATCCAGTGGCCAATCGGGAGCGGCTTTGGAAATGATATCGTTCAAATCCTGCTTCTTTGCCAAAATTCCCTTCATCAATTCATCGATGAATGAGACATCCGTAACCCCAGGCGCGAATTCCTTGGCGTTGCGCGCGACAATAGCCGAAGATGTTTCGTCGTGCTGACCACGCGCGTCCCATTCGAAGAGGGACTGTAAGACGATTGAACGTGATAGATGTCTATTTGCCATTTTGATTAAAGAACAATGTGTATGTGAACAAACAAATTACGATTCAAGATTCATGATTTAAGAATATATTGCCTTAAACCCTAAATCTTACACCTTATTTCTTGGCTGTCTCTGCATGCTTCTTGGCTTTCTTCGCAACCTTGGCCGCGAGATCCAAGACCTTGCGTCCATTATACCATCCACAGCTCATACATACAGTATGACTCTTGTGGTTAGCCTTGCAATTGCTACACACAGAAACTCGCCCTGCTGTGAGAGCGTGATGTGAGCGTCTATTATTGCGGTGAGACCGCGTTGCGCGCATTCGGACTACCATGTTGAGCATTGTTACATATTCTTAGATTTTGCGCAAATTTAATGAAGCTGAATTGATTAAATGTTAAAATCCTGTTACAGTGATGTCGAATCATTTTTTGGAAAAATTTTATCGCGCGCCCATATATCCATATAGGCGCTGCGCTCGGACAAAAAACGAGCGTATGAACATTCGTTCTTTGTCCTCACTTGCGCCCATAGCTCAGTTGGTAGAGCAGATCCCTCTTAAGGATAAGGTCGTAGGTTCGATCCCTACTGGGCGCACAATGGTTAGTTAATAGTAAATGCAAGTTGCAATTGCTATAATTACCAAATTATAAATAATTATAAATTAATGCCGGGGTGGCGAAATTGGTAGACGCACGTGGCTTAGGACCACGCGGAGCAATCCTTGGAGGTTCGAGTCCTCTCCCCGGCACAGAGTAATTCAAAGTATGTTATCATTTATTTATGAATAATGATTTGATTAAACTACTTAGTGAGTATTTCAAAGGACGAAACGATATATCGTTTGCGTATCTTTTTGGTTCAATTGCTAAAGGTACTTCTCATAACGAATCAGACATTGATATTGGCGTATATTTCAAGCCCAAGACTGACGCCCTTGAATACGAATCAATCGCAGAATATGATGGTGAGGATGCTCTATGGTCTGATCTCGAACATATTACAAAAAAACAAACCGACTTGGTAGTCTTAAATCGTGCTCCAGCAACATTATTTGACGGAGTTTTTCGTAGTGGCGTACTACTCTATGATGACGGTAGTGGATTACAGACACGATTATTTTTGGCAATTACCGATGCCGCAGAAGAATTCAGAGATTTCGTCACTGATTTTTACAAGATTAGAGAACGGTCACGTTCTTTAACTTCACAAGATAGAGAAAGACTTATCCGTATGGTTTCTTTCATGGAGCAAGAAATAGTTGAATACACAAAATTCAAAATGATCAATCAGTTTGAATATCAAAATAACCGTCCAATAAAAAGAGAGTTCGAGCGTTGGGCTGAAAATTTGGTCAATTCGAGTATTGATATAGCTAAAGTATTATTAGCATCTGAAAAACGAACTATTCCGGAAACATACAAAGCAATACTTGAAGGCATGATGGTACTTCCTTATTTTGGCGAGGATATGGCAAAAAAATTGTCGCAATTTTCGAAAATGAGAAATCTTTTGGCTCACGAGTATCTCGACATTCGTTTTTCTATGTTAAAGAAATTCGTTGATGAATCTGAACCAACATACGCATATTTGATTCAATTTTCGAAAAACATTCTCAACAAAGAAAATGGCGCTACGCACTCGATAACTTAGCACACGCACAAATATCCCCAACATATCAACAGAAATTTGCCGACCTTAGCTTGACAAAATACACATTCATGCTAAGGTAAATTTTAGGTATTTGCACAAAGGAAAAAATAACAACGGAACAGTAACATTCAGCAACCTTTTAAAATGAAACTGGAAAAGAACACAACCGCCAAACATAAAAATAACAAACGTGACACGATCTTGTTGGCACTCCGGCCGCACATGTCGAAACTGATGGCAGGAATCCTCCACCCCCTCGGTCACCAGACCACAATGATATCAAGCGTTGATGATGCTAAAATGAAACTCTTCAGTGACCCGCACATCAAAAGTGTAATCGCGGATGAACCAAATTCTGCCGTGGCAAGATTCGCCATTGCACGCAGAAAGCCCGCCGTTGTCATTCCGGATGTTGGCTTCGAACAAGCCGCAATCCTGGATTTTGTCGCGTAAAACTGGGCTAACAACGAATCGTTAGTAGCTCATATCAGAAATAGTTCTACATTCATCAACGGACTGCCAAAATCGGCAGTCCTGTTTTTTATATAACAAACAACCAGCGAACGCAAATAATCTTGACAAAACATTTAAAGTAGGCATAATCATATTTGGTATTTGAAGTTTTTTGATAATCCGATGTGACGATATGACGTAGAAACCAACAAACCACCCACAAAAAATGAGCGCAAACATGTCTTCGACTAGTAATGGCTATGGTAAGCCAATGGATCAAAGTGAAGCAGATCTCAAAGCTCTGGAACGAGTCTCACGAATCTTGGCGAGTGCCGCTGATTACATGAAAACCGTGCAGATCGCCCATGAGCTAGACCGTGACAATCGTGAGAGTTCTGAACAAATGAAGTCCGCTGGGACACAACAAAAGAACATTAAGAAGCCTTTTTTGGAAAGATTGAGGATGCACTGGAGACGAGCAAAGTTGCTTTTTTCCGGCCCAATCAGCATTATCTGTCTCATTGATATCATCAAGAGTCAGAAAAATGGAAAAGTTTCAACACTCTGCAATCAGGAAAGATTATCTACTGAACCACCTGTATGGTGGACACACCGTAGACAAAGATTCTTTTCTTGCACGGCACTGGCGCAAAAGTTCTGGCCTTGCAGTAGCATGAAAAGATCTCAACCCAAATCTCCGGCAATTACGGCCGAGAACTTCCAGAGCATAATTCTAGTGGATCATATTGTTCCAAAAGCGCTCGCTAAACCCAAGAAAAAAGTACCGGTTCGTAAGCGCAAGAAAAAAATACCAGTCTCAAAAGAGAAAACCAAAACCAAAATTTCAAATAAAAGAAAACGTGTTCGATCCCTGCTCAGTTTGTGATTTTAGCAATTTTAAGCAATGGGGCATTCTATGAGGAGTGCTCCATTTTTTATTACATTATGCCCTTGACATCTATTTAGTAATATGCTAGTATTCTAGCCAGTACCTTAACAAACGTTTCTGCTTTGCAAGTGCAAACTTGAGGCAAGAACATCAACCGGCGAAAGCCAAAAAACTGTGCGCAAGCACATCGGAGAAAACAAAATGAAGAAAACAGAGACCCCAGTTGTTGCTGGTAAGAAAAAATCTGCCCGCCAAACCAAGGCGGCGAGTGACGCAACCATCACAAAACCGACCACAAAAAAGAAGGTTCTTCCACTCTACTGTGGCCAGAAGAACCCCTTCACGCCCGAGGCATGGGAGTACGTCAACCGCGAAGATTTGTGGACAGGGACGGATAAGGCATTGTGTTTCATGACACCGAGCCTGATCTTCCAGATCGCAAATGCGCAGGAACGGACATTGGACCTCGAGCAAGTCAAAGTCCTCGTCTACCCCGAAGGTCCGGATGCGGAAATGTGTTCCCTGCTAAAAGGAAAGAAGATTAGCGAGGAGAAGTTTTTTACTCCAGTCAGCTACGCATACGCCATCAGCCCAAAGGGACTTGCGCAGATCGAGGCGGGCACGCCTTTCTCTGAAGTAAAAGGATTCTTCCGTGGTGGACCGTACTATGTCAACAAGGCCAAGACTGAGGCCAAGGCATACAGCGGAAGCCCCATTCGGTTCAACGTTTCAAAGGGAATCTACTTTAGAAACGACGGCTCTTCACTCGTCATCCAGGCAGAAGCAATCGGCAGTCAAAAACGTCCGGTATGGGGTGTACCATTCAGTGAGATTGAGAGGATAATTCAGGCACAATCTCGAAAAACTGAACTCCGTACTCTGGCTTCACAAATGGCCGGAGATCTCACAAACGGCCGCGGCGATAACCGGGAGCGCGGGGATTGGAATCGTATTGGCGATCATCCCTTCAAACGTTCCAAGCATGAGAACCGTCCGCGCGAAAAACACCACTCGGCCAAAGAGACCGATTGAAGAAGTATCTCGTGATTGAGATCAAAACAATACAACCTAGCCCCAGACGAATCACCGTCTGGGGCAAAACTTTTTATACTATAAAAACCATATTTTTGGGCATACTTTTACCCTACTTATTTTGAGACATAGAACCATAACGCGCTGAGCTTGACAAAACTATTATATATGTTATACTCGTAGAAGTACCTGAAGATCCGATTGTAGTGACTTTTGAAAACAAAAATCTCGCCTGAAGCCATAGTGCTTTAAGCGTCAACCCAAAGAAAAAATCGATATGAAAAAAACAGCGCCTCCTACAGGATTCACCGCCGCACAAATTGCGGCGGCACGGAAACTCGGAGGGACTAGGATCCTTGATGGTCCTGCTCCTACGAAAGCGGCAGCTCAGCTGAAAGTTGATTCAGCGGGAAATAAAACCCCGCGCAAACCTAAGATGGCGAAGGCTCCGAAAGCGGCAAAAGGCGCTTCGGCAACAGCCACCATTAAGGTGACTGCCACGGCAGGTGGTAAAACGAAAAAGAAGGTTACGCGCGTTCGCAAGAGCGCGGCAGTAAAACCTTCAGACACGGCTCCAGTTCAAGAGCCGGCGGGTGGTTCTACTGCGGAGAAGACCCAAGCGGACGCGGAAGCTAAAATTGCCACTGACAATGCTGCCGCTAAAAACAATACAGTGACACCGAAAGCGTCATGGTGGGAACGTGCCGATAAATGGTTCAGAAATATGTTCACCGGCACAGATTGGGTGAAATGGGTAATCCTTGCACTCTTGATGATTGGCGCCATCGTCGGCCTCATTTACATCAATTGGGCAGACGGCGGTCATGCCGACAAAAAGGATTCCAAGACAATCGTGCGCGATATTGGTGGGAGTTCCATCAACGCTCCGATAAAACCAGTCGTGACTAATACGGTGGCAGTTGTGAATTCGACCACGACCAACGTCCCGACCAAGTCGGCGGCAACAGTCAAGTCGGAGTTACCTGAGATCAACGGGATAAAGGGTAATAACAACAAAAACAACA
>Ga0080064_1003086_pt1 | contig 25573 bp, 15 predicted proteins | sample Subgrocontami54m_FD_69260 | JGI IMG/M metagenome (GOLD analysis project Ga0080064, IMG submission 69260) | Subsurface groundwater microbial communities from S. Glens Falls, New York, USA - GMW46 contaminated, 5.4 m (SPADES assembly) (version 2) ...
GCGCGGGCTCATGGCGTCACGGTCAAGTTCACCTATACGCGCGGCTATCCGGTCACGCGCAACCACGAGCGGCAGACGGCTTTTGCCGCGTCGGTCGCGGCGCAGATCGTGGGCCATGACCGCGTGGACGCCAACATGACGCCGGTGATGGGCGGGGAGGATTTCTCCTACATGCTGGAAGCGCGGCCGGGCGCCTTCATCTTCGTCGGCAACGGCAACAGCGCCGGTCTGCACCATCCGGCCTACGACTTCAACGATGAGGTCATTCCGCTCGGCACATCCTATTGGGTGCGGCTAGTGGAGACGGCGCTGGAGGGGTGACGGGAACAAGAGCCGTCACCCTGAGGTGCGAGGCTGCGACAGCAGCCGAGCCTCGAAGGGCGACGGCCTGGGCCGCATCCTTCGAGGGCCGCTGCGCGGCCACCTCAGGATGACGGATCATTAGAGACTGATCGCGATGTTCTTCACGTGGGTGTTGGAGAGCATTTCCTCCAAAACCTTGTCGCGCCCGTAGCCGGATTGCTTGATGCCGCCATAGGGCGTGCCGAGCGCCTGGCCGCCGGAGCCGTTCACCCAGACATAACCGGCCTCGATGCGGCGCGCGGCGCGGTGCGCGGTGGTGATGTTGCTGGTATAGACCGCGCCGGTGAGGCCGTATTCGACCGCGTTGACGTCGGCGAACATTTTTTCCTCGTCCGACCATTTGAAGACGGACAGGACCGGGCCGAAGATTTCTTCCTTGGCAATGCGCATGCTCATGTTCACGTCGCCGAAGACGGTCGGCTCGATGAAGAAGCCGCCCTTGAGCTTCGGATCGTCCGGCACGCGGCCGCCGGTGAGCAGCTTGGCGCCTTCTTTCTTGCCGATCTCGATATAGGACATCACCTTGTCGAACTGCGCCTTGGAGATCAGCGCGCCCATCTTGGTGTTGTCGTCCTGCGGATTGCCCGGCTTGATCTTCTCAATGCCGGCGACGACGCCCTTTAGCACCTCATCGTGAAGGGACTCATGAATGAACAAGCGCGACATCGACCCGCAGGATTGTCCGCACCAGGCGAAGTTCATGCCGCTGATGGCGCCGGCAATAGCGCGCTTCACATCCGCATCGGGATAAACGATCAGCGCGTTCTTGCCGCCAAGCTCCAGCTCCACATGCTTGAGCCGGTCGGCCGCGCCGCACGCCACCGCGCGCCCGGTGGCCGCGCTGCCGACCAGGCTCAGCTTGGCGATGAGCGGATGCGCCACCATGGCCTGGCCGCATTCGACGCCGCCGCTGACGACGTTGACCACGCCGGGCGGCAGAATGCCCTCGATCAATTCCATAAGCCGATAAGCGGAGAGTGGCGCCTGCTGCGCCGCTTTGACGACCATGGTGCAGCCGGCCCCGAGGACAGCACCGAATTTGGCGGCGGCGAAGGAGAAGGGATGGTTGTAGGCGACGATGCGGCCGATGACGCCGAGCGGTTCGCGCACGGTCATGTTCACCACGTCTTCGCCGAGCGGGATGGTGGCGCCTTGCACTTGCAGTACCAGCCCGGCGAAGAAGTCGATGGACGCGGCGGCATTGGTGATGTCGCGGCGCAAAGCCCACAGCGGATTGCCGCAGTTGAGGGAATCAATGAGCGCAAATTCCTCGGCATTGGCGCGGATCACCGCCGACACCTTGCGCATCAGCGCGGCGCGGTCGGTCGGCTTGATCTTTTTCCATTCGAGAAACGCTTTATGCGCGGCTTGGGCGGCGGCGCCCACGTCGGCGGCATTGGCCTTGGGGACGTCGCCCAGGCTCTCGCCGGTCGCCGGATTCCAGGTGGGCTCATAACCGCCCTGCGGCTTGTGCCAGGCGCCGCCGTAATAAAGATCGCGATGAGTGGGCAAAGGCGACCGGGTCTTGGCGTCCGTGGACTCGCGAAGCGCTGCAACCGTCATGTCATCCTCCCGTTGTGCTGCTGTTATGGCGCGATGTTACGTCGGGGCGGCGGGCATGACAATCATGGCCGCTGCCGGGGTGGCAGCAGCCATCGCGTTGATAATGGGAATGCCAATACCGCGCGCGACGGTTATGGCGTGGGTTCGATGCGATTATCGGTGCGGGCCTGAACCTTGGCGACGGCGGTACGCCAGGGGAGCAACTCGGCCAAGCGCGCCTCGATGCCGCGCCAATAGGCGAAATCGTTCAGCCGGGTGGCCTCGATTGATGCAAATGCGACAGCGGCCAGGAAGGGCAGGCTTTGCACGACAAGCACCGCCGCGAAAATGTTGATCTCGCGGATCTCCTTGTCGTTGGTGGCGATCAGCGCCGCGGCGCTGATCAGCAGGAGCGTGCCGAGCACCGTTTCCCAGAACGCCGAGAAGTTTGACGCTTGCGGAGCGCGGCCGCCCTTGGCCGTGCGCACGAAGGGCAGGTGGTCTCTGACCACGCCGTGCGTGACGGCGCGCGCCACCGTCCATTGCAGCGACATGGCCGTCAACAGCGCGCCCAAAAGCTGGCTGGCCGGGATCACCACCCGCAGCCGGTAGAGCGCGGTGAAATGCAACAGCGAGACGGCGAAGGCCGCCAGGATCGGAATGGTGAGGATCTGGTCCGGGATGGCGATGCCGACAAAGGCGACGAACGGCACCCACAAAAGATTCAGGATGGCGACGCCGACGCCGAGGCATTCGGCGCCGAGCCAGTTGAGCCAGCCGAGCGCGAATTGGCGCTTCTGCTCGCGCGTGAGCATGCTGGCGCCGGGCAGGAAGCGGCGCCAATGCTTCTTCAGGATTTGGAATCCGCCATAGGCCCAGCGGTGGCGCTGCTTCTTGTAGGCTTCGAAGGTGTCCGGCAAGAGCCCGAAGCCGTAGCGGCGGTTGGTATAATGAGCGAGCCAGCCGAGTTCCAGAATGGTCAGGCCAAGATCGGTGTCTTCGCAGATGGTGTCACTGGACCAGCCGCCTGCTTGATCGAGCGCGGCGCGGCGCACGAGGCACATAGTGCCATGCGTGACGATGGCGTTGACCTCGTTGCGCTGGACCATGCCGATGTCGAAGAAGCCGGCATATTCGCCGTTCATGGCATGGTGCATGACGCTACGGCTGCCGTCGCGATGATCCTGCGGCGCCTGCACCAAGCCGACCTTCGGATCGGCGAACAGCGGCGCCAGATCCTTCAGCCAGTCGGGATGCACCACATAGTCGGCATCGATGACGCCGACGATCTCGGCGTCGCCGGCGGCGTGCGCCAGCGCGAGCCGCAAAGCGCCGGCCTTGAAGCCCGGCACGTTCTGCTCATTGACGAATTTGAAGCGCTCGCCGAGCGCCAGGCAGTGCTCCTGGATCGGCTGCCAGAAAGCCGGCTCCGGCGTGTTGTTGACCACGACGACGCATTCGAAATTCGGGTAATTGAGCCGGGCGACGGAATCGAGCGTCGCCTTGAGCATGTCGGGCGGCTCGAATTGCGCCGGAATGTGGATCGACACTTTCGGCGCGGCGGCCGTCTGTTCGGGCGCGATGGAAGGCGCGGCGATGACCGCCAGACGGCGCGGCTTGCGGCCGAAAGCAATCGCGGCGATCTCATCCACGCGAGCGAAGGCGATGGTGACCAGCGGGATCAGCAAGGTGAGCCCGAGCCAGAGCGCGAAAGCCGCCCCCGGCACGAAATAATGCTTGTCCCAATAGGCGAAGACGGTGGCGAACCATGCGCCGACAACATTGGCGAAAACGGCAAGCACGACCGTTTGCGCAAGGGTTGGACCGGTGAGCGCCAGCATGGGCAGGGAAAAAAGCACGGCCAGCAGGACAGCGAGACCGGCGAGCTTCCAATGGTCGGGGTCCACAATCGCACCGGACCACGGGAACTTAGGCTCGCGCGCCGCGTCGAACACGCCCCAATAAGGGCCGACGCCGCCTTCAAAGATTTTCCACGGCTGGTCGATCGCTTCGACAATATTGTAGTCGATGCCGTAGGCCTCGGCCCGGGAGGCGAAGGTGCGCAGCACCGTGGCCTGCTCGACGCGGCCGGGATTGGCATTCTTCAAATTGTAACCCGCGCTCGGCCAGCCGAACTCGGCGATGACGATCCGCTTGCCGGGGTAGGCCTGGCGCAGCTTGTCGTAGATCAGGATAGCCTGATCGACGGCCTGCTGCTCGGAAAAGCCTTCCCAGTAGGGCAGCACGTGGGCGGCGATGAAGTCCACCGCCGAGGCAAGCTCGGGATGCTCGAGCCAGACGTGCCAAATTTCGCCGGTGGTCACCGGAACCGGGCTTGAGCGTTTGACCCGCTGAATGAGCTTGATGAGTCTGGAAACAGCGATTTCTTCCTTGATCTTTTTCAGGTCGCCCGCGTCACGCGCCGCTTTGATCTTTTCCCGCTCCGCGGGATCAAGGGTTTCATTGCCGGCAGGCATCAGGTCGCCGCGGAAAATCGTTTCGTTGCCGACGACGATTGCGTTGATGTTGCCATGCCCGCGCGCCAGCTCGATGGTGGAGCGCACCTCGCGCTCATTGCGCTCCGCGTCGCGGTCAATCCACGCGCCGACTGTCACCTTCAATCCGAACCCGGCGGCCACCGAAGGGACGAGCTCGACGCCGCCGGTGGATGAATAGGTGCGCAGCGCGCGCGTGTAAGGCGCGAGCACTTTCAGGTCGGAGCGGATCTGATTGACATTGACGCTGCCACTCTGGTCGGGCCGCGCCGACTTATCGTAGGGAGCGTAGGAAATGCTGGCGAGCTGCCCGCCCGCGAAATTCGGCGCCGTAGCTCGACTTTCAGTCAATGCCCAAACGCCAGCATGCACGCACGCAACGAGCGCGATGACAGCAACGACGGTGCGCATGGACTTAGCAACCGAGTGGGGCAGGAAGCAGAGGCCCCGAACCCGTCCCCTGGGCTCGACCGAAAAAGGCTGCCAATACGCAGATTATCTCAACGTATGACGTGTAAGCAAGCTAGCTACTGTGGATGGCAAATTCAGGGCGTAGAAAAAGGTCCGGGCGTTAAGTATTCTCCAACCAGGTGACTAGCTGTTCATCGTTTGCCGCCGCGGGCGGCCGGCGCCGGGGCGGCCGGAGCCGGGGCGGCCGGAGCCGGGGCCGGCGTAAGCCAACAGGCATGAACCCGGCTGGCCAGACTTTCAGGGTTTTTGGGGTCGAAGGGGCCTTGGCGCAACACGCAGCGGAAGGTTGATTGGATTTGGCTGGCCGGGCAGCCGAACCGGTCGTAAAGTTTGAGATGGCGTAAGGCGGTATCCAGGTCGTCACGCCAGAGCAGGCTGACTACCCGCCGCCCAAGCCAGACGCACTCCGGGTTTCCCGCCGGGCCATTCAGAATCCGATCCGCCTCAGCGAGTTCGTCTTTTTGACGGTCTTTGGCGGCGTCGCTTGGCTGGCCGGCCTGCGGACGCGGTTCGGCAGGCCTGACCTCACCGCTTTGGGCGCTGGCCACTTGAGCCGAGGAAATCAGCACTGCCGCGCATAGCACGGCAGTTAACAGACGCGGACTGAAAAGGACCATGGCTTACTTATTCGTCGCCACCCCAGGACGGCTTTTCCCACCTGCGCACCGAAATCCGTCAGCAATGGGGCGTAGGCTGTCCCGCTTCTGTTGCAGTGACATGGCGGAACCTCCTAACCTTGTCCAGCACAGTTCAGACTCTTGATTAAGGGTTGGGCGCTTGGCACTCACCGTCCCACGGGGGGAAGCTCCTACACGTTCAGGTCGTTAATCAGCGGGAGTTTGGATGTGCCTTCCTTTTCGGGCTTTTTTCGGTTTCCGCGGCTGCCATTCTCGCGGCTTGGTGGTGGGCTAGGAATGCCGGTCCACATACCCGCAACTACGGGGCGGCCGACGTCCGGGCATTCTGGCCGTGCCAGCGCATCAGCGCACGGCGAGGCGCTCTCCTTCGAACGGCCTGGTCGAGCACATAACGTCGGCGGCACCGAGGCTGGCGCAAAGCTTGGCCGCCGCGCTGGCATTGGCCAGCGGCCCGACGATCAGCCGCATGTCGACCGCGCCCGTGCGGGCCCCGCGGATGGAGACGATGGGGCGCAGCCCTCCGAGCAGCCGCGTGTGCTGAGCCCTGGCCGCGTTCCATAATGCTCTGACTTCATCGAGGTTGGAACCGCCGCCGATATCAACCCCGAATTCGGTCCTGGTGGCGGCCGGAGCGGCGGGCGGCGGTTCGGCGGTTGCGGGCGCTGTCGGTGCGGAAGCCACTTGGGTAGGAGCATCGAACGCCGCCGGCGCCATCTCAAAGGCCACAGATGTGTTCGGCCAGGGGTCCGGCCGGTTGGCGATCCATTCCGGCACATCTTGCGGGAACGGCGAAACAGTCGCTGCCGTTGGGCGAGCCGCCGCCGTTGCGGGAGGAGCTGTCGCTGGTATCTCGGGCAAAGACGCCGTGGTCTCGGTCCGCGGACCGGAAATCTGCGGCAGCGGCGGCTGCTCGGCTTGGCGTTTGATCGAGCCGGTCATGTCGTCGAGATTGCGCTCGATCGAGGCGACGCGCGTGAGCAGCCGATCCCGGTCTGCCGCCAGCAGACGGATCGCTTCGTTGAGGCGCCGTCTTTCGCCGTCCGTGTCGGAGGGACGCGGGGTGAGCCGCGCGACGGTGACCGGCTGCGGCTCGGCGCCTTGGGTTAACGCGGCCACGGCAAAGCCCATCCGCTGTGAGCCGGTGCTAGAAAAACTGGTCAAGACCGCCACCATCAGCGCCACGGCGGCGCCTGTGCCCCAGCTCGTCAGCCGTACCAGGGCCCGTTTGTCGAACCGTTTGTTTCTGCGCGTAGCCATCGCCTGTCTGTCGCTTGGCCCCTGCCGCCGGGTGGAAAGGCGAATCAGTTTGAAACCATTAGCCGATTCGCGCCGCCGCCGCTGCTTTCGGCCTTCACTTAGCGGTGTATGATTCGCTAGAACGGAGTTGGCCCCTTTAAGGGCGCGTGGAGATGCCGATGAAGGGGAGGACTTGCCTGTCGATCGTGCTCGCCGCCGGGGAGGGCACGCGCATGCGGTCGGCGGAACCGAAGGTTCTTCACCGGATCGCCGGCCGCCCCCTGCTCGCCCATGTGCTTGATGTGGTGCGCGCGGCCGGAGGAAGCGGTACCGCGGTCGTGGTCGGGCCCGGGCCCGGTCACGACGCGGTCGCGGCCGAAGCGCGCCGGGCGATTCCTGATGCGGAAATTTTCGTTCAGATGGAAAGACGCGGCACCGCCGACGCCGTTCTGACGGCGAAGGCGGCGATCGGACGCGGGGCCGACGATGTCGTTGTCATTTTCGGCGACACGCCGCTGATCCGCGCGCAAACTTTGCAACGGCTGCGCGGGGCGCTGGCGGACGGCGCCGCCGTGGCGGTGCTGGGTTTTCGCCCCGCTGATCCTACGGGCTATGGACGGCTGATAATGGAGCGAGGAGAACTCGCGGCGATCCGCGAAGACAAGGATGCCACGCCCGCGGAGCGTTCCGTCGGATTATGCAACGGCGGGCTGATGGCGCTGGCGGGCAAACACGCCCTTGATATTCTGGAACGGATTGGCGACGACAACAGCAAGCGGGAATTCTATCTTACCGACGCCGTGTCCATTGCCCGCGAAATGGGGCTGAAGGCGGCGGCGATCGAGGTCGAGGAGGACGAAGTGCGCGGCATCAACACCAAGGCGCAATTGGCGGATGCGGAAGCGGTGCTGCAAAAGCGTCTGCGCCAGGCGGCGCTCGACGCCGGCGTGACCATGGCCGCTCCGGATACGGTCTTTCTCTCAGCCGACACCAGGCTCGGCCGTAACGTGGTGATCGAGCCCTATGTGGTGTTCGGCCCCGGCGTCGTGGTCGAAGACGAAGCGGTCATTCACGCCTTTTCGCATCTGGAAGGCGCGCATGTGGGCAAGGGCGCCTCGGTCGGGCCCTTCGCGCGGCTGCGGCCGGGCACACGGCTCGGCGCGGGCTCGCGCATCGGTAATTTTGTCGAGGTGAAGGAAGCTGCCATCGGCGAAGGCGCCAAGGCCAACCACCTTTCCTATATCGGCGACGCCAGCGTCGGTGCGGACGCCAATATCGGCGCCGGCACCATCGTCTGTAATTACGACGGGGTGGCCAAGCACCACACCGAGATCGGCAAGGGGGCTTTCATCGGTTCGAATTCCGCGCTGGTTTCTCCCGTCAAAATCGGCGATGGCGCCTATGTGGCGACCGGCAGCGTCATCACCGAGGACGTGCCCGCCGATGCGTTGGTCTTCGGCCGGGCGCGGCAAGTGGTTAAGGAAAATCGGGCCAAGAGCTTGCGCAAGAAGGCCGCGGCAGGCAAGAAGAAGACGAAGCCGCCGGGTTAACGCGGCGGGGCGCCAGGCGCCCATTGACACAAGCCGCAATGCTTTTTGATTTCCGCAGCAGCGTCTGCTGCGGCAAATCACCGGACCGGAAAGCGCCTCGCGCTAGGGTAGGAGCAAAGCCCAATCGAATGTGCGGCATTGTCGGGATTCTCGGCCGCCAGCCCGTCGCCGGGCAATTGGTCGATGCGCTCAAGCGCCTCGAATACCGCGGCTATGATTCCGCGGGCGTCGCCACTCTGGAATCCGGGCGGCTGACGCGCCGGCGCGCGGAAGGCAAGCTCAAAAATCTTGAAACGAAGCTACGCCGCGAGCCGCTCACCGGCAGCATCGGCATCGGGCATACCCGCTGGGCGACGCATGGCCGGCCGACTGAGAACAACGCGCATCCGCACGCGACCGACGAAGTGGCGGTGGTGCACAATGGCATCATCGAGAATTTCCGCGAGTTGCGCGAGCAACTGGAAAAAGATGGAGCCAAATTCGTCACCCAGACGGACACCGAGGTGGTAGCGCATCTCGTGGCCGGGGAGATGAAAAAGGGCCGCTCGCCCGCCGAGGCGGTGGCGGCGGCCTTGCCGCGGCTGCGCGGCGCCTTCGCGCTGGCCTTCCTTTTTGCCGGCAAGGACGATCTTCTGGTCGGCGCGCGCAAGGGCTCTCCGCTCGCCATCGGCTATGGCGACGGTGAGATGTATCTCGGCTCCGATGCCATTGCGCTTGCGCCCTTCACCGACACCATCAGCTATCTTGAGGACGGCGATTGGGTGGCGGTGACCCGCAAGGGCGTCGAGTTCCACGACGCCAAAGGCCGCGTGGTCGAACGGCCGATCATGAAATCGTCCGCCTCCTCGGTGCTTATCGACAAGGGCAACCACCGCCATTTCATGGCGAAAGAAATCCACGAGCAGCCGGAAGTCGTGGGCCATACGCTCGCGCATTATATCGACATGGCGGCGGAACACGTGGCGCTGCCCGCGCTGCCTTTCGATTGGAAGAAGCTCAGGCGCCTCTCCATCTCCGCCTGCGGCACCGCTTACTACGCAGGGCTGATCGCGAAATACTGGTTCGAGCGCTACGCGCGGCTGCCGGTGGAAATCGACATCGCGTCGGAGTTCCGCTACCGCGAAGCGCCGATCGAGGCGGGCGAACTTGCGCTGTTCGTTTCGCAATCAGGGGAGACTGCGGACACCCTTGCTTCGCTGCGCTATGCCCGTGCGCGCAAGCAGCATGTGGTTTCCATCGTCAACGTGGCGGGCTCGACCATTGCGCGGGAAAGCGACGTGGTCTTGCCGACGCTGGCCGGGCCGGAGATCGGCGTCGCTTCAACCAAAGCCTTTACCTGCCAATTGGCGGTGCTGGCGTGCCTCGCCATCGCCGCCGGACGCGCACGCGGCGTGCTGTCGGAGAGCGAGGAGCGCAAGCTGGTGCGCGGCCTGATCGAGGTTCCAAGGCATATGGCAGCGGCTTTGGCGCTGGAGCCGGAAATCGAGCAGATCGCCCGCGATCTGGCGAAAAGCCGCGACGTGCTCTATCTCGGGCGCGGCACCAGCTATCCGCTGGCGCTGGAAGGCGCGCTGAAGCTGAAGGAAATCTCCTATATCCACGCGGAAGGCTATGCGGCTGGTGAGCTGAAGCATGGGCCGATCGCCCTGATCGACGAAACCATGCCGGTGATCGTGATCGCGCCTTACGATCACGTCTTCGAGAAAACGGTATCCAATATGCAAGAAGTCGCGGCGCGCGGCGGGCGCATCATCCTGATGACCGACGCCAAGGGCGCGCGCGAGGCCACGATCGACTCGCTGGTCACGCTGACGCTGCCGGATGTCCCGGAGGCGGTCACTCCGCTGGTCTATGCGATCCCTGCCCAGCTCATCGCCTATCACACCGCCGTCACCATCGGGACCGACGTTGACCAGCCGCGCAATCTCGCAAAGTCGGTGACGGTGGAATGAGTGTGGTAAGGTTGCGGCGAGCAGATGAACCTTGAAAGCCGAATGAAGTCCGACCCGCACAATTCTGCGCCGGAGGCGTTGACCGTGACCCCGGTAGTGGACGAACGGCATCCGTGGGCGCGGATACGAACCTATTTCCTGACCGGCCTCGTCCTCGTTGGCCCGGTGGCTGTCACGGTTTATTTGACCTGGTCCTTCGTCACCTGGGTGGACGATCTGGTGCGCCCGTTCATCCCGGTCATCTACCGGCCGGAAACCTATCTGCATTTCTATATCCCCGGCTATGGATTGATCATTGCGTTCCTTGCGCTGACTTTCCTAGGCTTCCTGACCGCCAACCTGGTCGGGCGCACGCTGGTTGAGTTCGGCGAGAGCCTTCTCAACCGCATGCCGATCGTGCGGCCGATCTATAAGACCATGAAGCAGATTTTTGAGACCTTGTTCTCGAAAACCGGTTCGAGTTTCCGCACGGTGGCGCTGGTTGAGTTTCCTTCGCCCGGCATGTGGTCGCTGGTTTTTCTCTCACAGCCGCCAAGCGCGGACGTCTCGGCGAAGCTGCCGGGCGCCGATTATGTGTCGGCTTTCATGCCCTGCACGCCAAACCCGACCACGGGCTTTTTCTTCTATGTGCTGCGCAAGGATATCATCGAGCTCGACTTTACCGTGGAGAGCGCGATGACCCTGTTGATGTCCGCCGGCATGGTGCAGCCGAATGGCGATGCGCAAAAGAAACTCGCCGCGCTGGCAGTTGCGGCGCAGGCCGCGCAGGCAGCGCGGGCTTCGCCGGTGTGATCCTTGCGTAGGGATCACAACGTTATCCGTCATCCTGAGGTGCGAGCGGAGCGAGCCTCGAAGGATGAATGGCCAGGACCGCCGCCCTTCGAGGCCCGCGCTGCGCGCGGGCACCTCAGGGTGACGGAGGAACCTGGTGCGCGTGCGCTTCTGTTTATCCCGCCTGAATGAGCCGGACCGCCTCATCCTTCTCGAACAGATAGAGCAGATGCCGCAGCGCCTGGCCGCGCGGGCTGGCGAGTTTTGGATCACGCGCGAGGATGAGCGCAGCGTCGTCGCGGGCGGGACCGAGAAGCTGGCTGTGAAATTCCATGCGGGCGAGGCGAAAGCCCGGCATGCCGCTTTGCCGCGTTCCTAATACGTCGCCTTCGCCGCGCAGCTTCAAATCCTCCTCAGCGATGCGGAAGCCGTCTTCGGTCTCGCGCAGGATCGCGAGCCGCGCCTTGGCGGTTTCGCCGAGCGGCGCCTTGTAGAGCAGCAGGCAAGTGGAATGCTCGGAGCCGCGGCCGATGCGCCCGCGCAATTGATGCAGCTGCGCCAAGCCAAAACGCTCGGCATGCTCGACCACCATGACGGTGGCCTCCGGCACATCGACGCCGACTTCGATGACGGTGGTGGCCACCAGCAGCCGGGTCTCGCCGGCGGCGAAGCGTTGCATGGCGCGATCCTTGTCGGCGCCTTTCATGCGGCCATGGACGAGATCGACGGTGTCGCCGAAGCGGCTCTTGAGCATGGCGAAACGCTCTTTGGCAGCCGCGAGGTCGATTTTTTCGGACTCATCGACCAGCGGACAGACCCAATAAACGCGCTGGCCGGCGGCGAGGCCGCGGCCGACGGCGTCCGCAACTTCCTCCAGCCGGTCGAGCGGAACGGTGCGTGTATCGATAGGCTGGCGGCCGGCCGGTTTCTCGCGCAGCTCGGACAGGTCCATGTCGCCGAAATAGGTAAGCACCAGCGTGCGCGGAATCGGCGTGGCGGTGAGCACCAGCACGTCCACGGCTTCGCCTTTGCGTGCCAAGGCGAGGCGCTGATGCACGCCGAAGCGGTGCTGCTCATCGACAATGGCCAGCGCGATATCCTTGAAGGCTACTTCCTCCTGGAACAGCGCGTGAGTGCCGATCAGCAGGTCGATCTCACCCGCGCTCAAGCGATCGAGCGTTTGATCGCGCTCGCGTCCGCGTTCACGCCCGGTGAGAATGGCGACGCGAAGTCCGGTAGCCTCGGCGAGCGGCGCGATGGTCTGCCAATGCTGGCGCGCGAGGATTTCCGTGGGCGCCATCAGCGCCGCCTGCCGGCCCGCTTCGATCACCGCCGCGGCGGCAAGCAGCGCCACCACGGTCTTGCCGGAACCGACATCGCCTTGCAGCAGCCGCAGCATGCGCTGCGGCTGGGCGAGGTCGGCTGAGATTTCATCCAACGCGCGGCGTTGCGATGGCGTCAGCGAATAGGGCAGGGCGGCGATGATTTTTTCGCGGAGTTTGCCATCGCCCGCATTGGCGCGCCCCGCTGGCCGCCGGATATGCGCGCGCACCAGCGCCAGCGCGAGCTGGCCGGCAAGAAATTCATCGTAAGCCAAGCGTGACCAAGCAAAGCTTTCGGGGAGCACGTCGCGAGGTTCGGCGGGGTGATGCAAGGATTTCAGCGCGTCGGCGAAGCTCGGAAAGCGTTCACGCGAAACCCAGGCTTCATCCTGCCATTCGGGCAGATGCGGCAGCTTCACAAGCGCCCCTTCGACGGCCTTGCGTACGAGGTTGGGGCCAAGCCCTTCGGTCAGGGGGTAGACCGGCTCGACCAGCGGAAGCGTGGCCAGGCCGGCTTCGTCCACCACCCGGTCGGGATGCACCATTTGCAACATGCCGTCGTACAGCGCCGTCGTGCCGGAGACGTAGCGCACGGCGCCTTCGGGCAATAGTTTCTCCAAATAATCCCGCCGTGCGTTGAAATAGGTGAGCATGATGGTGCCGGTGTCGTCGGAGCAGAAAATGCGGTAGGGCGCGCGTGCGCGGCCGGGCGGCGAGGGCTTGTGGTGGTCGACCGTGACCGCGACGGTGACGACGGTGTCCGGCACCACGTCGCGCAGCTTCGGCCGTGCCCGGCGGTCGATGGCTCCCGACGGCAGATGAAAGAGAAGATCGGCTATGCGCGGCCTGTCATCAGGGCGCCCCAGCAGGCGGGCGTAAAACTTCTCCTGCTTCGGCCCCACGCCCGGCAGGCTGGTGAGCGACGCGAACAGGGGATTGAGCAGGGGCGGGCGCATGGCCGCAGAATATCGCAGAGTTTTGGTCGTCATGCCCGGCAAAAGCAGTCTAGCGTGCGCAGACTGCGTAAACTTGTCTGCGTTGCCGGGCATCCACGCCTTCTTCCGATGCAAAGACGTGGATGGCACCCGAACTCGGGCTTGCCCGAGTTCGGTATCTTTAACGAGTGCCCAAGTCGGGTAAACCCGACTTGGGTGTCAAGCCCGGCCATGACGCATGAGCGACGGTGACATCGCTTCTTCCGCTCTCTATATAAACCCCCGCCCGGCCCGTCCGGGTTTTTGGCGTTGGAGAAAACATGACCGGGATGACGCGTTCGAGCGAAGGATTGGACCCGCGCCGCCGCAGGCTGTTGTTCCACTGCTGGCACCGGGGCATCCGGGAGATGGACCTGATCCTGGGGCGCTTCGCGGACGAGCATATCGAGCATCTCGCAGGGCAAGAGCTGGACGACTTCGAACGGTTGGCCGAAATGCCCGATCAAAATCTGCTCGGCTGGTTCACCGGCGAGCATGAAGTACCGCCGGAATACGACACCGCGGTGTTCCGCAAGATACGCGACTTTCATTGGCGTCTGCGCGAGCATAGGTGAGCCGCATGGCGCGATCTCCCGCGGAAATTCTTGCGCCCGGACGGCCGCTGACGCTCGCCAGCGTCGCCGACGGCGCCGAGGGGCTGGTGATCTCCGATCTGGCGCGGGCGGTGGCCGCGCGCGTGGATGCGCCGGCCACGAGCCTCATGGTCGTCTGCCGCGACGGCCCGCGCATGGCGGCGCTTTCCCGCGCGCTCAGCTTCTTCGCCCCCGACATTGCCGCGCAGGAACTGCCCGCCTGGGACTGCCTGCCCTATGACCGGGTGTCGCCGCACACGGCCGTGGTGGCGCAACGCATGATTACGCTGTCGCGCTTAGCGCGTATTAATAGAGCGGATCGCCCTTCGGTTTTGCTCACCACGGTCAACGCCGCCTTGCAACGGGTGCCGCCCAGAGATTTGCTGGCGCAGCAGTCGCTGTCGGCGGCGCCCGGCAACATGCTGGACATGGACGGCGTCACGCGCTGGCTCGAGCTCAACGGCTTCATCCGCGCTTCCACCGTGCGCGAGCCGGGCGATTATGCGGTGCGCGGCGGCATCGTCGATCTGTTCGCGCCGGGCATGGAGCAGCCGGTGCGGCTGGATTTCTTCGGCAGCACGCTGGAATCGATCCGCACCTTCGATCCGGAGACCCAGCGCAGCGAGGACACCTTGCGCTCGCTCGATCTCGTCCCCGTGGCCGAGTTCCAGTTGACGGCGGAAACCATCCGGCAATTCCGCCGGGGTTATGTGGAAGCTTTCGGCATGGCGGATCCCGACGATGTTCTCTATCAAGCGGTGAGCGAGGGCCGCCGCCATCCCGGCATGGAGCATTGGCTGCCGCTGTTTCACGAACGCCTCGACACGGTTTTCAATTATGTGCCGGGCTCCCCCGTCGTGCTTGAGCCGCTGGCGGAAGACGCCGCGCACGAGCGATTCACCCAGATCGCCGATTATTACGAGGCGCGCCGGGAGGCGCTGAGAGCCCGTGCGGAAGGCCCGCCTTATAGGCCGTTGCCGCCGGAGCGGCTTTATTTTGCCGAGGGGGAATGGCGCAGCCGTCTGGGGGAAACGGCGCTGGCGCGCATGACGCCTTTCGCCGTGCCCGAAGGCGCAGGTCCTATGGTGGACATCGGCGCACGCCAGGGCCGCAATTTCGCCGCCGAGCGCAGCCAGGCCGAGGCAAACGTCTTCGATGCGGTGCGCGAACACGTCCAGACTTTGCAGGCCGCGCACAAGCGCGTCGCCATTGCCATGTGGAGCGACGGCTCGCGCGAGCGCATGAGCCATGTGCTGTCCGACCACAAGCTGATGAATCTCGCGCCGGCGGGCTCCTGGCCGCAGATGCTGGCGCTGCCGAAACCTGCGATTGCTTTGATCACGCTCGGGCTGGAATCCGGCTTCGAGACCGCGGATGTGGCGGTCATCAGCGAACAGGACATTTTGGGCGACCGCCTGGTGCGGCCGCGCCGCGCCGCGCGGCGCGCGGAGAATTTCATCGCCGAAGTGACGAGCCTCTCCGCGGGCGACCTCGTCGTGCACGTGGACCACGGCATCGGGCGCTTTGTCGGGCTGAAGCCCATCGCGGTGGCGGGCGCGCCGCACGACTGCCTGGAGATCCACTATGCCGGCGGCGACAAGCTGTTTCTGCCGGTGGAGAATATCGAGCTGCTGTCGCGCTACGGTTCCGACGAAGCGGGCGCTGAACTGGACCGGCTGGGCGGCGGCGCCTGGCAGTCGCGCAAGGCGCGCATGAAGGCGCGCATCCGCGAGATCGCGGGCGAGCTCATCAAGATCGCGGCGGAGCGGCAATTGCGCGAAGCGCCGCGGTTGACGGCGGAGCCCAGCCCCTACGACGAATTCTGCGCCGGATTTCCTTATGAGGAGACCGAGGACCAGCGGGCTTCGATCGACGCCGTGCTCGCCGACCTTGCAACCGGGCGGCCGATGGATCGCCTCATCTGCGGCGACGTCGGATTCGGCAAGACCGAAGTGGCGCTGCGCGCCGCTTTCGCCGCCGCCATGAGCGGCAAGCAGGTCGCCCTGGTGGCGCCGACGACGCTGCTCGCGCGCCAGCACACCAAGACCTTTGCCGATCGGTTCCGCGGATTCCCCGTGAACATCGCCCAGATTTCGCGGCTCGTCTCAGCCGCCGAGCGCGCCCGGGCGAGGAAGGGACTTGCCGAGGGCGAGATCGACATTGTGATCGGCACCCATGCGTTGCTCGGCAAAAATGTACGCTTCAAGGACCTGGGTTTGGTGATCGTGGACGAGGAGCAGCATTTCGGCGTCGCGCACAAGGAGAAGCTCAAGCAGTTGCGCGCCGAGGTGCATGTGCTGACGCTCACCGCGACGCCGATCCCGCGCACGCTGCAACTGGCGCTTACCGGCGTGCGCGACCTGTCCATCATCGCCTCGCCGCCGGTGGACCGCCTGGCGGTGCGCACCTTCGTTTCGCCCTTCGATCCGCTGGTGGTGCGCGAGGCGCTGCTGCGTGAACGCTACCGCGGCGGCCAGGCTTTCTACGTATGCCCGCGCATCGAGGACCTGGCCGGCGCCAAGACATTTCTCGACAAGAACGTGCCGGAAGTCCGCGTCGCCGTCGCCCATGGGCAGATGCCCTCGGCGGTGCTGGAGGACATCATGTCCGCCTTCTACGACGGAAAATATGACGTGCTGCTGTCCACCACCATCATCGAGTCCGGACTCGATATTCCCACCGCGAATACCCTGATCGTGTACCGCGCCGACATGTTCGGCCTTTCGCAGCTCTATCAACTGCGCGGCCGGGTGGGGCGCGCGAAAATCCGTGCCTATTCGCTCTTCACATTGCCGGCGGCGAAGAGGATCACCCCGCAGGCAGAGCGGCGGCTGAAGGTGCTGCAATCATTGGACACGCTGGGCGCAGGTTTTCAGCTTGCTTCCCACGACCTCGACATCCGCGGCGCCGGCAATCTTCTGGGCGAAGAACAGTCCGGGCACATCAAGGAAGTCGGTTTCGAGCTCTACCAGCAGATGCTGGAGGAGGCGGTGCAGAGCCTCAAAGCCGGCATCACCGCGCCGGTGGCGGACAAATGGTCGCCGCAGATCACCGTCGGCACGCCGGTGCTGATCCCGGAGGATTATGTGGCCGATCTGCCGGTGCGGCTGGGACTCTACCGGCGCTTGGCCGATCTCGAGGACGAGCGCGAGATCGATGGCTTCGGCGCGGAACTGGCCGACCGTTTCGGCCCGCTGCCGGAGGAGGTGGAGCACCTTTTGCAAATCGTCGCCATCAAGGGGCTTTGCCGACGCGCCAATGTGGAGAAGGTGGATGCCGGTCCGAAAGGCGCGGTGTTTTCCTTCCGCGACAACACTTTCTCCAATCCCGAGGGGCTTGTCGCCTTCATCCGCGAACAGGGGGTGGGCGCGCGCGTGCGTCCGGACATGAAGGTGGTGTTCTTCGACGATTGGGAGCGGCCGGAAGACCGGCTGAAAGGCACGACCGCGCTCCTGCGCAGGCTCGCCAATATCGCCGAGCGCGCCAAGGCGGCGTGAGGCGGCTTACGCCGCCGCGAAAGTCGCCGCCCCCACGCGCGACAAGAGGCTGTCCACGGTATCGGTGGGCTTCAGCGCGCCCAGCGTGATGTTGGTCTCGAGTTTCGGCTGGCCTTTGTCCGAGGTCAGCATGGTGTGCTTGAGCACGCTGGCGATGCGGCGCGCGATCACATGGGCGGCGCGCAGATCGGTGCCGGTGAAGACGCATAAGATTGAGCCGTCCGATCCCTGGCAAGCGAAATCGATGTTGCGGACAATGCAGCTGACAAGACGCGCGGTGTCCATGCTGGTGCGCTGATCGACCACGGGCCCGAAGGCGAAGCGCGCCAGCGAAAGCCTCACGCCGCGCTGGCCGGCTTCCTCCAGCGCGCGGGACAAATCCCGCCAAAATGCCTCGCGGGTAAGTAGCCCGGTTTGCGGGTCGATCACGCCTTCGGAGTCGAAGGCCTTGAGCACGCGCTTGAGCCGTGCGTCGAAGGCATGCAGGCGCACAAGGGGCAACATCCACTCGGCCACAGTCGCCGGATCGCCTTCGATGCGCTCCATATTGACAAGCTGCGTGCCGAACTCCGCCAAGAGACTCGGCGTGCCATTGGCCATGGCGACGGGAAGATCGCGGAAGCGCGGGTCCTCGGCGAGAACAGTCAGCAATGCTTCGACTACCTTTGGACTGAAGCCGTCGCCGATCACCACGCCGTCGATTTCGCGCGCGTTGAGATAGCGCGCCGCGGTCTCCACGCTCAAGGCGCCGATCAGCCCGACGCGCTCGCCCACCGCGACGGCAAGGGCGGGATAGGAACGGCCGCGGCCGGCGACCAATACGGTGGCGTCTTCGATCGGATCGGTTTGCGGCATGCCCGGCGTGACGCCGCCTTGCGGTTTGAAGGTTTCCGCGCGCCGCAGCACGGTGGAATGCAATGCGCGCACGCGCAGCGCGGTTTGCAGCCGCGCGACGAGGCGAGCGGCCGATGCGTCGGCGTCGATCGGCAACCCGCCGGGGATCGCCAATCCGCTGTCGCCGCGCGCGCGCCCGATCAGCGGGATGAAGGGACCGTTGCGAGTCTTGATCTGCAGGCCGAGCATGCGCGCGGCCTTGGTGTCGGAGGCCGGTCCCGGCTCGGCGAGCACGATGGCGGAAGGCTGCACCGCCACGAAGGCGGCAGGAGCGTCCGGCCAACGGCTCTCCACCACGGGGAATGCTCCTGCCGCGCCAAGAGCGTCAATCACGTCGGGAGCCGGATTATCGGCAACGACGATCATTGGACCTTGCAGGGACATGCGGCTTGCATCGGCTCCGTGAAAAGCCAATCCTACCCGCCCTGCTCTTAATGGGCCGTCAATGCAACCGCAGAAAGCAGGGGATTAAGGCGCGGCAAATGCCTCCGCCACCAGCGGGTTAACGCCGCGCCGGGCGAGCGCCGCGCGCACGGCTTCGGCGTCATCGGCGGAGCCGGCGAGCCGCTGTCCAGACAAGGCGTCGGGCAGGACCGCGATGCGTCCGCTGCCCTCCACGCCGGCAACGAGACTTTGCAGTTCGTGCAGCGGGAAGCGGTAGCCGCCCACGGCCACGATGCCGGCGGGCGGCCCGGTCACCACCATGGTGCGGGTGTCGCGATCGACGCGGCAGGTATAGCCGGTATCGACCACGCCATTGACGGATTTGAAATAGGGAAGGGTGCTGCGCTCCGCGCCGGGCGGGAAGGGATGGCGCGGCACCATGGGCCCGCGCAAGGCGATGGTGCCTGCCTCGGTGCGGGTCAATTCCGCCACCAGGATCGCCCCCGGTGCTCCACGCGGAGCGGTGATCGCACCGAAGGCGATTGGCGCCGGCTTACCGCTGGCGCCGCGGCGCGTGCCAATTACGCAGGTCTCGCCGAAGGCGATCACGTCGAGGAAAGCGATGTTTCTTTCACGCCAGACCGCGGCGGCACTCAACCGCTCCGGAGCGCGCCATAGTCCGAGCACGGTGGTCAGGCTGCCGGCCTTTGCAAAAAGGCCAGCCTCCACCAGCCGCGGCACGACCGGACCCGGAAGAATGGCGGCAGTGCAGTCCTCGCTCAGTTGCGCCGCCAAGGATTCCGGATCGAAAGGTTGGTGCAAAGCCAGCGTGCCGCCGGTCAAGAGCCACGGCAGGATGGTCAAGACCATCCCTGCGAAGGAGGAGGGGGCCAGCGCCGATAAGAAAGTGGTGTCCTGCTCGAAGCGGCCTTCAAGCAGAATAGCAAGACCGCCCGCAATGATCTCCATATGGCTGCGCGCGACCGGCACGAGGCTGTCAGTGGCGGCATCCCAGGTTATAAGAGCGAGGTGCGCAGCAGGATTGCCGCCGCGTTCCCTCTCCATCGGCGGCAGCGGATCAAGTTTCTCCGTGCTGTAGAGATCGTCGAAGGGGATCGCGCCGTCAGGCAGATTGCCGCCAAAGGCGCAGACATAACGGATCGGGAAAATATCCGCGGCCGCGTGCATGGCGAGATCGGCATGATCGACGGCGCCGACATGGCCGCAGGTGATCAATATCTTGGCGCCCAAACGGCTCAGCGCCGTGACCAGATCGCCGCGCCGCCACAACAGCGGCATCGGCGCCGCGATCATCCCGGCGCGCAGCACGCCAAGCATGGTCAATACATTCTCCACGGTGTTCGGCAATTGGATTCCGACAATGGCGTCGGTCTGCAGGCCGAGCCGGCGCAGCCGGCCGGCAATGGCCGAAATCAGGCGGTCGGCTTGCGCATAGGTCAGCCGGCGCGGCGGGCCGTCGGTGAATGCCTCGCGGTTGGGCGGATCGATAAGCGCCACCGCGTCGGGCCGGCGCAGTGCCGCGCGGCGAAAGAGATCGTCGAGCGTCGCCCGGCCGCCGGGGGCGGAGGCGCCGGTCGCTTGCGAGGGATCGCCGAGTATCACGACAAGGGCCTCATGGGGTCACGGGTTGGCGCCACCAGGTCTCCGGCAGATAGCCGTAGAGTGATGTCGTCGTCGGATGCCCGATATAGGTCCGGTGCGCGACCCATTGGCCGGGGACGTCGAACAAGGGAACGGCGTAGAAGCCGGAGATCAGCACCCGGTCCAAAGCCCGGATGGCGGAGACGAAGTCGTTCCGGCTCTCCGCCTTCAGCATGGCGGCGATCATGGCGTCGATCGCGGGACTCTTGACGCCCATATAGTTGCGGGTGCCTTCGGCATCGGCGGCACCCGAGCCGAAATAGAACATCTGCTCGTTACCCGGCGAAAGCGACTGATCCCAGCGGAACAGAATCATGTCGAAATCATAAGCCACCCGGCGGCGGTCATATTGCACGGCATCGACGGAGCGAACGACCACTTCGATGCCGGCGCGCTTGACCGCCTGCGTGAACAGCAGCGCAAGCCTTTCGTCGTCACGGCTCGTCACCATGATCTCGAAGGTGAGCGGCTTGCCGGTGGCGCGGTCAAACAGTTGGGCGCCGCGCAACTCATAACCCGCGGCCGTGAACAGATCGAGCGCGCGTCGCAGCGTCACGCGGTCGCGTCCCGAGCCGTCGGTCACGGGCGGCGACCAGGCGCCTTCGTGCACGTCGGACCGCACGACGCCGGGAAACGACGCCAATAATGCGCGCTCGCGCGCATCGGCGGGGCGGCCGTGCGCCGAGAGTTCTGAGCCCCCGAAGTAGCTCGCCACGGCGCCGTACAGGCCGGAGTAGAGGTTCTTGTTGGTCCAGGTGAAGTCATAGAGCAGCGAGATCGCCTCGCGGACGCGGACATCGGCAAAGACAGGGCGGCGCGTGTTGAAGACGAAGAAGAAGCTTGGCTTCGGCAGTCCGGTAGAGAAAGTTTTTTTCACCACGCGGCCGTCGCGCATCGCGGGAAAATCGTAGCCGGTGGCCCAACGGGCGGAATCGGTCTCGACGCGCACGTCGTAGAGCCCTTTCTTGAAGGCTTCGAAATGCGTGTTTGCGTCGCGATAATAGTCGAAACGGATCTCGTCGAAGTTCCACAACCCACGATTAACCGGCAGAGCGCGTCCCCAGTAATTGGGATTGCGCTTCAAGGTGATGCTTTGCCCCGGCTTGACCTCTCCGACGACATAGGGGCCGCTGCCGATGATCGGCTCGAACGACGTCTCCTCGAAGGTGTCGGGATTGACGGCGTGCTTGGGCAGGACGGACATCAGCCCGAGGATCAGCGGCAGTTCGCGGTCGTTGCTGCCGGTGAGGTCAAAGCGCACCGCGCGATTGCCGACGATCTCGGCCTTGACCACCTTGCCGTAGTAGAGCCGATGGTTGGGGCGGCCCTTGTCGCGCAGCAGCCGCCAGGTGAACAGCACATCTTCCGGCGTCACGGGCTTGCCGTCGGAAAAGCGCGCCGCGGGATCGAGGGTGAAGGTGACATAGCTGCGCTTGGCGTCCGTCTCCACTGTGCGGGCCAGTAAACCGTAGAGGGTGAAAGGCTCATTGTAGCCGCGCGCCATCAGCGATTCGACGACGTAGCCGCCGAGCATCGAGCCGCGGACGGCTTGCGGGGCGAGACCCTTGATGATGTAGGGATTGAGGCTATCAAAGGTGCCGAGGATGCCCTGGACGAGACGGCCGCCTTTGGGTGCGTCTGGATTGGCGTAGGGGAAATGCGCAAATCCTTCCGGCAGCGCTGGCTCGCCATGCATCGCGATGGCGTAACGGGGGCCGGCTTTCTCTTGCGCCCATACAGCGCCCGTAGCGACGACCGCGAGAGCACCAAGCAAAGCGGCGGGCCAAATGGCTCGTCGCTGCAACAGGCTGCGCAGGCAAGTGTATGGCACGATCGCGACGCCGTTTGATTCGGTTCTGATTCTCATCAGTGTTTACCATAAAGGGTGCGGCGCCGTTTTCGCCGCCTGCGCGATGCCCCAGGCCCGCCGCGGCCTTTTCACCAATAATTGGATCGGACCTTTATTAAGCGCGCGATTCCAGGTATCAGAAACGAAGCGTCGGTCACGCTGTCGGTCACGCTAATGCCTCATTTGGCATCGACAGAGCCGGCCAGTGGGGCGCCTTTTCTGATCCGGCTTGCGAGCCGTTAGAACGGCAAGAAAGAGGACCATGTTCATGGATCATCGGATTTTGTTCGCGCCGGCCCGACCGGTGGCGCGGGCGATTGCCGCGATGACGACAACGTCAATAGTTACCGCGCTCGCTATGTCCGTTGCCTTCGCTCAGCAACAGCCGGCAAAACCCGCCGCGGCGGGGCAGGCAAAGCCGCAACCGGCACAACCAGCCCAACCGGCGCAGCAAGACTCCACGGCGCAGCTTCCGCAGCTGATGTATTCGGAGTGGATCAAATTTTGCGTCACCCCGGGCCAGGGAGAGGGCAGCGCGGATGGCAAGGACGCGAGCGCCAAGGATGCGAAAGACAAGGACGCCAAAGGCAAGCAGGTTTGCCTCACCGGCATTGACGGCCGCTTGGAATCCGGCCAGCCGGTTATTTCTGTCGTAGCGATCGAGCCGACGGGAGAGGGCAAGAAGCTCTTGCGCGTTACTTTGCCGGTCGGAATGCATCTCCAGCACGGCACCCGGTTCATCATCGATCAGGATCAGCCGTTGATTGCGCCCTATGTGACCTGTTTCATCAATGGTTGCATCTCGGACTACGATATGACTGCGGAAATGCTCGGGAAGCTGAAGAAGGGCAAGGCGGTGGTGGTGCAGGGCATCAACTACGACGGCAGCGCTATCAGTGTGCCTGTGCCGCTTGCCCAGTTCGTCAAGGCGCATGATGGCCCGCCGACTGATCCCAAGGTTCTCGCCGAACGGCAGAAGAAGCTTGAGGAAGAGCTCAAGCGCAAAGGCGAAGAGCTGAAGCGCCAAGCGAATGAAGCGCGCCAGAAGCTTGAGCAGAGTCAGCAGGGACAAACGCCCGCGAAGCCGAAGTAGCGTCAAGGACCAATTGCCAGATCAAAATGCGCTCCGGAGCACGCTGCGGCCGCGCCCTCAGTTGAGGAGGGAATTGCGCGGCCGGTAACTGCCCTTGTCATCGGTCTCGAAAATTTCTCGTACCTGCGGATGGCGGACGGGCTGACCTGACGTGTCGGGGAGCAAATTCTGCTCGGACACATAGGCGATATATTCGGTCTCCGCGTTTTCAGCGAACAGGTGATAGAACGGCTGGTCCTTGTGCGGGCGCACTTCCGTGGGGATCGAGAGCCACCATTCCTCCGTGTTGTCGAACTCCGGGTCGATGTCGAAAACGACTCCGCGGAAGGAGAACAGCCGATGCCGCACCACCTGGCCGATCTTGTATTTGGCAACCCGCGTCTTGGTCATGGGGAAAACTTAACCGACGAGATTGTGGCGCGCAACAGCCCGAAGATTGAACGGCCGTTCATCTGCATCATAAGATTTCGCCTCGCATAAGTCTGGGCTGGGAAGCGGCTGGCGCGATGCCCTCGCGCATGACCGCGCGGCGCAAGGGGCCGATATGTTGAAGCAGAAAGAAGCTCAGCTGCCGTGCGCCCTGCAGCGGCAGGAAATCCGACAACAAGGTGCGATTGAGCAGATCGACGGCCAGCGTGCGGCTGGCCACATCCGACCGGCGCAGGCCGTCGTAGCGCGCGAGCACAGTTGCGCCTCCTACATCCGTTCCGGCGCGGCGGGCATCGATGACGATTTCGGCGATTGTGGCCGCGTCGCGCAGCCCGAGATTGAGCCCTTGGGCGCCGATCGGTGGAAGCACATGCGCCGCTTCGCCCACCAGCGCCACGCGATTTGCGGCAAAGCGGTGCGCTGTCTCGATTACCAAAGGAAAGGCGCCGCGACCGCGCTCGACGGTCAATTTGCCAAGAATTGAATGCGCGCGGCGTTCGAGCGCCTCCGACAGCGCGGCGTCATCCATCTCCGCAACTGATTGGGCCGTTGCCGGATCGGCGACATAGACCAGACTGGAACGGCGGCCGGGCAAGGGGACCAAGGTGAAAGGCCCGGCCGGAGTGTGGAACTCGGTCGAAATATTTTCGTGCGGCCGCGCATGGCCGAGATTGAAGGTGAGGGCGGTTTGGGCATAGGTCCGCCCATCGCTTTCGATTCCGGCGGCGGCGCGGCACAGGGAGCGGCGGCCATCGGCGCCTACGACGAGCCGGGCCGACACCTCGTCTCCACCCTCGAGCCGAGCGGTCACGCCGCGGCCGGAGATGTCGAGGACGCGCGCTGCATCCTCGATGCGCGTGACGGCGGGGAGTTCAGCGGCGCAAGCGTCGAGCGCGGCCAGCAGATGGCGATTTTCGATGTTATGGCCGAAGGCGTCGAGGCCGATTTCCGAGGCCTCGAAGGTGATCTCCGGCGCCCGCAACAATCGAGCGGTGTCATCGATGATCCGGATGGCGCGCAAGGGAGCCGCTTGCGCCTGGCATCGCGTCCAGACGCCGAGCGCGTCGAGCGCGGTGACCGAGCTAAGGAGGAGAGCGGTGGTGCGGTGGTCGTGCTGCGGCGGGCGCTTCGACACCAGCACTGTTTCGATCCCGGCGCGGGCGAGCGCGATGGCCGCGGTCAAGCCCGCGGGACCTCCGCCAACCACCGCCACTTCAGCCGTCCACTTGCCCATTACCGATACCGCTGCCCTTGTTCTCGCAAGCCCTACCTATCGCGTCCGAAGGCACATGCGCTAGGGTGTGGGGTATGCCCTCGGATGGCGCCCCCACAGCGATGAAGCAAGACCCCGGGCAAAAATTCAGCACGGCCAACCGTGCCTGCGCCTTTGCCGTTCATATTTTTACGGCGTCAGGCGCGGCTTTTGGGCTGCTTGCATTGATCGCGGCGGTGCAAGCCAATTGGACGTGGATGTTTTGCTGGCTCGGGATCGCGCTCGCCGTGGACGCGCTCGACGGTCCCCTGGCGCGGCGGCTCAAGGTCGCGGAGCGGCTGCCGCAATGGTCGGGCGACAGCCTCGATTTCGTCGTTGATTTTGTCACCTACGTCTTTGTGCCGGCCTACGCCATCGCAACGAGCGGGCTTCTGCCGAAGCTCGCGGCCATTCCGCTGGGCGCGCTGATCGTGACAACCGGAGCGCTGTATTTCGCGGACCGGCGGATGAAGATGGAAGGCAACTATTTCCGCGGTTTTCCGGTCCTGTGGAATCTGGCGGCATTCTATCTGTTTCTGCTGAAGCCTTCCCCTTGGGTCGGCGCTGCCGGCGTGATGCTTCTTCTTCTGCTGACCTTTGTGCCAA
>Ga0080064_1003088_pt1 | contig 25556 bp, 12 predicted proteins | sample Subgrocontami54m_FD_69260 | JGI IMG/M metagenome (GOLD analysis project Ga0080064, IMG submission 69260) | Subsurface groundwater microbial communities from S. Glens Falls, New York, USA - GMW46 contaminated, 5.4 m (SPADES assembly) (version 2) ...
ATCTTAGACCACCCGAGAGATTGGAGATGAAACTCAAAATGTAGTGCCGACTTCTTATTCCTTTCTGCGCTTTTGAAACAGAATCAACATTTTTTGTCCACAACTGTCGAACTTAGGTTAGGAAGCGTCAGCGGTTGGGAATTGCGGGCTGTGGGGGAGTGACGAGACTGTCGAGGTTTCCCAGCGTTTCTCTTTGCCGGTTATACTGGTCGTTGCCCTGGCCGAATTTGTAAGGATTGTTCACCGGCCGCAAGCTGTCCCGCCGCAGGCTGTCCAACCTTGCCTCGTCCCGCCTCTGCTCATCCGGACTTCTGCAATCACTCAAACAGAGCGCAACGGCGCAGATGACGACGCACAGAACACTTTTCGGTTTGGGCCTGAGGTTCATGAGATCCTACGCCTGGGAGCTCGATTCAGACGATAACGGTTTTTCTTTTTTTCGATACAAGATGCCGATCGGAATGATCACGCAATATCCGATGAGAAGGAGGATCGGTGAGAGCGTCAACTGGGAGAACCCTTCCACGACGTTTCCCGACATCGCGATATACCCTGCAATGATGAAAAGGATGCCGACGCCGATGATGCGATAATTTTCTTTCTCAAAAGGGAAAATACCATCCGCTTTTGATTTCTTCCCGAGTTTGCCTTTCACTGCTTTTGCCATGATATCCTTTCAAGACCAAATTTGTCGGGATTAATGTAATGAAAATCGCTGAAAAATCAAAGTGGAGAGATGGGGGGGAATGTTCGATGTTCGATTCTAGATTTCGGATTCCGTTCAATAACCAATGGCCAAATTAACCAATTAACCAATTAACCAGTTAACCAATTAACCAGTTAACCAATTAACCAGTTAACCAATTAACCAGTTAACCAATTAACCAATTAACCAATTAACCAATTAACCAATCACTCAGCTGCCTGCCGATTGAAGCTTCCCGTCCATCATGCGAAACGACCGGTCTGATTGCCCTGCGAGGAGTTCGTTGTGCGTCACAATGACGAACGTCTGCCCTTCTGCTTTGTTCAGCTGCCGCAGTAGCTCATGGAGCCGGGAGCTGTTTTCAGAATCGAGATTGCCCGAAGGTTCATCAGCGAGTATGATCTGCGGTCGGTTCGCAAGCGCACGCGCCACGGCGACCCGCTGCTGCTCGCCGCCGGAAAGCTCCGCGGGCCTGTGCTCGCTCCTCTGTTCCAGATGGACCTTCACCAGCAGCTCCTCGGCGCGGCGTCGTGCCTGGCCATGGTCGACACCGACGATCATCTGCGGGATCATGACATTTTCAAGCGCGGTAAATTCCGGAAGAAGATGATGGAACTGAAACACGAAACCAACGCTCCTGCCGCGGAGCGTGGCAAGGGCCTCATCGCCCAGTCGGAAGATGTCGTCCGCGGCCCAGAAGACGCTGCCACGCGTCGGCCTGTCCAACCCGCCAAGGATATGAAGCAATGTGCTTTTGCCCGATCCTGAGGCGCCAAGGATGGCGATCATCTCGCCGCTCTTCACGTCGAGATCGATGCCCTTGAGCACTTCGAGCGAAGCAGTTCTCCCTGAGTCGAGAAGAAAGCTCTTGTGGATATCGGTGCATCTCAGAATGGACGCAGGCTCGCTCATGTCACTCCCAACGAAGCGCATCAGCCGGCAGGGTTGCCGCCGCGCGGCGCGCCGGATAATATGCCGCGAGCCACGAAAGTCCAAGCGAGGCCGCGGCGATTGAGACAAAATCGACCCAGTGAATCTCTACCGGTATCGCGGGAATGATGTAAACGTTCGTATCGAGGGAAAAGATCTGATAATGAATCTGGACATAGAGGACCGCCAGGCCGATGATCACGCCGAGGAGGGTGCCGGCGATGCCGATGAGCATGCCTTCAAACATGAACAACCGGACTATTCTCCGTGACGGCATGCCGAGAGATTTTAGAACGGCGATGTCCCTTCGCTTTTCGATGACGCCCATCGTCAGCGACCCGAGCATGTTGAACAGGGCGACCACGATGATCAAGGTCAGGAGCGCGTACGCCGACCAGCGCTCGATGCTCATCACTCTGTAGAGCGTCCTGTGCAGGTCATACCAGGTCGAAACTGTGACTCCTGTTGGAAGCGCGCGGAGGAGATCTTCTTTCGCATCCTCGGCCTTTGAGATATCGTTGAGTCTGACGTCGATCCCATGGAACTTCCCTTCCATCCGGAACAGCTCCTGAGCCGCCCGAAGCGACACATACGCATAATTGCCGTCATAGTCCTTGTTGCTCGATTCGAATATCCCTGCGACCCGGAATTTCACGGTCTGCGGCTGACCGATTCCGGAGAGGGCGGTCTCGAATCCGTAGGGACTTATGATCATGACGTCATTCCCGACGATGCTTGCCAGACGGTCTGCGAGGGATAGCCCGATGACGATGCCGCCTCGCGAAGTGGAATCTGCGAAGGCGAGTTTGCCGAGAACAATTTTCTCTTTGAGACCGGAGACGCCCGCAATCCGCTCTTCATCGATTCCTCTGAGGTAGACGACGCGATTGAACCCTTTGGCGACAAGCATCGCCTTCCCCGAGACATACGGTGAAGTGGCCATTACTGCCGGATGATGTCCGATGATCCTTTCCAGGTCGGCGGCTTCGACGCCGGTGATCCCTCCTGCCCGTTCGATGCGGAGATGCGGATCAAATCCCACCAGGAGAGAAGTGACCACCCCGCTGAAACCATTGAACACGGAGAGGGCGACGAGCAGCGCAGCTACCCCGATCGTGATCCCTCCGATGGAGATGAATCCGATGACGTTGATGAAGCGCAGGTTTTTCCTGGAGAGGAGATACCGCGCAGCGATGAATGCTTCGACCCGGTTCATCATTCAGCCAAACCTCATCGCGTTGACCGGATCCAATGATGCCGCTGCACGGGAAGGGAGCATGGTCGTCAGCATGCAGAGAACAAACGCGATCACGGTGACGAGAGCAAAATTCTCCGGCCGTATGAGGATCGGGACACTGTTCATGTAATAAATTTCCGAAGGGAGCGTCAGGAGTCTGAACTTTGACTGGAGAACACAAACTCCATAGGCGATCAGATTGCCGAACAGTATCCCCGCCGTTGCGATCCCCAACCCCTGGATCATGAAGATGCGCCTGATGACCTTCGGGCCGGCGCCGAGAGATTTCAGGACGCCGATCGCGTGCATCTTCTCGAGAACGAACATGAGGAGAGTGCCGACGACATTTATTGTCGCCACAATGATGATGAGGCTGAGCAGAACCGGAGATAATTTCTTCTGAAGCTCAACCCAGGAGAAAAGATTGTAATAAAGCTGAAACACCGTGCGTGTATAGTGAGGATATTCGAGGAGCGACTGGATATCCTTCGCCACATCGTCGACGCGCGTGATATCATCCACAAGGATGTCGTATCCGCTGACGCGGTCTCCGATCTGAAAGAGATTTTGCGCGTCGGTGAGACGGGTATACGCGTAGATATCGTCGAACTCGGCCATTCCCGACTCGTAAATCCCTACCAGCTGAAATTGCATAGCCTTGGGTCTCCCTGTCTGGTCCTGAGGTAAGGCGAAAACAACGACCTTATCACCGATCGCTGCATCCAGTTTCAAGGCAAGCTTCCTGCCGACGACGATCTCATGCAATGACGTCACGTCGCCCGACAGGAATTTGCCGTCGACGATATGAGTCCCCGGCGCAACCATGTCCTCGGCAGGATCGATACCCTTCAGGAAAACGCCGTCCACGGCGTCCTTGTGCCGGATCATTCCTTCTTTCGCTGCAAACGGCGACATGCTCCTGACACCGGCGATGCTCCGTTTCACCCGCTCGATCGAATTTCTGAAATGCTCAAGCGGCTGATTCTGAAACCCGGCCACCTGAATGTGCGCGGTGAAATCGACAACCTTCGTCTTTATTTCACGCTCGAAACCGTCCAGGATCGAGAGCGTGATGATGAGCGCCGCTGTGCCGAGCGTCACACCGAGAACCGCGAAATTTGTAAGGAATGAAAGAAAACCCCTGCGCCTGTTGGACCGGATGTAACGCCTCGCTATGAAGTAGGCAACTGACATCTGAGATTTCGGATTGCGGATTGTGGATTTCGGATTTGGAATCTTGGATTGGTCGAGCGGTTTTTTTTTGCGCCAGAGGCGCATCCGCCTGTGGCGGAAATTTTTAATTTTCACTTTTTACTTGTTCCGCCATACTCAAGCAGATATGCCTTGATGAACTCGTCGATGTCGCCGTCCATAACGGCCTGTGTATTGCTCGTCTCGACGTCGGTGCGATGATCTTTCACCATATTGTAGGGATGGAAGACATAGGATCGTATCTGACTGCCCCACTCGATTTTTTTCTTCGTGCTGTTGATGGCATCGCGCTTCGCTTCCTCTTCTTCCTTGCGCAGCTGGTAGAGGCGCGACTTCAGCATTTTCAGCGCGCGCTCTTTGTTCTGGAATTGAGAACGTTCCTGTTGGCAGGCAACGACAACCCCTGTGGGAAGATGCTTGATCCGGACGGCGGTCTCGACCTTGTTGACATTCTGCCCTCCTTTTCCCCCGGAGCGGTATGTAGCAACCTCCAGGTCGACCGCATTGATCTCGATTTCGACATCGTCCTCGATTTCAGGGTAGACGAACACAGACGCAAACGAAGTATGCCGCCGCGCATTGGAATCGAATGGAGAAATGCGAACCAGCCGGTGCACCCCGTTCTCGGCCTTAAGATATCCGTAGGCGTAGAGCCCCTGGATTTCGATGGCGGCGCTTTTGATCCCCGCACCTTCGCCGGCCTGCTCATCTGCCAGAAACGACTTGAACGCTTTCGCTTCGGCCCACCGGAGATACATCCTCAACAGCATCTCGGCCCAATCCTGCGCCTCAGTCCCCCCGGCGCCGGCATGGATCGTCAGGATGCAGTTCTTCGAGTCATCCTCGCCGCTCAACATGTTGCGAAATTCCAAATCGGCAATTCCCCCGGCGATCGCCGCGATCTCTTTCTCCACTTCCGCCGCCAGCGATGAATCACCCGATTCAACGGCTAATTCGATAAGAGTTTCCGCGTCACCGAGTCGCCGGTGAACTGCCTTCCAGCCGTCAACCCAGATTTTTCGCTGAGTGATCTGCCGCATGACCTTCTGGGCGGCGCCGTTGTCATTCCAGAAATCCTGTTCGTGTGTTTTTGCCTCGAGCTCGGCGATCTCTTTTTCCCTGGTATCGACGTCAAAGATACCCCCGGAGGGTCGTGAGTTTCTTTTCGAGTTCCTTCAACTTGTCCTTGGCGTCTTCAAACATGGTAATGTCGGATATGAGATTTCGGATTTCTCCGCCAGAGGCGGATGCGCCTCTGGCGCAGGATTTTAGATTTCGGATTTATCGCAGAACAACTATATAATTATTCGTTCCTCGACCTCAATTGTCATCCGCAGCAGAGCACTGCTCAGCGTCTTTCCCTGCGCATCGTTCTTCAGCGAGACGGTCCCACCACCACCAAGTGATTTATGGAGGAGAAAATTCAGCGCAAGGATATTCGGGAGCTCATAACGTTCGACCTGACCCAAACAGATCCCTTCGAAGTGCTGTTTCACTCTCTCTGCTGTTGCATACTTTCGGATGATCGGATAATATTCCGGCTTGCGGGCAATGATGCCGACGTTGCCCGTATCCCCCTTATCGCCGGAGCGGGCATGTGCTATTTGGAGCAGTTGAATTTTCATGGTTTATTCACCACTGTCATGCACGGACATCGGTGTAATCTGTGGTTACCTTCTTATGCTTCCTGGACAACGACCTGCGGGCGCACTGCATCTTTCGGTATCAACGCAGGCCAATACGCAATAACCTCGCTCGGTTTTGGGCGGCCACCGGCAAACCCCGTCACACCGGGCGGACCCGTGAGGATAAGCGGTGCGATCTCTTTACCGAACCGTTCAACTGCACTATGGTCGTGACTCCGTACGCCGATGCGCAGGACAACTTCATTGACCACATCTGGCATCTCGGCAATCGGACCATGGCAGGAATCCAATCCAAGAAATTCAGTCCGGATCTCATCGAACTGCAAACCTAAATCGCTGAGTCGAGAGCGCAAAATCTCATCAGCCTTCTTCGCTTTCTCCAACGCGTCGGGCCACGCGTATGTTAGTGTGCTCACAGCGGTGTAACCGTCGGAGTACGACATCGAAACCTTGTACATGTCGGTCGCAGGCGCACCCTTAACGCCGGAGAGCCGGACGCGCTCTTTTCCCACCTGCTCGAGCTTTATTGTGGTGAAGTCTGCGATGCACTCGGGAGTAATGTAATTCCCCGGATCACCAATTTCATACAGCAACTGCTCGCTGATCGTTTGAACGGTAACCATTCCGCCTGTGTTCTCGTGCTTTGTCAGAATGATCTCACCGGTGGGATACGCTTCGGCGATCGGGAATCCGATATGCGCAAGATCAGGGACGGATTTCCAATCCGCAGAAAAATTCCCGCCAGTTGCTTGACCGCCGCACTCGAGGATATGACCGGCGACAACGCCAACCGCGAGCTTATCCCAGTCGTTCCACGACCAGCCAAACTCGTGAATCATCGGTGCATAAGTCAAGGCCGTATCGGTCGTTCGTCCGGTGATGACGATTTGAGCACCTTGCCTTAGCGCATCCACAATCGGTCGCGCTCCAAAGTAGACGTTAGCGCTCAATATCTTATGTCCGACCTGTTCAATCGGCTGACCGGTCTCCATGTTGTTGAGCCTGATGCCGCGCCGGGTAAAGTCTTCGATCCTGGAAAGAATATCATCCCCGAGCACAGTTCCAATCTTCAGCCCTTTGATCCCTTTCTTGTGAGCCCATTTGAATATCTCATTGCGGCAGCCTTCAGGGTTGACGCCACCGCCATTGGTAATGATCTTGATATTCTTTTCCAAACAAATCGGAAGGATTTGCTCGACAAGGTGGACCAAGTCTCTCGCATATCCCAGCTCCGGATTGCGTTTCTTCTGTTTCTGCATGATCGACATCGTCACTTCAGCCAGGAAGTCCATCATGATGTAATCTATCGGACCTTTGGAAACTTGATCCAGTGGCGCGGTCTGCAGATCACCCCAGAAGCCCTGGCCGGATGCTACTCTGATCTTTTCCTTCAAATTCTACCTACACCGTCACTGCCTTGTATCCATAGCACAGAATGCCTGATTTTCCATCTTCCTGAATGCGGCGGAAGACCAGCTTCACCTTTTGTCCGATCTTGAGATCTTCGGGGTCAGCGTCAGCAATTTGAGCGGTGATTCTCACTCCGTCATTCAATTCAATGATGCCGACAGGAAACGGAGTTTCCTTTGAGAACTTGTCCGAGCCGACGCGGACGACTGTATACGTCAGCAAGGTTCCTTCGTTGTTGAGTCGCACGGTCTCGAACTTTTTCCCTTTGCACTTGGGACATACAACCCGCGGCGGAAAGTTCACCTCTCCGCAGCCGGAGCATTTTCCGGCTTCAAGTCGATATCGTTGGGGTATCTCCCGGTGATATCGTGCAGTGATCATTTCCCCTCCAGGATGTGGATGACACAACTTGCTCCGCTTCCGCCCATATTCTGCGCCATGCCGATGTGGGCGTCCGCAACCTGCCGTGCGCCGGCCTTGCCGTTAAGCTGTTCAAACAATTCGATGATCTGAGCTATACCCGTAGCGCCAACGGGGTGACCTTTGGATTTGAGTCCACCGCTCGTGTTCAATGGTATGATCTTACATTCGATAGAAGTCTTGCCGCTGGCAGCGGCTTCGCCGCCTTTTCCTTTCTCGAAGAAGCCAAGGTCTTCCGACACCACGATCTCTGCAATCGTGAAACAGTCATGCACTTCGGCCAGGTCAACATCTTTTGGCTGCAAGTCCGCTGCTTTATACGCTTTTTTCGCCGCACTGACCACGGATCCGAGAGTAGTAATACTCTTGCGGCCATGGAGGGCAATCGTATCAGAAGCTTGCGCAGACGCAAGCACTCGAATCGCATTCTTCCGCAGCTTCCGGGCCACATCCATCGATGCAACGATAACTGCGGCTGCCCCATCACTCACGGGCGAGCAGTCAAGCAACCGCAACGGATCCGCCACCATGGTCGAGCTCATCACTTGTTCCGCACTGATTTCGGATCGAAACTGTGCGTTCGGGTTCTTCGAGCCGTTCCTGTGATTCTTCACCGCAACGGCGGCAAGCTGTTCACGCGTCGTTCCATATTGATGCATGTGCGCCTGAGCAATCATCGCGTACAAGCCGGGGAACGTGATACCTTGATACACTTCATATTCCTGATCAGCGGCTGTCGCGAGCGTGTCGGTGACGTCGGCACCATCGGTCATCTTCTCGACGCCGCCAGCCAGGACAATCTCACTGGCACCAGAAGCAACTTCGAGAAATGCCTGTCTGAACGCCACGCCGCCCGACGCACAAGCCGACTCGACATGCGTTGCAGGGATCGGAGTTACCCCAAGATAGTCGGCCATAACTGCACCAAGATGTTCCTGACCCACAAACAGACCGGGCGACATGGCACCGACATACATTGAATCGATGTGGTCAACCCCCGCATCTTCAATTGCGCTGAGCGCGGCTTCGACAAAGATATCCTTTATCGATTTGCTCCAGAGTTCGCCAAATTTCGTCATGCCAGCGCCGATTACGACAACGTCTCTCATGGCCTGATCTCCTTATTCATTGAGTTTGATCTTGCGGCGGTACTTGGCGTACTCACCATAGTTCAAATGAATCTTATGATGATCCAGCATCTCGCGCACCTTCACACCCCGGTCCTGAACTTTGGTGATCTCGTCGGTGACCCGGAAGATAAAGCCATCGCTTCCGGCGCCAGACCCGAACGACACCATGAAAATCAAATCACCAGGTTTCGCAACGTCGAGAATAGCTGCCAACCCGGTGGGCGACGAACCGGAATACGTGTTGCCCATCCACGGTACGATCCAGCCAACTTCCATCTGTTCTTTTGTAAAGCCGAGACGCTTCCCCGCCTCTTGCGGAAATTTTCCGTTTGGCATGTGAAACACGGCGTACTTGAAGTCGCCCGGCGACATTTTTGATTTTTCCAACAGTGCCGTTCCCGCTCCGACGATGTGTTTGAAGTATGCCGGGTCGCCGGTGAACCGTCCGCCATGCCGCGGATAGTTTTCTCCTTCGCGCCGCCAAAAATCCGGCGTGTCGGACGTGTACGAGTTCGTGAAAAGGATCTCGGCAACGACTCGTTCCATCCCCATGATGAACGCTGCCCCGCCTGCCGATGCGGAGTATTCCAGCGCATCGCCAGGCGCGCCCTGCGAGGTGTCTGCGCCGATTCCCATGGCGTACTTCATCTCGCCTGACTTCACATGACTGTAAGACACGTACATCGCCTCCGTGCCGGCTTTGCAGGCGAACTCGTAGCTCGCAACGTGAACGTACGGACCGATGCCGAGCGCATCAATCAATATCGTACCACTCGGTTTCACCGCATACGGATGCGACTCCGAACCGATATAGACGGCGCCGATTTCTTTCGGATCAATTTGTGCGCGCTTAAGTGCGTCTTTCGCCGCTGCAACAGATATCGTGATCGTATCCTCGTCCTGGCCGGGGACAGTCTTCTCTAATAACTGTAATCCCCGCTTGATAGCCTCGGGATCCATACCCCACTGCTGCGCGATGACTTCTGCTTTGATGCGATACCTGGGAAGATATGCGCCGTAACCTACTATTCCAATCATAAATTCTCCTTCAAGTATATTACAGCATTACTGACATACCGCCGCCTCGAAGTGTCGTGTTTCGCAATTAACTTAAATAAGTGACCTTTCGAAGGATGCGATTTTCACCCCCAAAAGCAAAGTTCAAATCAGTCAATCCTGACATGGAGCTCCTTCAACTGCTGCGGATCGACCTCCGAGGGTGAATCATCCATCAACGACATGGCGCTCGTCGTCTTCGGAAACGCGATCACGTCTCGGATCGATTTCTCGCCGGCAAGAATCATGCAGATCCGGTCGAAACCAAAGGCGATGCCGCCGTGCGGAGGCGCGCCATAGCGGAACGCGTCGAGCATGAATCCGAATTTTTTCTTCGCCTGCGCCTCATCGATACCGAGGAGGCCGAACACCTTGCTTTGCAGCGCACGATCATGGATCCGGATGCTTCCGCCGGCGATCTCGCTCCCGTTGAGAACAAGATCGTACGCGCGGGCACGGGCCTTCGGCGGATCGGCATCGAGAAGTTGGATATCTTCGAACTTGGGAGACGTGAACGGGTGGTGCACCGCGACATAGCGCTTTTCAGCTTCGTCGAACTCGAACATCGGGAAGTCCGTCACCCACAACAGGTTATACTTCTTCTCATCGATGAGATTGAGCCGTCGGGCCATCTCAAGGCGGAGCGAGCCGAGCATCGTGTACGCTTTCGGCCAGGCGTCCGAGAGAATCAGAATAAGATCGCCGGGCTTCGCCCCCATCGTGCTTCCGATTTCGTTGAGCTTCTCTTTGCCGAGAAATTTCTCCACCGGCGCCTCCACTCCGCCAGCGGTGACGCGCATCCAGACCAGGCCTCCCGCACCGAGGCTTTTCGCAAAATCTGTCAGCAGATCAAGCTGGCTTCGGGTGTACGATCCACATCCACCGGCGACGAATCCGGCTACCACACCCCCCTTCTTTACGGCGTCGCTGAACACTTTGAAGGGAGAATCCTTGACGATGTCGCTGATGGTCGTGAATTTCAAATCAAACCGGGTGTCGGGTTTGTCGGACCCGTATGATTCCAGCGCTTCCCGGTAAGTGAGACGAGGAAACGGGGCAGGGATGTCGATGCCTTTGATCTCTTTGAAAAATCGCTTCATGAGTCCTTCGACGATTGTCTGGACGTCCTCTTCGTCGACAAATGACATCTCAACATCGATCTGCGTGAACTCGGGTTGACGGTCGGCGCGAAGATCCTCATCACGGAAACATTTTACGATCTGAAAATATCTGTCCATCCCCGCGACCATGAGGATCTGCTTGTACGTTTGGGGAGATTGAGGCAGGGCATAGAATTTTCCGCGGTGGATGCGGCTCGGGACGAGATAATCGCGCGCACCCTCGGGCGTGCTCTTCATGAGAACAGGCGTTTCGACTTCAATGAAGCCAAGCTCGTCAAAATACTTGCGCGTGATGATATACATTCTGTGGCGCGTGACGAGATTCCGTTGCATCGGGGCGCGGCGGAGATCGAGGTAACGATACTGGAGGCGCGCTTCTTCGTGCACGCTGATCGTATCCTCGATGAGGAACGGGGGCGTATCGGCTTTATTGAGGATCGTGAGCCGTTCTGCCATGATATCGACCTCGCCGGTGGACAGGCCCGGATTCACGCTGCCGGCCGGCCGTGCTTCAACGCGCCCCGAGACAGAGATCACATATTCACTGCGCAGCTCTCCCGCCTGCGCGTGCGCATCGCTGTTCACCTGCGGATTGAACACCACCTGCGTCTTGCCGTACCGATCGCGGAGATCGATGAAGACAAGGCCTCCGAGGTCGCGCCTGGTGTCGACCCACCCGGTCAGCGTGGCCGTCTTTCCGATGTCGCCCGCGCGCAATTCACCGCACGTGTGTGTCCGCTTGTTGTACTGCATGAACCTCTTCTTGTCATCAATACGTTGAAATCCAACAGCTTGAAGTGAATGAATATAGGAAAAAAGCGGGTGAGTCACAAGCATTTCACGGCGAAAGGAGCCGGGTTTTCACAAAGGCTTTGCTGCAGATCGCCGGATCAAAAAGAAATGCCATGCAGTATCAGCTGCATGGCATGCACGTCCCCAACTCTCTGCTCGACGCTCTTCGCTTTATGCTATTTCAAGAGCAACATCTTCTTCGTGAGGACCTTGTAGGTGGTCGGCGCATTGGGCGCATCTTCACTCGGCATGGCTTTCGCTGTCAGCCGGTAGAAGTACGCTCCGGAGGCGAGTCCTCTCGCATCAAAATCGATGTCCTGAATACCTTCGTCGAGAATCTCATTATCCAGTACAGTGGCCACTTCCTGTCCAAGGATATTGTACACCTTCAACGTGACGAATGATAAATACCCGAGATTGAATTCGATCGTTGTCGTCGGGTTGAACGGGTTCGGATAATTCTGGAACAGTTCATATGTTGTCGGCACGTCTTGAGGAATTGAAATCGCGAGCGGCTGAACAACAATCGGCGGGATAGTTGTCTGCTCCAGGAACGGTACCGCGGAGAGCTGCCTGACCCCTTTGACCTTCATCGTATCACCCCAGCCCGACGTGTCAAACACGCCGGAGAACGACGCGTTGATCCTCATGATCGTTGAGTCAAGTTGGCGATAGTACGCTGAATCACTCTGCCGGAATGTCATCGCCGAATCGCCCTTCGCGGCGATCTCGCGAATGAGGAGGCTGTTAAAGGGATTGCCGGCCTCGATAAAGCGGAGCTCGCCGAAGCCGAGCGGCGTGATCCTCAGCGAACTGATCGCGATGTTGAATTTCAATGTGAGGAGATCGGCAAACAACCGGTTGTCATGCCTCGGCGGCGGCAGTCGCCTCTGCTCGTGGACGAACGCGCGCTCCGACGGAGCCAGCCTATCGAATGCTCGTGGCGCGCCCTTGTGGTACCCTGCGCGGTCATCGGTGGTTTTGTACATGTCGTTGCTCATATCGATACGCACCCACCCGTAGGAGGTTGCGGAATCACGCCTCGGCACGCCGACAACAAGGCCGTTCGTCGGTGCAAACGCGCCCCGTGCGAACGCGTCATCGCGGACGTTGGCGATGTTTGGCATCGGAAGTTCGTACCTCATCAGGCGAGGGAACCTCGCGGCGGGGCTCGGAAGACCAACGATCGGCCCGAACCACACTTTGTCGATCACCTGATAGACGGGGCTGGCGCAGCGACCCTTGATCACCACCGAGTCGTGTGGGGCGAGCGTCCCCGCAAACACCCAGTCTTTTCGTATCCCGGTCGGAACAAGAGCCCCTGACGCCACGATCTCTTTCGCATCGTACCTGAAATGAACATTGAGTTCGGTGATCGCATTGGGCAACTCGTTGAAGATCTTGAATTCCCAATAGCTCGAGACCGACTTTTTCCTGATCCCGCGTTTGACATGAAGTGAATCGTAGACAAACGAACGGTATCTCACTGCGCTCGGAGGCGTCGGCTTGAATGACACGTCGACGGTGTGGTTCGTCACGACGTTGACGAACCGAATCGACGTCAACGACCCGACAAAGGCACCATCGACTCTTAAGCTATCGACAACGTATCCCGGATCGGGCGCGATCGCAAATGATTGGTCAAAGCCGAATGGCACAAGCACAGGCCCGGATGGAGTGATGGAACCGTTCGGACCGGCCGTCGCGTTGATCGTCAGATTATCCAGGGCAAAGAGCACAGCAATCGAATGATTGCCCGTGACATTCGTGAAGGTATAGGAGGTCACCGCCCCCACGGATGCACCATCGACACTCACATCGGCGACATGATACGTCGGATCCGGGAACATGCTGTACGTTTGGTTCGATCCGTACGAAAGATGCGTGGTGCCCACCGGGTTGATGGTCCCGTTAAACCCCGTCGACGCCATGATGACGTACCGGTTGATGGCAAAGACAACGCGAAGAGTATGGTTGGCGGTCACGAGATTGAACGTGTAGGTGTCCACAGCACCCACATTGACACTATCGACGATGACGCTGTCGACATGGTTCCCTGTCGTCGGAGTGAACGTGAACGTCTGATTCGTGAAGCGTGGAACGACGACGGCACCGGAGGGACTGATCGAGCCGCTGCCCGATGAGGTCGCTGTGATCGTGTAGACATTCAACGTGAACGTCGCCCGGATCGTGTGGTTCGTGGTGACATTGCTGAAGGTGAACGATGTCGTTGGGCCGATCTGTATCCCGTCCACGAACAGACTGTCGACACGGTACGAACTGTTCGGCGTAATTGCAAACGTTTGATTGGAGCCGTGCGTCACAATGACAGCGCCGGAAGGGTTGATCACGCCGTTCAGACCGGCTGTCGCGGTGATCGTGTACCGATTGATCGCAAAGACCGCACGAATGGTGTGATTGCTCGACACACCGTTGAACACATAGGAGGAAAGAGGTCCCTGATCGGCGCCATCCACGAGGACGCTGTCGACATGATACCCCGTGATCGGCGTAAACGTGAACGCCACATTGTTGCCAAAGTTCACGATCACCGATCCGCTCGGCGCAATCGTGCCGTTGGGCCCCGTGGATGCAACGATCGTGTATTGATCGATCGCGAAGACGGCACGAATCGTATGGCTCGCCGTGATATTCGTGAACGTGTATGTTAAGATTCGGCCCTGGGTGATACCGTCGACGACCAAAGTGTCGATATGGTACCCCATATTCGGGGTCGCAACGAAGGTCAGAGTCGAACCGTAATTCACCGTGATCGTTCCGTTTGGACTGATGCTCCCGTTCGGCCCGGCCGACGCCACAATAGGATATCTGTTGATCGCGAAGACCGCCCGTATCGAATGGTTAATGGTCACGTTGTTGAACGTGTAGGAGCTCAATTGCCCCTGGTTCGAGCCATCGACAATGAGACTATCGACGTGATACCCGATAATGGGAGTCATCGTAAATGTCTGGCTTCCGCCATAGCTGAGGAGAATGCTTCCGCTTGGAGTGATCGTTCCGTTCGGACTTGAGGAGGCCGTGATCGTGAACTGATCGATAGCAAAGACGACACGAATCGAATGGTTGGCGGTGATGTTGTTGAACGCGAAGGCAGTGACCTGGCCCTGGTTGGCACCATCCACGATCAGGCTATCGACGTGGTACCCGATGTTCGCCAGCATCGAGAAGCCGAGACTCGCTCCATACGTCACCACAATCGAGCCGCTCGGCGTGATGGTCCCATTCGCGCCTGATGATGCGGCAATGGTATACTGGTTGACCGCGAAAACGGCGCGGATGCTGTGGTCAGCTGTAACGTTATTGAACGAATACGTCAGCACTTGACCCTGGTTGACGCCGTCGACGATCACGCTGTCGACGTGGTACGCAAGGTTCGGCACAATCGTGAAGGTCTGATTAGCGCCGTACGTCACAATGACCGCGCCGCTCGGGCTCACCGAACCGTTGACGCCCGCGCTTGCCGTGATCGTGTACCGGTTGATCGCAAAGACGACCCTGATGCTGTGATTGGCGGTGACGTTGTTGAACGCAAACGTCGCGAGCGGACCCTGCTCGACTCCATCCACGATGACGCTATCGATATGGTATCCTGTATTGGGCGTCATCGTAAACGACAGGTTCGACCCGTAATTCAAAACGAAACTGCCGCTGGGCGAGATGGAGCCGTTCGGACCCGACGCTGCTGTGACCGTGTACTGGTTGATGGCAAAGACGGCGCGGATCGTATGGTTGGCAGTGAGGTTTGTAAAGGTGTACGACAAAAGACCGCCCTGATTGATCCCATCTACAATGAGACTGTCGACATGATATCCGGTGTTGGGGGAAATCGTGAAGGTCTGGTTGGAACCGTAATTCACCGTGAGCAAGCCCGTCGGGGTGATCGTGCCGTTCGGGCCGGCACTCGCATTGAGGGTGAACGTGAAGATACTGAATGATGCCTGGATCGTATGATTGGCCGTCACGTTGGTAAACGTGTACGAAGTTGGCGTGCCGACCGAGCCGGTATCCACATGCACATCAGATATGAAATATCCGAGGTCGGGCGAAATGATGAACGTCTGGCTATCCCCCTGGAACACAGGAATTGAGCCCGAAGGCGTGATGGTGCCGTGCGTCTGAGCCGTGGCCGAAATCGTATAGATCGGATCCTGCGCGAACACCGCTCGAATCGTGTGGCTTATTGTGATGTTCGTAAATGTGTACGACGCCGGCGCGCCCTGATCAATCCCATCGACAAGAACGCTATCGATATGATAGTGAAGGTTCGGCGTCATCGTGAATGATTGGCTTCCACCATACAGCGCGTTGATCGTTCCGGACGGCGTGATCGAACCATTGGCGCCCGCCGATGCGACGATGAGGTAGGCATTGATCCTGAACACGACACGGATCGAATGATTGGCAGTGACATTCACAAAGGTGTAGGAAGCAATTTGGCCTTGATCCGTTCCATCCACGATGACACTGTCAACATGGTAGCCGGTAGTCGGTGTGAAGGCAAATGTCTGACTTGCGCCATAATTCACGATCACTCCGCCGGAAGGCGAAATCGCACCATTGGGTCCGGCTGACGCAGTGACGATAAATTGATCGATCGCGAAGACCGCCCGTATCGTGTGATTCGCCGTGACATTGGTGAAGGTGTAACCGGTCACCGCCCCCTGGTTTGCTCCATCGACGATGACACTGTCCACATGATAGCCGGTGTTGGGCGTGATCGTAAACGACTGACTGGTTCCATAAATCACAACGACGGCTCCGCTCGGCGCTATCGTTCCATTGGGACCCGCTGAAGCCGTTACGGTAAACTGATCGATAGCAAACACCGCCCTGATCGTGTGATTTGCGGTGACATTCGGGAAATTGTAGGAACCTATTTGACCCTGGCTCGTGCCATCGACGATCACGCTATCGACATGGTAATTGGCAGCGGGTGTAATGCTAAATGTCTGGCTGGATCCATAATTGACGATGATCGGGCCGATGGGAGACAGAGCGCCGTTTGCGCCGGCCGATGTCGTGATGGTAAACTGATCGATCGCAAGTACCGCCCTGATCGTGTGATTGGCCGTGACATTCGTGAAGGTGTAGGAGGCTATCTGCCCCTGGTTCGTGCCATCGACGATCACGCTGTCGACATGGTAGCCGATGTTGGGCGTGATCGCGAACGACTGGTTCGAGCCATAATTTACGATGACCGCTCCGCCCGGAGTGATCGTGCCATTCGGCCCTGCCGTCGAAGTGATCGTAAACTGGTCGATCGCAAAGACGGCCCGGATCGAGTGATTTGCCGTCACGTTTGTAAACGTGTACGAAGCGATCGGTCCCTGGCTTGCACCATCGACGATCACACTGTCGATGTGATAGCCGAGCACGGCAGAGATGGTGTACGATTGGCTCGACCCATAATTGACGATGATCGATCCTGTCGGATTGATCGATCCGTTCGCTCCCGCCGATGCCGTGATCGTGAACTGATCGATGGCAAACACCGCACGAATGGAGTGATTCGCGCTGATGGCGGCGAACTGGTAAATCGTGAGCTGCCCCTGATTGATCCCGTCGACAATCAGACTATCGACGTGATAACCCGTATTCGGGGTCATGGTGAATGATGGGGTCGATCCATAATTCTCCGTGAGTGTTCCGCTCGGACTGATCGACCCGTTGACTCCCGCCGCCGCGGTAATTGTAAACTGATTGATGGCAAATGCCGCCCGAATCGTATGGGCTCCGGTCACGTTCGTGAACGTGTAGGTAGGAATCGGGCCCAGATACACACCGTCGACGAACACACTATCGATGTGATAACCGATATTCGGGACGATCGTGAACGTTTGGCTTGAGCCGTAATTGACAAGCACTCCGCCGCCGGGGCTGACGATGCCGTTCGCTCCGGCCGTCGCCGTGATCGTGAATTGATCGATCGCAAAGACCGCCCGAATCGTGTGGCTCGCGGTGACGTTGCTAAACGTGTATGTCGCGAGCTGTCCCTGATTTGTTCCGTCAACGATCACGCTGTCGATGTGATAGCCGGCGATCGGCGTCTGCGAGAACGATTGGCTCGAACCATAATTCACGATCACACCGCCACTCGGACTGATCGATCCGCCTGCATTGCCCGTCGCCGTGATAGTAAACTGATCGATCGCAAAGACCGACCGAATCGTGTGATTCGACGTGATGGTCGTAAAGAGATAACTGGTGATCTGCCCGAGATTCACGCCATCGACAATCAGGCTGTCTACGTGATAACCGGTGTTCGGAGTGATGGTGAACAATTGGTTCGATCCGTAATTTTCAGGAACGGCTCCGCTCGGACTCATCGATCCGTTGGGGCCGGCCGTCGCCGTGATCGTGAACTGGTTGATCGCGAAGACGGCGCGAATCGTGTGACTGGCGGCGACATTGACAAACGTGTAACTCGTGAGCTGCCCCTGGTTCGTTCCATCAACGATCAGACTATCGACATGGTAATTCGCAATTGGTGTCATCGTGAATGCCTGGTTCACGCCGTAATTGAGCACCAGCGTCCCGCCGGGAGTGATCGAACCATTCGCACCTGCCGACGCCGTTATGGTGAACTGGTCGATGGCAAAGACGGCGCGAATCGTGTGGCTGGCCGTCACAGTTGTAAACGTGTAAGTCGTAAGTTGTCCCTGATTGGTTCCATCGACGATCAAACTATCGACATGATAGCCGGTCGCGGGAGAAACGGTGAAGAGCTGGTTCGATCCATAGTTTGCGATGACCGATCCGCTTGGCGCAATTGAACCATTCGCCCCCGCCGACGCCGTTATCGTAAACTGATCGATCGCAAAGACAGCTCTGATCGTATGATTCGCCGTCACATTTGTGAATGTGTAGGAAGCGATTTGTCCCTGGCTTGCGCCATCGACAAGCACGCTGTCGATATGGTAATTCGCTGCGGCCGTTATCGTGAATGGCTGGTTCGTGGCGTAGTTGACAACGATCGTCCCGCCTGGAATGATTGTACCGTTCGCTCCTCCAGCAGCGGTGATCGTGAACTGGTCTATGGCAAAGGCAGCCCGAATCGTATGACTCGCCGTGATATTCGTGAACGCGTAACTCGTGAGCTGTCCCTGGCTGGTCCCATCAACGATCAAGCTGTCGACATGATACCCCGTGCCGGGAGCAACGGTGAACGATTGGCTGGTTCCATAGTTGACAGTAAGCGTCCCGCTCGGCGCGATCAATCCATTCACGCCCGCAGATGCCGCGATCGTGAACTGATCGATAGCAAAGACTGCCCGAATCGTATGGTTCGCGGTGACATTGGTGAACGTGTAAGCAGTGATCTGTCCCTGGTTTGTGCCGTCGACGAGCAGGCTGTCGACATGGTAACCGGTGTTCGGCGCAATGGTGAATGACTGGTTCGACCCAAATGTCAGGCCCACGATTCCGCTCGGACTGATCGATCCGTTCGCTCCGGCGCTTGCCGTGATCGTGAACTGATTGATCGCGAAGACTGCACGAATCGTGTGGTTGGCGGTGACATTCGTGAATGTGTACGTCGTGAGCTGTCCCTGGTCGGTTCCGTCGACGATCAGGCTGTCGACATGATAATTCGCGACCGGTGTGATCGTGAACGCCTGGTTCGTGCCGTAGTTAACAACGAGGATCCCGCCTGGACTTATAGAACCATTCGCACCAGCCGATGCTGTTACCGTGAATTGGTTGATGGCAAAGACGGCCCGGATCGTATGATTGGTACTGACACTCGTGAATGTGTAACTCGTGAGTTGCCCCTGATTCGTCCCATCGGCAATGAGACTATCAACATGATAACCTACACTCGGCGTGATGGTGAATGATTGATTTGATCCATAGTTTGCGATCACCGATCCGCCTGGCGAAATCGAACCGTTCACCCCAGCCGATGCTGTGATCGTAAACTGATCGATGGCAAGGACCGCTCTGATCGTGTGGCTGGCAGTAACATTCGTGAACGAATAGGAAGCGATCTGCCCCTGGTTGACCCCGTCCACGATCACGCTGTCGATATGGTAGCCGGTGTTCGGAGCGATCGTAAACGCCTGGGTCGAACCATAATTGAGAATTACTGCACCGCCGGGCACGATCGACCCGCCGGCCCCCGCCGTCGCCGTAATCGTGAACTGGTCGATGGCAAAGGCGGTCCGGATCGTGTGGTTGGCAGTGACATTCGTGAACGTGTAGCTCGTGAGTTGTCCCTGATTGATTCCATCAACGATCAAACTGTCGACATGATAACCTGTGTTGGGAGCAATGGCGAATGATTGATTGGTTCCGTAATTCACTGTGAGTGTTCCACTCGGAGCGATTGACCCATTCACTCCGGCTGTCGCCGTTATCGTAAGCTGATTGATGGCAAACACTGCACGAACCGTGTGGCCTGTCGTGACGTTCGTGAACGTGTAGGTCGGAACTTGTCCGAGATTCGTCCCATCGACAATCACACTGTCGATATGATAGCCTATAGTGGGACTGATCGTAAACGTCTGGCTCGATCCGTAGTTCACGATCACCGATCCGCTTGGCGCGATCGATCCGTTCGCTCCAGCCGATGCCGTGATCGTGAACTGGTTGATCGCAAAGACCGCACGAATGGCGTGGTTGGCGGTGACATTTGTGAACGTATAACTTGTGAGCTGTCCCTGATTCGTCCCGTCAACGATCAGGCTGTCAACATGATAACCGGTGCTCTGTGTGACCGTAAATGATTGGTTCGACCCATAATTCACAATGACGGGCCCGCTCGGCGCTATGGAACCATTAGATCCTGCAGTAGCGGTGATCGTGAATTGGTTGATTGCGAAGACAGCCCGGATGGTATGCGGCGTCGTAACATTTGTAAATGTATAACTTGCGATCTGGCCGAGATTTACTCCATCCACGATCACGCTGTCGATATGATACCCGGTCGAAGGCGTCATCGTGAACGACTGGTTCGACCCGTAAGTCACAAGCACCGCTCCATTCGGCGCGATCGAGCCGTTCGCTCCCGCCGTCGCCGTGATCGTAAACTGATCGATCGCAAATACCGCACGAATCGTGTGGTTCGCGGTGACGTTGGTGAAGGTGTAACTCGCGAGCGGTCCCTGGTTGGCGCCGTCGACGATCAGGCTGTCGATGTGGTAATTCACGCTCGGTGTAGCTGTGAACGACTGGTTAGAGCCGTAATTCACAATCACCGATCCGCCCGGCGCAATGGAACCATTCGCCCCTGCGGTCGCAGTGATCGTATACTGGTTAATCGCAAAGACTGCACGGATTGCATGGGCTGCCGTGACATTGGTGAATGTGTACGATGTGAGCTGACCCTGGTTCGTTCCGTCAACGATCAGACTATCCACATGATAGCCCGTGGTCGGAGTGATCGTAAACGGCTGGTTCGAGCCATAGTTCACGATGACCGATCCGCTCGGCGCGATTGTGCCGTTCGCTCCCGCCGTCGAGGTGATCGTGAACTGATCGATGGCAAAGACGGAACGGATCGTGTGATTGGCAGTGACATTGGTAAATGTGTAACTCGCGAGCGGCCCCTGATTCGTTCCGTCAACGATCAGGCTGTCGATGTGGTAGTTCGCGTTCGGTGTAACGGTGAATGACTGGTTCGAACCAAAGTTCAATCCGATCGTCCCGCTCGGACTGATCGCACCGTTAGCCCCTGCCGTCGAGGTGATCGTGAACTGATTGATCGCAAAGACCGCACGAATCGTGTGGTTTGCGATCACGTTCGTAAATGTAAAGCTTGTCAACTGTCCCTGATTCGTCCCATCGACAATCAGGCTGTCGACATGATAGCCTACACTCGGCGTGATGGTGAATGATTGATTTGATCCATAGTTTGCGATCACCAATCCGCTCGGCGCGATCGATCCGTTCGCTCCTGCCGTCGATGTGATCGTGAACTGGTTGATCGCAAAGACGGCCCGGATCGTGTGGTTGGCAGTGACATTGGTAAATGTATAACTCGTGAGTTGTCCTTGATTGACTCCATCGACGAGCAGGCTGTCGACATGATAACCGGTGTTTGGTGTGATGGTGAAGGACTGGTTCGACCCAAATGTCAGGCCCACGATTCCACTCGGACTGATCGATCCGTTCGCTCCGGCGCTTGCCGTGATCGTAAACTGATCCAGGGCAAAGACGGCCCGAATCGCGTGATTGGCGGTGACGTTGGTGAACGTATAACTCGTGAGCTGTCCCTGGCTGGCTCCGTCAACGATCAGGCTGTCGATGTGGTAATTCGCGTTCGGTGTGACTGTGAACGACTGGTTCGAGCCATAATTAACGATGACCGATCCGCTCGGCGCGATCGATCCGTTCACTCCTGCCGTTGCCGTGATCGTGAACTGGTTGATGGCAAAGGCAGCCCGAATCGTATGGTTCGCGGTGACATTGGTGAACGTGTAAGCAGTGATCTGTCCCTGGTTTGTGCCGTCGACAATCACACTGTCGACATGGTAACCGGTGTTCGGTGTGATGGTAAAGGACTGGTTCGAACCGTAATTCACGATCACCGCTCCACTTGGTGCGATCGAGCCGTTCGCTCCCGCCGTCGCTGTTAGCGTAAACTGATCGATCGCGAATACCGCACGAATCGTGTGGTTCGCTGTGACGTTGGTGAACGTGTAACTCGCGAGCGGTCCCTGATTGGCGCCGTCGACGATCAGGCTGTCGACATGGTAATTGGCGTTGGGAGTAACGGTGACCGACTGGTTCGCGCCATAATTCACAATCACCGACCCGCTCGGCGCGATCGAGCCGTTCGCTCCTGCCGTCGCCGTGATCGTGAACTGATTGATCGCAAAGACGGCACGGATTGCATGGGCTGCCGTGACATTCGTGAATGTGTACGATGTGACCTGGCCCTGGTTCGTTCCGTCCACAATCAGACTATCGACATGATAGCCGGTGGTCGGAGTGATCGTAAACGATTGATTCGATCCGTAATTGACAATGACCGCTCCACTGGGACTGATCGCCCCATTTACTCCTGCCGAGGCGGTGATCGTATACTGGTTGATCGCAAAGACGGCCCGAATCGTGTGGTTGGCCGTGACGTTGGTAAATGTATAACTCGTGAGTTGTCCTTGATTGACTCCATCGACGAGCAGGCTGTCGACATGATAACCGGTATTCGGTGTGATGGTGAAGGACTGGTTCGACCCAAATATCAGGCCCACGATTCCACTCGGACTGATCGATCCGTTCGCTCCGGCGCTTGCCGTGATCGTGAACTGATCCAGGGCAAAGACCGCGCGGATCGTGTGGTTTGCAGTGACATTCGTGAACGTGTAGCTCGTGAGTTGTCCCTGGTTGGCTCCGTCAACGATGAGGCTGTCGATGTGGTAATTCGCGTTCGGCGTAACGGTGAACGATTGGTTGGATCCGAAGTTCACGATGACCGATCCGGATGGCGCAATCGAGCCGTTCACCCCTGCTGTCGAAGTAATCGTGAACTGGTTAATCGCAAAGACTGCCCGAACCGTGTGGTTGGCAGTAACGTTCGTGAACGTGTAGGTCGTGATCTGTCCGAGATTCGTCCCATCAACAATCACACTGTCGATATGATTGCCGGTGTTCGGTGTGATCGTAAACGCCTGGCTCGATCCATAATTGACGATCACTCCGCCGCTCGGACTAATCGACCCGCCTCCAACGGCCGTTGCCGTTATCGTGAACTGGTTGATCGCAACGACGGCACGAATCGTGTGATTGGCGGTGACATTTGTGAACGTATAGCTTGTGAGCTGTCCCTGATTCGTGCCGTCAACGATCAGGCTGTCGGCATGGTAACCGGTGCTGGGGGTGGCTGTAAACGACTGATTGGAGCCATAGTTCACGATCACCGACCCGCTCGGCGCGATCGAGCCGTTCGCTCCCGCCGTCGCCGTTATTGTATACTGGTTGATCGCGAACACGGCACGGATCGTGTGAGTCGACGTGACAAAGGTAAATGTGTAGCTGGACAGCGCGCCGACAAACACTCCATCGACGATCACGCTGTCGATATGGTAACCGGTATTGGGTGTTATCGTGAAGGCCTGGTTCGAACCGTAATTCACAAGCACCGCTCCATTCGGCGCGATCGAGCCGTTCGCTCCCGCCGTCGCCGTTATCGTAAACTGATCGATGGCAAAGACCGCACGAATCGTGTGGTTCGCGGTGACGTTGGTGAAGGTGTAACTCGCGAGCGGTCCCTGGTTGGCGCCGTCGACGATGACACTATCGATATGATAATTCGCATTTGCGGTAACGCTGAACGCCTGGTTCGTGCCGAAGTTGCGGACAATCGTTCCGCTGGGGCTGATGGAACCATTCGCCCCTGCGGTCGCGGTGATCGTATACTGGTTAATCGCAAAGACTGCACGGATCGTATGATTCGCCGTGACATTGGTGAATGTGTACGATGTGAGCTGGCCCTGGTTCGTTCCGTCCACAATCAGACTATCCACATGATAGCCCGTGGCCGGAGTCATCGTGAATGATTGAGTCGATCCGTAATTGACAACAATTACTCCACTGGGATTGATCGCCCCATTCGCTCCCGCTGAAGCCGTGATCGTATACTGATTGATCGCAAAGACCGCACGGATTGCATGGGCTGCCGTGACATTCGTGAATGTGTACGATGTGAGCTGGCCCTGGTTCGTTCCGTCCACAATCAGACTATCCACATGATAGCCCGTGGTCGGAGTCATCGTGAACGATTGCGTCGATCCGTAATTGACAATGACCGCTCCACTGGGACTGATCGCCCCATTCGCTCCCGCCGATGCCGTGATCGTAAACTGATCGATCGCAAAGACGGCACGGATTGCATGGACTGCCGTGACATTCGTGAATGTGTACGATGTGAGCTGGCCCTGGTTCGTTCCGTCCACAATCAGACTATCCACATGATAGCCCGTGGCCGGAGTCATCGTGAACGATTGAGTCGATCCGTAGTTGACAACAATTACTCCACTCGGACTGATCGCCCCATTCGCTCCCGCCGAGGCCGTGATCGTATACTGATTGATCGCAAAGACCGCACGGATTGCATGGGCTGCCGTGACATTCGTGAATGTGTACGATGCGAGCTGGCCCTGGTTCGTTCCGTCCACAATCAGACTATCCACATGATAGCCCGTGGCCGGAGTCATCGTGAATGATTGAGTCGATCCGTAATTGACAATCACCGCTCCACTCGGACTGATCGCCCCATTCGCTCCCGCCGAGGCGGTGATCGTATACTGATTGATCGCAAAGACTGCACGGATCGTATGATTCGCCGTGACATTCGTGAATGTGTACGATGTGAGCTGGCCCTGGTTCGTTCCGTCCACAATCAGACTATCCACATGATAGCCCGTGGCCGGAGTCATCGTGAACGACTGATTCGATCCGTAGTTGACAATGACCGCTCCACTCGGACTGATCGCCCCATTCGCTCCCGCTGAAGCCGTGATCGTAAACTGATCGATAGCAAAGGCCGCACGGATAGAATGATTGGCCGTAACACTGGTGAATGTGTACGATGTGAGCTGTCCCTGGTTCGTTCCGTCCACAATCAGACTATCCACATGATAGCCCGTGGTCGGAGTCATCGTGAACGACTGATTCGATCCGTAATTGACAATCACCGCTCCACTCGGACTGATCGCCCCATTCGCTCCCGCCGAGGCGGTGATCGTATACTGATTGATCGCAAAGACCGCACGGATTGCATGGGCTGCCGTGACATTGGTGAATGTGTACGATGTGAGCTGGCCCTGGTTCGTTCCGTCAACGATCAGACTATCCACATGATAGCCCGTGGTCGGAGTCATCGTGAACGATTGAGTCGATCCGTAATTGACAATGACCGCTCCACTGGGACTGATC
>Ga0080064_1003089_pt1 | contig 25553 bp, 17 predicted proteins | sample Subgrocontami54m_FD_69260 | JGI IMG/M metagenome (GOLD analysis project Ga0080064, IMG submission 69260) | Subsurface groundwater microbial communities from S. Glens Falls, New York, USA - GMW46 contaminated, 5.4 m (SPADES assembly) (version 2) ...
AGACGCATCGCCGGGCGCGGCGCCGGTGTGCTTGAGCGACAGCGTCACTGCGGCATAGCCCGGCACCTTGTGCGGGTGAACGTTGCGCCGGTGCCAGTTGGCGAAGCCCTTCTCCGCGGCGAGCATCGCTTCGAGGAAGGCGTCCTTTGGCGGCTGTCGGGCGTAGGCTGGGCGGGTGAATCGGCCTTCGATGCGCCGCACTTCCTCCTCGATCAAGGTCGCCGGGCCGTCCCTCAAGTGCGACCATTCTTCCTCGACCTTCTGCGCGAACACCGCCGGCGTCAGCTCTTTCACCAGGATCTTGATGCGCGCCTTGTACTTGTTGTCGCGCCGGCCGTAGCGGTTGTACACGCGCAGAATCGCCTCGAGGTAGGTCAGCAGGTGGCGCCAGGGCAGGAACTCGCGGATCGCGTGGCCGACGATGGGCGTGCGGCCGAGGCCGCCGCCGACGATGACGCGAAAGCCCACGGCGCCTTGTCCGGCGCCGTCCACACCTGCGCCTTGTCCGGCGCCGTCCACACCTGCGCCTTGTCCGGCGCCGTCCACACCGTCGGCGCTGCGCCGTGCATGTAGGCCGATGTCGTGCACCCAGGTCGCGGCGCGGTCGGCCGCGCTGCCGGACACTGCGATTTTAAACTTTCTTGGCAGGTAGGCGAATTCCGGGTGCAGGGTGGACCACTGCCGTATGAGCTCGCACCAGACGAAGGAATCGACGATTTCGTCCCGGGCCACGCCGGCAAAATGGTCGGTGGTGGTATTGCGCACGCAGTTGCCGGAGGTCTGGATGGCGTGCATCTGCACCTCGGCCAGTTCGGCCAGGATGTCGGGCGCCTGATCCAGCCTGGGCCAGTTGAACTGGACGTTCTGGCGGGTGGAGAAGTGCGCGTACCCCTTGTCGTAGGCGCGCGCTATGTGGGCAAGCCGTCTCAACTGCGCCGACGAAACCAGGCCATAGGGGATCGCCACGCGCAGCATCGGCGCGTAGCGCTGGATGTAGAGGCCGTTCTGCAGCCGCAGCGGGCGGAAGTCGTCCTCCGACAACCCGCCGGCAAGGTGGCGGCGCGTCTGGTCGCGGAACTGGCTTACGCGCTCGTCCACGATGCGCTGGTCGATTTCGTCGTATCGGTACATGGTGTCTTCGGCCCGCCGGTCTGCCCGCCCTCGCGGGCAGGCGCTTATAAGATTTGCCAATACAGGCCGTAGCGTAATAAACTCCGATTATAAGAAGAACGAATAAATAGGCATATCCATATAACGAAGTGGTATTTAGACTCAGGCCATGAATTTTCAACAACTGCGCTATGTGCGCGAGACGGTGCGCCGCGGGCTCAATCTCACCGAGGCCGCCAACGCCCTGCATACCTCGCAACCGGGGGTGTCGAAGCAGATCCGCGAGCTCGAGAACGAGCTCGGCTTCGATATTTTCGTGCGCCGCGGCAAGCGCATCACTGCGCTCACCGAGCCGGGGAAGGCGGTGCTCGGCATCATCGAGCGCGTGCTGCAGGAGGCCGACAACCTGAAGCGCGCGGCGCACGACTTCAGCGACCGGGATTCGGGCGGACTCACCATTGCCACCACCCATACCCAGGCGCGTTACGCCCTGCCGCGCGTGGTGGGCGAATTCAGGCGCCGCTATCCCAGGGTGCATCTGACCCTGCAGCAGGGCAACCCGTTGCAACTGGCCGAGATGGTGCAGGCCGGGGCGGCCGATATCGCCATCGCGACCGAGACGCTCGACGATTTCCCGGGACTGCTCGCGTTGCCCGGATACACCTGGAACCATTGCGCGGTGGTCCCGCCCCGGCACGCCTTGCTCAAGAGCGGTAGGCTCACCCTGGAGGCGCTGGCGAAATACCCCATCGTGACCTACGACGCCGCATTTGCCGGGCGCACGCACATCGACGCCGCCTTTGCCGCGCGCGGGCTCGCCGTGGACGTGGTGCTGTCGGCGATCGACGCCGACGTGATCAAGACCTACGTCGAACTGGGCCTGGGCGTGGGTATCATCGCCGCCATGGCCTTCGACGCGCGGCGCGACCTGAAGCTGCGCGCTATTGAGTGCTCGCACCTGTTCCGCTCCAATACCACGCGCGTGGCGATAAAGCGCGGCAGCCTGCTGCGCGGCTACGCCTATGAATTCATCGAACTGTTCGCCCCGGCCCTGAACCGCAAACTGATCGAACGCGCGCTGGCGGGCGAGGGCGAGCTGTACGAACTTTGAGCATGCCCCGCGGTCTCGTCCGTGAACTGGTGCGCCTCGGCTGGCCCGTGCTCATCGCGCAGTTGGCGGTGATGGCCAACAGCGTGATCGACACGATCATGGCCGGGCGCTATGGCACGCTCGACCTGGCCGCGGTGGGCATCGGCTCGAGCATCTACTTTTCGGTGTTCGTCGCGCTGATGGGCGTGCTGCTCGCGCTCACGCCTATCGTTGCGCATTTGTACGGCGCGGGACGCCATGCGGACATCGGCGAGGAATTGCGGCAAAGCGCCTGGCTCGCCGCCGCGCTGGCTCTGGTTTCGCTCGCGCTGTTCGCCTATCCGGATCCCTTTCTCGCCGTGGCCAGGCTCGAGCCCGCGCTGGAAGCCAAGGTGCGCGCGTATTTGCACGCGCTCGCCTGGTCGGTGCCGGCTTCGCTCCTGTTTCGCGTGTTCTACAGCTTTTCCACCGCGATCTCGCGCCCGCGCACGGTGATGGCGCTGACGCTCGTCGGCCTCGCGCTCAAGGTGCCGCTCAACGCGGTGTTCATGTACGGCAATCTGGGCGCGCCCGAGCTCGGCAGCACCGGCTGCGCGGTGGCGACCGCGATCATCTCCTGGATCGTGTGCGCGCTCGCCTGGGCCTGGTGCTGGATCGAGCCCGGTTATCGGCCGTTCCGGGTGTTCGCGCTCTGGTCCTGGCCGAACGCGAAAGCGCTGGGCCGCATCCTGTCCCTGGGCCTGCCGATCGGTTTGACCTTCCTCATCGACGTGACCGGTTTCACTTTCATGGCGCTATTCATCGCGCGGCTGGGCGCGCTTTATTCGGCTGCGCACCAAATCGCCGCCAACCTGGCCGCGCTCGCCTTCATGCTGCCGCTCGCGCTGGGCAATGCAGCTAGCGTGGTGGTCGGGCAAGCGCTGGGCGCGCGCCAGCCTGCGCGCGCGCGCGCCGCCGGCCTCGCCGGCCTAGCGCTCGCGCTTGCTTGCGCCGCGGTCGTGGGCGCGGGCCTCTATTGGTTCGCCAACGGGATCGCCGGCCTGTACACCGGCGACCCCGAATTACGCCGCGTCGCCGCCGGGCTGCTCGCTTTCGTTGCCGTGTATCACCTGTTCGACGCGGTGCAGGCGGTGGCGGTCAACGTATTGCGCGGCTACAAGCGCGCGGTGGTGCCGATGCTGATCTATGCCGTCGCCCTGTGGGGCGTGGGTCTGGGCGGTGGTTATGCCGCCGGCCTGACCAGCGTCGATCTCGCCTGGCTCGGGCTGCACCCGCCCTTGGGGGCGCCGGGCTTCTGGCTGGCCGCGATCGCCAGCCTGGCGCTGGCGAGCAGCCTGGTCACGGTGTATTTCCTGGGCGTGAGTCGCGCTGCTACAACCAGCGCTGCATCGAATAGCCGCCGATGAGCGGACGCTGCATGGCGGCGCGGAACATCTGCCGGCCCCACTTGAATTCCTTGTACAGCACGACGAAGCGCCACAGGTCGCGCAGCACTTTGGCGCGGTCGCGCCAGCCGAGCGCCATCAGGGCGGCCGGGAAGTCGGCTTCATGCGGGCGCGCGAAAGCGATCTTGAACGGGTTCCACTGGTCTGTCGTCCGGCGCACTTCCGAGGCGATCATCCTGCGGTACATTTCCTGCACCGGGCGGTTGCGCAGACGCGCTTCCACCACCGCTTCGCCGCTAATTGCGCCGGAGTGCAGCGCGCAGCTCATGCCCTCGCCGATCATATTGAGGAAGCCCGCGGCCTGGCCGGTGATCAATACGTTGCCTTTGCCGAACACGTAGCGGTTGATCAGCGACGGTCCGAAATTCTCGCCGCAGCCCTCGTCCTCGGTGTGGGGGTGGAGGTGCACGCCATGCTTTTCGGCCAGATAGTTCACTACGTTTTGATGCTTCTGCGCGAAATTGTCGCCGCGCTTGAAGCCCACGCCGACGATCTGCCGCCCATCGCGGGCATGGCTCCAGGTGTAATGTCCCAGGCCGGGATGGAACCAGAAATGGAAATAGTTGGGACTCAACGGGCAGTCGATGATGTCGTGAAATTTCTGCCCGACGAAAAACCACGGGATCGTTTGCGGGTAATCCGGGTAGATGGCGTGGATCACGAGCGAACTCGGCCCGTCGGCTCCGATCACCTGGCGTGCGCGGTATTCGACCGGCTCGCCCTGTTTTCGTGCATGAACGATCACGTGATCACCGTGGTCCTCGAGCCCGGCAAACGAAGTCCGGTCGTGGATTTCAGCGCCGCTCCTCTTGATCGCCCAGTAATCGGAATACTTGCGGTGCAGATGCGGCGTCGGGCCGCTGAAGAAATCCATAGTCATCGACACCATGCTGGGGAAATGGAAAGTGACGCCGCGGCACGAGGTCGGCTCGTGCAGCGCTTCCCGCGGCAGCGGGCCGAAGTTCTCCAGCAGGAAACGATGTCCGCGCGGCGACAGGATGCCGCTGCAGATCTTGTGGCGCGGCAATTCCTTCCTCTCCAGGACGATGGTCTCCAGGCCGGCGTCCACCAGGCGCTTGGCGGCCGCGGCCGCAGACAGACTGGCGCCGACGATGATTACATCAACCGAGCGCATCGTCTTCTGTGTTGCATGACATTATCGGGGGATGTAAAGGGGGCCGTGCCCCTTTACCAAACCGAAGTGTGCCTTTTTCATGATTTCCCATCATCCGCCAAATCCGCCAGGTGCACCACCGGACAATCGCTGACCTGCTCGAACGCGGCGCCATCCTCCATGCTCTCGACCACGATGCGCGTGATTTTTCGCCCCTGCAATATCCAGCGCGCCTGGACCTTGTCGTCTATTTCTGCCAGTCCCAGCCTCTGCAGCAGGCTGCGCGCGGCTGCCGGGATGGCGATGCGCTGCAGATCGAGGTTAAGGGTGCAAAGTGTGGTTGAGCGTAGGGCGTCGTAGTGTTTGACCAGGCGCTGGTAATCGGCGTGGTAGGCGCGCGGCTCGATTACGTACAGGTCGCTTGCGCGCAGAGCGCGGCGTACGGTGGCCAGCCCGCTCAAGGCTACACCGAGGCTCGTAATCCTCGATCCCGGCAGCCATTGCCGCAGGTGGCGCAGTAACAGGCCGTCGGTGACGATGATTTGTTTCAGCCCGCGCAGCGGCTGCAGAAATCGCTCCAGGCGTGGCGCCGGAACCGCTGCTCCCGCTTCCAGCGCCAGAGCGATATCCGAGCCATCGTCATCCGCAATCGGAATATTGCCCGCGCCTCCCAGCAGGGCGGCCGTCCGCGCCAGGGTGCCTGGGCGCTCGCGCAGTGCCTGGCCGGGCAGCATCGTTGCAGTTCCGGAAGGCTGCGGCGCAAGCGGCCGCGCCGCCTGCTCGTCCATCCGGGCCCGCAGACCGTCTATGGCTTTACGCTGCGGCAGTTGCCGGCGCAGATCCAGAGTCATCTCGACCAGGTCGATTGCTTCCGGGCAGACCGGTTCGCACGCCGCGCACAACGTGCAACTTTCGACTGAGGCGGCGATGTCGGCGGCGGCGGCGCCGTGTTGCAATGCCTTGGCGCGCCCGAGCGGCGTCAGGCCGAGGTCGTGGTGTGCTCGCCATACCGGACACACCAGCAGGCACAGACCGCAGCCGCTGCAGGAGGCATAATCCGACCGCGGCTGCCACATGCTGTTGGCAAGACCGAACATGTCTAAAAAATCACGTGGCGGTTCAGGATCATCGCCGGGTCGGCCGCTCGCTTCATTGCCAGGTGCCGATCGACCAGGGCATCGCCGAACACGCGCCGGATATAGCCCTTCATCATGCCGCCGAAACGATAGTAGCTCGTGCCCATGTCCACGCCGATATCGTAAATCTCGTTCTTGAACGACTGCAGAGTGTCGCGGCTATAGACCCCGTCATCCAGCATCGGCTCGAATTCGCAGCCATAGGCCCAGCCTTCGGCATCGGGCGGAATGCACGACATTTCGTAATGCGCCCGGTGCTCGGGGCGCAGCTTGATGCCGACCAGGTAAAGCGTGTAATGCGGAAAATACTTGCGGCAGACCGCGGTGCCGCGCTCCACCGCCTCGACGAACTTCGTTGCCGAAGTCGCCAGGTCTGGAATCACCATCTGCCGGCTGCCCCAGAACTTCCACACCGCGCGCGAAAACACGACGCTGCGATCGAGCATGGTACCATCGCGCATGTATTCCGCGCGCTGCAGCTCGGGAAAGAGTTCGCGCTTGCGCTGCAGCAGGTACCAGGCTTCGCCGAGCTTCCACGGGCGCAGGGCATAGTGGATGAGCGTGCGCAGGCCAAAGCCGATCTCGCCGTAGCCGCGCAGGTGCGGCCGCCAGTCCGCCATGAACGCGGCTTCGCGTTCAGGCGAGTCGAAGGCCAGCAGAACATTGACCGCGCAGTCCATGATCGTGAGGATTCCAGAATAGTCGCTGGCGTCGTTGCGGTCCAAGAGCTGCAAATCTTCGATCGCGGTGGAGAGCGATGCGTAATAGAAATAATGCATGCGCAAGGGCGTGTAGCGGCGCACGCGCAGCGTGGCTTCGGTGATCACGCCGAACTGCCCATAACCGAGAATCACCCGCTGAAACAGCTCGGCATTCCGGGTGTCGGAGCATTCGACGATTTCGCCGGTCGGGGTCACCACCTGCAAGGCCAACGCCTGATCGGCGCTGCAGCCGAGGCGCGCCGAATTCACGTCGATCCCGCCCACGCCCAGGGTGCCGCCGACCGACGAAGTCAGATTGAGCGGCGCCGACAGATAATCCAGATCCTGCCGGCGCAGTTCCTCGGCCAGGCTGTGCCAGAAAATTCCGGCTTCGGTGCGCACCGTCAGCGCTTCGGCATCGATGTGCAGCACCCGGCTCATGCCCGTCAGATCCAGCAATACGCCGCCAAACGCCACCGATTCGCCCTCGGTCGTCAGGCCGCCGCCGCAAACGGTGACCGGCACGCGGTATTGTTGCGCCGCCTGAAGCAGTCGCGCAATCTGCCCGGCGCTGCGCGCAATGACGACGCCGTGCGGCAGCCCGTAGGCGGTGCCGCCGGCGTCGGTGGCGAAGGCGGCGCGCGCCGCCGCGGTCTCCAGCACCTCGATGCCGCGCGCGCGCAGCGCTGCGGAAAATTCTTTCCAGTTCGCGCCGCTCCACCGCGCCGGATTGGTTTGCTGGCGCTTGATTCCCTGCAGCGCGTCGGGTGCGACATGGCAGGGTCCCAGGGTGCCGGGCTCAACATTGATAACGTGCACGCAGGAACTCCAGTCTGGTGGAAATGCCGCGATGATTTGGCGCGCGCTGACCAGGCAAAAAACTCCGGCGCCGGGTCAGCTAGGCTGGCCGGTATTGTACGCCGCGGCGCACAGCGGGAAGCGCAGCGTGAGCATTGCACCGCTGCCGCCACCGTGGAATTCGGCGATCAGCCGCGCAACAAGAGCGCTCACCGATCCCGGGCTTAACGAACTTCGGCTCTGCCGTGTTGACGCACGTGCCCCCATGGCGCTCGATCGTGTGTAATCGAGGCAGTGCGATGACACCGACGCGCCCGTCGCCGCGTTGCTCCCATCATGTCAAGATGCGGCGACCCAAGTGCGGAAGCGGCGGGAAGGATGCCGAAAGGCGGTGTGTATCGCCCGCGCAACCCCCGTGCGAGCCCGCTTTACCAATGCGCCGATCGCCACATGGTGCAACTGCGATCCGAAGGGCGGTTGCAGCGGCTGCTCGAAGAGCGCGTCATCGATCGATTCCTGAAATGCGGAGATCCGCACCACGGATTCGCGCGTATTTACTGTCCCAACTGCCGCCACGACTTCCTGTTTGCCTTCTCATGCAAGGCGCGATATTTCTGCCCGAGCTGCCACCAAAAGCGGGTGCTCGCCTATGGGGATTGGGTCGAGTAAAACGTCCTTGCGCCAGTCCCTCACCGGCAATACGTCTTCAAGGGATAAGACAATCAATCCGGCCGCCAAGTCTAAGGGGCTTGCCGGCGCACCGCAATTGCGTGCTTAAACCCGCCCCGACGGGCGCACAAATGCACGTTATGTCAATTTCGGCCCGCAGCGCACCCCCGGAGGGCGGCGATCGGAGCGAGTTTAGTGGTAAAAATGCTGATCGCCGATCGCATCCTCACCACCCACTCATCGGGCCGTAGCAGGCGCGGAACACTTCGATGAAGTGAGCCGGCGAGCGGTAACGGACGGTGAACTGGCGGCTCGCGGTGCGGATCTCCTTCGCGCTCTTGCCGAAAAACCATTGGATCCATTTAACCCTGGCGATAGGGCCTCAGATTCATAGTTCAGCTTTGCTCCAAAGGAGGGGCGACCTCAGGGCGAAACCCGGAGCACACTAGGTCAATCTGCTTGATCTGCCCATCCTGGACTGAACAGTATGCTTGCTGTTCGATCAGATACCATTGGTCTTTGTGAGCGCGGAAGCGGTAGCTAATGTGCAACCGATCGTGCATCGGCTGAACTTCTGAGGAAAGGAGGGCGAGTTGGTCGAGCCAGCCGAACCATTTCTGAACGCAGCTTGCTGCTGACGCTCGATCATCAGCGCTGAACAAGCCTTTGGCGGTCAGCCCGCGAAACTGCACAGCATCATCAAGGCAAGTGGCGAGTTCGTCCCAAGCCCGATGCGCGATTGCAGCGACAAAACGCCGGCCGGTTGCGGCTGAGTCATGGGTCTTTGCGGCAGTTATCATTTCACGGTCTCCTTTGTGTCACGTTATCATTTCAATCGTCATCAAAGGCTAACAGTCACTCGCAAAAAGGTAGCAGGTATTGAGGTGTTGCCGTCAGTGCTCTTGTTCTGTGCTTTCGCCAGTTCCAAAAGTTGTTTGTGGAGATCCTCCACTTTTCCGCTCTTTTGAGCCGCTGCGACAGCGTTCATGGTTGGACCATAGAATCGTTCAAATGATTCGATGAAATGTGTTGGGCTTTTGTCAGACGATATAAAATAGTACGTATCCTTGACCATGGATATTTTCTCCTTGGGGACTCCGGCCTGACCAAAACGCTCGATGATGTGAGTATCCACACCCCAAGTCATTGGACTGACGAAGCCTTCTGGAGGTGGAGGCGTAAACGCTGAGCTTATCTTCAGCAGCTGCGACACGAATGAAGTTGGATCGTTTGGGATCCAGTTACCCATCAAAATGCGACCACCTGGTTTTGTGACCCGGACCATCTCCTTGGCCACGTCGAAGGGCTTAGGAGCAAACATGGCGCCGAATACGGAGAGGGTTAAATCAAACGAATGGTCGCTGACCCCTTGCAAGTTGCACGCATCTCCCTCTTGAAACTTCAGTCGCTTGAGACCGGCCTCTGCAGCTCGTTTGTTCCCGGCGTCAACGAGGTTTTTGGCAATGTCGATTCCAACAACTTCAGCCCCCAAAAGGGCTAGAGGAACCGCCGTAGTGCCATCTCCGCAACCGAGGTCCAAAACTCGCAGCGGCGTCGTTATCCCGAGAGACTTAACGACTGCGTCTCCAGATTGACGCATGAAGGCGGAAATCTTGGTAAAGTCGCCTTTCTCCCACAACGCTTTATTTGGATTCATGGTAGCTGCGGCGAGATCGACGGCGGGCGAGGAAGTGGAGATCACTGCGGACATGTTGTCCTCCTGGGGTGGGTTGACGTCACGGGTATGGAAATCGTTGCCAGGGTGCTAGTATTTCCGACCGACGCCTTTGTGTCTTGACCGATTCGCCGGGCCTTTTGCCCCAAACGCTTTCATGGATGCCCTATATGGATGCCCTATCCGATCTGCTGCACGCGGTGAAGCTCAACGGGGCGCTTTTTCTCGAAGCCCGCTTCACCGCGCCGTGGTGCGTGGAGACGCATCCCAGCTACGGAGCTGCCGAGATGCTCCGCCCGCTCAACCCCGTCGTGTTCTTCCACCTCGTCACGGAGGGGCGCTGCAAGGTGCGGCTCTCAGCGGGCGGCGAGCCCATCGACCTTGCCTCCGGCGACCTCGTTCTCATGCCGCAGGGCGACACGAACCTGCTCGGGAGCGACCTGCAGCTCGCGCCCGTGGATGCCGATTCGCTGCTGCGGCCGGCGCCGCCGGGCGGAATGCTGACCATCGATCACGGTGGCGGCGGCGACGAGGCGCGGATCCTTTGCGGTTTCCTCTCCTGCGACAAGGCGCTCTGCCGCCTGCTGCTCGACGCGCTGCCGCGCCTGCTGCGCGTGCCGCTCGGCGACGGCTCGGGCGCCGCATGGCTGATGAGCCTGGTGCGCCGGGGCGCGCAGGAGAACACCGCGCCGGGTCCGGGCTCGGGGACGCTGCTCTCCAAGCTCGCCGAGCTCCTGTTCGTGGAGGCGATGCGCCGCTACGTCGAGACGCTGCCGCAGGAGCAGACCGGCTGGCTCGCGGGACTGCGCGACCGCTACGTCGGGCGCGCGCTCAGCCTGATGCACGAGCAGCCGGCGCACGACTGGACGGTCGACGAGCTGGCCGACCGGGTCTGCCTTTCGCGCTCGGCGCTCGGCCAACGGTTCGCGGACCTGCTCGGCCAGCCGCCGATGCAATACCTGACGCGCTGGCGGCTCGTGCTCGCCGCCGCGGCGCTGCGCTCGAGCGACCGCGCCATCGCAGGGATCGCCGAGGAATCCGGCTACGAGTCGGAATCGGCGTTCAACCGGGCGTTCAAGCGCGAATTCGAAATGCCGCCTGCGGCCTGGCGCCGGCAGCGGAATCCGGTTCCGAACAAGGCGTGAGGCGGAATCCCCGGCGCATCCTCACCACCCACGTAATTTACCACTAGACTCGCTCCCATCGTCTCCGCCGGGGGTGCGTAGCGGAGCGAAATCAACATAATGTGCATTGTGCGCGGTTTGGGGCGCGTTCACACACTGAAATGCGCCGCGGCGGCGAACCGTTCAGACTTCGCGGCCGGATTGATTCGCCTATTCCTTACAGCCCGAGCCGCTGCCATATCGTAGAAACCAGCCCGGCCTGGTTCATGGTGTAGAAGTGCAGGCCTGGCGCGCCCTGCGACAGCAGGCGGTCGCATAGCTCGGTCACCACGTCCAGGCCGAAACTGCGGATCGATGGGAAGTCGTCGCGGTAGCTTTGCAGTCGCAGGCGCAGCCAGCGCGGAATCTCCGCGCCGCAGGCGTCGGAGAAGCGCGCGAGTTGCGCGAAATTGACGATCGGCATGATGCCCGGAACGATGGGCAGGTTCACGCCCAGCGCCTCGCAGTCGTCGATGAAGCGGAAATAGGCGTCGGCGTTGAAAAAATATTGGGTGATCGCGGCATTCGCCCCCGCGTCCACCTTGCGCTTGAACGCCCGCAGGTCGTCCTGCGCGGAGCGCGCCTGCGGGTGGAACTCGGGATAGCCGGCGACTTCGATGTGGAAATGATTGCCAGTTGTCTGGCGGATGAATTCAACCAGCTCGTTGGCGTTGCGCAGCTCGCCCGCGCCGGCCGCGCCCGAGGGCAGGTCGCCGCGCAGCGCGACGATATGGCGCAGGCCATGCGCCCGGTACAGTTCCAGCGTGGCGGCGAGGTCGGCGCGGGAGGAGCCGATGCAGGAGAGGTGCGGCGCGGCTTCGCCTCCGTCTTTCCGGATTTCCAGCACCGCCTCGAGCGTGCGGTCGCGGGTCGAGCCGCCAGCGCCGTAGGTGACGGAGAAGAACCTGGGTTTGAGCTGGATCAACTGCCTCCAGGTGGCACGCAGCTTTTCCATGCCCTCCTGCGTTTTCGGCGGGAAGAACTCGAAGCTGAACGTGGGAGGATATTTTTTCTGTGATTCCATTGCAGGGAGGAGGAAGGCGGGAGGAGAGAGGGGCGAACTCCTCACGCTTTTCCTCAATACCGGTACGCGTCCGACTTATACGGGCCTTCCTTGCTGACCCCGATGTACTTTGCCTGCGCGTCGGTAAGCTCGGACAGCGTGGCGTTGAGCTTCTTCAGTTGCAACCGCGCCACTTTCTCGTCCAGGTGCTTGGGCAGCACGTAGACGCCGACCGGGTATTTGCCCGAGCCTTTCTGCGCCTCGCCCCAGAGCTCGATCTGCGCCAGGGTCTGGTTGGCGAAGGAAGAGGACATGACGTAAGAGGGATGCCCGGTGGCGCAGCCCAGGTTCACCAGGCGGCCCTTGGCGAGCACGATGATGCGCTTCCCATCCGGAAAAATGACGTGGTCCACCTGCGGCTTGATCTCTTCCCACTGGTATCGCTCCAGCGAAGCGATGTCGATCTCGTTGTCGAAATGGCCGATGTTGCAGACGATGGCTTGGTCTTTCATCACCTTCATATGCTCGTGCGTGATCACGTGGAAGTTGCCGGTGGCGGTGACGAAAATGTCGGCCTTGTCGGCGGCGTAGTCCATGGTGACCACGCGGTAACCTTCCATCGCCGCCTGCAGCGCGTTGATGGGATCGATCTCGGTGACCCATACCTGCGCCGAAAGCGCGCGCAGCGCCTGCGCGCTGCCTTTGCCCACGTCGCCGTAGCCGCACACCAGCGCGACCTTGCCGGCGATCATCACGTCGGTGGCGCGCTTGATGCCGTCCACCAGTGACTCGCGGCAGCCGTACAGGTTGTCGAACTTCGACTTGGTGACCGAGTCGTTGACGTTGATCGCCGGGAACGCGAGCTTGCCTTCCTTGTGCATCTGGTACAGGCGATGCACGCCGGTGGTGGTTTCCTCGGTCACGCCTTTCACCGCGGCGAGGCGCTTCGCGTACCAGCCGGGCTGGGCGGCGAGCCGTTGCCGGATCGCCGCGTACAGGCACTTTTCCTCTTCGCTGCCCGGATGGGCGAGCACGGAGGCGTCCTTCTCCGCGCGCGCCCCCAGGTGCAGCAGCAGGGTGGCGTCGCCGCCGTCGTCGAGGATCATGTTGGAAAACCCGCCGTTCGGCCATTCGAAAATGCGGTGGGTGTAGTCCCAGTATTCCGCCAGCGACTCCCCCTTGTAGGCGAACACCGGAGTGCCTTGCGCGGCGATGGCCGCCGCAGCGTGGTCCTGGGTGGAGTAGATGTTGCACGAGGCCCAGCGCACCTTCGCGCCCAGAGCCTGCAGGGTCTCGATCAGCACCGCGGTCTGGATAGTCATGTGCAAGGAGCCAGTGATGCGCGCGCCCTTGAGCGGCTGTTTCGCCGCGTATTCCTCGCGAATCGCCATCAGGCCCGGCATCTCGGTCTGGGCGATGCGGATTTCTTTGCGTCCCCAGTCGGCCAGCGACAGGTCGGCGACTTTGCAGTCGGTGAAGTTCTTGCTTTGCGGTACGGCGCTCATCACGCGCTCCTTTCGTTCAAGAAAAAAGTTCGTGAGCGCCGTTGCGGTGGTGGACACCTCGAGCCTGGCGGGGAGTGAAACCCGTCGCAACGCTCCTCGAGGGAGGCGTATTCTAACGCGAACGACCGGTCGGGCGCTACCCCAAAGCGGTCCGCGGATGGATGAAAAGCCCGAAAAACCGCGCCCCTATTGGTTTCCCGGCCGATTTGCATCATTCGCGAATCGCGAATAACATGAATTCATGATCCTCAAGCCACAAGATGTTGTCGTCCTCCTCAAACTTGTCGCCATCGGCCAGGAGCCTTGGACCTTTCAGCGCCTAGCGGTCGAGTTGTCGATCAGCCAGTCCGAGGTCCATGCCGGCGTGCGCCGCGCCGTGGCTGCGCGCCTGATGAGCGACGCGACCACCGCATCCGGCCGGCCAGTGCGCGAAGCCCTGCTCGAGTTCCTGGTGCACGGCGTCAAGTACGCTTTCCCGCCCGAGCGCGGAGCGCTGACCCGCGGCGTACCGACCGGGTATGCGGCCCCGCCGCTGAACAAGCTGATTGTCGGCTCCAGCGATCCTCCCCCGGTCTGGCCATATGCCGAAGGCAGCGTACGCGGGCTTGCGTTCGCGCCGCTATACCCCTCGGTGCCGGTCGCCGCTTTGCAGGACTCGCGCCTATACGAGTTGCTCGCACTGGTGGACGCGATTCGCGATGGGCGCGCGCGTGAGCGCAATCTTGCCGCGAAAGAGCTTGAATCGCGACTCGATGCGGTGACTGCGTGATGGCCGACACTCGTGTGCCGCCGGTGGGTGACGCGTTGCGCGTTCCGACTCCGTCCGAAATAGTGGGCAGTGCATGAATGCCGAAACCCATTCCCAGCTCGCGAACTTCATCTGGAGCATCTGCAACCTGCTCCGGGGGCCCTATAAGCGCAACGAGTACCGCAAGGTCATCCTGCCGCTGACGGTGTTGCGCCGCTTCGACTGCCTGCTCGCGCCGACCAAGGCGCGGGTGCTTGCCGAACATCCGAAGATCAAGGCCAAACCGGGCACCGTCGTCCGCAGCCTGCTGGAGAAGATCACCGGGCGGTCGTTCTACAACCTGTCCAGGCTGGATCTACCCAAGCTGCTCGATGACCCCAATCAGCTCGCGCCCAACCTGAACGCCTACATCAACGGCTTCTCGAAGAACGTGCGCGAGATCATGGAACGCTTCGCTTTCGATCAGCAGATCGTGCGCATGGCGGAGAAAAACCTGCTCTACGAGGTTATCAAGAAATTCGCTGCGGTCGACCTTTCGCCGTCCCGCGTGGATAACGTGCAGATGGGCTACGTCTTCGAGGAACTGATCCGGATCGGCGCGGAACAGTCGAACGAGGAGGCCGGGGAACACTTCACGCCGCGCGAGGTGATCAAGCTGATGGTCAACCTCCTGCTCTCGCCCGAAAAGGACCTGCGCAAGAGCCACGTGGTCAAGACCATCTACGACCCGGCCTGCGGCACCGGCGGCATGCTCTCGGTGGCGGAGAAATACATCCGCGATCTCAATGCCGATGCCGATCCGCACCTCTTCGGGCAGGACTGGAATGACGAGTCCTGGGCAGTCTGCAAGTCCGACATGCTGATCAAGGGCGAGGACGCGGACAACATTGTCCGCGACGACACCTTCACGAAAGACGGCTTCGATCGCGACGCCGATGGCAGGAAGCGCACCTTCGACTACATGCTGGCGAATCCGCCGTTCGGCGTGGAGTGGAAGCAGCAGCAGAAGTACATTGAGCACGAGGCCGAGTCGCTCGGCTACGACGGCCGCTTCGGCGCGGGGTTGCCACGGATCAATGACGGCTCGCTGCTGTTCCTGCAGCACATGCTCTCGAAGATGCGTGCGGTGAAGGACGGCGGCAGTCGGATCGGCATCGTGTTCAATGGCTCGCCGCTCTTTACCGGCGACGCCGGCAGCGGCGAGAGCAACATCCGCCAGTGGATCATTGAAAACGATTGGCTCGAGGCCGTGGTCGCGCTGCCCGACCAGCTTTTCTACAACACCGGCATCTCGACTTACATCTGGGTTCTTACCAACCGCAAGGAGCGCCGACGCAAGGGCAAGGTGCAGCTTATCGACGCGCGGCGCTTTTTCGTAAAGATGCCGAAGAGCCTCGGCAACAAGCGCAACAAGATTGGCGACCCCGCAGACCGGCCGAGCGAGCCGGACCAGATTGCCGATATCACCCGCCAGTTCGGGAACTTCCAGGACGGCGAGACATGGACCTTCACCGAGGAAGACCCCATCACCAAGCAGCCGGTCGAACGCGTGCGCGTCGTCAGCAAGGTGTTCGACAACGCCGACTTCGGCTTCCACAAGATCACCGTGGAGCGCCCGCTGCGCCTCAATTTCCAGGCTGCGCCGGAGCGGATCGCACGTTTGGAGATGGAGAGCGGGTTCGCCAAACTCGCCACCAGCAGCAAGAAGAATGAGAAAGCGCGGCTCGAAGAGATCGCGGCGGGCCAGCGCCGGCAGGACGAAATCCGCAAGCTTCTCGCCGCGTTCGCCAGGCAGCACGGGACGAAACTCTACAAGGATCGCAAGGCTTTCCTCAGCGAATTGCGGGAGATCGACCGGGCCGTCGATGTGCGAGCGACCGGGCCTGAACTCAAGGCGGTACTCAGTGCGCTGGGCGAACGCGACGAGACGGCCGAGATCTGCCGGGACCGGGACGGCAAGCCCGAGCCCGACACGGATCTACGCGATACGGAGAGCGTACCGCTCAAGGAAAGCATTGCCGAGTACTTCAAGCGAGAGGTGTTGCCGCACGTACCCGACGCGTGGATCGACGAGAGCAAGACCAAAATCGGCTATGAGATTCCGCTCAACCGCCATTTCTATCGTTACGAGCCGCCCCGTCCGCTGGAAGTGATAGAAGCCGACATCAAGACGCTGGAGCAGGAGATCATGGGCCTCCTCGCGGACGTAACGGGAAGCAGTGAGGTGGCCCAATGACCACAGCACCCCGTCCGCCCCGCGAGATCGACGGCAAGGGCCGGACTATCCGCGAGCTGCTCGCCGGCCGCAAATACTCGATCGACTACTACCAGCGCGAGTACAAGTGGCAGCAAAAGCAAGTCGCGGAGCTGATCGACGACCTTGCGAGCAAGTTCCTGGAGAGCCACGAGGAAGGCAACGAGCGCAGCGCCGTGGCCGAGTACGGCCACTATTTCCTCGGCTCGATCATCGTCAGCGACAAGGACGGCCAGAAGTACATCATCGACGGCCAACAGCGGCTCACCACGCTGGCCCTGCTGCTGATCTTCCTCCAGCATCAGCTCGCTGATCCGGAGCAGAAGGGCCAGATTGCCGACCTCATCTTTTCGCAGAAGTTCGGCAAGCGCTCCTTCAACCTCGACATCCCCGAACGCACGCCCTGCATGGAAGCGCTCTATGCCGGCCAGGAGTTCTCCGACGCCGACGCACCCGAGTCGGTGGGCAACATCCTTGCGCGCTACGCAGACATCGAGGAGCAGTTTCCCGAGGAATTGGCAGGCCCGGTGTTGCCGTACTTCGTGGACTGGCTGATCGAGAACGTGCACCTGATCGAGATCACCGCCTACTCCGACGGCGACGCCTACACGATCTTCGAGACCATGAACGACCGCGGGCTCTCACTCACACCCGCGGACATGCTCAAGGGCTATCTCCTCGCCAACATCACCGACAGCGAGCGGCGCACGCGCGCCAGCCGGGTGTGGAAGGAGCGCGTGCAGGCGCTGGCCGAGATCGGCAAGGACGAAGACGCCGATGGCATCAAGTCGTGGCTGCGTAGCCAATTCGCCGAGAGCATCCGCGAACGCAAGCGCGGCGCCGAGCCGCAGGACTTCGACCTCATTGGCACCGAGTTCCACCGCTGGGTCCGCGACCACGAGGAGCCGCTTGGCCTAACCGCCAGCGCGGAATTCGCCCGCCTCATCGAGCGCGATTTCGCCGTCTACAGCCGCTGGTACGAACGTCTGCGGCGCGCGGCCGAGGTGCTGACGCCGGGTTTGGAGTGCGTTCATTTCAACGCCCAGCACAATTTCACACTTCAGTACCCAGTCTTGCTGGCGCCGATCAAGGTGAATGACGATGAAGCCACTGCGCTGCGCAAGGTGCGCGTGGTCGCGACCTGGCTCGACATCCTGATCCATCGCCGGATCTGGAACTGGCGGGCAATCGACTATTCGACGATGCAATACGCCATGTTTATCGCGATGCGCGACATCCGTGGCAAGAGCGCCCCCGAGCTGGCCGACCTCCTGCGCAGCCGACTCGACGCTGAGGGCGAGACCTTCGTGGGCAACGACCGCTTCCGCCTGCACGGCATGAACGGTCGGCAAATCCACCGCCTGCTCGCGCGCATGACCGACTACGTGGAGACGCGCTCAGGGATGGCTTCGCGCTATGCCGAGTACGCCCAACGCGGCAAGAAGGGCTACGAAATCGAGCACATCTGGGCCGACCATGCCGAGCGGCACGCAGATGAGTTCGCTCACCCGAGCGAGTTCGCCGAGTACCGCAATCGCATCGGTGGCCTCGTACTCCTGCCCAAGAGCTTTAACGCCAGCTACGGCGACCTGCCCTATGCGGAAAAACGCGAGCACTATCTCGGCCAGAACCTGCTCGCGCGCAGTCTCCGCGAGCAGGCCTACGACCACAACCCCGGTTTTCTTCGTTTCATTCAGGACAGTGGCCTGCCGTTTCGCGCCCACCCAGATTTCAAGAAGGTGGACCTCGACGCGCGGCAGGATCTCTATCGCCAGCTTGCCGAAAGAATCTGGAGCGCGGAGCGGTTGGCCGACGAGGCGGCGTCGTGAGGCCACCCCCATATGCGGAGTACAAACTGAGCGGTGAAGCGTGGCTTCCTGAACTGCCGAGTAGTTGGGACCTTTCCGCGCTGCGTTGGGTTTCTCGACGTTATTCAGGCGGAACGCCAGATAAGGGCAACGATTCCTATTGGGAAGACGGCGAAATCCCCTGGCTCAATTCCGGCGCGGTTAATGATGGCTACATCACCGAACCATCAACGTTTATCAGTCGTGACGGCTTCTTGGGTAGTAGCGCGAAGTGGGTGCCCAAGGGCGCAATCGTGATGGCGCTCGCCGGGCAGGGCAAGACCAAGGGGATGGTGGCGCAGCTTGGGATCGATACGACCTGCAACCAGTCCATGGCTGCAATCATCCCGACGTGGAGGATTCAATCGCGCTATCTCTATTGGTGGCTTACGGCGAACTACCTCAACATCCGAAACATGGCTGGTGGAGAGGCTCGCGACGGCCTCCATTTGGACCTGCTCGGCAGCATTTCCTGTCCAGTTCCGAGCGATGATGAGCAGCGAGCCATATCGGCTCTCCTCGACCGCGAGACGGCGAAGATCGACACGCTGGTGGCGAAAAAACGGACGTTGATCGAGCGGCTGAAAGAGAAGCGCACCGCGCTCATCTCGCGGACGGTCACACGCGGCCTCCCGCCCGACGCTGCCCGCGCCGCTGGCCTCGACCCGCACCCCAAGCTCAAGCCCTCTGGCATCGAGTGGCTCGGTGATGTGCCGGAGCATTGGGAGTTGAAGCAACTCAAGTGGGCGGTCATGTTTCAACGAGGCCACGACCTTCCCGCCGACGAGCGCGAGGACGGCGCTGTCCCTTTGGTGTCGTCCTCCGGAGTGTCCGCCACGCACTCTCGTGCCATAGCGAAGGGACCAGGAATCGTGACAGGCCGATACGGAACGATCGGTGAGTTCTATCTAGTCGAGACAGACTATTGGCCGCTGAACACGACGCTGTACAGCATTGATCTGCGGGGCAACGAGCCAAGATTTCTGCAGGCACTGTTGACGCATCTATCCCCGCTATTCCTGCTTAACGCTGTGAAGTCAGCCGTTCCAGGTGTCGACCGTAATGACGTTCATCCAATAGCTGCTGTGGTTCCCCCGGCCTCGGAGCAGAGGGCCATCGCCGATTTCCTCGACCACGAGAGGGCGAAGATCGACAGCATGGTCGCCAAGGTCGACGCTGCGATCGAGCGGTTGCAGGAGTACCGCACCGCTCTAATCACCGCGGCAGTGACCGGCAAGATCGACGTTCGCCGGCAGACGGCCGATAATGCGCGTGAAACCGTGACTGCGCCATAGAATTCCATGACTGAACAAAGCATCAACGTTAATCCCAAGTTGATCGACTGGGCGATCGAGCGCTCCGGGCGGAGCGTGGAGACGCTCGCTCGGGGTTTGCCTTGGATCAGGCGGTGGGAATCCAGTAAAGCGCGCCCGACCCTCAAACAGCTCGAAACGCTGGCGAAAAAGACCTGGACACCGCTCGGGTATTTCTTCCTTTCGGAGCCCCCAGAAGAAAAATTGCCTGTCCCGGATTTCCGAACGGCGAGGGACGAACTGTTGCGGCGACCGAGCCCGAATCTGATCGATACGCTGCACACCATGCAGCGCCGGCAATGGTGGATGCGCGAATATCTGGTCGAGATGGGCCACGAGCCACTGGCATTCGTAGGAGCCGTAAAGCTCACGGACAAGGTCGAATCTGTGGCGAAGAGCATTCGCCGAACCCTTGGTATGAGCAACGGCTGGGCACGCGAGATCGGGTCCTGGACTCTGGCGCTGAGCGCTTTGCGCGAGGCCGCGGAAGCGGTGGGAATTTTTGTTGTGATCAATGGCGTTGTCGGCAACGACAACCATCGGAAACTCGATCCGGGAGAGTTCAGAGGTTTCGTTCTTTCCGATGAGTTCGCGCCGCTCGTGTTTCTCAACGGAGCGGATGCACGCTCGGCGCAGATGTTCACGCTGGCGCACGAGCTGGCACACCTATGGATCGGTGAGGGCGGCATTTTCGACCTTCCGGATCTGCAAGCTGACGGGGATCGCCGTGAGATCTTCTGCGACCGCGTGGCGGCGGAGTTTCTCGTGCCGGCGGGCGAATTGAAGGCTTTCTGGCAGGAGGCAAGGCGCCGGCCTGAACCCTTCCAGGCCATCGCGCGCGAGTTCAAGGTCAGCCCGATCGTGGCGGCGCGGCGCGCGCTCGACCTCGACCTGATTGCCCGGGAGGCATTCTTCGACTTCTATCGCGCCTACCAGGTTGACGAGCGCAGGCAAGCGGCGCAGGCCAAAGGCGGCGGCGACTTTTACAACAACCAGAACGTCCGCCTGGGCAAGCGATTCGCGCGGGCGGTCGCGCTCGCTGCGAAGGAAGGCCGCCTCGGCTTTCGGGAAGCGTACAGCCTTACAGGGCTCCAGGGAGCAACCTTCGACAAGTACGCCAAAGCATTGGGAATAAGCCTCTGATATGGCGCGGCGCGCTCGCTATCTGCTCGATGCGGATGTGCTGGTGCAAGCGCACCGCCGCCACTACAAGTTCGAAATCGCTCCCGGTTTCTGGGATTGCTTGATATGGCACCACAAGCAACATGCCGTATGCAGCATTGACAAGATCAGAAAGGAAATTCTGGACGGAAAGGACGCATTGAGCCAGTGGGTAAAACGCGACTGTCCAGCGAGTTTTTTTGAGACCACTGGTGGCCCGGTCATCGGAAAGTGCTACGGCGAGATTGTGCAATGGGCCTATGCACAGAAGCGATACAGGCCCGAGGCTTTGTCCAAGTTTGCGACCGTAGCGGATGGCTGGCTAGTTGCCTACGCAGCGGAACAGGGGCTGACCGTCGTGACGCAGGAAGTTTCAGCGCCCGAGTCAAAAAGCGAAGTGAAAGTGCCTGACGTGTGCGACGCCTTCAAAGTACCATGCATCGATACTTTCGAAATGCTCGAAAACCTAGGCGTGATGCTGACTTGGAAGCCCTGACGTGGCTCAAACCAACGAGAAGGCGTTCGAATCCTACGTCGAAGTGATGCTGCTCGACCGTGGCTGGCAGCCCGGCACTAATGCCGAGTGGGACGTCGAGCGTGCGATCTTCCCTGCGCAGGTTCTCGCCTTTCTCGAAGCGACGCAGCCGAAGCTCTGGGAGGAGATGCGCAAGCTGCACGCCACAGGACTTGAGAATCTGCTTGTCGGTGCGCTGGTCAAGGAACTCGATCTCAAGGGCACGCTCCATATCCTGCGCCACGGCTTCAAGTTCTACGGCAAGATCTTCCGACTGGCCTACTTCAAGCCCGCGCATGGGCTCAATGACGAGGTGCTGGCGCTTTACGCGAAGAACCAAATCACCGTCACGCGGCAAGTGCTCTGTCACCCGGGCAAGCATGACACGGTAGATCTGCTGTTCGCGGTGAACGGCTTGCCGGTCGCCACCTGCGAACTCAAGAACCCGGGCACCGGACAAAGCTGGCGGCATGCCGTGCGTCAGTACCAGAACGACCGGGATCCGCGCGCGCCGCTTTTCGGCTTCAAGACCCGCGCACTGGTGCATTTCGCCGCTGACCCGGACGAGGTGCACATGGCGACGCGGCTGCGCGGCCAGGCAACGCACTTCCTTCCCTTCAATCGGGGAAGCCACCCCGGAGAGGTGCAGTGCGGCGCCGGCAACCCGCAGCATCCGTCGGGCTACCGCACGGGCTACTTCTGGGAGGAGGTACTTCAGCGCGATAGTTTTCTCGACATCCTCGGTCACTTCATGTTCGTCGAGAAAAAGGAAGAGAAGATCGACGACGGCAAGGGCGGCCAGCGACACGTGAAGAGAGAAGCGCTGATCTTCCCGCGCTACCACCAACTCGACGCGGTACGAAAGGTTGTGGCGGCGGGCCGCGCCGAAGGGCCTGGCCGGAACTATCTCATCCAGCATTCCGCCGGCAGCGGCAAGACCAACAGCATCTCGTGGCTTTCGCATCGACTGGCGAGCCTGCACGATGCCGGCGATCGCAAAGTGTTCGATTGCGTCGTCGTCATCACCGACCGGCGCGTCCTCGATCAGCAGCTCCAGGATGCGATCTACCAGATCGAGCATGCCCAGGGCGTGGTCAAGGCGATCGACCAGGACAGCAAGCAGCTCGCGGCAGCTTTGATCGACGGCACCAAGATCGTGATCACAACGCTGCAGAAATTTCCTTTCGTACTGCGTGGACTGCTGCACGCTGCCGGCGCCGAGACGCAGGAGAAAGCGACCGCCGAGGAAAAGGCGCAAGCCAAGGCCTGGGAAGAGGAAATAGCGAAGCGACGCTACGCCGTGATCGTGGACGAGGCGCACTCCAGCCAGACGGGCGAGACGGCGCGGGAGTTGAAGGCGATTCTTGGCAACAGCGTCGGCGCCGACGCTACCGAGGACGCCGAAGGCGAGACCGACTGGGAAGACCGCTTGAATCAGGTTATGGCCTCGCGCGGGCGGCAGCCGAACCTCAGCTTCTTTGCCTTCACCGCGACCCCCAAGGGCAAGACGCTGGAGCTGTTTGGGCGGCCCGGTGCCAGCGGCACCCCGGAGGCCTTTCACCTTTACAGCATGCGGCAGGCGATCGAGGAGGGTTTTATCCTCGACGTGCTCACCAACTACACCACCTATGCCACCTACTATCGCCTGCTGAAGGCGGCCGAGGACGACCCAGCGCTGCCGAAGAAGAAGGCGGCGCGGGCGCTGGCGAAGTTCATGAGCTTGCACCCGCACAACATCGAGCAGAAGACGGAGGTCATCGTCGAGCACTTCCGCCGCAGCGTGTTGCATCGGCTCGGCGGTCGGGCGAAGGCCATGGTCGTCACGTCGTCGCGTTTGCACGCGGTGCGCTATAAGCTCGCCTTCGAGCGCTACCTGGCGGAGAACGGCTACAAGGACGTGCGCCCGCTCGTCGCGTTCAGCGGCACGGTGCGCGACCCGGATACGGGCATCGAGTACACCGAGCCAGGAATGAACACGGACGTCGTAACCGGGAAGTCGATCAGCGAAGCGCAGCTTCCGGCGCGCTTCGATTCGCCCGACTACCAGGTGCTGCTGGTCGCCAACAAGTACCAGACCGGCTTCGACCAGCCGTTACTGCATACCATGTACGTCGACAAACGCCTCGACGGTGTGCAGGCGGTGCAGACGCTCTCGCGCCTGAATCGAATGATCCCGGGCAAGGACGCCCCGTTCGTACTCGACTTCGTCAACGACGCCGAGAACATCTTCCGGGCATTCAAGCCCTACTTCGACAAGACGGAGCTGGCGGAGGCGTCGGATCCCACGAAGCTGGAGGCTCTAAAGCACGAGCTCGATCAGGCGCAGGTCTATCACTGGAGCGAGGTCGAGGCCTTCGCGCAGGTTTTCTACAAGCCTACCGAGCGCCAGGGGCCGGCCGATCACGCGCACATGCAGCGCCACCTCCAGCCTGCGGTGGACCGATTCAAGGCAATCGCGGAGGAAGAAAAACGCGAGGCGTTTCGCGAGAAGCTCTCCGGGTACGTGAAGGTGTACGCGTTCCTGAGTCAGATCGTGCCTTACGCCGACGCGGATTTGGAGATGCTCTACAGCTTTGGCCGTTTCCTTCTGCCGCACCTGCCCTTCGACCGTGACACAACGATTGTCAAGGTGGGCGACGAGGTGGCGCTCCAGTATTACCGGCTGGAGCGCGTGTACGCAGGGCCGGTCGACCTGCGTCAGGGAGAGGCGGCGTACGTGAAAAGCCCGACGGAAGTCGGCACTGGGAGGGCCAAGGACGAGAAGGCGCCGCTGTCGGAGATCATCGAGGTGCTCAACGAGCGATTCGGAACGCAGTTCTCGGAGGAGGACCGGCTCTTCTTCCAGCAGATCAAGGAAAAGGCCTGCAAGAGCGAGCAGGTCATTCAGACGGCGATGGCCAATCCGCTCGACAAGTTCGAACTGGGAATCCGCAAGCTGATCGAAGATTTGATGATTGAGCGGATGGGCGAGAACGACAAGATCGTAACGCGCTACATGGCGGATCAGGAGTTTCAGGCCTCGGCGTTTCCGATCCTCGCGCGCGAGATCTTTGAGGCGGTCCGGGGGAAGACGGCGGGACCATCCCACAGTGTCACGGATTGAGACTTCCAATCTTATACGTTCGTAGGAAAAAATCGCCTCAATCGGCTGAAAACCCGTTCCAATAGCCGATCTTCAAGGTTTTCAGCAACAAAAAAAGCCCGGCTTGAACCGGGCTTTTTCACGCCTTGAGTTTCGGCTCAGGCCATCGCCGACTGCTTCACGCCGGCATCCGCAGCAAGCGCCTGCGCCTTATCCGTGTTCTCCCAGGTGAACTCAGGCTCGTCGCGGCCGAAGTGGCCGTAGGCCGCGGTCTTTTCGTAGATCGGACGCAGCAGGTCCAGCATCTGGATGATGCCCTTGGGCCGCAGGTCGAAATGTTTCCGCACCAGTTCCGCCAGCTTTTCGTCGGAAATCTTGCCGCTGCCGAAGGTCGTGACCATGACGCTGGTCGGGCGCGCCACGCCGATGGCGTAGGACACCTGGATCTGGCATTTGCTCGCCAGGCCCGCGGCGACCACGTTCTTGGCGACGTAGCGTGCGGCGTAGGCGGCGGAGCGGTCCACTTTGGAAGGATCCTTGCCGGAGAAAGCGCCGCCGCCGTGCGGCGCCGATCCGCCATAGGTGTCGACGATGATCTTGCGTCCGGTCAGGCCGCAGTCGCCCTTCGGCCCGCCGATCTCGAAGCTGCCGGTCGGGTTGACCAGGTACTTGATCTGCCCCTTGATGAGATGCTTGGGCAGGATCGGCTTGATGATTTGCTCGATCACCGCCTCTTCGATCTGCTTGTGCGTCAGGCCGGGCGCATGCTGCGTGGACAGCACTACGGTGTCGATTGCATCCGGCTTGCCGTCGACGTAGCGGATGGTCACCTGCGACTTGGCGTCGGGCCGCAGCCATGCAAGGCGTCCGTCGCGCCGGATCTCCGACTGGCGCTCCACCAGCCGGTGCGCCAGGTAAATCGGCAGCGGCATCAGTTGCGGGGTTTCGTCGCAGGCGTAACCGAACATCAGGCCCTGATCGCCCGCGCCCTGATCAAGGTCGAGGCCCTTGCCTTCGTCCACCCCCTGGGCGATGTCCTTGGACTGCTCGCCGTAGGCCACGATCACGGTGCAGGTGTGCGTGTCGAAACCGATCGCCGGATCGTCGTAACCGATGCGCTTGATGGTCCTGCGCGCAACCTCGTTGAAGTTGACCCGCGCGTCGGTGGGGATTTCGCCGGCGAGCACCACCAGATTGTCTTGGCCCAGCGTGTCGGCCGCGCCTG
>Ga0080064_1003090_pt1 | contig 25552 bp, 25 predicted proteins | sample Subgrocontami54m_FD_69260 | JGI IMG/M metagenome (GOLD analysis project Ga0080064, IMG submission 69260) | Subsurface groundwater microbial communities from S. Glens Falls, New York, USA - GMW46 contaminated, 5.4 m (SPADES assembly) (version 2) ...
GCATGCCCTCCACGCCTGCCGCCCGCGCCAGCGGGAGGGCCTGGGCGAAAACCGGATCAATGCCGGCGGCGAGAGTAAATCGGCTGGCCGATCCGATCTGGATCAGAAACAGCATCACCGCGCGTTTTCCCGCCGTCGCCATCTCGCTCAGCTCGCCGAGATGCTTGGCGCCACGCACCGTTACCGAGTCGGGAAATTCGGCGCGGCCGGGCTGCCGCATGAGATGAACGTTCTTCACCTCGACATAGCAAAGTGGCCTACCCGGATGCTCGAGGAGGAAATCGACGCGCGAATTGCGGCCGTATTTCACTTCGCGGCGCACGGAGGCATAGCCGGCCAGCTCAGGGATTGCGCTTGCGGCAATGGCCTCGGCGACAATGACATTAGGATGCGCGGTGTTGACGCCGACGAGTTCAAGGCTGCCGCCAAGATCGGCCTCAACCAATTCCCAGCTGTAGGCGAGCTTGCGTTTCGGATTGGGCGACTTTGAAAGCCACACTCGTGCCCCGGCGGCATTGAGGCCGGTCATCGCGCCGGGATTTGCGACATGCACGGTAATTTCCTCGCCCGACGCCAACACGACGTCGGCGAGAAAGCGTTTGTAACGCCGTAAAAGCGTGGCAGGGATCAGCGGAGTAGGAAAGCGCATGAATATGTGGAACCATTACTCCTGTCCGTTTCAAGCAGGACAGATCCGCGCCGTAGACCAGTCATAGTCATCATCGCGTCAACTGACACACCGCTTCGCTATAAACTTGGTCCACGGAAAACGAATCAAGTGCTTGCCGGCAATGGTTGCATGGCAAAAACTTGCCGCAGGGTTTCCCCCCTACGTATAAGTTGCTGTGCATGTCGTAGCCGGTCGTCACGGGAGAGATGAAGCCACCGAAGATTACAACCGCTTTCGTGTTCACTGCCGCTGCTGCATGATGCAGTCCGCCTTCAGGACCGATGTAGAGCGGCGCTTTTTTTAGCGCCGCCGCAGCTTGCCGAAAACTCGCTGTCTTAATTAAAGTCACGCGCTCCAACAGTCTATACGATCTTTCGTTTTGCAACTGAGCAACTCTATATCCCTGAGCGGAAAGGAGGTCGGCTACTCTTTGATATCTAGCATAGCCCCAATCTTTATTTGACGCCCAGCGTTTTCCTATTGGCGGATTAGGCTCAATTATCACACAGCTATCTGGGAGGTTCGCCGCAAATCTTATCTCATCATCGCTAAAAAAAAGCTCTCCAACAGGCGCACGCCACGACAGATCGAATTCAAAATGGGTTCGGTCGGCGCTTGGCCTAACATACAAGCGGTGCGCCTTATAGTAGGGCATCCATTTAAGTCCACTCAATCCCTCGCTGCCAGGACGTGCAATGTTTGGATTGTTCATAAAAATCTGCTCGGCAAATTCATTCCAATAGATTTTTTTGCCGTCTCCAAATGCAATGAGATGGCCTTGCGCGCGCGCGCCACGCGCAAGACCTGAACCCATTATTTCGTCACCGAATCCCATTGTCCCCCCGACTTGCGGCTAATGTGTCCAATCCGAAGCGACTTTACTATACGAGCCCCCGGCGTTAGCTGAGCGGCTTTTACTTAATTCCGACCACCATGGATTCCGGCCCGACCAGAGGCTCGACCCGAAGGTTCCGGAAACCCGCGGATTGCATCCACGATTTGCAATCCGCGCCCGTGTAGTCGAAGCCGCCCGGTGTTTCGATCAACATGTTGAGGCTCATGAGTAGGCCGAAAGTATTTTGCTTGCGCTCGTCGTCGATGATCGCGTCGTAAACAATCAAGGCTCCGCCGCTGGGAAGAGCGTCATAGGCCTTGGCAAGCAGCATCTGCTTCTGCGGCAAATCCCAGTCATGCAGGATGTGGCCCATGATGAGGACATCGACTTTCGGCAGCGGGTCCTTGAAGAAATCACCTTTGTAAAAGCGCAACCGCTCGCCGAGGCCATGTTCGGCCACGAAGGCCTCGAAATGCGGGCGCACCTGCGCTAGATCGTAGCCGCCGCCCGTCAGATGCGGCCGCCCGTCAGATGCGCATGAGCTTGCGCGATGGCGACGGGCACGGCGTTTTCCGCGGCGCCGATGTCCACGAATGTCCGGTATTGATCCCATGGAAAGCGCTGGGCGATGGCGCGTCCCGCGCCCATGCTGAGGCCGCTCATGGCCTTGAGGAAGCCTCGTAAACGGTCCGGGTCGGCATAGAGAGCGGCAAACAGGTCGCCACCTTGCTTGGCCTCGTTCTGCGGCTTTCCGGTTTTGAGGCCCTCCGTCAACGAGCCCCAGAACGGATAAAGCCGCGCATTCGCCATTTCCAAAATACCGCCCACATAGGACGGCTTGGCGCGGTCGAGAAAAAGGTCGGTGGCCGGCGTATTGGCATATTGCGACCCATGACGCTCCAGCATTCCAAGGGGAACCAATGCGTCGAGAAAATCCCGTGCGGAGCGCTTGTGCAATCCCAGCTTCGCGGCAAGCGTATCCGCGTCGGCGCGCGATCGAGCCAATTCGGCAAAAACGCCCAGTTCGATGGCGCTGAGCAAGGTTTTCGATCCCCAAAATCCCAATCCGAGACCGAGGATTGCATCCGGCGAAACATTGGCTGCCACGTTCTTCCTCCTGATATTAGCGATTGACCGAAGGGCGCTCGCTCAATGGCTGTCCCTCGGAATGCTTTTTTGCGCGACACGCTGATATTTCACGGCAGGTTTGAGCACCATTCCCTCTGAAAGCTGATCCACAATCCCGCGCTGGATTTCCTGCCAGGGCGTCTGGCTTTCCGGATATTTATAGCCGCCCTTCTTTTCCAGTACCGCGCGCCGCGTCGCCAGCTCGGCCTTTGAAACCAGCATGTTGGCAGTGCCTTTATTCAGGTCGATGCGAACGCGGTCGCCTGTTTCCAGAAGCGCCAGGCCGCCACCCGCCGCCGCCTCGGGCGAGGCATTGATAATAGAGGGCGACCCTGATGTTCCCGACTGTCGTCCGTCGCCGATGCAGGGCAGGGAGTCCACGCCACTTTTTATCAATGCCGCCGGCGGCTGCATGTTCACCACTTCGGCGCTGCCGGGATAACCGATAGGCCCGCAGCCGCGAATGAACAGCAGCGTATTCTCGTCGATCTTCAGCGCGGGGTCGTCAATGCGGGCGTGATAATCCTCCGGCCCGTCGAATACGACCGCGCGGCCTTCGAGGGCATTGGGATCTTTCGGTTTCGAGAGATAGCGGGCGCGGAATTCGTCAGAGATGACGCTTGTCTTCATGATCGCAGAATCGAACAGGTTGCCCTTGAGCAGCTTGAACCCCGCCTTCGGTTTCAACGGCCGGCTATAAGGGCGGATCACGCCGGCATTCTGCGCCTTTGCGCGCCTGACATTGTCGCCGATAGTCTTGCCGTTGACGGTGAGAGCATCGCCGTGAAGCCGGCCCGCCTTGAGCAATTCGTTCAACACCGCGGGCACGCCACCGGCGCGATAGAATTCCTCGCCGAGATGTTTCCCCGCCGGCTGCATGTCGACCAGCAGCGGCACGTCGTAGCCGAGCTTCTCCCAATCGTCGATGCTGAGCTTGACACCGATATGCCGCGCAATGGCGGTGATGTGGATCGGGGCATTGCTCGATCCGCCAAGCGCCGAGCAGGCGATGATCGCGTTCTCGAACGCCTCGCGGGTGAGGATGTCGGAGGGCTTGAGATCTTCGCGCACCATTTTGACGATGCGCACACCGGTCTCGTAGGCGATCTGCCCGCGCTCGCGGTAGGGTGCCGGAATGGCGGCGCAGCCCGGCAGCGACATGCCGAGCGCTTCCGCTAGCGCATTCATGGTGGAAGCGGTGCCCATGACATTGCAGTGGCCGATGGACGGCGCCGAGGCCGAGACGATATCGAGGAACTCTTTGTAGTCGATCAACCCGGCCGCATGGTCCTTGCGCGCCTGCCAGATGACGGTGCCGGACCCCACGGGCTTGCCCTTGTACCAGCCGTCGAGCATCGGCCCGCCGGACAGCACGATCGCGGGAATATTGACCGTCGCCGCCGCCATCAGCGCCGAAGGCGTGGTCTTGTCGCAGCCGGTGGTCAGCACCACGCCGTCGAGCGGATACCCGAATAGCACCTCGACCAGACCGAGATAGGCGAGATTGCGATCGAGCGCGGCGGTAGGGCGCTTGCCGGTTTCCTGCAGCGGATGCGTGGGAAACTCGAAGGCAATGCCGCCGGCGGCATGGATGCCTTCGCGCACGCGCTCGGCCAGTTGCAGATGATGACGGTTGCAGGGCACGAGGTCGGAGCCGCTTTGCGCGATGCCGATGATCGGCTTGCCGCTGGTCAGTTCCTCCTTGGTCAGCCCGAAATTGAGATAGCGCTCCAGATAGAGCGCCGTCATGCCCGGATTATCGGGATTGTCGAACCAAAGCTGCGAGCGCAGCCCGGGCTTGCGCGAGGCTTGCGTCTTCGTTTTCTTTGCCATCAAAACCTCCTCGACCGCGCTTCGAGCTTTGGCTGACCCCTATGTAAGCCTGTCGAATTGATTTCGCAGCCAGGATGCGTTGAACTGGCGCGGAAAATCAACGTGCCTTTTGCGTCAATCGGATATTGGAAATGCTGAGGACGATTGCGGCTTTTGAGCGGATCGGCGAGGAAAACGCCTTTGCCGTGCTGGCGCGCGCCACGGCGCTGGCGGGCTAGGGCCGCGATATCGTCAATCTCGGCATCGACCAGCCGGACTTTCCCACCCCGCAGCATATCGTTGAGGCGGCGGTCAAAGCGCTGCGCGACGGCCACCACGGCACGACTATGCACGCAAGCCGGCGGTCAACTCCTATTCCTGCGTCAATGCGCCCCCGCAATTCGCAGGCCTTGCCGCGTTGACCGGCCCGCAGGACGACGTGGCAAAAATGGTCGCGGCCTTCGATGCGCGGCGTAAAGTCGTGGTCGCCGGCCTCAACACATTGCCCGGCGTGTCCTGCCGCCACGCCCAAGGGCGTCTTCTACGCCTTCCCCAATATCAAGCGCGCCGCCATCATCGGCGGTCCCGATTTCGGTATTTTCGGCGAAGGCTATGTGCGGCTGTCCTATGCCAACTCCACCGAGAACATCGTCAAGGCGCTGGAGCGTATGGGTGAGTTTTTGGCGACTCGAAAAGCCGCCTAAGATTTTTTCCCACCGTCGACCACTATGCGCACCGGCTCGCGCACGTGAAGATCCCGCTGCGGGAAGGGGATTTCGATTCCTTCCCGCTTGAACGCATCCCATAGCGCCAGCATGGTCGCGCCACGCACATTGGAAAGGCCTTCGGTGGGATCGGAGATCCAGATACGCAGCGAAAAATCGAGTGAGGAATCGCCGAAGGCAACCAAGTGGCAGATCGGCTCGGGGTCCTTCAGTACGCGGGGAATATTGGCGGCAGTCTCCATTGCCAGCCGCCGCACTACATGCGGGTCGCTGCCGTAATCTACGCCGAAACGGACCTCGAGCCGGACCTGCTCGTTGGAATAGGACCAGTTGACGACCTGCTGGGTAACGAGGTCTTCGTTGGGGATGAGAATTTCCCGGCCGTCACGCGTGTTCACCGAGATATAGCGCGCACCCATCGTCACCACCCAGCCGAAGCTGTCGCCCACGCTAATAACGTCGCCCGGTTTGATCGACTTGTCGGCCAACAGGATGATGCCGCTCACCAGATTGGACACGATCTTCTGCAACCCGAAACCGAGACCAACGCCAACCGCGCCGGAGAATAGCGCCAGCGCGGAGAGATCGATGCCGACCGAACTCACCACCACCGTGATGGCGAGTGCGATCAGGAAGAAGCGAATGAGTTTTCCGATCAGCACCTGGATCGACGGTGTGAGATCGGCGGCGCTCTGCATCCTCCTGTCGAGGAAATCGCTCACCACGATCGCTCCCCACAGGGTGATCAACAGCAGCATGGATGTTTTCAGCGCCAGGAGCGGCGTGATCCGCAGTCCGCCCAGCACGATTCCGAAGGAATCGAGCGCGGCTGACACCGGCTCCAGCAGTCCGAGGATACTCAGGGCGGCGATGGTCCAGGCTGAGATCGCCACCAGCCGGTAGACGAATTTGTTGCGGATCAGCCCGGCCAGCAGCGTGATCAACACCCAGGCGGCGGTGAGCTTGGCCGCCACGGCCAGCAGGTAGCTGCGCTGCGGCAGCGTCATCGCCTCCATTGCCACGCGCATGGAAGCGATCAGCAGCAGGAAGATGATGGCGCCGAAATTATCGACGATTTCCCGCAGCAGCCGGCGGAGCACCGCAGGCCATCCCACGGCCAGTGAAACGGTATCGATTCTGCGCCGCAGCAGCGCGCCAAGCGCGGCGCTGATGACGAACGCCACAAAAATGAGCCCGAGCTGGATCGGCAGCCAGATCGAGGTGAATTCCTTTCCGACCAAGCGGACTAGGCTGCCGAAGGAATCCACAAGCTGCTGGAAGTCGTTCATTATGGTTCCTGGCTGCGCACGACTGGAATGGATTCGTCTAGCAGATCATTATCATAGCTAGCCATTTGGCAAGCGAGCTGGCGCCGGTGGGGCAATTTACCCCGGCCAGGATCGTTTGTCAGATGCGGCTTGCTCTTGTGCTTTCGGGACTGCCCAATAGGCCAAAGGATTCGCAGCTCAGATGGCTTCCCTCGATACCGTCAGCATTGCCATTTTCTTTGGCGCGCTTCTGGTGCTGGCCGGCATTCTGTCCAGCCTGATCGCCATGCGCTTCGGCGCGCCATTGCTGCTGGTGTTCCTGCTCGTAGGCATGCTGGCAGGGGAGGCCGGTCCCGGCGGCATCAAATTCGACGACGTGGGGATGACCTATGCGGTCGGCTCGGTGGCGCTGGCGCTCATCTTGTTCGACGGCGGACTGCGCACCCAATTCAAGATATTCCGCAGCGTTCTTGCTCCTTCGGTGATGCTGGCTACGGTGGGTGTGCTGCTCACAGCGGCGCTGACGGCGCCCTTTGCCAAATATACGCTCGGCCTCGATTGGCTGGAGGCGATGCTGGTGGGCGCGGTGGTCGCCTCGACGGATGCGGCCGCGGTGTTCCTGCTGCTGCATTCGCGCGGCTTGCGGCTACGCCGGCGGGTGGGCGGAACGCTTGAGGTAGAATCGGGCACCAATGATCCTTTTGCGGTCTTCCTCACTATCATGCTGGTGCAGTTTTTGCTCATCGGCGATCAGCCGTGGCAAAGCGTGGCGATCAGTTTCGTTCGCGAAGCCGCGGTGGGCGGTATCGTCGGTTATCTCGGCGGCCGCGCGGTGGTTTGGGTGCTCAACCGGCTCGGGCTGGCGCAAGGGCTGCATGCGCCCTTCGTGACCACCAGCGCCATGGTCCTGTTCGGCCTGGCCGCGAGTCTGCATGCCTCGGGTTTCCTCGCAGTCTATCTGGCCGGCCTGATTATCGGCAACCGGCCGACGCGCGCGCACAACAGCGTGGTGGTGTTTCTCGACGCTATTACCTGGCTGGCGCAGATCATCATGTTCGTGCTGCTCGGGCTGCTGGTTTCGCCGGAGCGCCTGCTTACCACATTGTGGCCGGCGCTCATCGTGGCGCTGGCGTTGATGCTGTTCGCCAGGCCCGTCGCGGTTTTTCTGTGTCTCGCGCCCTTCCGTCATACGCTGCGGGAAAAGATTTTTATCTCATGGATCGGCCTGCGCGGCGCAGTTGCCATCTTTCTCGCCTCGATCCCGCTGCTCGTGAGGCTGCCGCATGCCCAGTTTTACTTCGACATAGCCTTTGTCGTTGTGCTGGTGTCGCTGCTGGTTCAGGGCTGGACGATCGCGCCGGCCGCGCGGCGTCTGGGCCTCGCTTTGCCGAGCATCGACCGGCTCCCCCGCCGCATCGAGCTCGATCTGCCCGGGCAATTGGCGCAGGAACTGGTCGGCTACCCGGTCGCCGCCAATAGCCCCTATCTGCGCCGCCGGCTGATCCCGTCCTGGGCGAAGCCGACGCTGGTCATCCGCAATGAACGAGTCCTGACCGCCGCCGAAAGCGAAACGGTGCATGAGGGCGATTACGTCTATCTGCTGGCGCCGCCGGAAAAGGCCGAGGCGCTCGACCGCTTCTTCGTCAACATGCCGCCGCCGGTCAAGCCGGACCCGCGGCTGCTCGGCGATTTTTTCGTTTCCGGCGATGTGACGCTTGGTGCACTGGCGGAAATCTACGGCTTGCAGATTGCGACACAGGATGTGGGATTGTCTTTGGCGGATGATTTCGCTGCGCATCTGAAGCGGCCGGCAAAGGTCGGCGATGTTTTGCCGCTCGGCTCCATCGCGCTGGTGGCGCATAAGGTTGACGATGGCCGCGTCACCACCGTGGGCCTGCGGCTGGCAGAGCCCGAGGCGGGCGCGGCGGAGATGCTGCCGCTCATCGAGCGGATCAAAAACTGGATTCGCCGTTTTGCGAAAGATGTGACCGGCTAGAGCGGATGCCGGGCAATCGGCACCATGCCTTCGCCGGTGTCCAGGCTGATAGCGTCGACCCCGAACACTTTGGCGATTTGCGCGGGACTAAGCGCATTTGCGGGAGAGCCGTCTGCGACGATGCGGCCGCCGTCCATCACCAACACGCGGTCGGCGAAGCGCGCGGCCAGCGTGAGGTCGTGCAGGATGGCGAGTACCGCGCCGCCCGCGCGCGTGGATCGGCGCAGCAGGTCCATCACCACCAACTGGTGACGCGGATCAAGCGAGGCGGTCGGTTCGTCAGCGAAAAGCATCGGCGCTTCGGTGGCGAGCGCACGCGCCAGCGCCACCCGCGCGCGTTCGCCGCCCGAAAGCGTGGTGACCGCACGGCCGGCGAAGGCTTCGGTGGCTGTGGCCTTGAGCGCGCGGCTGACCGCTTCGCGGTCGGTAGGCGCCGTGCGTGAAAACGGGTCGGCATGAGGGTGACGGCCGAGCGCCACCACGGCCGCGACATTCATCGGCCAATGAAACACATGTCCCTGCGGCAGATAGGCGATGGCGCGGGCGCGCTCCAGCGGCTTGAGGGCCTCAATCGGCCGGCCATTGATCTCGATCGTGCCGGAAGCGGGCAGCAGCCCGGCAAGCGCGCGCATCAGCGTGGTCTTTCCCGCGCCGTTCGGTCCGACTAATGCAACGAGCTCGCCCGCGCGTAACGTAAGACTTGCGCCTTGCACAACGGCATTGCCGCCGAGTTGCACTGTGACCGCATCGGCGCGCAACAATAGAGTTGCAGCCGTGGCCGTCACGACGGATTTCCTTCCAGCAGCCGGCGCTCCGATAAAATCATCGCAATAAAGAACGGCACCCCGATCAAAGCGGTGATCACGCCGAGCCTGATTTCAACGGGGCCGGGGACGAGCCGCACGACGATGTCTGCGGCCACCAACAGTGCTGCTCCGGCCAGCGCGCTGGGCAACATCACCCGCGCCGGATCGGAGCCTACGGCGCGGCGCACGAGATGCGGCGCGACCAAACCGACAAAGCTGATAGCTCCCGCGACGGCTACCGCCGAGCCGACGCCGAGTGCCACGCCGACCACCACCGCCTGACGTGTGCGGTGGATATCGACACCCAGCGAGGCGGCGGCATCCTCCCCCAGCGTCAAGGCGCGGAACGCGCCTGCGGTCAGGCCGAGCGTGACCCAGCTTGCGATCAGGAAAGGAATAACGATCAGAACATGCTCATAGCTGCGGTCCTGCAGCGAGCCGAGCAGCCAGAAAGCAATCTCCAGGGCGACGTGCGGATTGGGCGCGAGATTGAGGATCAGCGCGATCATGGCGCCCGCGAAGCTCGCGAGCGCGAGCCCCGCGAGCATGGTCACCGTGAGGCTCGCCCGCCGTCCGGCGATGGCGAGCAGGCTGCCGATCGCCAGCATGGTGCCGGCAATGCCCGCGAGGGGCACGGCGAAAGACGTCGCGCCCGCGAGCCCGAAAGCGATCACCAGCGCGGCGCCGGCCGCCGCCGCCTGCGGAGCCCCAAACAAAGCCGGCTCCGCCAGCGGATTGCGCAGCAACCCTTGCAGGGCCGCGCCGGAAAGGCCGAATGTTCCCCCGATCAAGATCGCTAAAATTGTACGCGGCAGGCGGATGTCGCGCACGATGATGCCGGGAATGCCCTCGCCATCCAGAAGCGCCGCCATTACCCTGCGCGGCGACAAGGCCGCCGGCCCGACCAGCAGGGACAAGAAGGCAAGTGCTGCCACCAGCACTGCGAGACCCGCGTTGAGCTTCAGATTTCGGTAGTTTGGATTGTTCATGGCGCTCTGGCCGGATCGGGCGACTGTGCTAAGCAAAGGCCCGGAGAATAGCAATGCGAAAGCTCGCGGCCTTATTGCTGATCTTGATGGCGGCCGTGCCGGCGCAGGCCGAGTCGCGCCGGGTCGTGTCGTTCAATCTCTGCGCGGATCAATTGGTCGTGGCGTTGGCCGACAGCGATCAGATTGTCGCGCTCTCTCCCTACGCCAAGGACGCGAATTTATCGGTCGTGTACGAGCAGGCGCGCCATTTCCCGACGCTCGATTGGAGCGCGGAAGGCACCATCGCCTTGTCACCCGATCTAGTGCTGGTGGGCCCCAGTGACCGGCGCGAAACACGGCGCATGCTGGCAGCGCATGGCGTTCCCGTTTTCGAGGTCGGCCTTGTCACCGATGTCGCGGCGGCGCGGACGCAAATCCGCACCGTGGCTGATCGCCTCGGCCAGCCGGAACGCGGCGAAGCGCTGGTGCGCGAGCTCGACCGGGCGCGGGCGCGGCTTGTGGCCGTTTCGCGCGGGCTGTCGAAAACAGTCCTGGTGGTCGAACGCGGCGGCTATGTGGAAGGCCCGGCGAGCCTGGCGGCGGGATTGCTGGCGGAAGCTGGATTGCAGCCGCCGCCCGGCGGGCCCGCCGGTTTCGGCGGCTACGTCTCACTGGAAAGCCTTCTGACGATCCGGCCGGATCTTCTGGTGTTGAAGGATCCGCCGCCGGCGGCCAACGATCAGGGCGCGTTGTTCTTCACCCATCCCGCCGTCGAGAAACTTTATCCGCCCGAGCGCCGCATCTCTTTGCCGACCAAATACAGCTTGTGCGGCGGACCCGCGCTGATAGAGGCGCTCGACTATCTCACCAATATTCTATCGCCAGACCCGGTGCCGCCGGAGAGCCGGCCGATACCCGGCAGCGAAAGCTGGCGCCGCCGCGGATAATTACGCGGCCTGCGCGAGCGACCATTCCTGGATGATATCCGTAAGCGCGTCGAGGCCATCGGTGAGCGCCGCGGGACCGGGCTGAAGGATCAAAGTCGACTTGATCTCGCGCAGCCAGCCGTCGCGTACGGCCGGAATGGAATCAAACCCCGGCCGCGTTTTGACTTTCCCCGGCACGAATTTCTTGCCGCACCAAGAACCAATAATTATATCGGGCTTTGCGGCAATCACGTCCGCCACCGAGACGATGCGGTCCTTGGCATTCTTGCGCGCGGCCAGCGCCGGAAAGGTCTCGATGCCGCCCGCCGCCTCGATCAACTCCGATACCCAGCAGATGCCGGTAATCATCGGCTCGTCCCATTCCTCGAAATAAACGCGTGGGTGGCGGCTGAGATGCGCAGCGCGTGCGCGTGCCGCATCGAGGCGTTGGGCGAACGAAGCAGCGAGCGCGTCCGCCTTGTCCGCCGCGCCGACCAGCGCGCCGAGTGTGCGGATCATGTCGAGAATGCCGGCGACATCGCGCTGGTTGAAGGCATGCACGGCGACATTGTGCCGGACCAGATCCGCGACAATATCGGCCTGGAGATCGGAGAAGGTGAGGACGAGATCGGGCTCAAGCGCGAGAATCTTTGGGACGTCTGCCGAGATAAACGCCGCGACGCGCGGCTTTTCCCGCCGCACCTGGGGCGGCCGCACCGCATAGCCGGAGACGCCGACGATACGGTGGTCCTCGCCGAGGAGATACAGGGTCTCCACGGTTTCTTCGGTCAGGCAGACGATGCGCGAAGGCGGGAACATGTCAGCTCCCGATCGCGCGCATGGCGTCGAGAAATTCGATGCCGCGAATGGCTTTGACGCGTCCCTCGTCGAGCCAGACCACCGAGCTGGCGATGCGCCTGACTTCGGACGCCTGGTGGCTGACATAGATCATCGGCACGCCGGCCTCGTCGCGCAACCGTTCGAGATAGGGCAGGATATCCGCCTTGCGGCGCGCGTCGAGCGAGGCCAGCGGCTCATCGAGCAAAAGCAATCGTGGGCGCATGAGCAGCGCACGGCCGACGGCGACGCGCTGGCGCTCACCGCCGGAAAGCTTGCCGGGCCGGCGGTCGAGCAGCGGCCTGATGTCGAGCAACTCGATAACGCGGTCTCTTTCCTCGGGACTGACGGACAGGCCGTTCATCCGCCGCCCGTAATCGAGATTGCGCGCCACGGTGAGGTGCGGAAACAGCCGTCCTTCCTGGAACACATAGCCGATGCGGCGGCGGTGCACCGGCAGGTTGACCTGTGCGGCGGAGTCGAACAGCACCGTGTCGCCGACCGCGATGCGGCCGCGGTCCGGCGTGACCAGTCCGGCGACCATATTCACCAGCGTGGTCTTGCCCGCGCCGGAGGGGCCAAACAGCGCAGTCGCGCCGCTTTCCGTCTCGAACTTGGCGGCAAGCGAGAAATCGCCCAGTCGTTTTTCGACATCCACGGAAAGCATGTCAGTCTCCGTGAAAGCGCGTGCCCGCGCGGCGCGCCAGCCATTCGGAGGCGACCAGGGCGGCAAGCGCGATGATGATAGCGACAACGACGAGTCGCCCTGCTGCCGCATCGCCGCCCGGCACTTGCAGGAAGGTGTAGATCGCAGCCGAAATAGTCTGCGTCTCGCCCGGAATATTCGACACAAATGTAATGGTGGCGCCGAACTCGCCGAGCGCCTTGGCGAAACACAGCACCATGCCCGCGATGATGCCCGGCAGCGCGAGCGGCAGCGTGATGGTGAGAAAGGCCCAGGTTCGATTGGCGCCCAGCGTCGAAGCCGCATCCTCCAGCCGCCGGTCGATGGCCTCAAAGGACAACCTGATCGCGCGTACCAGCAACGGAAAACCCATGATGCCGCAGGCCAGCGCCGCGCCGGTCCAGCGGAACGAGAAAACAATTCCGAAAACATCGGCCAGAAAACCACCGATCGGACCTTTGCGGCCGAAGGAAAGCAGCAGCAGATAACCCGTGACCACCGGCGGCAGCACCAACGGCAAATGCACCAGCCCGTCGAGCAGCGACTTGCCCCAGAAATTCTTGCGCGCGAGCAGCCATGCCACCGCCACGCCGAACGGCAAGGCCACGACCGTCGCCACGATGGCGATGCGCAGCGACAATTGCACTGCGACCCATTCTTCCGGTGTCAGACTAAACAAGGCGCACCTGCATCAAGGGCCTTTGATGAGAAAAGTAAAACCGCGCTTTTCAAATATCTGCTTGGCCGCCGCCGACCGCAGGAAAGCAAGATAATCCGCCGCTCCGGCTTTGGCCCCCGTTGTCAGTGCGGCAGGATACACGATCGGAGGATGCGAATCCGACGGAAACACCCCGATGGCTCTGACTTTCGGCTCTGCCTTTGCGTCGGTTTCATAAACGATGCCGAGCGGCGCTTCCCCGCGCGCGACCAGCTCCAAGGCCACCCGGACATTCTCCACCATCGCAAGTTTCGGCTGCACGGAATTCCACGCGCCCAGTTTTTCCAGTGCAGCTTTGGCATAACGGCCCACAGGCACGGCGCGCACGTCGCCGGTCACGATTCGCCCATCGCCCGCCATCGCCGCGAGGGAGAAATTCAGCCCGATGGTCACGCGTTCGACCTTGGAGTCACTGGGCGCGACCAGCACCAGGCGGTTGCCGAGTAAATTGACCCGCGTGTCTTCCTTGATGAGTTTCTTTTGCGCGCCATAGTCCATCCATTCGAGATCGGCGGAGATAAAGATATCCGCCGGCGCGTCTTGCTCGATCTGCTTGATCAGTTGCGAACTCGCGGCAAAGCTCGTCATAATTTTTGTGTTGGTCGCCTGAGTGAAGGCCACGTTCACCTCATCCAAGGCATCCTTCAGCGATGCAGCGGCAAAAACCAGAATAGTTTTGTCCTGGGCCAATGCGCCGCTAAAGGGAATGAGAAGCGTAAGCAGTACGGGCAGAATGATACGGTAATATTTCATAGCGGTTCCTCTGCGCGGCGAGCATCGGCGTTTCCACCGCGCAAACCCGGTTTGCATAGATCGGAAAAAGGACCGTCCCTGAACCGCCGTTCCGGGCTCCTGCGCCGCGCGCACGGCGCGCCGCATGTCGCGAGGCATGCTAGCAAATCCGCCCGCGCAAGCATAGCTGCGCAAGGTCGAGAACCACTCGATGGCGGACAGAAAAATCTTCCAAGCGCGCTGAAATTGGCAGTGCAATTCAAGAGGTAGCGGTGCATTGCTGACTGCTTTTATACTTATTGTGCGACTCATCTTGCCGTAAGTTTCTTTGTTGTGTAGTCGTCCTGCCCCCATGCGTGGGGCGATGCGAACGGTCATCGTGGCACATATGAAGAAGCATCAGCGCTTACCATTCGGCTGACAAGGATTCACTGATGTTTTCCGATTATTTGCTGCTGGGTGCGGTCGGCTTCGTCGCCCAGCTTATCGATGGCGCGCTCGGCATGGCTTTCGGCGTCATTTCCACCTCGGCGATGCTTACGCTCGGCATTCCGGCCGCCCAGGCCAGCGCCATCGTGCATACGGCGGAAATTTTTACCACCGCCGCGTCGGCCACTTCGCACATCCTCCATCGCAATGTGGATTGGAAGCTCGTTGCCCGCCTTGGTATCGGCGGCGTGCTGGGCGCCGTGCTGGGAGCCTGGGTGCTTTCCAATGTGGATGCCAGCGCGGCCCGGCCTTTTGTCGCCGCCTATCTGTCGATACTGGGCGTCTTCATCCTGATGAAAGCTGCGCGGCGCTTGCCGACGCGCGATGCACCGTTTGCCCTGGCGCCACCGCTCGGACTTGTGGGCGGTTTTCTCGACGCCAGCGGTGGCGGCGGATGGGGCCCGATCGTCACGTCCACATTGATCGGTTCGGGACACGCTCCCCGGCGCGCCGTCGGCTCGGTTAACACGACCGAGTTCTTCGTTACCCTGTCCGCTGCGACGACTTTCTATGTCGAACTCGGCATCGCGCCGTGGCGGGAGCTTCTCGCGCTGGTGATCGGCGGCATGATCGCTGCGCCATTCGGCGGGTGGGCCGTCAAGTATCTGCCGCCGCGCGCGCTGATGGTTCTGGTGGGGTTACTGGTGGTCAGCCTGGCGCTGTGGCAGCTCGCGCGTGTCTTTAAGATCGTGTGAAGGTCCCGGCGCCGTCAGCACCTGACGGCAGGCGGCCGGCAGGTCGGCCAGCTTGACTGGCGGTCTCGGTTTCTCCGGCTCCTTCGACGGCTTCGGATGCAACACCGCGTCCGAGAACCATACATCGAGCTCCTTGCCGCAACCGTCCTCGACAGGCACCGGCGGCTGCGCTTCGCACGGATCGCCAGCGGGGCAATGGATGCGGACATGAAAATGGAAGTCGTGCCCATAATAGGGCCGCACCTTCTGCAGCCAGGCGCGGTCCTTGCCTGCTTCGCGGCACAGCGCCTTCTTGATCGCGGCATTGACGAAGATGCGGTCGACCTCGGGCTGCTCCGCGGCGGCCTTGATGAGAGCGGTATGCTTGGGCGTCCAAACCTTCGGATCGATGTCCTTGCGGTCGTCGCGGACCATGTTGATCGCGGACATCTCCTCCCGCTCGACGCGCGAGAGCTCGCGATCGGGCATGGGCGTCAGCCAGATGTCGGCGTCGAGGCCGACCTGGTGACTCATATGCCCGGTGATCATCGGACCGCCGCGCGGCTGCGACATGTCGCCGACAAGCAGTCCATTCCAGCCGAACTTCGGAGCTTTGTCGGCGAGACGTTCGATGACCTTCACCAGGTTGGGATGGCCCCAGTTGCGATTGCGCGACAGCCGCATCACCTGCCAGGTGGCGCCGTTAACGGGAAGCGCCGTGGCCCCGGCGAGGCATCCCTTGGCATAGAAGCCGAGCGACCGCGCGGCGAGCGAAGCCGGCGCCGCCTGGCGGCCGAATAGCTCCTTGGCTGCGAGGTTGGGATCCTTCGGGTTGCTCAGCGGCGGCAGGGGTTGCGGGTCGAGCGTGCCCTTGGTTTGCGCCCAAGCCGGCGCGGGCGCGCAAAGCGCCAAGACCAATAAGTAGCGGATAAACGCGTGCATCACTCTACCGTCTCCCCCACGGGCGGACGCGCAACTATCATGGTTTCGCTTGTTGCACCATGGTGCGCAGAGAGGCTTCGAAAGCCTTGGCATCCACGGGAAGCCCTTTCGGCGTCAGGAAGTAGCCATCGAAGAAGATCCCCGGCGTGAAGCCCACACCGAGCAGGCGGCCGGCGAGGAAGTCCTGCTTCATGGCGTCCCACTTTTCAGGATCGTCCTCAGCCGCTGCAAATTTGGCGGGATCAATGCCCGCCTTCCCGGCTGCCGCTTTGGCAATCGCGTTATAGTCCCCGGCGTCTGGTTTCTCATCGAGCGCCTGCATGAAGGCGAAGGTGAAGTTCCAGAAACGGGCAGGATCGGCCTGCGCAAGAACGTGGAGCGCCGGATCGGCCTCATGCACGGGATAGTGCCGCCATTCGAGCCTGACTTTGCCTTTTGACTCATCGACGATCTGTTTGAGCACCGGCATGATCTTGCGCGTGAAGGGACAAGCGAAGGTGCCCCACACCACGAAGCTATAGGGCGCCTTGTCCGAACCATAGGCCGGCAGCGGCGGCGCATCGGCGTCCGAGCAGGACACCGCCGCAAAACACAGCAGGACCGAAACAAGTAGCGTTTTCAACCGCAGAGGCATCACGCGGCAATCCTTCCTTGCTATCGCGCCGGACAACCCATGCTCGGACCCTTGACCGCCACATATCCCGTGGGCCCGGCCGGCCGGGATGCGGCGACGAATGCGGACGTGGTCGCGGTTCCCGCGAACGGGTCGCTGAAATAACGCCCCGGCGGAATCCGCTCGACCATGGCCAAATAATCCTTTTTTGCTTCGGGCGGCACGTACACTTCCGCGGCCTTACGCGCCGCCGGGCTGGTGCGCATGTTGACGACAGTGGAAAGCGCGCCGTCAGCGCCGTCGATCTTGCTGGTCGCAACCTTGGCGACGAACTTCGCGACCTCTTGCGGCTGATCGACGCTCATATTGAAAATGTACTGGTCGCGCACGCTTTCTTTCTTCGGCTCGCCGGCGGGCGCGTTCGCTTCGCGCATGACGTTGGTCGCGCTTTCAAGCGATTTCCATTTTTCCGTTTCGCGAAGATCCTTCCAGTTGCCCCAAAATTTCGCGTTGCCATTGACCTTGGGGGTCTCGGCGGAGGCTGTTGAAATTATTGCGAGCGAAACAAGAAAAATAATGCGGTAGATTTTCATGGCCACCTCCGCGACGAGCCGGCGCGTCATCGCGCTCAACTCAACACAGCACAGCTATGCGCCGATCATACGGCAATCTTACTGTTTGGAAGTCGTCTCGTCCATTGCCCAGGCAGCCCTCTCGCGTCACTCAGGGGGACGTGCAGACCCAAACCTGGATGGTGCAGGCGCGCCGAAAGTGGTTCTGGCAACGGGAGAGCGCGTTTGATTCCGCCTCCGGCCGGTACTTGCCGTTGGCCGCGACAAAATTCCGGTAGCTGCCGGCAATGGCGACCGCGCCGCAGCCATTCGATACCCAAATCGCCGTGCGGCAGCTATTGCCGCCGTCCTGGCGGCAATATCCCATCGCAACGTCAACCGCTTCGCGCTCGGATCGGTAGTTATAGGAATAACCCGAGCGGCCATCGGCGGGAGAATAGGCGATGGAGCCGTAATCGGCGGTCGGATCTATTGGGAGCCGGTTCTGCGCCGGCGCGGCGCCGCCAAAACCCGTGATTGCCGTGAGCGCCAGTGCGCCCGCGATCCTTCGTGCTGCCGCTGACATTGGTCCGCCCCCGCGTTCCAGATTCGACCGATTCATGGGGTGTTTCCGGCGCCGATTCCGCGGGTCAATCCTTTTCCCTGGACCGCGCGGGATTCCGGTCCGGCGGATGGGTCATGCAAGCCTGCTCGACTTTTGCTTTGAACGCTTCGCGCTTTTGATTCACGTAAACCAGAAGGCCCACCGATCCGCCAGGAGCGGCGGCGGCAACGGCATAAACCTCCGGGCGTTGCTGGAAGAGACCGTCGTTATAGTTCTTCGCCTTCTCGCGCATGCCGCGGCAGGCCGGCGAATTGTATTTCCGGTCCTTGGACGAAAGCGCGAGTTCCGCCGAAAGGTCCTCCGCCTTTGCGACGGGAATGCTCAAGCCCGTCACAAAAACCGCCAGCAATAATAGGTTGCGCATGGGCTCCTCCCGTCAGAAAATTACAGCGCGCGCAATCTATGCGAGAGCGACCCCGTAGCGAGCGGCGAGTTCCCGCATCATGCGCGAATAAATCCGCCGCGCGAGGCGATTGAACCCAAGCCATGCGAGGAACGCGCTTGGGAAGACATAGCGCGCGTAAAGCCGCGCCAGTTCGCGCTCAGGCGCGTCCGATCCGGCGATGCGTTGCACGATCATGGGCGCATGACGGTAGTAAAGCGCGATGTCCTCCGCGCCGCCGGGCATCCGGGCCAATACGCCGTCGCGGAAGCGCCGCAAAACCGACAATTCGAAACAGTCGTCGGCAAGGCCGATATGACCGACGCAGGCGGTCGTCAGAAAACAGAGGTCTTCCTCGCATTTGCGGCTGTTGACGTCATAATACCAATTGATCGGGTTGCCGTTTTGGTCGCTGTTGGGATTTGACCGCTGGCATTGGTCATCCCACTGCGGCGTCTCGCACCAGTATTTGCTGACGTCCTTGTCCCATTTCGGATCGCCGCCCAAACGGGTGCAAGCGCTCTGGGTCGTGACGTAGCCTCCGGCCTTCGCGACCTTCGGCATCGCCGTTTCCAGCGCCAGGACCGCAACCCCCGCGCTCAAGACTGCAATGCGCCGCAAAATGATGTTCATCTTCGTCCCCCCATTCGCGGCCGGTTAGACCGGTCAACTCCCACCCGCCGCATATTAGCGGGAGGATGGCGACTCCTCAATTGCACAAGGCTCTGCCTAAAGTCTCATGCACCGCTTCCGATTCGATTTTCAAACAGCCCTTCTCTCTTTCGTCATGCCCGCGCTTGACACCGCACATCGGATTTATCCGATGTGCGGCAGCTTGAAATTGCGGAACTCGGGCAGGCCCGAGTTCCGATGGCATCTCGCTTAGGGGAGCAGTGCGCTTCTTATCGGGATGGCCGGGACAAGCCCGGCCATAACGACGTGGAGGCATAGCTCCGCCCGCCCTATTTTTTGCGGCGCGGGCGCGCCGGAGTTCTCATTTCGCCTCCCCATAAAATGAGGGGAGTGGAGCGCCGAGAGGGCGCTTCAACTTCAGAGAGTCACGGCCTTGCGACCATGACGCGCCTTTCCTTTTGGAAAAGGCGCACGCCCTTCGGCGCTCCACCGCGGCTTTTCTGTCCCCGGGACCGTGCTTCCGGCCACTGGACGGAGGACTCTTCGCCCTCCCTAGCGGGCCGGCTTTCGCCACCCCTCGCCCGTGCCCGTCCAGCCATTCAAGGCAGCCCCACGTAGTTGGAGCGGACGATTACCCGAGGCCTCCCGGAGTCTTGGCTGCGAACCACGACCGCGGGCGCCGCACCCGATCCCACCATCCGAACGCCTCGCGATGGCGCCCCTCAGCGAACCGAGCGGGATGAAGATAAGTGCGGTTTGGAGGGCGGGGATAAGTTTATTTTTTGTGCGCCAGGCCGAGGACGATGAGTAGCGCGCGGTCGAGCGCGTCGCATGTTTCGGCATCAAGCGACCCGATAACGCGTTTGATCCGGTCGCGCCGAGCAGCGAATAGCTTATCGGTCATGATTTGAGATTGAATTCGAAGGCCGCTGCCGGCATCGGGCTGCACAAACGGCCGCACCGGCAACCGTTCCGTCAGTTCGGATGTAATCGGGCAGGCCAGCACGGTTGTCGTCGTCTCGCCGAGTTCGTCGGCTTGCACGATCACGACAGGCCGAGGGCGGCCAAGTTCGCCTTGCGTAACGATGACGATGTCGCCACGTTTCAGCGCCATTCGCTATCGTCGGTGGCAGCCTCGATCCAGGCGTCGATCTCGGCGTTCTCGGGGTGCCGCGCCAGCAACTTTCCTTGCCGGCGGATGTCGGCGCGAACGCGCGGATCGCGCAGATCGGGCACCCAGTATTGCACCGGGCGCAGCCCTTGCGCGCGCAGCCGCTGGCGGCGGGCGCGCATGCGCTGCTGCGGGGTCTTCGGCGGCTTGGTCTTTGTCTTTCCGGTCTTTGGACTTGTCGGCATCGGCAACCTCTTTCTAAGCGTAACATGTTACGCTAAAGTGCGGTGCGATGCAAGAGTTGCGGCCTTAGTTTCGTCATGCCCGGCACACGGGTCTGGCCTCCGGCCAGCCCGAGTGTAAACCTTGTGCCGGGCATCTCGCTTAGGAAGGCATTGCGTTCCTGATCGGGATGGCCGGGACAAGCCCGGCCATGACGAGAACGTTTGTCATTCCGGGACGCGAGCGCGAGCGAGCGGGCCCGGAATCCAGATGCTTATGCTGTCTGTCATTCTGGATTCCGGGTTCGCGCTTTCAGCGCGCCCCGGAATGACGGGTCACACATCCACCTTCAGCGCCGCGATAAAAGCCTCCTGCGGGATATCGACCTTGCCGAACTGCCGCATGCGCTTCTTGCCCTTCTTCTGCTTGTCGAGCAATTTTCGCTTGCGCGTGGCGTCGCCGCCGTAGCATTTCGCCGTCACGTCCTTGCGCAACGCGCGCACGGTTTCGCGCGCGATGATCTTGCCGCCGATGGCGGCCTGGATCGGCACCTGGAACATGTGCGGCGGGATCAACTCCTTCAGCTTCTCCACCATGCCGCGGCCGCGCGCTTCCGCCCGCGTGCGGTGAACCAGCATGGAGAGCGCGTCCACCGGCTCGTCGTTCACGAGAATCGACATCTTCACCAGGTCGGCGGGCCGGTAGTCGGTGAGGTGATAATCGAACGAGGCGTAGCCCTTCGACACCGATTTCAGCCGGTCGTAGAAATCGAACACCACCTCGTTGAGCGGCAGGTCGTATTTCACCATGGCGCGGTTGCCCACGTAGGTGAGTTCTTTCTGATTGCCGCGGCGGTCCTGACAGAGTTTCAGCACCGCGCCGAGATAGTCGTCGGGCGTGAGAATCGTCGCCTCGATCCACGGCTCTTGAATCTCCACAATCTTCATCACGTCCGGCATGTCGACCGGATTGTGGATCTCGAGATGCGTGCCGTCGCGCAGCGCCATCTTGTAGATCACCGAGGGCGCGGTCGCGATCAGGTCGAGATCGAACTCGCGCTCCAGCCGCTCCTGGATGATCTCCAGATGCAAGAGGCCGAGAAAGCCGCAGCGGAAGCCGAAGCCGAGCGCGGCGCTCGTCTCCATCTCGTAGGAAAAGCTCGCGTCGTTGAGCCGCAGCTTGCCCATGGCCGCGCGCAGGTCTTCGAACTGCGCGGCATCGACGGGGAACAACCCGCAGAACACCACCGGAATCGCCGGGCGGAATCCGGGCAGCATTTCGGTGACCGGCTTGCGGTCGTCGGTGATGGTGTCGCCGACGCGGGTGTCGGCGACTTCCTTGATCTGGGCGGTGAGGAAGCCGATCTCGCCCGGCGTGAGGATATTTGTGGCGGTGAGCTTTGGCGTGAAGACGCCGACGCGGTCGACTTCATAGGAAGCGTTGGTGCCCATCATGCGGATGCGCTGGCCTTTGGCCAGCGTGCCGTCGACGACGCGCACCAGCACGACGACGCCCAGATAAGCGTCGTACCAGCTATCGACCAGCAGCGCTTTGAGCGTCGCGTCGCGGTCGCCCTTCGGCGGCGGCAGGCGGGTGACGATGGCTTCGAGAACCTCGGGAACGCCTAAGCCCGTCTTGGCCGAGATCAGCAGCGCGTTGGAGGCGTCGAGCCCGATCACGTCCTCGATCTGCTGCCTGATCTTCTCCGGCTCGGCGGCGGGAAGGTCCACCTTGTTGAGCACCGGCACGATCTCGTGGTCGGCGTCGAGCGCGTGATAGACGTTGGCGAGCGTCTGCGCCTCCACGCCCTGGCTCGCATCCACCACCAAGAGCGAGCCTTCGCAGGCTGCGAGCGAGCGGTTGACCTCATAGGCGAAGTCGACGTGGCCGGGCGTGTCGATCAGGTTGAGGATGTAATCCTTGCCGTCGCGCGCGCGGTATTTCAGGCGCACGGTCTGCGCTTTGATCGTGATGCCGCGCTCGCGCTCGATGTCCATCGAGTCGAGCACCTGCTCCTTGCCCACCATTTCGCGCTCGGTCAGCCCGCCGGTGAGCTGGATCAGCCGGTCGGCGAGCGTGGATTTCCCGTGGTCGATATGCGCGACGATGGAGAAATTGCGGATGTTTTCGATAGGCTTCGCCGTCATAGGCGGCAGATAGCACTCGCGTTAGGCAGCGGCAAGCGACGCTTCCGTCTGGACAGCGTCACGTCAAACATGCCAATTAAAGTTGCTCGGCGGTATCCCGCGCAAAACTGTCCCCGCGTATTCCCAAATGATTTGACCAGTTCATGTTCTTACGTGACCGCCTGCTAGTTGCTGTCGAGCGTCTGATCGGTGCCCTGTGCGATCCACTGCGGCGTGAGCGCACGGTCATTGCGGCACTGGCTGGGTATGGCATCATCTGGACGCTCTACGGCGTGCTCGCAAAGGCAAGCCAGGGCGTGCATTACGACATGGCGGAACTTGCTATCTGGTCGGACCATCCGGCCTGGAGCTACCCCACACATCCGCCGCTGGCCGCATGGATCGTTCGCGCCTGGCTGACTATTTTTCCGCGTGCCGACTGGTCGTTCTACCTGCTGTCAATGAGCAGCGTCGTGCTGGCTTTGTGGCTCGCATGGCGAATCGCCGGCCGTTATCTCGACGGGGAAAAGCGCGTCCTCGCGCTGGCCATACTGACGTTCAATCCGCTGCTGACCTTTCATGCGCTCAAGTTCAACCTCAATGTGGCGCTGATCCCGTTATGGGCGCTGGCCACGTTGTGCTTCATCCGTTCCATTGAAAACCGCAAGGCATCGGACGCGGCGCTTCTCGGCCTGGCGGCTGCCGCCGCCATGCTGGGAAAATATTGGTCGATTTTTTTGCTTGCCGGTCTGGCGCTGGCTACGCTTGTGCATCCGCGGCGTGACGCCTATTGGCGCTCGGCCGCGCCGTGGATCACGGTGGCCGTCGGCGCACTCGCGCTTGCTCCGCATGTCGCATGGCTGGTTGCCCACCAATTTGAGCCGTTCAGTTTCGCGATGACTGTACATGGCGAGAAAACCTTCGCCGACACTACTGCCAGTATCGTCCGTTATACGGCCGGCACGGTTGCTTATATCGCCTTGCCAGTCTCAGCTGTTTTGTTGGCCGTTCGATGGTCCAGCGGGATCGTGCGCGACACACTGCTTCCGCCGCCAGGCGAGCGACGGTTCATCGCCGTGGCATTCTGGACGCCGGTCTTGCTGCCGATTGTCGTGGCGCCGTTGATCGGATCTGAAATCATTTCTCTCTGGAACATGGCCGCCTGGACGCTGCTACCGGTCGTCCTGTTGTCGCCGCCTGCCCTGACGGTGACCCGGCAAGCTACCAACCGAATAGTCCCGTTGGCGATAATCTGGCCGATCAGCGCGATGCTGGCGGCGCCCAGCATCGCCTATTTCATCAATAATTATTCAAACCCGAGCCGTGGAGTCCATTATCAGGTCATGGCCAAGGCGGTCGATCAGCAGTGGCGCAGCGCGACCACGCAGCCGCTGCGTTACATCGGCGGTGAAGGAGACTTGGCCTATGCCGCTGTCTTCTATTTGCCTGGAACCACCGCCTTTTCCGATTTCGATCGAACCATCGCCCCTTGGGTCGATCCGGCGGCGGTGGCGCGCGACGGTATCGCATTGGTCTGCCGGGTGCGCAATATAAGGTGCATGCAACGCATCACGAGTTATGCGGAGCGCGAGGCGCCTTTTCGTATTGAGAAAGTGAGACTCTCCAACCGGTTTTTAGGATCGGACAGCGTAACCAGACGATTCATAATCGTCATTGTCCCGCCGAAGAGCGAACCTGCCGCGCAGACTCAGTAACAATACGCTAAATCTTAGTAGCGATATTGCTCCGGCTTGAACGGGCCTTCCTGCGGCACGCCGATGTAGCTCGACTGCTTGTCGGTCATCTTGGTCAGCTTGGCGCCGATCTTGGCCAGGTGCAGCCGCGCGACCTTCTCGTCGAGGTGCTTCGGCAGCGTGTAGACCTGCTTGTCGTATTTGCCGGGATTGGTCCACAGCTCGATCTGCGCCAGCGTCTGGTTGGTGAAGGACGCCGACATCACGAAGCTCGGGTGGCCCATGGCGTTGCCGAGATTCACCAGGCGGCCTTCGGACAGAAGAATGATGCGCTTGCCGCCGGGGAATTCGATCTCGTCGACCTGCGGCTTCACGTTGTGCCATTTCAGGTTTTTCAGCGCCGCGACCTGGATCTCGCTGTCGAAGTGGCCGATGTTGGCGACGATGGCGCGGTCCTTCATCTTGCGCATGTGGTCGATGGTGATGACGTCCACATTGCCGGTGGCGGTGACAAAGATGTCGGCGCGCGAGGCAGCCTCGTCCATGGTGGTGACTTCGTAGCCTTCCATCGCGGCCTGCAGCGCGCAGATCGGATCGACCTCGGACACCATGACGCGGCAGCCGGCGTTGCGCAGCGACGCGGCGGAACCTTTGCCGACGTCGCCGAAGCCCGCGACCATGGCGACCTTGCCGGCCATCATCACGTCGGTGCCGCGGCGGATGCCGTCAACCAGCGACTCGCGGCAGCCGTAGAGATTGTCGAACTTGGACTTGGTGACGCTGTCGTTGACGTTGATGGCGGGGAAGAGAAGCCGGCCTTCCTTGGCCATGATGTAGAGCCGGTGCACGCCGGTGGTCGTCTCTTCGGTGACGCCTTTGATGGCCTTGCCGACGCGGGCGTACCAGTCCGGGTCCTGCTTCAGCCGCTCCTTGATGGAAGCGAACAGCACTTCCTCTTCTTCGTTGGTGGGCTTGGCGATCAACGAAGGATTGTCGCGCGCCTGGATGCCGAGATGGATCAGAAGCGTGGCGTCGCCGCCGTCGTCGAGGATCATGTTGGGCGTGCCGCCGCCGGTCCATTCGAAGATGCGGTGGGTGTAGTCCCAATAATCTTTCAGGCTCTCGCCCTTCACCGCGAAGACCGGCGTGCCGCCGGCAGCGATGGCGGCGGCGGCATGGTCCTGGGTCGAATAGATGTTGCAGGAAGCCCAGCGCACGTCGGCGCCGAGCGCTTTCAGCGTCTCGATCAATACGGCAGTCTGGATGGTCATGTGCAGCGAGCCGGCGATGCGCGCGCCGCGCAGCGGCTGGGTCGCGCCGAACTCCTCGCGCGTGGCCATCAGGCCCGGCATTTCCGTTTCGGCGATGGCGGTTTCCTTGCGGC
>Ga0080064_1003095_pt1 | contig 25522 bp, 25 predicted proteins | sample Subgrocontami54m_FD_69260 | JGI IMG/M metagenome (GOLD analysis project Ga0080064, IMG submission 69260) | Subsurface groundwater microbial communities from S. Glens Falls, New York, USA - GMW46 contaminated, 5.4 m (SPADES assembly) (version 2) ...
GCGGGGCCCCCCAAGAACTCCGCCAACCCCGTCTCTCGCGACACCCCCCCTCCCTCGGATTTCCACCGCGCCGGGGAGTCCCACCAAAAATACTTCCAGAAGCGGGGGGGGGCGCCCTGCCACTTCTAGGCCGCTGTGGTGCGCCACCCTGCGCTTCGCCACTCGCTCCTTCGTCCCGCTAAGCGGGACTCGGTCGCTCGGGCTTGCGCAGGGTGGCGATCAGTTTTGGGCGCTTGGCCCAGGGAGGGGCGGGGCTGGGAGCGAAAGTGGGGAAGATCTGGCGGAGAGGGAGGGATTCGAACCCCCGATGCCCTTTCAGGCATGTCCGCTTTCGAGGCGGATCGTTTCAACCGCTCACGCACCTCTCCGGTCGAAAAACAGTGGCTAGTGGTCAGTGGTTAGTGGTTAGTCAAAACCCAAACCTCCAAAACCGAGAACCGTAAACTTCTCTCACTTCCTCCGGGCACGAAAAAATGCCTGCATCAGCTCCGTGCAGCGGCCAGCCAGCACGCCTGAGGTCACCTCCATCTGATGGTTCAAGCTGGGGTGGTTCAGGACCTGGAGCACCGAGCGGACGGCGCCGGCTTTGGGGTCGTCCGCGCCGTACACCAGGCGCTTCAGCCGGGCGTGCACCAAAGCGCCCGCGCACATGGCGCAGGGCTCGATTGTAACAAACATCTCGCACTCGCCCAGACGGTGGTTGCCGAGCGCGCGCGCCGCCTCGCGCAGCGCGACGACCTCGGCGTGGGCGGTGGGGTCTGAGTCCGTCAGGTTGCGGTTCGCGCCACGGCCCACGACGCGCCCCTCGCAGACGATGACCGCGCCCACCGGGACTTCGCCGGCGGCTTCGGCCTTCGCCGCTTCGAGCAGGGCGGCTTCCATCCAGGTTTCGTCCGGGGTGGGCATGGAGGCATTATCCAGAAGGAAAAGGGAAAAAGTAAAAAGGAAAAAGTAAAAACCGGAGGCCGTGGACAGTGAGCCGTTAACCAAAAGGCGAAGGGGCAAAGCAGATTTCTCGCCCGCTACGACGGGCTCGGAATGCCAATCCACTTTTTCCTTTTACCTTTTTACTTTTTCCTTCATCCCGCGGGTTGCTGCTGGGTGGCGCAGTGGATGGCGCCCAGTCCCCAGATGAAGTCGCCGCAGTAGATGGGGACGACCAGGCGCCCGGGGAAGAGCCCAGCCAGCGTGTTGAGCGCCACGCGGTCGTTGCCGTCGTTGAAGGTGGGGACGAGGACCACGCCGTTGGCGATGTAGAAGTTGGCGTAGCTGGCGGGCAGGCGCTGGCCGCGGAAGATGACTGGGGCGGGCATGGGCAGCTCGACCACGCGCAGCGGACGGCCGTCCTGGTCGGTGGAGGACTTCAGGCGCGCCAGGTTTTGGGCGAGCGGCTGGTGGTTGGGATCCTTGGGATTGCGCTCGACGGCGGCCACCACGGTGTCCGGCGCGACGAAGCGGGCGATATCGTCCACATGGCCGTGGGTGTCGTCGCCTACGATGCCGCGCCCCAGCCAGATGACTTTGGTGACGCCCAGGTAGTCGCCCAGGAGGCGCTCGAGGTAGGCGCGGCTGAGCCCGGGATTGCGCTGCTGCGGGCGGCCGAGCAGGCACTCCTCGGTGGTGAGCAGCGTGCCGCGGCCGTTCACGTCAATGCTACCGCCCTCGAGCACCACCGGGCGCTTGCGCCGGCTGTCTTCAAGCGCCGGCCGCCAGCAGGGAAGCGCGGCATGGCGGATGAGGCGCTCGGCGGCGGCGGCGTCCTTGCGCCAGTCGGGATACTTGGCCCAGGCGTTGAAGCGCCACTTGACCAGGGCCAGCGACGAGCCGGGAGTGCCCCTCGGCAGCCGTCCTCGCGCCGAGCCGGGGCGCTTGCGGGAGACAAACAGGGGCGCGAAGTCGCGCGTCCAGCCGCGGTTCGTGGGCCAGGGATGGAAGCGGACGTTGGCCAGGGGCACGTGGGCCCGGCGCAGCAACTCCAAAGCGCCGCGCTTGGCGACGGCGCTCTGCACCAGGATCTCCATGCGCTCCCCGGCCACCAGGTGCCGGACGATCTCCGCGTACACCCATGGGATGGCCTCGAACTTTCCCGGCCAGTCGGTACGGTTGTGCGGCCAGGCGATCCAGGTGGCGGCGTGCGGCTCCCATTCTGCCGGCATGCGGTAGCCGAGCGCGGCGGGAGTTGCGGTGGGGGCGAGGGAAGCGCGCGGGTCGCTCATCAATCAATGAATCGCTGAGTGATAGGAGCGTAGGTATCGATGCGGCGGTCGCGCAGGAAGGGCCAGTTGCGGCGAACGTCCTCCAGCTTCTTCAGGTCCACCTCAGCGATCAGCACTTCCTCCTTGTTGTGCGAAGCCTCGGCGACGACGGAGCCGAAGGCATCGCACAGGAACGAGCCGCCCCAGAACTCCAAACCCTTGCCCCTGGTTGTCTTGCCGTTGACGTTCCCGTTCTCGTGGCCGACGCGGTTCACCACCGCGACGTACACTCCGTTGGCGATGGCGTGCGAGCGCTGGATGGTACGCCAGGCGTCGTGCTGGCTTTTCCCGTACCTCTTCTTCTCCGAGGGATGCCAGCCGATGGCGGTCGGGTAGAACAGGATGTGCGCGCCCTGGAGCGCGGTGAGCCGAGCGCCTTCCGGATACCACTGGTCCCAGCAGATGAGCACGCCGATTCTTCCCGCCTTGGTATCAAAGGCGCGGAAGCCCAGGTCGCCGGGGGTGAAGTAGAACTTCTCGTAGTAGAGCGGGTCGTCGGGGATGTGCATCTTGCGGTAGATGCCGGCGAGGGAGCCGGTGGCGTCCAGCACCGCCGCGGTGTTGTGGTAGATGCCGGGGGCGCGCTTCTCGAAGACGGAGGCGATAACCGCTACCTTCTCCTTGCGCGCGACCTCGGCCAGGGCGTTGGTGGTGGGGCCGGGGATGGGCTCGGCCAGATCGAACAGAGCCGCGTCTTCGCGCTGGCAGAAATACTGGGTGCGGAAGAGCTCCGGCAGGCAGACAATCTTCGCGCCGCGCTTTGCCGCCGCGCGGACCCGCGCCATCGCCGTCTTCAGATTCAGCCCCGGGTCGGCGCCCGAGGACATCTGTACCAGGCCGACCTTGAATTTCTGCGGATGCCCCGCCATGGGGTTAAGAATAGCAGTGGATTGTCCTCGCTCGCCAGACGGCTCTCAGAAGCGCACCACAAAGGACACGAAGGAAGCCCCAAGGCGCGCGCGCTTCAGCATTGACGAAGATTCCGGGAGGCGGTAGCTTTCCTAGTCCGCTCTGGATCGCATCCAGTCCGCAGGCAGGAGAAACGCGTGAAGAAGAAGCACACCGAAGGCGCCGGCAAAGAGCGCAAGCTGCACGACCCCATCGCCGACCACCTGCAGCCGGTCTTCCCCCTGGACCTTTCGAAGGTGCGCTCCATCGACGATCTAGTGCGCGGCATGGCGGAGACCGCCTTCACCGGCCGCCAGTTGGGCGAGGCGGCGGACGTGCTGGAGGCCATGGCCCGGGACCAGGACTGCTTCGTGGTGATGACCCTGGCGGGCGCGCTGACCGTGGCCAAACAGGGCCTGATCATCACCGACCTGATCGACCACGGCATCGTCAACTGCATCGTTTCCACCGGCGCCCTGATGGCGCACGGGCTGGTGGAAGCCACCGGGCGCTCGCACTTCCGCTACGACCCGCGCATGGACGACGTCGAGCTCTACAACGCCGGCTACAACCGCGTCTATGACACGCTCGAGCCGGAACGCAACCTGGACGACGTGGAGGAGGTCATCTTCGAGGTCCTGAAGCTCTGGGATCCGAAAGAGATCCTCTGCTCCTGGAAGCTGAACCGGGCCATCGGCGAGTACCTGGCCCGGCACGCGGCGGGGCGCGGGATCCTGAAGTCGGCGCACGCGAAGAAGGTACCGGTGTTCGTGCCCGCGTTCACCGACTCCGAGCTGGGCCTGGACGTGGCGCTGGCCAACCGCATCCGCATGCGCGACGGCCAGCCCAAGCTGCGCTTCGACCCCTTCGAGGACCTGGAGCACTTCGCCGATACGCTGCTGGCGCAGAAGAAGCTGGGCATCTTCACCATCGGCGGCGGGGTGCCGCGCAACTGGGCGCAGCAGTTCGGGCCCTACGTGGACCTGCGCAACCGCCGCGTGGGCGAGGACGTCCCGCTCAAGCGCTACCACTACGGTCTGCGCATCTGTCCCGAGCCGGTCTATTGGGGCGGGCTCTCGGGCAGTCCCTACAGCGAAGCCATCTCCTGGGGGAAGTTCGTTCCGCCGGCGGAGGGCGGAAGGTTCGGCGAGGTGTTCCTGGACGCGACCGTCGGCCTGCCCATCATCGTGGCGGCGGTGCTGGAGCGGCTGGGAAAGAAGAAAAAGTAGGTTCAGGTTTCCGTCTGCCAAGTGCCGGAGAGGGGGGATTCGCCCTCCTCCTCGGGCAGCAGGTCGGGGGTGAGCATCCAGCAGACCGCCCATTTGCCGCTATCGTCGCTTTCCAGACAGACGCAGCCTCCCATCTGAAAGCGGATCAGTTCGGCCCCGGGCTTCAGGCCCAGCAGCGTGTTGGCCAGGCTCTTGAGATGGGGCAAATGCCCGACCAGCATGAGGTCCTTCAGTTCCGCGCGAAGGCGATCCACCACCGGCCCCACGGGATCGGCGGGCGCCAGCCCTTCGACCTGCTTGGAGCCCAGGGACGGCCGGAGCTGGAGATCGAGAAGCTCCGCGGTCTGCTGGGCGCGCAGCGCAGCGCTGTGCTCGATTACATCGATGGCCAAGCGAAATTGGCAGATGTAGGCAGCCAGCCTCTGGACGGCGCGCCGGCCGGCCTCGGTCAGCGGACATCGTGGGTCCTCCGCTTTGCTGGCGGAAGGTCCGTGCTGGACAAGGTAGAGTCGCATGGCAACCCGCGACGCAGGGTCGCGGTTAATCGAAGATCAGTATGGCGGCGGCGATGACGGTGGTCCACAAGCCGCGTTTGTCGCCCACCGCCGACTGCGTGCAGTTCAGGGTGCGCACGATCTTGTTGGAGATGCGGTAAATCTCCTTCTTCTCGTCCCAGGAGCGGTCGGAGTCGAACTCGACGTTCAGGGTAGTGGCGAGCATCTCGGCGGCCAGTTCTTCGGCGTAATCGCCGGCGGCATCTTCCGTTTCTCCGAAAGAGTGATGCTCACTGAGGTAGCCGTAGGTGGAGCGATCGGCGGGGATGGCCAGGCCGATGCTGGAAGCCATCAGCCGGTGAGGCTCGCGGGTGGAGTTTTCCGCGATCACCGCGAAGACCACCTCGCCGTGGTGCAGATGCTTCAGTCCCTGGGAGCGCGCGATGAGCTTGCAGTGCGGCGGAAAGATGGAAGAAACGCGCACCAGGTTCTGCGAAGCGATGCCGGCGTCGCGCAGCCCCAGCTCAAACGAGGTGAGCCGCTCCTTGTGCTTGCCCACTCCCTTGGTGAGGAAGATCCTCTTGGGAACCATGTCCTTACCCAATTCCGATTCCTCCTCGAGCCAGCAATAGCGAAGGCGAAAAATCTAACACAGCAGGGAAGGGCGCGACAGAAAAAATCCGGGCGGCGCGGCTATTTCTGCGCCAGGGTCTCGTAGGGGTCGTAACGGTGGATGCGCCGCACCACCTTGTTCGCCGGCTGGAAACGCAAGAGGTACAGGAAGGGGCGGGCAGGCTCGCCCGGGCGCTCCTCCGCCAGCTCGTAGAGGCGGTCTTCGTAGGAGATGCTGATCAGGTGGTCCCAGCTTTTTTCGCGGCAACTGGCGATGCGCAGGTCGAACTCCGCGCCGTCGCCCGGCTCGACTTCGTCGGCCACCAGCGGAGCCTCGCGCTCAAGGGACTTGGCGATGCGCTCCCTCAGGGAACTTCGCTCTCCTTTTTCTTCTTCGTCGGCGGCCAGGCGCAAGGCCTCGGCGGGGTCGTAATGATAGAGGCCGCGAACTACCTTGCCCTCAGGCTTCAGGCGGAGGTGGTAGAGAAAGCGCCGGGGCGGCGGGCCTTCCTCGTGGTGCGTGACTTCGTAGAGCTTCTCCTGGTAGGAGACCGTCATCAGGCGGTCCCAGCCCTCTTTAATGCGGCAACTGGCGATGAGCAGGTTGTACAAACTGCCGTCGCCGGTCTGGACCAGGTCCACGATGCGCGGCCCCAGAGCCTTCTCGGCTGCCGCCGCCTGGGTGCGCCCCAGCGCCCAGGCGGCGCCCACCAGCGGCAGCGTGGGCACTGCCTCGCCCGTGACGAACGCAGCCAGGGCGCGCACCACCCCTTCCAGGCAGAAGTAATCCAGAAGCAGCGTGACGGGGTGGACCAGGTAGGCGAGCAGCAGCACCAGCCCGAAGCCCATGACCGCGGTCTCGCCGCCCTTCTCCATGGCGCCCAACTGGGCCCGCTCCATCCCTTCCGCGCCCATGGCGTTTCTCACGAAGGCCGGGTAGCGAAGGGCGATCAAGGCCGCGCAAGCTGCGATCTGCAGGATCCCGGAGATCAGCGCTGGGGTGCGCAGGTCGCTTGCGTCCACCCGGACCAGCTTCCGCCGCCAGGAAGCGGGCAGAAAGGAGAGCGCCATCGCCAGCGGAAACCTTCCGATGCTGCCAACGAAGCCCATGGGGTCACCCCACTTGCTGCTGAGCCGGCTTGAGCTTGACGGCGATGTCGATGAAGGCGAGGGCGGCGCGGCTGAGGGCCTTGTCCTTACGGAAGACGAGCGCCAGGTCGCGCTTGATCTGGGCGTCGGCCAGGGGCACGGCGGCCAGCACTTTGGCGCGCACGTCCTCCACCACGTTGGAGCGCGCGATGAAGCCCACGCCCACGTCGGCGGCCACGAAGCGCTTCAGCAGTTCGCTCGAATCCAATTCCATGGAGATGTTGGGCCGCAGGTGGCGTTCGTGGAAGAGATTCTCGATGGCGTCGCGCGTCCGGCCCACCTTGGGCAGCAGCAGCGGATACTTCACCACGTCGGCGACCGCCACGTTTTTCCGCTTGGCCAGGGGATGCCGCGGCGGCACGATCACCACCAGCTCGTCGCGGTGGATGGGGACCACGGTCAGGCGATTGTCGGCGACCGGCAGGGAGACCACGCCGAAATCCACCGAGTTCTCGATGATGGCCTCCATGATGCGCGCCCGCTCGGAGCGATGGATGCTCACGGCGACGCTGGCGTACTGCTTCTTGAAGTCGGCGAAGACCTCGGGAAGGATGTGCAGGCAGGTGGCTTCGTTGGCGCCCACCACGATCTCGCCGCGGGGGACGCGCTCCATCTCGCCCACGGCGGCGAGGGCGGCCCGGCGCGATTCCAGCGCCTCCTCGGCATAGCGCTGGAAGACCTTGCCCGGGGCGGTGAGCGCCACCCGGCCTCCGGAGCGGTCGAGCAGCCGCGCGCCCACCTCTTCCTCCAGCGCCCGGATCTGGGCGGAGATGGCGGGTTGGGTGCGGAAGCGCTTCTCCGCCGCGCGCGAGAAGCTGGCGTGCCGCGCTACCTCGAGGAACGTCTCTAGCTGGTCGAAGTCCATGGTTCTCGGAAATTCTTGTCGTCTCCAGACATCTCGAGCGAGCGCGGTTTGCGAGCGAGAGAGCCCTACTTCAGCAGGGTGGCGTGGATAGGGCTCCCTCGCTGCGCTCGGGATGTTGGGTCACAGGCTCTTCGCCGTTTCCTGAATCTCCTTCCACGCGGCGGCCACGTGCTGCTCGGCAGTGTACGTCTGGCCCACGCAGAAGCGAAGGGTCAATTTGCCTTCCAGCCGGGTGTGGGAGAGGTAGAGCTTGCCGCTCGAATTCAGACGGTCCATCAACCGCTGGTTCTGCTCATCCGTCCCCTTCAGGCGAAAGCAGACCAGATTGAGGTTGACGGGCGCGGCGAGCTCGAAGCGCGAGTCCGCGCGCAGCCAGTCTGCGAATTGCTGCGCCAGGGCGACATGATTGCGCACCATAGCCTGCAGGCCCTCGACGCCGTAGTGGCGGATGACGCACCACAGCTTGAGCGCGCGGAACCTTCGGCCCAGCGGGATGTGCCAGTCGCGGTAGTCGAAGACGGCGCCGGATTCGGTCGCCTTGGTACGCAGGAATTCGGGCAGGATGCTGAGGGTGTCGATGAGCGCCTTGCGGTCGGCTACATAGAAGCAGTCGCAATCAAAGTTGGTGAGCATCCACTTATGGGGGTTGAAGCAGTAGCTGTCGGCCAGCTCCAGGCCGCGGTGGATGTGGCGGAACTCGGGGCAGAGGGCGGCGGTGCCGGCCATGGCCGCGTCCACATGCAGCCACAGGTTATTTTCGCGGCAGATGGCGCCGATCTCCGCCAGCGGGTCCATGGCCATGCTGGAGGTGGTGCCCACGGTGGCGCAGACGAAGGCGGGGCGCTTGCCTACCAGCTTGTCCCCGCCGATGACGCGGGCCAGCGCACCCGGCCGCATCGAGAAGTTGGCGTCCACTTCGATTTTCCGCACGTTCTTGGCGCCGATGCCCGCGATCTTCGCCGCCTTCTCCGTGGCGGAGTGCGCCTGGGTGGAGGCGTAAACCGTCAGCCTGCCGTCGCATCCGGTCTCATTCGAGGCGAAAGCGGTGGCACGCTCCCGTCCGGCCAGCAGGGCGCAGAGCGTCGAGCTCGAAGCCGCGTCCTGGATGACGCCGCCGCCGCGGCCGGTGGAGAGGAACGTCCGCGGCAGGTCCAGCATCTCCACCAGCCAGTCCAGCACCCGCGTCTCCAGCTCGGTGCAGGCGGGGCTGGTGGCCCACAGCATCCCCTGGACCCCGAGGCCGGAGGACAAGAGGTCGCCCAGCACCGAGGGCGCCGAGCTGTTGGCGGGGAAGTAGGCGAAGAAGTTCGGCGACTGCCAGTGGGTGATGCCGGGGAGGATCTTCTCGTCCAGGTCGCGGAAGATGTGCTCGAAGGGCTCGCCTTTCGCGGGCGCCTGGGCGGGGAGCGAGCGATAGATGTCGCCGGGCTTGGACTGCGAGAGCACGGGCAGGGAAGCCACGCGCTCGTAGTAATCGGCGATCCAGTCGATGGCGGCGCGGCCCTGGCGGCGGAACTCTTCGTTTGTCATGTGGGTCATGGGGTTCATGTGCGGCTTGTCGGGCACGGGGCTCCCCCTTTTGGGCTCTGAGGTCATAAGCCGAAGTTATGGAGCCCATAAAAACTATCAATTTCACGCCGGGAGCGAAAGCCCGTAGTCTGGGCGGGCGTCCTGTACAGGAGAAAGCTGGACAGTACGCATCAGCCGGATTCCACCCCAACTGAATCTCAAGTTTGACGCAAAGGAGCGTTTATGGCCGATCCCCAGCAGGTAATGGAGTTTATTAAGAAGAACAACATCAAGATTCTGGACCTGCGGTTCACCGACATTCCGGGCCTGTGGCACCACGTTTCTTTCCCCATCGATCAATTCAGCGAGGCGTCGTTCGAGGACGGGTTCGGCATGGACGGCTCCTCCATCCGCGGCTGGGCGGCCATCCACGAGAGCGACATGCTGCTCATCCCGGACGCGACCTGGTTCATCCTGGACCCGTTCACCGAAGTGCCCACGCTGGTGATGGTCGCCGACGTCATTGACCCCGTGACCAAGCAGCGCTACGACCGTGACCCGCGCTACATCGCCAAGAAGGCGGAGATGTACCTGGCCTCCACCGGCATCGGCGATACGGCGTACCTGGGCGCGGAGGCCGAGTTCTTCATCTTCGACAACGTGCGCTTCGACCAGCGCGAGCAGCACGGCTTCTACTTCATTGACGCCGAGGAAGGGCGCTGGAACTCGGGCCGGGCGGAGAACAACCTAGGCTACCGGCCGCGTTACAAGGAAGGCTACTTCCCGGTGCCGCCCACCGACCACTACCAGGATCTGCGCACCGAGATGGCCATGACCATGCAGAAGTGCGGCCTGGAGGTGGAGTGCCACCACCACGAAGTGGCCACCGCCGGGCAGTCCGAGATCGACCTGAAGTTCGCTCCCCTCGCCCGCTCCGCCGACAACATGATGCTCTACAAGTACATCGTGCGGAACGTGGCCAACCAGTACGGCAAGACCGTCACCTTCATGCCCAAACCGCTCTTCCAGGACAACGGCAGCGGCATGCATACCCACCAGTCCCTGTGGAAGGGCGGCAAGCCGCTGTTTGCCGGCGACGGCTACGCCGGACTCTCGCAGATGGCGCTGTGGTACATCGGCGGACTCATCAAGCACGGCCCGGCGCTGGCCGCCATCATCGCCCCCACCACCAACAGCTATAAGCGGCTGGTGCCGGGCTTCGAGGCGCCGGTGAACCTGGCGTACTCGCGCCGCAACCGCTCCGCCGCCTGCCGCATCCCCATGTACTCGGCCTCGCCCAAGGCCAAGCGCGTGGAGTTCCGTCCTCCCGACCCGAGCTGCAATCCCTACCTGGCGTTCGCGGCTATGGTCATGGCGGGACTGGACGGAGTCGAGAACAAGATCGATCCCGGCCAGCCGCTGGACAAGGACATCTACGACCTGGGCGCCGAGGAGCTGGCCAAGGTTCCCTCGATGCCGGGATCGCTGGAGAACGCCCTCGATGCCCTGGAGGCCGATCACCAGTTCCTGCTCAAGGGCGACGTCTTCACCGAGGAGTTGCTCAACACCTACATCGAGTACAAGCGCGAGAAGGAGGTGGACGCGGTGCGGCTGCGCCCGCATCCGTATGAGTTCGCGCTGTACTACGATATCTAACCCGTAGAGACGTGGCATGCCACGTCCCTACAACAGTGGCCCGGCGATGAGCCGGGCCCTTTTGTTTGCTTCGCCCGGAGCAGATTCGCTATCGTGACGGGTACCAAACCTCCCATGTGGCGCTCGTCCTTCTTCAGACAATGCTTCCGCTCGCTGTGGCGGAACAAGCTGCGCAGCTTCCTGACCGTGCTGGGCATCGTCACCGGCGTGGGCTCGTTCATCTGCGCCGTGGGCATCGGCAACGCCGGTTCGGCGAAGGTGGAGTCCCAGTTGCGCAGCCTGGGCGACAACATGATCTGGGTGGAGGCGGGCAGCCGGAGCCGCAACGGAGTGCGCAAGGGTGCCCGCGGCACGCGCAGCCTGGTGCTGGCCGACATGCACGCCATCCAGAGCCAGGTGCCGCTCATCCGCATCCAGACCCCCAACGTGGATGGGCGCATCACCGTGGTCTACAACAAGCGGAACTGGTTCACCTTCTACCGCGGGGTCACGCCGGAGTTCTTTGAGATCCGCAAATGGGAGATGCAATCGGGCGCGCTCTTCACCAAGGAGGACGTCGACCGCGCCGCCCCGGTCTGCATCCTGGGGCAGACGGTGGCCGAGAGCCTGTTTTTCGACGAGGACCCGGTGGGCAAGATCCTTCGCGTGCGCGACCTGCCCTGCCAGGTGGTGGGGACGCTGCGGCGCAAGGGCGCCTCGGCCACCGGCCAGGACCAGGACGACTTCATCCTGCTGCCCTACACCACCGTGCAGAAGCGCCTGACGGGCGAGTTCTGGCTGGACGACATCTTCTGCTCCGCGGTCTCCGGGGAGGCCATCCCGGAGGCCAAACGCCAAATCATCAGCCTGTTGCGCGAGCGCCACCACATGAACCCGGGCGAGGACGATGACTTCAACATCCGTACCCCGGAGGAGGTCATCCAGGCGCAACTGGCCACCGCCGAGGTGTTCACCCTGCTGCTGGCGGCAATCTCCTCGCTCTCGCTGCTGGTGGGCGGCATCGGCATCATGAACATCATGCTGGTCTCGGTGACCGAGCGGACGCGGGAAATCGGCGTGCGCCTGGCCGTGGGCGCCACGGAATGGGACATCCGCGCGCAGTTCCTGAGCGAGGCGGTGGCCATCAGCCTCTTCGGCGGATTGCTGGGCGTGCTGGCTGGGTTTGGCGGCGCCGTTGCCGTCCAGAACCTATTGCATTGGGACATGGAAGTCACGCGCACCGTCGTGCTGACCGGCTGCCTGTTCTCCGTGGCCCTGGGCGTGGCCTGCGGCTACTACCCGGCCGACCGCGCCGCGCAGCTCAACCCCATCGAAGCCCTGCGCTACGAGTAAGCGGGCGCGGGTTCTCTAGCGCCGGGGCGGGCAAAGGCGGGGGATGGCCTCGCGCTTGTTGCGGCGATAGACGCGGAAATCCGCCTCATCCACGGTCATGACCACGTGCTTGGGATGAAGCTCGCTCATCCGGATGAGGCAGAGGTCGGCCAGGTCGGGGTCGCGGTCGGCGAAGCGGTCCGCCAGTTCGATGAGATGAGGCAGATTCTGGTTCATATCGAACCGAAGCTCCAGGACCCCATCCTGCAGCATGGCCAGGATCATGTCCGGCAGGCGGGTTTGAAAAGCCGCCTCCGCCAGCACTGCCTCACAGGTTAGCAGGGGCTTCTCCACCCGGTCGAATGCCTCTACGGCCCATTCGTGGTGGCCGTCACGGCGGTTGAGGAGCGCCACCAGCGGCCCGGTGTCGGCAATCGCTCTCACTTCTTCGAGAAGCCCTTGCGCGAGGAGAGGTCTCGCGGGCCGTTCTTGATGATGCCGGCATACTTCATCCAGGGCCTGCTGGCGTCGCCCTCGACCAGCTTTTCGATCCCGTCCCGCACCAACCGGTTCACAGGGATACCCGTGCGCCGGGCCTTGGCTTTGAGCCGCTCCTTCAGGTCGTTGGGTAGCCGGATTGTGAGTGTGTTACTCATATGGTTAAAGTGTACCACACCCTCTAGGCCTTCCCCCAATACCAGGTCAGCCAGACTGCCGTAAGCGCCACCTTGTCCGGCATCCGCATGCCGTTCTGCTTGAGGGCAAGCAGGATGGAACCGCGGTGGTGCGACTCGTGGGCGATCATATAGATGAGCCAGCGCACGGGCTGGCCTTTGAAGTACTTGATGCGCTGCCTGGAGCGCAGGCGCGAGGCCACGTACTTCTCCCCTGCCTTGCCGGAGGCGCGAAAGGCTTTGACGAGTTGCGCTCGCGAGGGCTGGGCGCCCTTGCGGAAGACCGGAATGCCGCGCACGTTCTCGCCGTTGTACCTCATCCAGGCCCAGCGCACCTTGTGCATGTGGGCGAACTGCCGGGCGACGTTGCGGCCGCGGGAGGCCAGGGGCACCGCCGCGAACCCTTTCTGCGGGATGCCCCGCAGCAGCAGCAGGTTGACCTTGTTGTTCAGCCGCCAGGAAAGCAGGAGTTGCTCCAGCAGGCTCTCCGCCGTTGCCTCGCCGACCTTCTGCGTTGTGACCGCCTTCATTTCGCTGTCTCCTTGAGGACGAAGTCGCCGGGGGTGGGCTGGGGATAGTCGGCGGCGCGCAGGCCGACGGCGCCGAGCAAGAACAGGGCTGCAATGGCAAAGCGTTTCATGGGCGGAGATTGTAAGCGCTAGAGGGGTGGCATGCCACGTCTCTACACCGTGCTATGCTGCCCGCGTGAACCTGTTGTGGCACGGCCGTTCTCGGCTGTGCCGGGGAGCGTCCCAGCTTGGTTCAGGTCACCGCGATCTCCCACATCGCGTTCCGCGATCCGGAAGCGGCGGCGCGCAACCTGGAGCGCATCGCCACCCGCGCCCCGCACGGGGTCCTGGAGGCGCTGCCCACGCTGCTCGTCGGCTCTCCCGACCCTGACGCCGCGCTCAACCTCTTCGAAAAACTCTGCGCCGAGGGCAGCGACGAGACCCTGCGGCTGCTGGACCGGCACCGCGGGCTCATCCACTACGCGCTGGCGGTCTTCGGCTACAGCCAGTTCCTGGGCGAGACGCTGATCCAGAATCCGGACCTGCTGCAACAGCTCTCGCGGGAGAAGAGCCTCGACCGCTCGCACTCGCGCGAGGACTTCGAGGAGAGCCTGGCGCGCTTCCGCACCCGCTCCTTCGAGGCGGACACGGCGCTGGCCCTGGCCCGCTTCAAGCGGCGCGAGTACGTGTGCATTATGCTGCGCGACGTGCTGGGCCTGGCCACCCTGGCGGATACCACCGGTGAGATCTCGGCGCTCTCCGACGTGCTAATCGCCGAGGCCTTGCGCGAGGCCGATTCCGTCCTGCGCAAGCGCTACGGCCCGCCCCGCCACAACGACGCACAGGGGCGCCTGGTGGAAACGCCCTTCGCCGTGCTCTCGCTGGGCAAGCTGGGCGGCAACGAGCTGAACTACAGCTCGGACGTGGACCTGATGTTCCTGCACGGCGACGGCGAGCCGCCGGCGGCGCCGGAGATCTCCAACCGGGAGTACTTCATCCGCCTGGCGCAGCAGACCACCGAGCTGCTTTCACGGCTGACGCGCGAAGGCCCGGTCTTCCGCATCGACCTGCGGCTGCGCCCGCAGGGCAGCGAGGGTGAGCCCGCCGTGGCCCTAGCCCAGGCGCTGCGCTACTACGCGGAGGTGGCGCACGACTGGGAGCTGCAGGCCATGATCAAGGCTCGCCACTCGGCCGGCGACCTTGCTCTGGCGCGCGAGTTCCTGCGCGGCGTGCTGCCCTGCGTCTACCGCGCCAAGCTGAATTTTCCAGCCATTGAGACCGCGCTCGACACCCGCGAGAAGATCAGCTCGCACCGGCGGAAGCGCGGGGCCAAGGCCTCGGGGCTGGACGTGAAGCTCGACCGCGGCGGCATCCGCGACATCGAGTTCCTGGTGCAGTGCCTGCAGCGCGTCTATGGCGGCGAGGAGCGGTGGCTGCGCTCCGGCGGCACGCTCTTCTCCCTGCAGAAGCTGCACGACAAGGGGCACATCAGCGGCAAGGACTTCCACGACCTCAACAGCGGCTACGAGTTCCTGCGCCGGGTGGAGCACCGCCTGCAACTGCGCCAGGGACAGCAGACGCACCGGCTGCCGCAGGCGGAAGCCGAGCTGCGCGTCCTGACGCGCTCGGTGGTCGGCCCTCGGGCGGCGGAGGCCCGCGAAGGGATCGAAGACGAAGTGCGGCGGCGGATGGCGGCGGTGGCCGAGATCTACCACCGCGTCATCCACAAGCAACATCTGCCCAAGCGGGAGGACCGGGGTTCCGAGTTTCGCCTGCGCGCCACCGCGGCGGAGAGCGGCAAGGAGCAGTCCTTCAAGCAGATCCTGGAGCACCTGGCGGGCGACTCGCCGCGGCTCTATGAGATCGCCGCGCGGCGCGACCTGGCCAGCCACACCCGCCGCAACCTGCAGCGCTTCCTCAGCGCCGCGCTCACCAGTTCCGAACGCTACGCCGCCGTTGCGCGGGCGCCGGAGGCGGTGGAACGGGCGCTGCGCATCTTCGCGGTGAGCGAGGGGCTGACGGAAATCCTCATCCGGCATCCGGAGGAGATTCGAACGCTCGAGGACCTGGGCGAGGGGAACCGCGCCGCGGAAGTCGAGCGTCTGTTCCCGGAAGCGGAAGACACCGCCGGAGCGGGCCGCGACCCGGCCTTTGCCCACATCGCCACGGGCGCGGCGGAGCCGGGCGAGAAGATGGCGCTGCTGCGGCGATACAGCCGCCACCGGACCTTTGCCGCCGGCGCCCGCGACCTGGCCGAGTTGCGTCCGGTGTACGAATCGCTGGAGGAGCTGACGGCGGCTGCCGACGACGCCATCGCCGCCGCCCTCGGCATGGCCGGGGCGCCGGCGCAGTTCGCGGTGCTGGCGCTGGGGCGGCTGGGCTCGCGCGAGTTCGATATCGCCTCCGACGCCGACCTGCTCTTCCTGCGCGAGGAGAAGCTCGACGCCCACAAGGCCGCGCGCGCCGCCGAGCAGATCGTCGAGGCCCTGGCCGCCTACACCCGTGAGGGCACGGTCTTCGCCGTCGATCCCCGGCTGCGCCCGCGGGGCGGCGAGGGCGAACTGGTGGTCACGCCGGCGAACCTGGCTGCGTATTTCGCCGGGGAGGCGCAGGCCTGGGAGGCGCTCACCTACACCAAGCTGCGCTTCGTGGCGGGCTCGGCGCGCCTGGCGGAGCGGGCCGCCGCCGAGGTCGAGCGGGGAAGCGCGCGCTTTGCGGACGACCCGGCATTTCCCGCGGCGGTGCGCGAGATGCGACTCAAGCTGGAGAAGGCGGAGTCGAGCGAGCCCGCGAGCTTCAAGACCGGGCCCGGCGGCTTCTACGACATTGATTTCGTGGCGTCGTATCTGATGGTGCGGCATGGCGTGCGGCTGGCCGGAAACATCCGGGAGCGGTTGCACGGGCTGGCGGCGCAGGGGCGGCTCTCCGACAACGACTGCGCCACCCTCGATTCCGCCGCCGAGTTGCTGCGCACGGTCGAGCACGTGGTGCGGCTGGTGACGGGGCGTGCGCGCAAGTCGGTGCCCGCCTCCGATCACGCGCGCGAGACCGTGGAGCGGCTGACCCGCAAGCTGCTGCGCCGCGACTTCGCCGGCGGCCTGGAGGGCGAGCTCAACCGCGCCTTCACCTCGGTGCGCGAGGTCTATGAGCGCGTGCTGCCGGCGGACGAAGCGCGCCCTCGCTCCTAGCCGGCGTCACCGGAAGCGGAAGCCTTCGTCACAGCGCGAAGCGCCCGGGTTCTTTATAATTCCCCCGCTTGCGGAGACTACGGTGAAGTCCTCATACAACGGCAACCCGGTTCCCTCGGACGGCGCGCCCATCGGCTACAGCGATGGCCGCTTCCAGGTCCCTGACAACCCCATCCTGCCCTACATAGAGGGCGACGGAACGGGCCGGGACATCTGGAAGGCCTCGCGGCGCGTCTTCGATGCCGCCGTCGAAAAAGCCTACCAGGGCAAGCGGCGCGTGGCCTGGTACGAGGTCTTTGCCGGGGAGAAGGCGTTCTCGAAATTCAAGACCTGGCTGCCGGACGATACCGTCGAAGCCATCCGCGAGCTGCGCGTCGCCATCAAAGGCCCGCTGACCACGCCCGTCGGCGGCGGCATCCGCTCGCTCAATGTCGCGCTGCGGCAGATCCTCGACCTCTACGCCTGCGTGCGCCCGGTGAAGTACTACCAGGGCGTGCCCTCGCCGGTGAAGCACCCGGAGCGCATGAACGTGGTCATCTTCCGCGAGAATACGGAGGACGTCTACGCCGGGATCGAGTGGAAAGAGGGAACTCCCGAGTGCAGGAAGCTTATCGACTTCCTGAACAATGTGATGCTGAAGGACAGCAAGAAGCGCGTGCGCGAGGACTCGGGCGTGGGCATCAAGCCCATCTCGGTGACCGGGACCAAGCGCCTGGTGCGCATGGCCCTGCGCTACGCCATCGCCAAGCAGAAGAGCGCGGTGACGCTGGTGCACAAGGGCAACATCCAGAAGTTCACTGAAGGCGCCTTCCGCGAGTGGGGATACCAGGTGGCGGTGGAGGAGTTCCGCGAGCAGACGGTCACCGAGCGCGAGAGCTGGATCCTGGACAACAAGGACAAGAACCCGGCGCTTACCGCCGAGCAGAACGCGGCCCTGATCGAGCCGGGACTGGAGTTCGCCAGCGACGACTTCCGCAAGGCCATTGCTGCCGAGATCCAGGGCGTGCAGGACGCCATCGGGAAGACGCACGGCCAAGGCGCGTGGAAGAAAAAGATCATGGTGAACGACCGCATCGCCGACTCCATCTTCCAGCAGGTGGTGACGCGGGCGGACGAGTACCAAGTGCTGGCCACGCCCAACCTGAACGGCGACTACATCTCGGACGCCTGCGCGGCGCAGGTGGGTGGGCTGGGCATCGCGCCGGGGGCCAACATCGGCGACCAGCACGCCATCTTCGAGGCCACGCATGGCACCGCGCCCAAGTACGCCGACAAGGACGTGATCAACCCCGGCTCGGTCATCCTCTCCGGCATGATGATGTTCGACTTCCTGGGCTGGCCGGAGGCGGCGCGGCTGATCGAGAGCGCGCTGGAGCGCACCATCCAGCAGAAGAAGGTGACGTATGATTTCGAGCGGCTGATGGAGGGCGCCACCAAGGTGAAGACCAGCGAGTTCGCGGATTGCATCATCGGGAACATGGGCTGATTGTGTGGAAGCGGCCGACTCGGCCGCGGGGCCCGGCGGGCAAGTCGCCCGCCGCCACACATACAAAGAAAGGACTCATCATGCGAAAGAAAGTGACCATCGTAGGTTCGGGAAACGTGGGGGCGACGGCGGCCCACTGGATCGCGTCCAAGGAGCTGGCCGACGTGGTGCTCATCGACATCATCGAGGGCGTGCCCCAGGGCAAGGGCCTGGATCTGCTGGAGGCCATGCCCATCGAGAAGCGCGACTCGCAGGTCACCGGCACCAACGACTACGCCCTCACCGCGAAGTCGGACATCGTGGTCATCACCGCTGGCATCCCGCGCAAGCCGGGCATGAGCCGCGACGACCTGCTCAATACCAATTACAAGATCATGGCGGACGTGGTGGGCAAGGTGGTGGCGAATTCGCCCGACTGCATCCTGATCGTGGTCTCGAACCCGCTGGACGCCATGGCCCAGGCCGCCTACAAGATCAGCAAGTTCCCCCGCGAGCGCGTAATCGGCATGGCGGGCGTGCTGGATTCGGCGCGCTTCCGGACGTTCATCGCCGAGGAGCTGAAGGTCTCAGTGGAGAACGTCACCGCCTTCGTGCTGGGCGGGCACGGCGACACCATGGTGCCGCTGCCGCGCTACTCCACCGTGGCCGGCATCCCCATCACCGAGCTGATGAGCAAGGAGACCGTGGACCGGCTGGTGCAGCGCACCCGCGACGGCGGAGCGGAGATCGTGAAGTACCTGAAGACGGGCAGCGCCTACTACGCGCCTTCGGCGGCGGTGACGGAGATGGTCGAGGCCATCCTCAAGGACAAGAAGAAGATCCTGCCCTGTGCCGCTTACCTTGAAGGCGAGTATGGCATCAAAGGGCTGTTCGTGGGCGTGCCCTGCAAGCTGGGAGAGAAGGGGCTGGAGGAGATCATCCAGATCAAGCTCACGCCCGAGGAGCAGGCTGGGCTCAAGAAAAGCGCCGACGCGGTGAAAGAGCTGGTGGACGTAATCGGGGTGTAGGCCTTAGGCTCGCTCGATCGTCAGCGAGCTGATGCGCACTTCTTTCTTTGGCTTATCCTGCGCCCCACGGGGGACGTTGACGATTTTCTCCACCACGTCCTGGCCCTCGACCACTTCGCCGAAAATCGTGTGGTTGCCGGTGAGCCAGTCGGTGGCGGCCACGGTGATGAAGAACTGTGAGCCGTTGGTGTTGGGGCCGGCGTTGGCCATGGCCAGCTTGCCCGGCTTGTCGAACTTGTGGGGCGAGCCCTTGGTCTCGTCCGCGAACTCGTAGCCGGGGCCGCTCATGCCGGTGCCCGCCGGGTCGCCGCCCTGGATCATGAACTTGGGGATCACGCGGTGGAAGATGGTGCCGTCGTAGAGGCGGTCCTTGGACCTCTTGCGTGTGACCGGATGGGTCCATTCCCGCGCGCCCTCGGCCAGCTCGGTGAAGTTGGCGACGGTCTTGGGCGCGTCCTTCTCGAAGAGGAGGCAGACGATCTTGCCTTCCGTGGTGTCGAGGACGGCGTAGGTTCCGGGCTGACGGGGCATGAGAATCCTTTCTGATTGAGTTGTCATTCCGAGCGTAGCGAGGAATCTGCTGTCCGCTTAACAGCAGGTCCCTCGTCGCTGCGCTCCTCGGGATGACAATCCTAAAGGGGAACCGCGGCAAAGAGAAGCTAACTTGCGCCAGGGCCGGTCTTACTTCGCCCCCTTCTTCGCCGCTTCCGGCTTGGCCGCTTCGCGGGTGATGGTGATCTTCACGATCTTCACCGGACGGAAGGGGCGGTCGGTGCGCGCGTCGCGCGGCATGCGCGCGATCTGCCGCACCAGGGTGATAGTGGCCTTGTCGCACTGGCCGAAAATAGTGTGATGCCCGGTGAGGTGCGGCGTGGGCACCTCGGTGATGAAGAACTGGGAGCCATTGGTGTCGGGGCCGGAGTTGGCCATGGCCAGCAGGCCGGGGCGGTCGAAGCGCAGTTGGGGGACGAACTCGTCCTCGAAGCTGTAGCCGGGGTCGCCCTCGCCGTTGCCCAGCGGGTCGCCGCCCTGGATCATGAAGTTGGGGATGACGCGGTGGAAGATGGTGCCCTCGTAGAGCGATACGCCGTGCTTCTTGGCGTGGCTGGCGGGGTTGGTCCACTCCCGGGTACCCTCGGCCAGGCCGACGAAGTTGGCGACGGTCTTGGGCGTCTGGTTGCCGAAGAGCTTGCAGGTCAGCTTGCCGGCGGTGGTTTCGATGATGGCGGTGGCGTCGCCGATCTTCTCTACCGGGGCCGCGGGCTTGGCCGCCTCCGGCGCGGTTGGCGCCGTGGCCTCGGACTTCGGCTGGCTCGGGGTTTCGCAGGCCAACAGGACTAGCAGCGCGACGATGGCGAGCAGCGCGGTGCTTCGAAAACGCTTCATATCTCTTTCCTCTCCGGCGCGACGATTCTACGGCTTCATCTCCACCGTCTGCATCTGGTGGCTGACGCGTTCCACCTGCCGAAACACGCGCAGCAGGTTCCCGCCCAGGATCTTGCGGATTTGTGCCGGCGTGTAGCCGCGATCGAGCAGCGCTTGGGTGATCTTGGGCAGGTCGGCCGCGGAGTCCAATCCCTCAGGCAGGGAAGTGACGCCGTCGAAATCCGAGCCCAAGCCGACGTGGTCCAGGCCCGCGACCTTGGCGATGTGGTCGATGTGATTGATGAGCGAGGAGAAGGGCGGCCGCGGGATCTTCGCCGCCCATTCCTTCTCCAGCGCGGCCTCGGCGCTGTAGGGCGTGAACGCGACGTTGTGCTCCTTCTGGTACTTCTCCTTAAAAGCGGCGACGGTGGCGTCGCGCTCGATCTTCTGCGCTTTGTAGGCGTCGAGAAACTTCTGGTCCACGAAGGCGGAGAAGAAGTTCACCATGACCACGCCGTCGTTGCGGGCGACGGCGCGCAGCATGTCGTCGGTCATGTTGCGGAGATGGTCGTTGAGGGCGCGCGCGGAAGAGTGCGAGGCGATGACCGGAGCGCGGCTGATGACCAGCGTGTCGTAGAAGGTCTTGTCGGAGACGTGGGAGACATCCACCATCATGCCCAGCCGGTTCATCTCCTGCACCACCTCTTTGCCGAAGGGCGTGAGGCCGTTGTGGTGCTCGACCTGGGGATCGGTGATGTCGCCGGAGGAGTCGCCCCACTCGTTGGTATTGGACCAGGTGAGGGTCATGTAGCGGACGCCCAGGCGGTAGAAGTCGCGCAGCAGGCCCAGGTTGTTCTCGATGGCGTGGCCGCCCTCGATGCCCATGAGAGTGGCCAGGCGGGGATGCTTGCCGGAGCGCGCGGCCAGGATGTCGCTCGAGCTGAAGGCCATCACCATCTGGCCGGGATGCTTGGCCGCCTGCTGGTACACGGAGTCGATGAGCTGCATGGCGTGCTCTGCGTACTGCCCCTTCCACGAGGGTTCCACCCAGATGGCAAAGAACTCGGCGCCCAGGTTGCCGGCGCGGACCTTTTCCAGGTCCATGTGGCCCTCGCTGAGCGGGGTGACGGTGCCCATGTCGAAACCGTCGTCCAGGAAGCGCTGCGGGGTATCGGCGTGCGTATCCACGACGATGGCGGAGTTGTGCAGCGCGCGCGCTTTGGCGGAAACGGCGGGAGCGGAGGTCTGGGCAGCGGCCAAACCGCCCAGGAGGAGGAGAGCCAGCAAGTATTTACGCATGTGCGCGATAGCGGTCATCCTCTGAAGAACTCTACGAGGGCCTGCTTCATCACGTCGCCGCCCACGTCGGCGATGGCGCGGGTGAGGGGGATGTCCTTGGGGCAGACCTCGACGCAGTTCTGAGCGTAGCCGCACTCCTGGATGCCGCCGTCGCCCATCAGCGCCGCCAGGCGCTCGTGCTTTTGCATGCGTCCGGTGGGATGGGTATTGAAGAGCTTCACCTGGGCGATGGTGGCGGCGCCCACGAAGCCGGTCTTGTCATTGAACTGGGGGCAAGCCTCCATGCAGCAGCAGCAGGAGATGCAGCGGGAGATGGGATAGGCCTCCTCCTGCTCGCGGGCGGAGACGCGGGGCCCGGCGCCCAGGTCGTAGGTGCCGTCCACCGGGATCCACGCCTTCACCGCCTTCAGGTTCTCGAAGATGACGTTGCGGTCCACGGCCAGGTCGCGCACCACGGGGAACTTGGAGAAGGGCTCCAGACGGATGGGCTGCTCCAGCTTATCCACCAGCGCCGAGCAGGCCATGCGCGCGCGTCCGTTGATGAGCATGGCGCAGGAGCCGCAGACTTCCTCGAGACAGTTGGAGTCGTAGGTGATGGGCGTGGTGGCCTTGCCGGCGCGGGTGACGGGGTTCGTGGCGATCTCCATCATGGCGGAGATGACGTTCATCCCCCGCTTCCAGACGAGCTCGAAGTCTTCCCAGTAGGGCTTGGCCTGGGGGTTGGCTTGGCGCCGGATTCGGAGGCGTACGGTCTTTGTTGCCATGTTCCTCTCTAGGTCGCCACATCATACCGCCGCGGCCGCGGCGGGATGAGCGACGTATCTACGGACTCGAACTCGAAGCGAGGCTCGTCGGCGTCGGGCGCGAACACCGCCTTGGTGGTCTTGAGCCAGTTCTGGTCGTCGCGCTCGGGGAAGTCGGGCTTGTAGTGCGCGCCGCGCGACTCGTCACGCTGGGCGGCGCCCTGGGCGATCACCCGCGAGAGCTGCAGCATGTTGTAGAGCTGGCGCGCGAAGACCACCGAGGTGTTGGCCCAGTTCGTACGGTCGCTCAGGTTGATGTGCGTGAAGCGCTCGAGCATCTCCACCAGCTTGACGTCGGTTTGCTGCAGCGTCTTGTTGTAGCGGATGACGGTGCAATCCTTGGTCATCAGTTCGCCCAGCTCGCGCCACAGGCGGAAGGGATTCTCCTTGCCGTCGGAGCGCATCAATCCGGCATTGATCTCCTCCTGACGTTTTTTCTCGGCTTCGAAGTGGCTGTTGCCGGCGGGCGCGCTGGCGGACTTGGCATAGGCCAGGGCCGCCGGGCCGGCGACGAAACCTCCCCAGATGCAGGAGACCAGCGAGTTCGCGCCCAGGCGATTGGCGCCGTGGTACTGGTACTCGCACTCGCCGGCGGCGAAGACGCCGGGGAGATTGGTGGCCTGCTTGAAGTCGATCCACAGCCCGCCCATGGTGTAGTGCATCCCGGGGAAGATCTTCATGGGGGTGGTGCGGGGGTCGTCGCCCACGAACTTCTCGTAGATCTCGAGGATGCCTTCCAGCTTGCGGTCGAGCGTGGCGCGGTCGATGTGGGTGAGGTCGAGGTAGACCATGGGCTTGCCGTCGATGCCCAGGCCGTGCTCGAAGACCACCTTGTGGATGGCGCGGGTGGCCACGTCCCGCGGCACCAGGTTGCCGTACTTGGGATACCACTCCTCGAGGAAATACCAGCGCTCGGATTCCGGGATGCTCTTCCATTCGCGCTGGTCGCCCTTGTTCTTGGGCACCCAGACGCGTCCGCCCTCGCCGCGCGCCGATTCCGACATCAGCCGCAGCTTGTCCTCGCCCGGGATGGAGGTGGGATGCACCTGGATGAATTCGCCGTTGGCGTAGTAGGCGCCCTGCTGGTAAAGCGCGGACTGGGCCGAACCGGTGCAGACCACCGAGTTGGTGGACTTGCCGAAGATGGCGCCGATGCCGCCGGTGCAGATGATGATGGCGTCGGCGGGGAAGGTGCGCACCTCCATGGAGCGCAGGTCCATGGCACAGATGCCGCGGCAGGCGCGGTTGCCGTCGAGCACGGCGGAGAGGAACTCCCAGTGCTCGTACTTGGCCACCTTGCCCTCGTCCTCGTGGCGGCGCACCTGCTCGTCGAGAGCGTAGAGCAGCTGCTGGCCGGTGGTGGCGCCGGCGAAGGCGGTGCGGGCGTAGAGCGTCCCGCCGAAGCGGCGGAAGTCGAGCAGCCCCTCGGGGGTGCGGTTGAAGGTGACGCCCAGGCGGTCGAGCAGATCGATGATGCCGGGCGCGGCTTCGCACATGTCCTTCACCGGAGGCTGGTTGGCGAGGAAGTCACCGCCGTAGATGGTGTCGTCGAGGTGCTTCCAGGTGGAGTCGCCCTCGCCCTTCAGGTTCTTGGCGGCGTTGATGCCGCCCTGGGCGCAGACCGAGTGCGAGCGCTTCACCGGGACGATGGAGAACAGGTCCACGTGCCCGCCGGCCTCGGCGATCTTGATGGTCGCGGCCAAGCCCGCCAGCCCGCCGCCCACCACGATGATCTTGGGAGCTTTCGCCATGGGTTCAGGTACTCAGCGCGCGGGAGCCTTCAGCTCGTAGCGGTAGATGGTTTGCGTCGGCCACTGGAAGAAGGAACGGACAGTATAGAGTCCGACGGAAATGAACAACAACGCGATGCCGAAACAAACCACCCCAAAATGCCGCCGCGCCTTTTCGCCTACCGTGATCCCCCATTTGGCGGCGAACAGCCACAGGCCGTAGGCGAAGTGCCACGAGGCCGCGACCACGCCCACCACGTAGAAGGCGACCACCCGGGGATCCTGGAACGAATGCTGTACCTTGCCGAAAGCCGCGTCCGGATTCTCGAACAGGCTGACCCCGGTGAAACGCATCTCCCAGGTGTGGAAGAGGATGTAGGCGAAGGCGACGGCGCCGGTCCAGCGCTGCGCGGTATACATCCGGTTGCCGATCCAGGGATACTCGGCCACGTTCGATTCGCCGCGGTACCAGATGTAGAAACCATAAAGGGCGTGAAAAAGAATGGGGATGTAGATCCCAAAAATCTCCAGCAGATGGGTGAAGGGAAGTCCGGTGAGGAACCTGACCTGGTTGCCGTAGGCCTGAGGGCCGTTGGTGGCGAAGGCGTTGGAGATGAAGTGTTCCACCAGGAAGGCGCCGACGGGCACGATGCCGCTGAGGGAATGCAGGCGGCGTAGGAGGAAGGAGCGTCCCTGGCCGGCCCGCAGGGGCGCCACGCCGGAGCGGACTTTTGGAGCCGCGGGGGAAGCAGCAAGGGTCATGCCGGCTGAGTTCCTCAGATTTTCAGGGTGAGTTGCCAACCCGCGATTATCTTTTCCCGCTCGCACTCAAGTCAAGGAAGCCATGGGCCACTCCGGGAACGGAGCGCGTCTTTTTCCGGAAATCCCGCCCCTAGGCTTGTGCGCCCGGGCGGGGTGGATATAATGAGCGGCTCAGCCCAGGAGACGCGGACCATGGCTACACCCATACTGGCATTCGCGCAAATCGCCACGGAGTGCGAGGCGGAAGGACTCAGCCCCAAGAACGGGGACCGGATCGGAGGGGAACTCGCCAAGACCTTCGCCGTGCAGAGCGACGAAGTGGGCCTCATGCGGGTGGAGAAGGCCAGTCTGGTGTTCGTGTATCCCTCGAAGCTGCACAACGTGGGAAGCATCCCTCTGAACACCACCAACTCGGTGGCGGCGCGGACCGCGACCAGCAAGCGCGCCGAGATCATCAACAACTTCGCTCAGGCCAAGCACGCCAGCGTCTTCGAGGCGGTGGAACTGGGCAGCGCCCCCAAGCACGTTCCTGGGGAAAAGGCGGCGGAGAAGCACATGCACATGATCCAGAAGCTGATGTCGGCGCCGGTGATGGGGCCGGCGGGCGCGCTGGGCGTGGGGCAGATCTGCCGCAAGGGAACGTCGGCGCCCCCGGCCGGGCTCGACTTCACTCCCGCCGACCCGCAGAAGCTGGGGGCCCTCCCGGGCGCCCCGGCCCACTGCTTTTAGTA
>Ga0080064_1003096_pt1 | contig 25511 bp, 25 predicted proteins | sample Subgrocontami54m_FD_69260 | JGI IMG/M metagenome (GOLD analysis project Ga0080064, IMG submission 69260) | Subsurface groundwater microbial communities from S. Glens Falls, New York, USA - GMW46 contaminated, 5.4 m (SPADES assembly) (version 2) ...
AATCGCAGACACTGTGCCGCTGCCCGACGCGGCCACGTAGGCGCGCTTGCCATCGGGACTAAAGTCCACGGCAAACGGCGCCGCACCGACGGGGATGCGCGACATTACTTGGCCGCTATGCGCGTCAATGACCCAGGCGTAGCCGCCTTCGGTGCTGACGCCCCAGACTTCGTCGCGGGTGGGGTGCGCGCGGACGCCGCTGGGCGCGGGCCCCACTGCAATGGTGGCGACCGAAGAGAGGCTGACCAGGTCAACCACCGAGACCGTGCCGTCGGCGGAGTTGGTGACATAGGCGTACATGCGCAGACCGGGACGCAGCACCGAGGGGCGGTGCTCCATGGCGATCTGCTGGGCTGCGCCGGCAAAAAGCAGCACCAGCAGGAAGACGAAGCGCGAATTGAGTCGCCGGAACATTCTTAGTGGAGAGCGAGTGTTTGCGCTGGTGGCGGGCTCAGTTCAATTGCCGCTTGAGCACGGCGGCAATCTGCCGGACTTCGGCCACCAGTTGGTCGAACTCATCGGGAAGGATGGACTGCATGCCGTCGGAAAGGGCGCGGTCCGGCTGGTGGTGCACCTCGACGATAAGCCCGTCGGCGCCGGCGGCGATGCCCGCGCGCGAGAGCGGCAGCACCTTGTGGCGGCGGCCGGTGCCGTGGCTGGGGTCCACGACGATGGGCAGGTGGCTGCGCTTTTTCACCGCGGGGATGACGGCGAGGTCCAGGGTGTTGCGCGTGAAGTCGGAGAAGGTGCGTATCCCGCGCTCGCAGAGGATGATGTTGTAATTGCCCTCGGCCATGACGTATTCCGCGGCCATCAGGAACTCGTCCAGGGTCGCGGACATGCCGCGCTTCAGTAGCACGGGCTTTTTCGCGCGGCCGGCGCGACGCAGCAGGGAATAATTCTGCATGTTGCGCGCGCCGATTTGGATGACGTCGGCATATTGCTCCACCAGGTCGAGGCTTTCGTTGTCCACTGCTTCGGTGACGATGCCCAGCCCGAAGCGTTCGCGGACCTTTGCCAGCACCTCGAGCCCCGGCTCGCCGAGGCCTTGAAAGCTATAGGGGGAGGTGCGCGGCTTGTAGGCGCCGCCGCGGAAGAGTTTCGCTCCGCTGGAGGCAATGCGCTCGCCGATAGCCAGCGCCTGCTCCAGGCTTTCCACGGCGCAGGGCCCCGCCACCATGCCCACAAACTGGCCGCCGAAGGCCACTTCGCCTAAAGGCGTGGGGATGCGCACGACGGTGTCCTCTTCCTTCACGTCGCGGCTGACCAGCTTGTAGGGTTTGCTGACCGGGATGCACTCGACGACGCCGGGCATGGACTCGAGCACGCCCAGGTCAATGGCACCTTTGTTGCCGGTGATGCCGATGGCGGTACGCGTGGCGCCCGGAATCGGATGGGGCTTCAGCCCGAGCGATTCGATGCGGTCGCAGACGGCGCGCACCTGCTCCTCAGTGGCGTGCGCTTGCATCACGATAAGCATTGCCGGTTCCCCCGAAGGTCCGAAACGACAAGGACTAAACTTGGCAGTCTACTCCAAAGCGCGAGGGGAGTTCAAATTGCGGGACGCGGGACGGCGGGCTCAGCGGTCCTGATTGGGCTTGTGCGAAAAGGGATTGTGGCGCGGTTTTTTCCAGTGGGCGGTGCTGTAAATCTCCAGCTCCGTGTCGCTGATGCGGAACTGGGACGCAACGGGATGGTTCGAGGAAGCGGCGAGTTCGAGATGAAGTTTCAGGGAGCAGATATCCGGCGCGTCTTGGAAGCGCGCGCGGCGGGAGTTGAAGGCCTCGTTGGCAATGGCCAGGGTGAATTCGCGCGGCTCGGTCTCGGGTTTCCGCACGAGAAACTTGTACATGCGGACCGAAGCCTGAGCTTCAAAACCCATGTACTGGACGATGATGGTGTCGCTCAACGTGCACCTCCAACCGCCAAAACAAAAAGCGCCGCAAGAGTGGACTTGCAGCGCCTCCCTAACGATTCCTAAGGTTTTACAAGAGCAACAATCGCAAAGGCATTGTAACACTGCGGAACCGACCAGCGTTAATGAAATATTCAGGTTGTTTCAGAATAAATCCATCAAACCAGGCGGGCAAAACGGCGATTGGCATGAGGGAAGTCCACGCCGAGCGCAAACCAGCACATCGCGCCAAAAGCAAATGCGGGGAAGAGCGACATCAGGCTGAACTGCGGAACCGGGGCCGGTGCACCGTGGCCCAACGACGTCAGCAGCGCACCGGCGACGATGCTTGCGATTGACATCCATTGATACACGCGGAGGCGAGCAATGACCGGCGTCTGCGGCTCGCCGCGATAGGCTTCCTCCACGAAGCGGCCGAGGCCGTTCAGAATCAGGTACAGCCCGGCGATGAGGTGCAGAGGCGCGTGCAAAGTCCACAGACGCGCAAGAGCCACGCCGGTCACGATGTTCCACAGGATGGAATAGAGCGGCGTGGCGTGAATGGGAACTCCTGCCCACTGCGTGAGTCGGGTCACGCGCGATTGCGGATGAACGTAGCGGATGCCGACCGTTTCAGGCGCGGGGCGTCCGTGGCAGCAGCCTTGCACAAGACAGCGCAACCTGCCGAGCGCTTGAATCCACGGCCCGCTCACGCCGAACGCGGCCAGCAACAGCCACGCGCAACTTCCAGTGAGTGGCGCGGCCAGCGCGCCCAGAATCGTTCCCAGCAGCCCGCCGTAATAGCCGAAGGGACGGAGCAGTACAGGCGAACCCTCGATGGACTGCGCCCAAAACCCGGCACCGACCAGCCCCGCGACCACAGACAAGAAAATGGCCGCCGCGCTTTCCGGGCCTGCCAGCGTCTGCGTGATGAGCACGCCGACAAATCCGGCCAGGCCGGCGTAGACACCGTGATTGATCACGCGCAACGGGCCGAGGCGCCAGTCGCGCCACGAATTGCAGATGCGTTCGGACCAGTCGCGAATGCGGGACCACACGCCGGTGGCGTGCGCGACGAGTACGATAACCAGAAAGCCGCCGAGTACATCCACGATGGCGTGCATGCCGGTGGTGACGCAACTTGCCGCCACCAGCCATGCCCACCCCCGCCACACCCAGCGCAGCGCGGGCATGCGTCCGGCAAACGCTTCGGCGGCCAGCAGCGCCCAAATGACGTGAAATGACGGAAACGCGGCACCCGGAATGTCCAACGCGCGCTCCCAGGCGAGCAGTTCTCCAAGCGCGCTATGTGGTGTGAACGCGCGAGGAACTGCGACCAGCGGAATTACCAGAAATAGAGGAAACACCACGGCCATGGCCAGCAGCCCGCGCACGGCAAAGCGCCGCAAGTCGCGCGCGCTTGCGGCTACGAGAGGCGCGAGCGCGGTCACCACGTAACAGCTTGCGTAGAAAAACTCGGTCCATTCCCAGACCGGAAGATGAATCTCGAAAGGCAGAAACGCGGAAACGGCATGGTGGGGCACGCCGGCGGATACGACGGCTTCGTACAAAAAGACCCAGGGGAAAAGGATGCAGAGATAGCAGCGGAATCGCTCGAGTTTCGAGGGAGGGCGGTCGTCGTCCGGCGGCAGAATGGCGTGCGGATTCACCAGGGCGTCGCCAAAGCGCTGTCGCAGGTCGTGGCGTTCGTAACCGAGTACCAGCGCCGCGCAGCCCAGCGCCACCAGCGGGGAGACCAACCACAAGCCGCTTGCCGATCCGGCAGCGATGGATGCGCCCACGCAGAGCACGCAGAAGCCGGTGTAAATCGGATGCGGCAGCAGGCGGAAGACTCCTTGGGTCACGAAACGCGGAGGCGGAGCCAGATTCATGGGCAGGCCTTTGCCGTGAGTCCACAGCGCGGCCATTCCAAGGACGACGAGAAGTGCGCCCGCCGCGCCGAGCGCTATCCCGAAAGGAAGGGAAGCACGCAGCGGCACTTGCACGGCCGGCTCGGTCGCGTTGGCCCATAGGACAAGCAGTGCCGGTAGTGCCAAAACAAAAAAGCTTCCGTAGAGAATTTTGCTGACGGAGGATGGCGGGCTCACGGCCATTGGACAACCTCGTGAATGGCCCAGCCGCGTGCGTCCGGCATGCCACCGCGACGCAGCACGGCACGGCTTTTCCATTTGCATTCGCGGATGCCCAGGACGGACTGGGGAAACAACTTCTGTAGGTTGGGGATTTTCGAGAGGGCGGTTTTCGCCAGAGTTCCTTCGCGCAGAATGAAACTTTCTTCGAAATTCAGAACAACGGCGCGATCCTTGAGCACGAGCTGCTGCTCGGTGATGCTTTCGGCCTGCGCTTCGGCGCCGTTGAGAAAGACCACTTGCTTGGAATACGGGCCGCGCCAGTCAATCCACACGAGCGAATCGGTGGCGCTGAGAAATCTGCCCCAGCGGAGTTCTTTGAGAGGCAGGCGCCACGGCGGTATGGTCATGCGCAGGTGTTCGGCGTAGCCGAGGCCACAAATCGCGGCGGCTTTTCCGATGCGCACGCTGGCGGTAGCGCGCGGCTGCAGGCAATTCCATTCAATCGTGCCGGCGTCCGATTGCAGAATGGTCGCGCGGACGGGAGACTCCAGCGCGTCCCACGATCCCTCGACGCGGAGCGGTGAAGATTTCCAGAGGAGCGCCGGCCCGGAAACGGACGGCGGCGGGGCACTCCGCAGCGAGAAGCGCGTTTGCGTGCCTTCGCCGTTGGAATGCAGCAACAAACTTTGATAGTGGATGGAGAGCGACTTCCAGCGGAGCTCGGCCAGGTAGCCGATGAATGCGCGACCGTCCTCCGCCACACAGTCGAAGTACCACTTGGAAAGTGCAAACGGCGGATTGCGGGTCACGGACACGCCTCCGGCGTGCAGACGCGGCGGAGCATCAAACTATTCCAAAAATACTCTACTTGGCAAGAGGAGTGGCTATTTCAAGGGGTCGCGCGCGTCGTCCTTTGCTGCACTAAGGCTCGCTCCAAAGCGCCGCACATCATCGTTTACCGAATGCCGCGGCATCGGCTAAACTGAAAGGTTATGCAGCGGCTTCATACAAACACCATGGACTGAGGGTATGGACGAAATCCTCGAGAAATTGCATCTCGCAGAGCGGGACTACGACGCAGAGGACGAATACCGTCCGGAGCCGGAAGTCCCCGCGGGCCCGCCGGCGTGGCAGGACGGCAGCCTGCGCATCGGCATCCACACTTCGATTGCCGGAGACATCGTGCAATCGCTGGAAATTGCTCACGGGCTGGGCGCGAACGCGCTGCAGATTTTTTCCGCCAGCCCGCGCATGTGGCATTCGCACGGCTCTGCGGCGGATTCCACGGCAGGCCCCGGCCGCGAGAAGTTCTCCGCGGTGGCGATGGCGCGCTTTCGTGCGAAGCGGGAGGAGCTGCAGCTTGGGCCGCTGGTGGTTCACGCAAACTACTTGATTAACCTGGCGTCGCCCGATCGCGTCCTGCGCGTCCGCTCGATCCAGGCGTTTCACGATGAGCTGGTTCGCGCGGTGGCGCTGGGCGCCGATTACCTGGTGGTGCATCCCGGGGCGAGCCGGGGCGGAGATGCGCGCGAGGCCGCAGGGGCGGTGGCGCAATCGCTGCGTCAGGCGGCGCGCAACGTGAAGCTGGGCAGCCTGCGCATCCTGCTGGAAAATACCGCGGGGCAGGGCACCGTGCTCGGCGCTACGTTTTCCGAACTGAAATTCATTCTGGACCTCTGCCCGGATTTGCCGCTGGGCGTGTGCATCGACACAGCGCACATGTTCGCCGCCGGATTCAACATCCGCGAGGCCGAAGGACTGGAGATGACGCTGCGAGCCATCGAAAGCACGTTTGGGCTGGCCCGCGTGTTCATCATTCATTGCAACGACTCGAAGGCGCCGCTGGGTTCCCGCGTGGATCGCCACGAGCACATCGGCAAAGGCAAGATCGGACTTGATGCGTTCCGGAGAATCCTGAACCATCCGCTGCTCGCGCCTGCCGCGGCCGGTCAGGAAAAAGAACCTCTGACTGGCGGCGTGGGCCGAGCGTTCATTCTGGAAACGCCGATCGACAAGCCCGGCGACGATTTGAGAAACGTCAGGACACTGTGGCAACTGGCGGGCAAGACTGCGCCGTTTTCTGCGGCGCGCGCGGCGCCGCGAGATGGCTTCCGTGGGCGGGCGTCCAAGCGGAAAAAGACGGCGGTTCGGAAAAAATCGGGCAAGAAGGGCGCAGGCGTCTCCAAAAAGAAAAAAAAGAGGTAGCGATCTGTGGCGGAGTACGAACCACAAGATGTCGAGGCGAAGTGGCAGAAGCTGTGGGACGAGCAGGGCGCATTCCGCGCCGTGGTGGATCCCGCGCGCCAGAAATATTACGTCCTGGAGATGTTGCCGTATCCCTCGGGCACGCTGCATATGGGGCACATGCGCAACTACACCATCGGCGACTCCATTGCCCGGTTCAAGCGCATGCAGGGTCTTAACGTGCTGCATCCCATTGGCTGGGATTCGTTCGGGCTGCCCGCGGAAAACGCGGCCATCAAACACGGAATTCCACCGCGCGACTGGACCAATACAAATATTCAGGAATTGAAGCGCGCGTGCCGCCGCTTCGGTTTCAGCTACGACTGGGAGCGAGAAATCTCCACCTGCGAGCCGGAATACTACCGCTGGAACCAGTGGTTTTTCCTGCGCATGTTCGAACGCGGGCTCGCCTATCGCAAGCCGAGCCGGGTGAACTGGTGCCCGAAGTGCCAGACGGTTCTGGCTAACGAGCAGGCGGAAAACGGATTCTGCTGGCGTCACGAAGACACGCCGGTGGAAGCGCGCGAGATTGAGCAGTGGTTTCTGAAGACGACAGCGTATTCCGACCAGTTGCTAGACGACATCGCGCAGCTCGAAGGCGGGTGGCCGGAGCGCGTGCTCACGATGCAGCGCAATTGGATCGGCAAGTCCAATGGCGCGCGCGTCAAATTCTCCGTGGACGGCGTCGCGGGCGCGGCTATCGAAGTTTTTACGACGCGCATTGATACGATTTATGGAGCGACAGCGATCATCGTTGCGCCGGAGCATCCGTTGCTCGGGCAGTTGCTGGCCGGTGCGGAGAAGGGAATTACTGACGCGCTCAATCGGCTCCGCCAGCAGAGCGTGCGTGAAGCCGACCTGGCCACCGCGGAAAAAGAAGGCGTGTTCACGGGGCGGTACGCGGTGAACCCGTTCAACGGCGAGAAGCTGCCGATCTGGGCGGCGAACTTTGTGCTGCTGGGGTACGGCACCGGCGCGGTGATGTGCGTGCCGGCGCACGACCAGCGGGACTTTGAATTCTGCCGCAAGTACGAACTGCCGATCCGCGTGGTGGTGCAGAACACAGAAAATAATCTCGTCGCTGAAGAAATGGGACAGGCCTATACGGAGTACGGGCGCTCGGTGAATTCCGGGCCGTATGCGGGACTCGCTTCGGCGGAGGCCATCGACAAGATGACGGCCGACGCGGTGACGCGCGGCTTCGGCGAAGGGCGGACGATTTTTCGGTTGAAGGACTGGGGCATCTCGCGGCAGCGCTTCTGGGGCACACCGATTCCCATCATCCACTGCGGCGCGTGCGGCGTTGTGGCCGTGCCGGACGCGCAATTGCCCGTGCTGCTGCCGAAAAACGTGGAGCTGACCGGCATGGGCGAATCGCCGCTGGCGCGCGTGCCCGAGTTCGTCAACACGACGTGCCCGAAATGTGGGAAGGCGGCGCGGCGCGAGACGGACACGATGGATACCTTTATGGATTCGTCGTGGTACTTCTACCGCTACGCGGACCCGCGCAACAGCCAGGCGCCCTTTGATGCGAAGGTGGTGGGCTACTGGTTTCAGATTGACCAGTACATTGGCGGGATCGTGCACGCCATCCTGCACCTGATGTACTCGCGATTTTTCTGCAAGGTGATGCGCGACCTGGGCCTGGTGACGCACGACGAGCCGGTGAAGCGGCTGTTCTGCCAGGGCACGGTGCTGAAGGGCGGCACGGCGATGTCGAAATCGTCGGGCAACGTGGTGGCGGCGATGGAGATGGCCGAGAAGTTTGGCTGCGACACGGCGCGGCTGTACACGCTGTTCGCCGCTCCGCCGGAAAAAGATATGGAGTGGAGCGAGCAGAGCGTAGAGGGCTGCTCGCGATTTCTGCACCGCGTCTTCCGGCTGCTCGACAAGCATGCCGGCCGGCTGAGCGCTGTGCGCGCGGCGGGAGCGGCGTTGGACTTGGGCACGGCGTCGGAAAAAGAAAAAGCGCTGCTGCGCAAGGCGCATCAGACGCTGCGGCGCGTCACGCACGACCTGGAAATCCGCTGGCACTTCAACTCGTCGATCGCGCTGCTGATGGAGCTGGTGAACGAACTGCACGCCGCGGAGCCTCTCACGCAGGATGCGCGGCCGGAAGTGGTGAAGGAAGTCTTTCAGATGCTGGTGCTGATGCTGGCGCCGTACACGCCGCATCTCTCCGAGGAATTGTGGGAGATGCTCGGCCACGCGGACGGGCTGGCGAAAGTGCGCTGGCCAGCGTACCGGGAAGACCTGGCGCGCGAAGAAATGCACGAAGTGGTGATCCAGGTGAATGGGCGCGTGCGCAGCCGGATGTTTGTGGAAGGCGGGCTGAGCGAAGAAGAGCTGGTGGCGCGAGCCATGGCCGATGCGAAGGCCGGACCATTCGTCAACGGCAAGCGCATTGAGAAGCGCATCGTGGTGCCGAATAAGCTGGTCAACATCGTGGTGGCCGGATGAGGAAACGGGGCGAGAACAGATCATGAGTGTTCGCGGCGGGATCGTGGTTCTCGATTTCGGATCGCAGTACACGCAGCTCATTGCGCGGCGCATCCGGGAGATGGAAGTGTTCTCCGCAATGCTGCCGTGCACCGCGCCGGTCGAAGAAGTGCGCAAGCTGGAGCCGTGCGGCGTGGTGCTTTCCGGTGGGCCCAATTCCGTGTACGACCCGACCTCGCCCAAGTGCGACCCGCAGGTGCTGCACCTCGGCGTGCCGGTGCTGGGCATTTGCTACGGGATGCAGTGGATGACGCACACGCTGGGCGGAAAAGTGCAGCGCGCGGAGCACCGCGAGTACGGACGCGCCGACTTGAAGATTTTGAATGGCTCCGCACTTCTCGACGGCCTCCCCAAAGAACTGAAGATTTGGAACAGCCACGGCGATCACGTGGTGGATGTGCCGGATGGTTTTCAAATTTACGGCCGCACCGAGAATGCCATTGCGGCCATCGAGGACGCCGGGCGGCAGCTCTTCGCAGTGGAGTTCCATCCGGAGGTGCGCCACACCGACCGCGGCAATGACATCCTGCGGAATTTTGTCTTTGGGATTTGCCAGGCGCGACCGAACTGGAATCGAAGCGCGTTCATCGCGGAAACCGTGGAGGCGGTGAAGCATAAAGTGGGCGACGCGCGGGCGCTGTGCGCGCTGAGCGGCGGCGTGGATTCCGCCGTGGCGGCCGCGCTGGTGCACCGCGCCATCGGCGACCGGTTGATCAACGTGTTCGTGGATACCGGCCTGCTGCGGCAAAATGAATTTCGCGACACGCTGTTGCTCTTGCGCGAGCGCCTGGGCCTTGTGGTGGTGGGCGTCAATGCGGCGGACCGATTTCTCGCGCAGTTGGAAGGCGTCACCGATCCCGAGGAAAAGCGCAAGCGCATTGGGCGCGAGTTCATCGCCGTGTTTGCGGAGGAGGCGCGCGGGCTGGGCGAGATTCCGTTTCTGGTGCAGGGCACTTTGTACCCCGACGTGATTGAGTCGGTCTCGGTGAAAGGGCCATCGCAAACCATCAAGACGCACCACAACGTCGGCGGACTGCCCAGCGTGATGCCGTTCCAGTTATTGGAACCTTTACGCGACTTGTTTAAGGACGAGGTGCGCCGGATCGGCAAGGAATTGGGCCTTCCCACGGAGATGCTGACGAAGCATCCGTTCCCTGGGCCGGGCCTGGCGGTGAGGCTGCTCGGCGAGGTGACCGAGGAGCGGCTGGCCATGCTGCGCGCGGCTGACGCCATTGTGGTGGAAGAAATCCGCCGCGCCGGGCTATACGAAAAAACCTGGCAGGCGTTTGCGGTGCTGCTGCCGGTGCGCAGCGTGGGTGTGATGGGCGACGAGCGGCACTACGGGTTTACGGCGGCGGTGCGCGTGGTGGAATCCGAAGACGCCATGACGGCAGACTGGACGCGACTCCCCGGGGAAGTGCTGGAGCGAATTTCCACGCGCATCGTCAACGAGGTGCAGGACATTACCCGCGTGGTCTACGACATCAGCTCCAAACCGCCGAGCACGATTGAGTGGGAATAAGAGACACACGAAGGCTGGCAAGGGGAAAGAGGAAATGTTTTTCCGCTGCGCTTCTAGCGGTTGGCCATCTTCTGCGCCATGTACAGGAGCAGGCGACGGTCGCCCTCGTCGATGCGTCCCAACAGGCGGCGGAGACGATTCAGGAAACGAGCTTCCTTCCCGGATTGTCCCCACGCGATATCATCCGCGGTCTTACGCTTGGGAAGATTGGGGAGCTCGGGAGGCTCCTCTCCATCGTAGAACAACTGATAGAGGGGAACTTCAAGAGCGCGAGCCATTTTCTCCAGCGTTTCGATGGCGGGAACCGTGTGGCCGTTTTCGACGCGAGAAATGTAACAACGGAGGAGACCAGTACGTTTCTCGATATCCCCCTGCGAGAGTTTCTTCACTTCGCGTAGCGTGCGCAGACGTTCTCCGATGATCATGGAGGCATTATTGCATGAGATCATCCTGTCAACAACATTTGTTTGGAGGCTCCGGCGTACGGCTGAGCGCCGGAGCGGAGTTGCACAGCACGTCACAGTGGATGTAACCGGAAGCTGATGAGTCACGTCCCAAAAGCGAGAGAAGAAAGCGGTCCGCCCCGGCAGGCGCCGGGCTCCGATGCGGTAGCTGGTGCGCCGGCCGCAGTGGGGGCAAATTCCGCGGACTTTGCGGGCGAGGTTCCGGCCCGAAGCACGCGAGGCCTGCCGCAAGCCAAAGAGCGCGAGTTGATTCGCCGCGCGCAAAGCGGCGAGACGGCCGCGTATGAAGAGCTCCTGCATGCTCACCAGCAGCGCGTGTTCGCCGTGGTGGGCGGCATCCTCCGCCGGAGGGAGGACGTTGAAGATGTGGTGCAGCAGGTTTTCATCAAGGTGTACGTCTCGATCCGGCAGTTCGACCTGCGCAGCACGTTTTCGACGTGGCTGTACAAGATTGCGGTCAACGAATGCTACGACTACCTGCGCAAGAAACGCGTGCGCCGGCTGGTCTACGAAGCGGACATGAGCGAAGAGCAGGTGCGGCAACTGGAAGCGTTTGACAGCGGGATGGGCACGGCGCCACCGGCCGACGCCTCGCAGCGTGCGGAGATGCGCCAACTGGTGGGCCGCCTGCTGGACGAATTGCAGGAAGAAGACCGGCACATGCTAGTGCTGAAAGAAGTGGAAGGACTCTCGGTGGAAGAAATCAGCGAAGCGCTGGGTATCAACGTGAATACGGTGAAAGTCCGGATGTTCCGCGCGCGCGGGAAACTGGTGGACATTTACCGCAAGCGCCTGCGGGGGAGGAGACGATAACCATGGCTTGCCAAGAGTATTCCGAGCGATTGGACGTCTTCGAAGATTATCTGGACGGCCGGCTGCCGGCAGAAGCTACCGCCGCCGTGACTGCTCACTTGGAGCGCTGCGCAGCCTGCCGCGAAGAGGTGGAATCGGCGCGGCTGGCCGGGATGCTGTTGCGCGCGGGACTGGAACCCACAGAAGAGCCGAGCGGGGTTTTCTGGACGCGCGTGCGTGCGCGCCTCCGCGAGGAAGAGGAAAAGCAGATGGTGGCGGATTTCTGGCCGGCGCTGGAAGTGCTTGCCCGCCGCTTCATGCTGACTTCCGCCGCGGCCCTGGTGCTGATGTTCGCCGTTCTGTTAGTGACCGAGCCGAACGATCCGAGCATGGCCACGCAGGGACAGACGGAAGTGCGGGAGATTTTTCCGGAGTCGGTGCGGCAGCCGGCCGATGGGAATGAAGTGCTGTTGAGCCTGGCGTCGAATGGGAATGGAAGGTAGCGCGATGAATCGAAAAGCAACGCTGTTGGTGATTCTGGTGTTCCTGCTGGGCATCGCCCTGGGCGCGGTGGGCATGCGCGTAGCGGAGCAGAAGGTCTTTGGCGAGCGCCGCGATGAGCGCAGCCGCATGGGAGGGCCCGCGCGCATGGTCGATCAGCTCACGCGAGAATTGGCGCTGACCGCGGAGCAGCAGCAGCAGCTCAACTCCATCCTGGAGGACACGCGCAAGAAGTACGAATTGACGTACACGACGATTCGTCCGCAGATGGAGCAGACCCGGCAAGAAGGCCGGGGCCGCATTCGCTCCATGCTGACTCCCGCGCAGCTGCCCAAGTTCGAGGGGTACCTGCGACGGATCGACGAGGAACGCAAGAACCGCGAGCGCCGGTAAACAGTTTGACCAGAGCAACAGTCTAAACTTACAGACAAAAGAAGCGAGGGCAAGAAGCATGGCACTTCTATCAAATGTAACTACGTGGGTGAGGACAGCATGGAAGAGGTCCGTGCTGCATCGAGCGATGCTGGTGGCGCCGCCGGTGGTGGCGATCCTGCTGCTGGGATTCTGGAAAGTGGGCACGCGCGGGCCGGTGACGTATTACACGGCCACAGTGGAGCATGGCGACATCTCGCAGGTGGTGCAGTCCACGGGAACGATCAATGCGGTGACCACGGTGCAGGTGGGCTCGCAGGTTTCCGGCACGATTTCCAGCATGTCCGTGGATTTCAATTCGCGCGTGACGAAGGGCCAAGTGGTCGCCCAGATTGACCCGGCGATCTTGAAGACGCGCCTGCTTTCCGCCGAAGCCGACCTTGCCAACGCGCAGGCCAGCGTGCGCAACTTTGAAGCGCAAGTGGATACGCAGCGCGCGGATGTGATGGCCGCACAAGCCGGCGTGGACCGCGCCAAGTCGCAGCTCAACGAAGCCGAACTGAGCATGAACCGCAACAAAGAACTGTTCGGACAGGGCATCGTGTCCGCGGCGATCCGCGACACGGCGCAGGCCAACTACGAGAGCATGGTCGCCGGCGTGAAGGTGTCCGAAGCGCAACTCGAACAGTCCAGGACGCGTGTGAAGAGCGTGCAGGCCAGCATGGAGCAAGCCAAAGCACAAGTCCTGCAACGCAGGGCCGCGGCAGAGATGGCCAAGGTGGACCTGGCGCACACGACGATTCTGGCTCCGATTGACGGCACGGTCATTGCAAGGAACGTGGACGTGGGCCAAACGGTCGCCGCCAGCTTGCAAGCGCCGACGCTGTTCATCATTGCCCAAGACCTGACCAAGATGCTGGTGTACGCCAAGACCGATGAAGCCGATGTGGGGAAAATCAAGGTGGGCGCCACGGCCAATTTCCGCGTGGATTCCTATCCGCGGGACACGTTTTCCGGCAAAGTGAACCAGGTGCGCATGAACGCCACGATGGTGCAGAACGTGGTGACCTACGACACCATCGTGGAGTTCGATAATCCCGACCAGAAGCTATTTCCGGGGATGACCGCGTATGTCTCCGTGCCCATTGCCGAAGCCAAAAACGTCGTCAAGATTCCGAACGGGGCTTTGCGCTTCAAGCCGGACTTTACGGAAGACGAGTTGAAAGCAATTTACGAAAAATACAAGATTCCCTACGAAGACCCACGCGCGCAGCGAGTGGCCGGCGCAGGCGGGGCCAGCGGCGCGTCGAAGGCCGGCGGCGCAGGAGGCCAGGGCGCGGGCGGCGGGCGTCCCCCTGGCGATGCATCCGCAGGCGGCGGTCAGCAACGCGCAGGCGGAATGGGAGGCGGCAACATGGGAGGCGGCGCAGGTGGCGCGGGTGGTGCGCGGCGCTTCGGCCCGCAGATTATTTGGAAGCGCTTGCCCAACAAAGAACTGCAACCCATCATGGTTCGCCTGGGCGTGACCGACTACACCTTCACTGAACTAAGAGGCGTGGTAGGCAGCGGCGAACTCAAGCAGGGGGATGAGCTGATCATTGGACAATCGTCCAGCGGAAGCCAGTCTTCGACCGGGGCCGGCGGAAGAGCTCCGGGAACCCCCGGCGCCAGCCCGATGGGTGGCCCGGGCGGCATGCGGCGAATGTAGGGGTAAATTGCATGGGAGACCAGGCTCTGGCCACAATGGAAACGCCGCAAACGCCGACTCAAGATGAGTGCGTCATCCGCCTGGATGGCGTGCACAAGTATTACCACATGGGGGATTTTCAGGTGCACGCGCTGCGCGGCATTACCCTGGATGTGCACGGCGGCGAATTCGTGGCGGTGATGGGCGCTTCCGGCTCTGGCAAATCCACGTTGATGAACATCATTGGCTGCCTGGACAAGCCCAGCCGGGGGAGCTACCTGCTCGACGGCATGGACGTGTCGCAAATGGAAAAAGCGGAGCTGGCGCGCCTCCGCAACCGCAAGCTGGGCTTCGTCTTCCAACAGTTCAACCTTCTCTCGCGCACGTCGGCGCTGGAAAACGTGGAGTTGCCTACGATCTATGCAGGCATCACACCGCAGGAACGCGAAGAGCGCGCGAAGGCCGCGCTGGAACGCGTGGGCCTGTCCGACCGCGCGCACCACTATCCCAGCCAGCTTTCCGGCGGTCAGCAGCAGCGCGTGGCCATCGCTCGCGCGCTGGTGAACGGCCCGGCCATCCTGCTGGCGGACGAGCCTACCGGAAACCTGGATAGCCGCACTAGCGTGGAGATCATGGATATTTTTCAACAGTTGAACACGGATGAGGGGCTGACGGTGGTGATCGTGACGCACGAGCACGACATCGCGCAGTACGCCAAGCGGGCACTGGAATTCCGCGACGGCAAGCTGCGGCGCGACGCGGTGATCAAGGATCGCTTGATTGCCAGCGAAGTGCTGCCCACGCTGCCCCAATTGGAAGACGAAGATGCCGATGAAGAAGTGATGTCCCCGCTACCGGAGGCAGAATAACCATGGATTTCTGGAATACATTGCGACTGGCCCTGCGCGCGCTGGCCCGCAACAAGCTGCGCTCTTCGCTGACCATGCTGGGCATCATCATCGGCGTGGGCGCGGTGATCGCCGTGGTCAGCATCGGGCAGGGTGCGGACGCCATGATTCAAGAAGGCATCCAGAACATGGGCACCAACGTGGTGTACATCTCCGCGGGCAGCGGACGGCCGGGCGGCATGCGCATGGGCTATGGCGCGGTGAAGACGCTGACCATGGACGACCTGCAAGCCATCTCCCGGGAAGTTCCCATGATCAAGGAAGCCGCACCCGGGGTGCCGAGCCGCGCGCAGGTGGTGTACCAGAACCAGAACTGGAACACGTCCGTCATGGGCACGACGTCCAATTATTTTCCGATCCGCAAATGGGTGGTTACCGCGGGCACCGTGTTCAGCGACGACGAAGTGGAGGCCGCCGCCAACGTCTGCGTAATCGGCACAACGGTTTCCCGCTACCTCTTCGGCGACGAAGATCCCATCGGCAAGCAGATCCGCATCCGCAACCTGCCTTTCCGCGTGATCGGGCTGCTGGAATCCAAAGGGCAGTCGGTGATGGGCACGGATCAGGACGACCAAATCATTGCGCCGTACACCACCGTGCAGCGCAAGCTGGCCGGAGTCACCTGGCTGCAAATGATTCTGGCTTCGGCGACCACGCCGGATGCATCCATCGCCGCGATGCAACCGATTACCGCGCTGCTGCGCGAACGGCACCGCATCCGTCAGGGCGACGAGGACGATTTCTTCGTGCGCACGCAGTCGGAAATGGCGGATATGGCCGCGCAGACGCAGCTGGTGATGACCATCTTGCTGGTGTCGGTGGCTTCGGTATCGCTGATTGTCGGCGGCATCGGCATCATGAACATCATGCTGGTGAGCGTGACCGAGCGCACGCGCGAGATTGGCGTGCGCATGGCGGTGGGCGCCACGGAAACCGACGTGCAGCTGCAATTCTTGGTGGAAGCGGTCACGCTGAGCATGATGGGAGGGCTGGTGGGGATTGTCGTGGGGGTCGGACTGTCCTTTTTGATCAGCAACCTTTTGACGTGGCCCACGGTGCTTTCCACGCAGGCTATTGTGCTGGCGGCGTTCTTCTCCATCGGCGTGGGCGTGTTCTTCGGCTTCTATCCGGCGCGCAAGGCGGCGCAGCTCGATCCAATTGAAGCGCTGCGGTACGAGTAGGTTCGGCTTCGACCTGAGACGCAGCAGCGCAGGAGAGAAAGCGACTCAGCGTGGCTTGGGTTCTTTATTCAAAACCCCCTCGGCATACCCCAGTCCAGACACAGAAGCCAGGATCTCGACTTTCATGATCTTCAAGCCGGGGCCCGCGGGGAGTTTCTTCCAGTCAGGCGAATAGAAATCGGATACTAAAGCATCCTTACATGTGTTGGGCTTGAAGTCCTTCAATTCCGCCAACCGCCGGTCATCCTCTGCATACTGAGTTGTGATGCGAACCAGAACCTCCCTCCACGCAGATGCACCCCGATTGCAGATTCGCACGCCACCTTCGATGGGAAAGAATTCCGCTTGAAGAGGGAATGGGTGAGCAGGAGGTTCAAAAACGGCCCAGGGCTTGGTTAATTGCTCACCAAATTTTGCCTGCAGCCAATCCTTGCCAGGCAGAATGTCCGCAAACACTGCCAAGAGAAGCAAACAAGAAATAATGACAAGAATAAGAAATGACTTCAGGAGCAGGACAAGCCAACGTCGCACGGGGCCACCTCCGGCTCAAGATTGAAGGAGAGAATGTGTAGGCGCAAGTTAGAAGGGAATATCCTCGTCGCCGACTTCGGGGCCGGACTCCTCCGGGGCCGGGGCGGCAGGCGCTTCGGCCTCTTCGCCGGAGTGAGCGGGAGCGCTGGCTTCGCCGCGCGAACCGAGCATGCGCATCTCGCCAGCGACAATTTCAAAGGACGTGCGCTTCTGCCCCTGCTGGTCTTCCCATTGGCGCGACTGGATGCGTCCCTCGACGAAAATCTGCGAGCCCTTCTTCAGATACTTCTGGCAGATTTCCGCGAGCTTGCCCCAGGCAACAATCTTGTGCCACTCGGTCTGCTTCTGGGTCTGGCCGTTGCGGTCTTTGTAAGAGCGGTCGGTGGCCAAGCTGAAGTTGCAAACCGCCTGGCCGCTTCCGGTGAAGCGGGATTCCGGGTCGCGACCCAGCCGGCCGACGAGAATGACTTTGTTCACAGACATCGGTGTCCTCGCAGTCAGAAAAGAACGAAAATCGAAATTCGAAAAACGAAAAGCGGAAAGGCCCCGCAATTACGTAAAAGCTACACTCTTATATCGGAAATTGAAAAGACCGGCTAGCCTTTTGGCGCGGGCACCGTGGCGCCGAGTTCGCGCAGTTTGGCCCGCGCGCGGCGCTCTTCTTCCGTTGCCGGATGGCGCCGCACCACTTCGCGCAGTTCCCGCAGCGCGCTGGTGCGCTGCCCTATCTCCAGCAGGGCCATTCCTTTCTTCAGGCGCGCGGCGGCCAGCTTAAAGCTCTTCGGGTAGTTGTCCAACACCTTGTCGTATTCCCCGACGGCCTCGGAAAACTGCTTCTGCGCAAAAAAGATTTCGCCGAGATAGAACTGCGCGTTGGATGCCAAATCGTTTTCCGGGAAATACTTCAGGTAATCCAGGAACTGCTGGCGTGCGAGGTCGTACTTTCCGCCGGTGTAATCCCGCAGCGCGTTGGAGTAGAGAGTATCGGCGGACGGCGGGGGAGCGGGCGCAGCGCCCGGAGGCGGCTGCGCGGGAATGCCGCCGGCAACTTTCGCGTCCAGACTTTGCAGCACGCTCTGCGCTTCGCCCATTTGCTGGTTCAGCTTGCCCAACCGGGACTTCACCTCGTCGAGGTTGTCGGCCAGGGCCTGCACCTGCGTGGCCAGCGTGTCGATGCGCGAGCCGGAGTTGGCTTGCACGTCCTGCACGCTTCTTTGCAGTATGCCGAGCGAGGTATTCAGCTTATTGATGGCGTCGAGGGACTGCTCGACCAAGGTCTTCAACACCGCGTTCTTTTCGTCCACGGTGCGCTGCAGCTCGCGCTGCGTTTGCATCAGGCGGTTCATATCCGCCTGGAGCTGAAGAATCTCTTTTTTCTGGGCGGCGGCAGGCGCCGGGGAAAGGAGCACCAGCGCGATGCCCACGGTGGTGAGCAAACCAAACCGTATTCGCAAGGGTTTTCCTCCTCTTCCTTTTGATGCCGACCGCGCCAGAGAGAGAGTCACGCGGCTAACGCGCCATGACGAAGTGCCCGCGGCGATTCTGCTGCCAGCAATCTTCCGAGCTCTGCGTGCAGAACGGGCGCTCCTTGCCCAGGCTGACGGTGTCCATGCGTTCCGCGGAGACGCCCAGAGAAATCATGAACTGGCGCACAGCTTGCGCGCGGCGCTCGCCGAGACCCAGGTTGTATTCCGTGGAGCCGCGCTCGTCGCAGTGGCCTTCAATGACCACGCGAATTTCCGCGTGCGAGCGCAGGAATTCCGCGGTGCGCGCGAGGGCGTCCCGCGCATCCGTGCGCACGTCGGATTTGTCGTAGTCGAAGTAGGCGTCCTGCACGTTGGTGCGGAACAGCTCCTCAATGGTGGCCTTGGGGGCCGGGGGAGGCGGCGGAGGTGGAGGCGCCGCCACGGTGATGCGCACACTGGTGTCGGCCGTGCCGCCCGGCCCGGTGGCGGTGATCGTGTAGGTCATGGAGTCCGCCGGGGTGACGCGCGTGGAGCCTTCCGGCGAGACGCGGCCAATGCCCGGCGCCAGAGTCAGCTCCGTGGCGTTGGTGGAAGACCAGTTCAAGGTCACTCCATCACCGCGCTGGATAAAGGTCTGCGACGCCTGCAGCGTCACCGTGGGGCGCGCAGGAGCAGGTGGCGCCGGCGGCGGAGCAGCGGGGGGCGGCGCTACAGCTTGTTTCCGGCAAGCGCCTGCAAACAGAATCAAAACCACCAAGCTGAGTAGCGCGAACTTTGAACGGCTGCGCATGCAAATCCTCCGTACGGATTGAATTCAAACCTTGCAGGACTACGTTTAAGCGCTGCGAAATATCACTCGTCCATCCTACCACCAACATTTCCTAAGCGAAACAGGAACAGGACGATTTTGAAAGACTGTGCTGCTCGTCGGAACGGACGGGCGCAAGCTACCTGGGCGACCAATTGGGTGATTCGTTGTGCCCCTCAAAGGTGAGCTGCCGCGCCTGCGTGCCGTCGGCCAGCATGGTCCAAATTTGCCGGGTGCCGGTGCGCGTAGACTCAAAGATAATGTGCCGACCGTCCGGAGCCCACGAGGGCCGCTCGTTGCGCGCGGAGTCGCGGGTCAGCTCGACAATCTGCCGGGAGGCGGTGTCCATCACATAGAGATCGTAGTTTCCGTTCGGCCGCCTCCAACTGAAAGCCAGCAGTTGGCCGTTGGGCGCCCAGGCCGGATCAATCACGTAGCCCATGTCGGGCAACTCGAGCTTTTCCACGTTGGAACCGTCTGCGTTCATCAGGTAAAGATTGGGCAGGCCACCGCGGTCACTGATGAAAGCAACCTGCTGGCCGGTCTTGGGGTTCCACGCCGGAGAGGTGTCCACGCCGGCCGAATAGGTGATGCGGCGCAGATTGGAGCCGGTGGAGTCAATCATGAACAGTTCAGGGTCGCCGTGCATGCTGGACATGAACATGATCTTGGAACCGTCCGGCGACCAGGCGGGCGAGCTGTTGGTGCCTTTGTAGCGCATGAAGGCCATGGGCTTGCCCGTCTCCATGGAGTAGAGGCAAATCTGCGCGCTGGTGACGCCGCCGGCCAGCCCGTAGCAAGTGAAAGCAATGCGCAAGCCGTCCGGGGACCAGCGGGGCGTCAACGAAATCGTGCGCAGGCTAGTGAGCGGGCGCTGGTTCGAACCGTCGTAATCCATGGCCCAGATTTCCTTAGTGCCTGTGCGTGCACTCACAAATGCGATCTGCGTGCTGGCCACGCCGGGCATGCCGCCGGAAAGGCGCGCGACAATTTCGTCGGCAAACTGGTGGGCGAAGCGGCGAATCTGCGCGTCGGTCACATCACCGCGATAGCGCTTGCCCAGCACGGGCAGAGCCTGCGCGTTGCGCGCGTCGGAAAGCCACGCTTCAATCACCAGGTCGTTGCCGCTGGCGCTCAAGTTGCCGTAAGCCAGCAGGTGGGCTTCGGCGGGCGGCGCGTTCCACTCGGCATGGCGGAGTTCGGCCGGTACGCTGGGCGACTGCAGCGGATTCATGCTTTTGCTGACCACCTCGATGATGCCGGAGTACTCGAGGTCTGCGCGCAGCACGGCGCTGAAAATGTCGGCCAGCGGCTGCGAAGAAGGCGAACGCGGCGCGAAATCGGCCACGGCGACGCGCGGCTTTTCCACGCCCAGGCCGGTACCGGTGCGGAACCAGTCTTGCGCTGCGGCCGGCGCGGCCACCAGTAACAGCAGGGAAGTGAACAGCAGGAATAATTGCGGACGGCAACGAAAAGTTGAAAACGTCATGCGAATGGAATCCCCCAGTTCATGCGTGCCCGATACACCGCCGCGCGTCAGCGGCGGAAGTCAAACCAGAACTCGACACTGACATTCGAACCACTGTATTCCGACGGCAGGCGCTCGAGCGGGCTGGAGTCGCGAATGGCGCGGATGGCTGAGCGGTCCACGGAGTCGTTGCCGCTGGATCGCAGCACCTGCACATTCACAACCGTGCCGTCGCGCAGCACCTGAAAACTAATCACCGCGCGCGGCGCCCAGCGGACGCCGGGATCCACCGTGGATTGAAACCAGTTGCTGCTGATGCGGCGACGCACGGCGTCCACGTACCACGGGAAGCGGCCGGCAAATTCGCCGCCCGGTCCGGTGAACCCCAGCCCGCCCTGCGACGCGCCCGAACTGAGCTGCGTGTAGGGCATGGTTGGGGTGCCGCCCTGTCCGAAGGGAATCGCGCCGGCCGGAGGCGGCGTGGGATCTTCTAGCACGCGCGAGGGCCGCGTGATGTAGCGCTGCGGCTTGTTTTTTTCAAACTGCGGAATCTTCGCGGCATTCTCTTCCGCGAGTTTCGTTTTCGGCTCGGCCTTGTACAGCCCTTTGGTTTCATCCACCACGCGGCTGGTGGTCATGGCGTCGGGCCGCGGCAGCGGCACGCCAGTGACGCCGGCCACCAGTCCTACGCTGACGGCGCCTCCACCGGGACCTCCCCAAAAATCGCCGCGGTGGGAAAGGAAATTTGAAACCGTCAGCGAGGCCAGCAGAACCGCATGCATGGAGACGGAAAACACCAGCGCGGTTTTGATGTTGGGGGGCGCGTTGCTGGCAGCGTAAGCCATATTACTGGGTGCGCGGGCGGCTGCTGATGGGCTCGGTCACCACGCTGATATTTTGGATGCCGGCCTGGCGCAATTCGTCCACCACGGTGGCAAAACTTCCGAAGGGCACGGTTTCGTCGCAGCGAATGAAGATGGCGTCCGAGGCAGGATTCTTGGTTTGCGCGCGCACCATCGCCGCCACCTTGTGAATGTTCACGGGCTCGTTGCCCAGATACACACGCTGCGCGCGGTCAATGGTGATTACCAAGCGCTCGTCGGTGATTTCCTTGACGGTTTTCGTTTTGGGCAGGTCCACTTCGATCCCCGATTGCAGGATCGGCGCGGTGATCATGAAAATGATGAGCAATACCAGCACGACGTCCACGAAGGGAACGATGTTGATGTCGGAAAGGGAAGTGTCGGTGTGCTTGGAAAGCTGCGGCATGGCTGCGCCTCGCTAGTTGTACTGCTTTTCCACCTGCACCGTGAACTCCAGCGCGAGATTGTCCATCCGCATGGCCTGTTCGCGGATGCCACTCAGGAAGTGGTTGTAGGCAATCACCGCCGGGATGGCAGTGAAGATTCCGGCGGCGGTGGTGATTAACGATTCGGCGATGCCCGGTGCCACGGCGCGCAGACTGGATGCGCCAGCCGTGCCCAGGCCGAAGAACGCGTCCATCACGCCCCACACCGTGCCGAAGAGACCGATGAACGGCGTCACGGAACCCGTGGTGGCCAGCCAGCTCATCCAAGTTTCCAGCTTGTGCACTTCGTCCGCGGCCGCCAATTGCATGCTGACGCTTACGGCATTCAGGCTTTTCACTTTGCCGCCGTGCGGGTTCGCGCCGGACAGTTGCGAATAGAGTTCTTTGTATCCAGCGGTGTACACGGGCAGCAGCGGAGACCCGGTGCCGGCTGTGCCCATCGCTGCCGGATCAGTGAGTCCCTTGCCGGAGCGAAATGCTTTCAGGAACCGGCCGGAGGCCGATTGAATTTGCGAGAAGAGACGATATTTCTGGTAAATGACGGCCCAGGAGAAGAGTGAAAACCCGAGCAAAAGCAACAGGACGATGCGGGCAACCCAGCCGGTCTGCTGGAGAAGACTCCCGAGCTGGCCCGCGAGAATAATGAGCGCGATGTTCGGAATCGCTGACCTCCCTCAGAAAGCGCTGGCGAAAGCGTCGAAAACTTACCGTAGCATAGGGTACTGGGACGGTCAAACGAATCCCCGCGGCTGTGTGCTAGAATGAAATTTCCAGAATGGGCGGCTCCATCGATATCCGGCTCGAAATGCTCACCGGCCCCCGCGCCGGCATCGCTGGCTTGCCGAGCAACGGCAAGGCTTTTTTCATTGAGACGTTTGGCTGTCAGATGAACGTGCACGACTCGGAAAAGGTTGCCGGCGTGCTCCTCGCACGGGGCTACCAGCAGGTGCACAAGGCGGATGCCGCGGACGTCGTTTTCTTCAACACGTGCAGCATTCGCGAAAAAGCCGCGCAAAAAGTTTTTTCGCGGCTCGGATTGTTCCGGCCGGGCGTGTCCCCCACAAAAATTATCGGCGTGCTGGGCTGCGTCGCGCAGCAGGAAGGCGAGGAAATTTTCGAGCGCGCGCCGTGGGTGAGCCTGGTGTGCGGCTCGGCCAGTTACCGCAAGCTGCCCGACCTGCTGGCGCAAATCGAATCCGGAAACCGCCGCGTGATGGGCCTCGACCTCGACGTGGACGAGACTTTTGAGACGGAGCTTACCCGGCGCGACAATCCCTTCCGGGCCTACCTCACCATCATCGAAGGCTGCGACAAGGCGTGCACCTACTGCGTGGTGCCGTTCACGCGCGGACCGGAGCGTAGCCGCACAAGCGCTTCGATCCTGGAAGAAGTGCGCCAGCTTGTGGATTTCGGCTATTCGGAAATCCAACTCCTCGGGCAGACCGTGAACAGTTTCCGCGACCCGTCGCCGCGGAACATGAACTTTGCCGAGCTGCTTGTCGCGGTGGCGCAGGTGCCGGGGATTCGCCGCGTGCGCTTCACCACGTCGCACCCGAGCGATTTCCATGCGGACATTGTGCAGGCCATCGAGGAGGTTCCGGCTATCTGCAATCACGTGCACCTGCCCGTGCAGTCGGGCTCGACGCGCGTGCTGGCGGCGATGCAGCGGACGTACACGCGCGAGCAGTACCTGGACATCATTGCGATGATCCGCACAGCGAAGCGGCCCATCAGCATCACGTCGGACATCATCGTGGGCTTTCCCGGAGAAACGGAAGCGGACTTCGAGGAGACGCTCAGCCTGCTCGACGCGGCGAAGTACGACGGCGGATTTTCTTTCAAGTTTTCGCCGCGGCCCAACACGCCGGCGCAGCAGATGGAGGACTCGGTTTCCGAGGAAGAAAAGGGAAGACGGCTCGCGGTACTCCAGGAAAAGCAGCGAGGGATACAACTCGCGCGCAACGAAGCGCTCATCGGGCAGACATTTGAAGTGCTGGTGGATGGGCGCTCTTCGCGCGTGGAGCAGTGGGCCGGGCGCACAACGTGTCACCGCGTGCTAAATTTCACTTCGCCGGGCGAGAGTCTTCTGGGACAATATGTTTCAGTGAAGGTGAACCGGGCCGGACCGAACAGCCTTGTGGGCGAACGCATCACGTAGCCTGGGGAGGCGACGATGGAAGTGGAAATGAAAATCGGGAAGCTCATGATGGACCCGGCCACCAACATGCCCATCGTTGTGCTCAAGGACACGCACGGCAGCGCCATCCTGCCCATCTGGGTGGGGATTTACGAAGCCAACGCCATCGCTTTGGAAATTGAAAAAGTGCAGACGCCGCGGCCGATGACCCATGACCTGCTGAAGAATCTTCTGCTCGGGCTGGAGTGCCGCGTGCAGCGCGTGGTGGTCAACGAATTGAAGGACGACACTTTTTACGCGCTGATCTGGATCGAGCGCAACGGGCAGATCATGTCCGTGGACTCGCGCCCCTCGGACGCGCTGGCACTCGCGCTGCGCGTGGACTGCCCCATCTTCGTGGACGAGGAAGTGCTCAAGAGTTCGAAAGTCACCAACGCGGTTTCCGAAAAAAGCACCAATGAAGAGTTGCGCAAGTGGCTCGAGGGACTGAACGACGAGGACCTCGGGCGCTACAAGATGTAACGACGCTTTCCGGCCTGACCTTATCCCGGGATAACTCCTTGCCTTCCTGCATTTTTCCCTTGCATCGCCTCGGGCTCTGCCTGTAGATTTACCCTACCCGTAGTAGGCAGGCAGACGGGCGGCCTATATATGGGCCTGAGGTTGCTCCCGAGCGGAGGCGCGGCTTGCAGGCTGCGTCCCAGCGCCGCGGGGCGTCTGCGGACTGTTGCGAGGTTGCGGGAAGCGGAGCGGGTAGAGCGCTTTGAGTGCTAAGGGCGCACTCGAAAAGAATGACCACCATCATTTCGATTGCTAACCAGAAGGGTGGCGTGGGCAAAACGACCACAGCCATCAACCTCGCCGCGGCTCTGGCTGAGCGCAAGAAAGAAGTCCTGCTGGTGGACCTCGATCCGCAGGCCAACACGTCCATCGCATTTTTCGAGACCGACGAAGCGTTGCCCACGATGTTTGACGTGCTGGCCGACGGCCGCACGCCGATGGGCACGGTAGTGAGAGCGACGAAGGATCCCCACTTGTTTGTCGCGCCGGGCAAGCTCGCGCTTTCACGCCTGGAAGTGCACCTTGCGGGGCAGTTCGACGCGCCGTTCCGCGTGAAAGACGCGCTCTCCCAGGTGGCCAAAAACTTCAACTACATCATTCTGGATACGCCGCCGGCGCTGGGCATTTTGACGGTGAACGCTCTGGTGGCCTCCACGCATCTGCTGGTGCCCATCCAAGCGGCCTACTTTGCCATCGAAGGCACCGACGATTTGCTGGAAACCTACGAGCGGGTGCGATCGCGTCCGAATCCGGATTTGAAAGTGCTCGGCGTGCTGATCACGCTCTTCGACAAGCGCACCAATATTGCGCGCGACGTCCACGAGCAGATCCGCTCGGTGTTTGGCACGGTGCTGTTCAAGACGCGCATCTCCAAGAACGTGCGCCTCGAGGAATGTCCCGCGTATAAGGAAACCATTTTTACATTCGCCCCCAAATCGCCGGGCGCGGTGGAATATCGCAAACTCGCCCAGGAGGTCGTGCAACGTGTCGAAAAGGATCGGATTGCCCGTCACGCTGAAGATGCGGCATGACGCGCACTACGTCGAATCGCTGACCAGCTTCAGCAGCGCGGCC
>Ga0080064_1003099_pt1 | contig 25503 bp, 19 predicted proteins | sample Subgrocontami54m_FD_69260 | JGI IMG/M metagenome (GOLD analysis project Ga0080064, IMG submission 69260) | Subsurface groundwater microbial communities from S. Glens Falls, New York, USA - GMW46 contaminated, 5.4 m (SPADES assembly) (version 2) ...
GTGCGGGGGGGGGGGGGGGGGGGGGGGGGGGCCTCCCGGCGGGGGGGGGGTGTGCCTTCTGCGGCGACGGGCAGGGCGAGCCCTGCCCCTACAACGGGTTGGGGGTTGTGGTGACGGGCGGGCGGGCGATGCGCGAGCGGGCAGGCTGTGCTGTGGGGCCGCCGCGGCGTACTATCGGCGGGGGGGGCCGGGGCGATGTCATGGTGGGAGCTGCTGCTGGTGCCGCTGGGGTTCGCCGTCGGAGCGTACGGGACGCTCGTCGGCGCCGGCGGCGGCTTCGTGCTGGTACCGGCGTTGCTGCTGATCTATCCCGAGGAAAAGCCGTCGGGCGTCACCTCGATCTCGCTTCTCGTCGTGTTCTTCAACGCTCTTTCGGGGTCGGCGGCCTACGCGCGGCTCAAGCGGATCGACTACTTCGCAGGCCTCACCTTCGCCGCGGCGGCGATGCCGGGCGCGATCGGCGCGGCATTCCTGGTGAGCTCGGTACCGCGATCGCTGTTCGACGTGATGTTCGCGGTCGTGCTGCTGTCGCTGGCCGCCTACACGCTGTGGAGCGCGGGGCGCGTCGCGATCGTGCGGCGGCCGTTGCGGGGCCGGGGGGTGATTACGCGCGTGATGCCCGGCGACGAGGCGGGCGCGACGTTCGAGTATTCGTACAACCTGTGGCAGGGCGCGGTGTACAGCGCGGGCGTGGGCTTCGTCTCCAGCCTGCTCGGCATCGGCGGCGGCGTGGTGCACGTGCCGATCATGATCACGCTGTTGCGCTTCCCCGTACACGTCGCGGTCGCGACGTCGCACTTCGTGCTGGCGATCAGCGCGGCCTCGAGCAGCAGCGTGCACCTGGCGAACGGAGATCTCGCCGACGCCAACCTGGTGCGGGCGGTGCTGCTTGCGGTGGGTGTGATCCCGGGCGCGCAGGTCGGCGCGCGCCTGGCGCAACGCTTCAAGGGGCCGGTGATCGTGCGGCTGCTCGCGATGGCGCTGTTCGTGCTGGGGGTGCGGCTGCTGCTGGCCGGCGTGTGGTAGCGCGATGCTTCGTAGACTTCGGTGGCGCATCGTGACGTTCGCCTCGCAAGCATCGGGCTCGACGGATAGGCGGATGCCGGCGCTACAACCGCGGACGGGTGCTGTTCACTTAGAGAGTCTTTCTCGGCGCCAAACGGGCCCGAGCCCCACGTGGTTGCATAACTCGCGAAGCGAATGCGATGTGCTACCAGCTGTGGTGTGGTGAGCGTAACCCCGAGAGTTATCGCGCTGCCCAATTCTCGGAAAGCGATAACTGGCCCCCGCCGCTTCAACGGAGAAGAAGCGCCTCGGCGGCCGCAGCGCGTTGAGACATCAACGCCAATAAGCTCTCTGTCTTTGGACTGTCGTCCGTTAGCTCAACAATTGCGGACGATGCCATCCTCCCGGTGACGACGTATCCGAGGTCAGCGCGAAGTGTGCGGGATTTACCTCCAGCGTGTCCGGATATCGTCAGACCGAAAACCCGGGCGAGAAGTAATCCCGTCACCGACCTCTCCTGCGCGGACACCGTCAAATCATCGAATTTCGGATAGCGATCCTTCAGAAAGGTAGCCAGCTCGGTGGTGCAACTCAATACCAGGTCGCCAAGCTGCCGCATGCTTGAATCCGCGAGATCAGCCGTCAGGTAGACAGCGACTTGCGCCGACACGTTACCCCCTCTTGGACCATGGAAATCGTCGGAGGTCTTCGCCACAGCCGCGTTAGGCGGCGCGTCTTCAGCTAGCGGTTGGCACCGGGCGGACACGTCGTGCGGGTCGGATGAATCGCTGGTGTGCGCCGTTGACGTCCATCCCTGCGGCATATCAGTCAGTACCAACAACGATGCCCCGGCCACGTTGTTCGCGGCTGCGAGGAACGATTGGTCGCCAGCTGCGGTTGGCGATCCGGCGGGAGCGACCGACTTCGCCGCGCTCCCGCAGGCAACTGCCGCGATCGCGATAATCCAGAAGGCGATTCCGCGGCTCGGAAGCACGGTCGCCTTCACACGGCGGCTGACCCTCACCTCGTTCTTTGGCACGCTGAGATGATATCTGACCCGCCTCGACATACTGCGGTCGCGCTCTCACTTTAGTGCCCGTGACCCGCGCCGCCCCTCGCTTACGCGAGCACCCCTCGCCCCTCTCCCGTCGGGGACGCCGACGGCTCCACCCCGCGGCAAGTGGCGCTACGGCGGTTGCCGCCGATCCGGGGCGCCGATACAATCGGGTTCACGCCGAGGTAGCTCAGTTGGTAGAGCACACGACTGAAAATCGTGGTGTCGCCAGTTCAATTCTGGCCCTCGGCACCATCATCTAGCGTTCAGCTGATCTGCGGATCAGCGTTCAGCCGCCAGCCACAAACTGGCGGCTTTCTGTTCGCGGGAGACGGCCGCGCGGCTGCGTGGCGAGCAGGGCGCCGCCTCCCGTAGAGCGTCGTCCGGAACGCGGCCGCCGCTCGCATCCTGATCTACCCGCGGTCGAAGTGGCGGCCCCAGGCGCTGAGTTCGGCGGGCGTGCCGTGATCGAGGATGGCGATGGCGCCTCGGAGGTATGCGGCGGCAGTCTCGCGCAGGACCGCCGCGTCGCCGGCGGCCGGCGCCCTGGCGGTCGCTACGGCGCGGAGTTCGTCGTCGCTGGCGGTCTCGACGACGTAGATCGAGAGCGATGCGGCGCCGCGGCGCTTCGCCTCGGCGATCTGTTCGAGGACGAGAAGCGGGCCGGGGTCGTCGTACGTCTGGATGACGGGCGCACACGGCAGGCCGAGGTAGTGCGGGCCGGGGTAGGCGGCGTCGAAGGCCTCGCGCGGCGACTGCCCGAACGCCTTCGGATAGACCATAGCCATCCAGCCGTCGATGCCGCCGCGCGCCGCTTCCCACACGAAGGGCGCATCGAGGCTGCGGCCGCGGCGCAGGTCGGCCGCGACGAGGAGCGGCACGTCGGGGTGGCGCGCGCGGAAGGCGTCGATGAGGGAGCGAATCGCGGCATCGGCGCCAGGGTCGCCCCAGCCACCATCGTCGTTCGGTTCGCAGTTGGCGACAGCGAAGCCGGCGCCCGCATCGACCGCGCCGGCGAGCATCGCGCCCTCGCGCGCCGCCTGCGCGGCGTAGGCGAAGCGCTCGACGCCCCACGAGATGCCGGCGGCGGCGATGGCGCGCTCGAACGCAGGGTCGCCGTACTTGATAATCAGCGCGTCAAGGCCGGCGAGCCGGGCACGGCGCACGACCTCGCCAGGCTCCGCGTTGTGGTAGCCGTTATGGCACCAGCCAAGCAGGCGCATCGGCTGGGCGGCCACGGCGGCGACTTGCGGCATGTCAATGCTCCTTGAGCGGAACGCGCTGATGCTGGCACCGGCGTGAGGTTCGACGCCATGCTACGCCCGCGCGGCATGAGCGTCCGACAGCACAATGACACCGTGGCGACCGGTCGGGGACAGCGCCGGGATACGCGTTGGTTTCCGAACTTTCGTGCGATTTTTCTCAAGAGGGTACATTTTGTACCCGATTTCCTATTGACACTACGTCCATAGAAAACTTAGAATCGCTCCCATGACGACTCGAGGGCGGTACTCAGCCACCGCCCTTGAGTCGCATACCTCTGTACCCCCGCCCCGGCTGCCTGGGCCGTGCGCCCCAGCGTAGCTACGAACCCGGCGCGCACGCGTTCGCACGGCAGCTCGCGCAGCGCCGGGCGTTGCCATACGGCCACAGGCTGCGTGGTACGCCCGATCGATGAGCAGGCGCCGCCTCGCGGTTTCGTCGGCCTGGTTCGGGGGAGTCAGGCCGACGAGCCGAGCGCCATGTCCTCGCAGCAACGTCCCCCGATGAATCGCGTGGCGACACGAAAGGACGACAGGACATGAGAAGGTACGGACTGGCGGGCATCGTTGCCCTCGCGCTTGTAGCGGCGCTCGTGAGCGCTGGCATTCAGACGACGGCCGGCGCAGGCACCGTCGTCGTCAAACCCTCGGCGATGAACGGGTGGTACTTCTGGAACGACTTCAACGACAGCTTTACGGGTAGCCCGGGAGAACTCGTGGCGGGCCCCGCCGCGCCGCCCGCCGGTACGGGGAGCGTGCGGCTTGGCCCACTGACCACCGCATCCGGAGCTACGGGCTCATCGGTGATCGCGACGGACGCGTACTATAACGCGGGCCTGGGTACGCCTCTCGCCAACATCACCGCACTGTCGTACTCGACCTTCCAACCTGGACCGGCACTGGCCATCTCGATCCAGTTCGACGTCCGCTACCGGTCCGGCGACATAGCGTACGGCGGCAGACTCGTGTTCGAGCCGTACCAGAACGGTGCGGTCGTCGTCGGCGCGGGCTGGCAGTCGTGGTCGCCGCTCGCGGGCACGTGGTGGGCCAGCAAGACAACCGCGGCCGGGACCGGCGGCGCGCAGGTGGTCGCACTACCCGCCGGTAACTGCGCTCAGCCCACCCCCTGCACGTGGGCGCAGATCAAAGCCGCGTTTCCGTCGGCCGTGATCCTCGGCCGGTTCCTGCTGAAGGCCGGATCGAACTGGACCGGGTTCGACGGCAACGCCGACAACCTGACCATCGGACTCAGCGGCGTGAACACGACGTTTGACTTCGAGGCGGAGACGCCCTGCACGATGACCTGTTATGTCAATGGGGCGACCGGGAACGACGCCTTCGGTGGTGACACGCCGGCCTCGGCCAAGAAGACCATCCAGGCGGCGCTGAACCAGGTGTCGATTGGTGGCGCCGTACACGTGGCGCCCGGGACGTACAACGAAGACCTCAGCATGACCAAGGCGAATGTGCAGCTCCTTGGCGCGGGCATCGACGTCTCCACGATCGTCGGCCCGATCGGTGGCCCCGGGGCGACGATCCAGGTGGCCGCCGGCGGCGTCCTGGTCGACGGCTTCACGATCACGCGGGCAGGCAACAACGTGACCGATTGGAACGGAGCGCTGAACAGCGCCGGGGTTGCCGTCCAGAGCCAGGGCAACACCGTCGAGCTGCGGAATTCAAAGCTGACCGGGAATCGGACCGGCGTCGACATCAACAACAGCAACGGCAACTCCGTCCACAACAACATCATCGACAACAACCGGACCGGGATGCTCTTGCGCAACACGACCGACAACACGTCGGTCGTGAACAACTTCATCACGAACAACTGGACACTCGGCGTGCTCTTCCTGGACGGCAGCGGGGGCACGAACGTTCCGGTGCAGAGCGCGGCCGGCTCGACGTTCAGCAACAACAGCATCAAGGGAAACTGGTACGGGCAGGTGGAGGACCGCCAGGCGGGCGGCTCGATCCCGGCCGCGCCGGCGAATCCGAAGAACTTCAAGTTGAACTGGTGGGGCACAACGGCCGTCGCTGTCAGCACCGTCCAGGGCACCGAGCCCGGATACAGCGCCCAGATCCCCGTCGCGTTTGGTGGAACGGCCACCGCTCCGGGCGGTCAGCCCGACATCAAGGGCACGGCGTCGGCGAACATCGACTACAATCCGCTCCAGTGCTCGGGCACGGATACGTCACCCGCCATCGGATTCCAGCCGTCCGGCGTGCTGTGCGCACCGCCCGTGACGACGGTCGTGACGGCGTCGTCGATGACGGCGACCGGGTGGGTGTTCTACAACGACCAGACGGACGTCATCGACCCGACGCTGGGGAGCTTCGTGGCGGGTCCGGGCACGCCCGTGCTGGGCACCGGCAGCGCGCAGATCAGCGTCATCGGAGCGCAGCGCCGTAACCTTGCAACGTACCAGTTCGCCGGCACGCCGCTGGCGAACATCTCGGCGCTCCGGTTCCGCACGTACAATCCATCGGCCGGGAACCCCGGCCCGACGAGTCGCTCGGCCTACCTGAACTTCAACGTCGACTTCAACGGAAGCGACACCTGGCAGAAGCGCCTGGTCTTCGTCCCCAGCCAGAATGGGACGGTCGTGCAGAACACCTGGAAAGAGTGGGACGCCATCAACGGCGGCGCCGCGCTCTGGGGGTACTCCGGCGCGACGTGGCCGATCACCGGCCAGCCCGGCACGACGCTGAAGACGTGGTCGCAAATCCTCATCGACTACCCGGGCGTCAGGGTCCGCGTCACCGATGCCTTCATGGGCCTCCGCGTGGGTGAGCCGTACACCGATGGCTACACCGAGAACATCGACACCTTCACCTTCGGTTCGCCAGCCGGAACCACGATCTTCAACTTCGAAAACACGCCGCAGTGCACGATGACGTGCTACGTCAACGGCACCACGGGCAACGATGCGTTCGACGGCAGCACTGCCACGAGTGCCAAGAAGACGATCCAGGGCGGCGTCAACCAGGTGTCGTCGGGCGGCACGGTTCAGGTCGCCGCCGGAACATTCAACGAGAACGTGACGATCTCGACGCCGCTGACGCTGGCGGGCGCGAGCGCGGCCACGACGATCGTGCGTCCGGCGATCTCGAACCCGAACTGCGGTGGCGCGGGCGGCGGATCGCTCTGCGCGGGCAGCAGCAATATCATCCTCGTGCAGGCCAACAACGTGACGATTCACGACATCGGACTGGACGGTGACAACCCGGCGCTGACCAGCGGCATCGTACAGGCCGGCGCCGATCTGGACGCCCGCAACGGCATCATCACGAACCACGTGCTGGGCGTGTACCAGAACCTCGTCGTGCATCACTCGACGATCAAGAACATCTACTTGCGCGGCATCTACGCATCGAGTGGCGGCTCGTTCAACTTCCACGACAACACGGTGCAGAACGTGCAGGCAAACCCGGCTTCGATCGCGATGTTCAACTTCGGCGGGTCGGGCACGTTCGCGAACAACACCGTCTCAGGTGCGAACGATGGGATTTCGTCGAATTGGTCCACGGGTACGCAGTACCTGAACAACGTGATCACAGGTGCGGGCTCGGGCATACACACCGACAACAACGGCGGGTCGGGAGGCGTGGCGGACCTGATCCAGGGGAACACGGTCTCCGCGTGCCAGCCGAACGGATACGGCGTGTGGACGTTCGCCCCGTTCCTCAACCTGACGGTGACGCAGAACACGATCACGGGCTGCGCGGTCGGCCTGGCGGCTGCGGGACAGAATGGCGTCCCGGCAGTCACGACGACGTTCAGCGACAACGCCGTCGATGGACTGAGCGCTCCCGGCAGCGTCGGCGCGTACATCACGACGGACCGGTTCGGCTTCGGCACGACGAACGTCGCGGCGACGCTGACCGGCAACATCATCAAGAACAACGCGGTCGGGATCGACGCCGACTCGCAGGCGGGCTACACGGCGACGATCAACGCCACCCGCAACGCGATCTTCGGCAACGGGGCCGGGGTCGCGCTGACCAACACGCCGACGCCGCCCGTTGTGCTCGGGATCGGAACCTTCATCCTGAACATGACGCCGAACTGGTGGGGTGACATCAGCGGCCCGGCGCACGCCTTAAATCCCGGCGGCATTGGAAACGCGGTGCCGAACGGCGTGACCTACAGTCCGTGGATTGGCATCGGCACGGACTCGTCGCCGAGCGCGGGATTCCAGCTTACTTCGCCCATGACGTGGATCGCGGGCCCGGCGGTCTGTGGCGCCACCTGCATCCAGGCGGCCATCGACGACGCAGCGAACGGAGACACGGTAAAGGCGAAGACCGGCGTGTTCCCGGAGCACGTCATCGTCAACAAGTCGATCACGCTGACCGCGGCCTCGAACCCGATCATCGACGGCGGGGGCACGGGCACGGGCATCGCGATCACGGCGAGCAATGTGACGGTGTCGCTCATCGAAGTCCGCAATGTGCAGTACGGCATCACATCGACCAGCGCGAACAACGTGACGATCGCGAGCAACAACGTGCACGGATTCACCTGCCCGAGCGCGTGTGGCGCGGCCGGCATCAAGGCCAGCGGCGGCACGGGCCTGAACATCGCTACGAACACGATTGATGACGGGCACGTCGGCTCCTGCCACAACGGTGGCGTGACGCTCGGACACTGGGGCATCTACGTGACCGGCGCCAGCGGGACGATCAACGGCAACAACGTCACCGGCATCGGCAACGCTCTCACTACGGGTTGCCAGGAGGGCCGCGCTATCGAGGCGGCGGGCTCGGGCACGGTGAGCATCACGAACAACATCGCGACGACGTACCAGAAGAGCGGCATCATCGTCCGCGACACGGTGAATTCGGTCATCACCGGGAACACAACGACCGGTGAAGGCCCATCCAGCGCCATCGCCCAGAACGGGATCACGATCACGTCGACCGGCACGACATCGATCACGGGGAACCACACGAGCGGCCACCTCTACTCGCCGGGCAGCGCCTTCTCTTGCGGCATCCTGCTCTTCGGGTCGGGAGCGACGGTCAGCAACAACGACTCCACCAACGATGAAGTGGGCGTGTGCGTGGCAGGTGGCACCGGCGCGCAGATCAAGACCAATATCATTACTAAGCACCACCAGCAGGGCGTCAACGTCGACGGTGCGACAAACGTGCTGGTGGACGGCAACACAATCGACGGCCAAGGCGGCGGCACGACAGCGACGCCGGGCACGGACCCGGACACGGACCTGCGGTACTACGGCGTGTTCGTCGTGGACTCCACGGGCACGGTGTCCAACAACATCATCAAGGGCATCACGCACGGCCCGGCCAACGGCCTTCAGAGCGGCGTGGGCATCAAGCTGACGGCGCGAGCGGGTGTGGGGTCGGCGAACGTCTCGATTACGGGCAACAACATCAGCGACGTGCAGAAGAACGCGATGGTGATCACGAACCAATACGGCGGCGTGTCGGTGAACGCGATCGTCTCGGGCAACACGGTCGCCGGCAACGGGCCGATCAGTTACATCGCGCAGAACGGCATCCAGATCTCGAACGGAGCGACCGCGGTCGTTTCGGCCAACAATGTGAGCGGCTACGACTACACGCCGAGCACGTGGGCGGCGGTGGGTATCCTGCTGTACGGGGCGGGCACGACGAGCGTCAACAACAACGTGGTGCACGACCTGATGGAGGGGCTGTTCGTCGTTAACACGAACTGGATCTCGGCGGGCGGCAATTCATTCACGAACTACCGGGACACGGCGATCTACGCCGAAAACAGCAACAACGGCGTGTACACCGTCAATACCATGATGGGTAAGCCGGGTTCGACCGGCATGTACTTCTACTCAACGTCTATCAACAATTCGGTACAAGGCAGCGCCGTCCGTAACAACGACAACGGCGTCATCATCGACTACACGGGTGGCGCGGCTACGGGAAACACGTTTGCCCAGAACTGCATCGCCGGCAACACCGTTGCAGGCATGTCGACTCTCGGGATACAGGTCGGCGGCCCTGTCAACGCGCAGAACAACTGGTGGGGCAAGATCAACGGTGCGAACCCTCCCGGACATGGCGACAAGATCAGCCCGCCGGCGACGATCAACGCCGTGCCGTTCCTCACCGCACCGGTGGCGGGCTGCCCGGTGCCGCTGGATGGCGACGGTGACGGCGTGAACGACGCAGTCGACAACTGTCCCGTGGACTACAATCCGGCGCAGACGAATACGGATCAACTCAACTACCTGGCCAACCGACCGGGGAGCGACGGTCTGGGCGATGCGTGCGATCCCAACATCTCCGGCGACGGCTACACGAACGCCCAGCACACCGCGATCGGCAAGAACCCGGCGCTGTACTGCGCGATCATGCGTGCCGATGTGGACGGGGATGGCGTGGTCAGCATCCTGGACCTTGTACAGGTAGCGCAGAAGTATGGGCAGGCAGTCCCGCCCAACCCTTCTAACACCGGCATCGACACGGGCATCCAACGACTCAACCAGGACGGCGATTCCCAGATCTCCATCCTCGATCTGGTGCGGGTAGCCTCGTACTACACCCAGCCGGTCACGAACTGCCCGTAAACCGGGCGGACGCCGGTTGATGGCACGATAGAAGGGGCCCACGCATCGCGTGGGCCCCTTCGTGATCGCACGAAACGGAGGCCGCAGTTACGGGGCGACGTCGGACCAGGTCTTGAAGCCGTACGGGAAGTATGAGCCGAGGAGCAGGAATTCGAAGATGCCGTGGCCGGCGCCGATGTCGCCGAGCCCTTCGACCGTGAAGTCGCAGATCGTCTGCGTGTGGATGCCTGCTCTCTGGACGACCGCCGGATCGGTGAGGTCCCACGTCTCGCCTTCGACGACGAGCGGGCCGTGATACTGGCCATGCCGCCAACCGCCCGTGTACGAGTAGCCACCACCGGCCATGTACAGCGTCGATTTCGGCGTCATCGTGATCGTGACGGGCGCGCCTGCGGCGGTGCGGAGATGCATGGCGCCGCGCTCCCAGAGCCGCGTGCCGGGCTTGAGCTTGAAGTCGTGCTCGGCGACGACCAGCGGCTCGGGCGCGCGGCCGCTTGCGTACGGGTAGAGCAACTCGGCCGCGGAGTGCCAGCGCTTGCCGTCGGGCTCCTCGCTGACGGTATACATGAGGCAGCGGTCGCTGAACTGCGTCGGCGACCAGACCCAGTAGAAGCCGCCGGGGCCGGCGCCCGGCGGTGGCGCCGACGGCTGCTCGCCCCCGCCGACGGGGCGGATGCCCCATGAGTGATCGCGCACGCCCCACCAGTTCGACGGGTCGACCTGGTACGTGCGGCCGCCGGCAGTGAAGGTGCCGGACCAGCGGCCGTTCTGCGTCATGCGCGTGTAGTCCATGATGGTGCGATTGCCGGCGCGGCGCAGGAAGTGCGGCTCCTGGAAGGGCTCGGTGACGCCCTCGAACGTCATATCGAACGCGAGGGCGTGCTCGCTCGGCTCCGCGTAGACGCGGGTCGTGCGCAGGGGCTCGACGATCTGCACGCCGATCGGCCCGACCTTCGTGTTCATGCGGTCGGAGCCGAGGTCGCGCGATGCGCGGACGATGTACTGCGTCTTGCCATCGATGACGGCCGTCGCGAAGGCGTCGATGACGCCGATGTTCGGATAGAGACCCATCGCCACCATGAGGTAGGCGGAGCCGTCGAGCGTGTGGGCGCCGAAATAGTAGCGGTCGTAGAAGTTGCGATCGCTGGTGTAGACGCGATCGACCGTCTCAGGCGTCTGGTGGACGAGATAGTCATCGAGCGGCGTGAGCATCTGGTTCTCCGATCGTGCTGCGCGAGTTCGGGCCGCGAGTGCGGGCATTGTAGGCGGCGGTGGCGGATGATGCACCTCACCCCCGTCAGCCGCGTATTACGGAATGACACGTCCTGCCGTTGACTTGAGGGCGCGGCTGCGCGATGCTCGTCACGGGAGGCGCCGATGCAGACGATCACGGGCTATGCGGATCACACCATCGAGGCGCGGGACATCGCGTTCCACTACCTGGAATGGGGCGATCCCGCATCGCCGCCGATGGTGCTGCTGCACGGGCTGACCGGGCACGCCCACATCTGGGACCACATGGCGCCGCGGCTCAGCGAGCGCTACCACCTGTTCGCCCCCGACCAGCGCGGACACGGCGACAGTGGCTATGCGGCCTCGTACGCGACGCGGGAGTTCGCCGACGATCTCGAAGCACTGGTACGCCACTGGGGCATCGAGCGATTCGTGCTGATGGGGTTGTCCATGGGCGGGCACAACGCGATGGCGTACGCCGTCGCGCATCCCGAGCAGGTGTCGCGTCTCATCGTCATCGACATTCCACCGAAGATGGACCGCCGCAACGCGCCGAACTACGAGCAGACCGTCAAGCTCGCTGAGACCGGGCACCAGCACTTCGCCACATTCGACGACGCTCTGCGCGATGCGCGCGCCGGCACGCCGACTGCGCCGGAGGCGAATCTCCGCTACCGGACGCACTGGAACCTCAAGTCAAACGCTGACGGCACGATGCAGTTCAAGTACGACCCGAAGGTCTCGGCGCTATGGGATCCCGCCGACCTCTCAGGCGTGCTTGACAGGATCGCCGCGCCGACGCTGCTCGTGCGCGGCGGCAAGACGGTCGTGCTGCCAAGAGGCGTCGCAGCGGCGATGATCGCGGCGATGCCGGATGCCGAGCTGGTCGAGGTCGCAGAGTCCGGACATTCGGTGCCGACGGACCGGCCGGAGGATCTGGCGCCGGCGGTGCTTGCGTGGTTGTCGCGTCGGGTCGAACACGCGCCAAACGCGGGCTGAGAGTTCGCCGCCGAACGGGCGTTGGACGCGGGCTGAAAGCCCGCGCCACGAATAAGAACTGCGCTACGAGATCTTGGCGTCCCTTCCGGCCGGCTGCCACGAGATGATCGCTGAGCGCGTAGAGCCGATCGCCGGGCCGAGGCGGCCGTTGGGCCAGCGGATGAGACGCGATTCGAGGAGCGCTCGCAGTTTCGTTGCGCCCGCCGCGTCGTCTTCACGCAGGCAGAGGCTGTTGCGCACCTGCGCCACGGCCTCTTCGATGTCGGCGAACGTCCACGTGAAGCGATGCTGCACGACCTCCACATCGGCAGCGATATCGATCTGCGCCAGCAGGTTGATGAGATCGAGGTGCGTAGGCTGCGTCTGCAGCGAGACGCCGTAGAACTCGCTCCACAGGCCGAAGTCCGTCGGAAGCGGATCGACGCGCAGATAGACGTACACGCGCTGCCTCGCCGACGATTCGAGCTTGCGGATGAACAGGACGGGGTCGGCGATCGGGTAGAGGACGTGCGAGCAGAGGACGACCTCGGCGGGCTCGACCTCGGCGTCCAGCCAGACGGAAGCGACCGTCTCGACGTTCGTGAGCTTCTGTTCGGCGACGTCTTCCTTCAGAAAGCCGAGCATAGCCGGCGACGGGTCGACCGCGACCACACGCTTGACGTGCGGCGCGAGCGCGAGCGTATGGCGGCCGGTGCCGGCGCCAACGTCGAGCACCGTGGTTTCCGGCGTGACGTCGCGCCGGACGCGAATGAGGAACGGGTCTTCTTCGGTGCGCTCGTGCAGCGCCTGACGATACGTTTTCGCGCGTCTGCCCCAGTAGTCGGCGTTGTCGATGCCGGCGGCCGCGTACGCGGTGTCCATCTGCACGCGGCGGCGTTCGACGATGTCGTGCCAGCGCCGCACATAGTCGATTGGAGCGATCTCCGGCGGCTCGTCAGATCGCGGCATCGGTACTCGCTTCGACGCCGATGACGTCGGTGACATCGAACTGCATCTCACCCATGCCGGTGACGACGAAGCCCATGCCGAGTTTGTGCTTGCCGTCGTCGAGTCGCCGTCCGGCGACGCTAATGGTCACGGCCTTGTTCAGGCCGAGCGTCATCGTCCGTCCGGACGACACGTCGGAAAACGCCACCGTCTCGCCATCCACGGTGAAGGACGCTGCTTCGAGGGGCAACTCCTCACCATCGACGGAGATCGGCAATACGCGCTCGGCGTACCCGGAGCCGAGCCCGTTCATCAGGTCGAACGCGAAGCCGCCGTCCTCGTTGCGGAGACTGCCTTTCACGTAGAGCCGGCGCAGCAGAAACGCGGGAACTTCCATACCTCTCCCTTATCCGTTCTTGAACCCCTTCATCATGCGGTACACCTGCTGTTCGGCGCCAACCACATCGTGGCGCAACTCGTGGGCGGCGCCAAGCTGCATGCTGAGCAGACGGATCTTGGCGACGCGCTCGACGAGATCGACGACGGCGACCGCCTCTTCGAGATCGGCGCCAACACCCAGTACGCCGTGATGTTTGAGCAGCACCGCCGCGCGGTCAGCGAGCGCCGCGACGGCGTTGTCCGCGAGCTGCTGGCTGGCGGACGCCCCGTAGTCGGCGACGGCGATGGCGCCGCCCAGCGTCACGACCTGCTCGTCGAGGACACATGGGATCGGCTGCGCGGCAACGGCGAAGGCGCTGGCGTACACCGAGTGCGTGTGGATGACGGCGCCAACATCCGGACGCGCGCGGTACACCGCCATATGCGCGAGCGACTCGCTTGACGGGATGCCGTCGCCGACGACCGGGTCGATCTCGGCGTCGACGACGATCACGTCATCGATGCCAAATCGGTAGTACGGGACGCGGCTGGCCGTCACGGCGAAGAGATCGCCGTCCGGCGTGACGATGCGGCGGCTGACGTTGCCGCTTGCGCCCGCGACGAGCCCGGCTGCCACGATGCGGTGGACCGCGTCGAGCACCTGCTGTCGCTCTTCGAGGAAGTCGCCCGTCATGCGCCAACCATCCCTTCGAACTGATCGCTCATCGCGCACCAGCGGGCATAGTAGTCGTCGTAGCCGGCCGAGGTGCGGGCGTTCGGCGAACGGCTGCTGCCCCCGGCCGTCATGGCGGCGAGCGCAGCTGCCGGTGACGCATGCAGGCCGGCGGCGGACGCGGCGAGTACCGCGGCGCCGAGCGCCGACGTTTCGGGTGAAGCAGCAACTTCGACGCGGCGATCAACGACGTCGGCGACGATCTGCGTGAAGAACCCGCTGCGCGACATGCCGCCGCCGACTGCGAGCGATCCGATCGCGGCGCCGCTCACCTCTTCGAGCTGCTCGAGGTTCGCCCTGACGCTGTATGCGATGGCTTCCAGCACCGACCGCAGCACTGCACCGCGATCCGGCGCCGACATCACGAGCGGGAGCGGCAGCGTGATGCCGCCGACGCCGGCGTTCATCGCCGAGGCGCGCATGGCGCGCGCACCGAGCACAGCCAGCGCATCGCCCGCCCCCGCGGGCGCGGCGGCGGCGAGATCGGCGGCGTCGGCCGGTTGGAGTCCCATCATCGTGCAGATCCAGTCCCACGCGCGGCCGGTCTCGCCCGCGTTCGACTCGAGTATCCATCGATCTGGCACGACGTGCACGCCGGTCCAGGTGCGCTTCTCGCGGTCCATGATAGGACGGCTCGTCACGAGTTGCAGCGGCGCGCTCCAGCCGGCGGGCACGGCCGTCGCGCCGTCCCCGGTCGCACCCATGCCGATGAGCGAGCATTGCGTATCGGCGCCGGCGAGCACCACCGGCGCCCCGGCGAAGGCGCCGGAGCGCACCTCTCCGACAATCGAGCCGTCGGACCGGACCGGCGGCACCAAGGCCGGCGGCAGATCGAGACGCGACAGCAATGCGGACGGCGCCTCGCCCGTCGTGACGTCGAGGAGGCCGTTCTCGGCAGCGAGGCTGCGGCTGATCCGGGGTATGCCGGTGAGGATCATCGCCAGCCAGTCCGCGAGCGGCAGCACGTGCGCGACGCGCGCGGCGGTGTCCGGGCGGTGCGTCCGAAGCCAGGCGAGCTTCGCCGGCGCCTGCATGAGCGATGGCAAGTGGCCCGTCACGGCGTACACCTCATCGGCGTGTCCGGCGTCGATCGCGATGCCCTCAGCGGAGGCACGCGCGTCGATGTTGGGCGACGCGAACAACGCGTCTCCGGCCTCATCGACGAAGGCGATGCCCTCTCGCTGGCCCGTGAAGGCGATGGCGGCGACCGAACCGCGCATCGGCGACGCCGCCGCGAGGATGCGTTCGAGCGCGCGCCCCGTTTCGGCTCTGTCGAACTCGCGTCCGAAGGGTGCGGCATCGCTGGGGATGAACATCGGCCACAGTTCCGCGGCCACAGGCGTCACACGACCGTCGGCGCGGACGGCGATGGCGCGCAGCGCGCTGGTGCCCGCATCGACGACGAGGACCGTGTCAGCGGGCACGCGCGTACTCCGGGTTCACAACGTAGCGGAGCGGTTTCCCCGCAAGCAGGCGCCCGATCTCGTCGACCATCATGCGCGAGTGGCGCTCGATCGTTTCCGCCGTGGCACCGCCGATGTGCGGCGTGAGGATGAGGTTCGGCGCCGATAGCAGCGGGCTTGTCTGCGGCAGCGGCTGCCCGGCGAAGACGTCGAGCGCGGCGCCGGCGATGGCACCGGACGCCAGCGCATCGACGAGCGCGACCGGATCGACCACGCCGCCGCCGCTCGTGTTGATGAGATATGCGTCCGGCCTCATGCGATTGAGGAAGCCGCCGTCGACGAGCGTGCCTGTCGCCGACGCATCGGGCACATGCAGCGTCACGAAGTCGGAGGACTTCGCGAGCGTCGCGAGGGTCGCGGGACGGACGCCGAGCGTGCGCAGTTGGCGGTCGGGCACGAAGGGGTCGTGCGCGAGCACACGGGCGCCGAGCGCGACGCACTTGCGGGCGACTTCGCGCCCGATCTGGCCGAAGCCGACGACGCCGACCGTCGCCCCGGAGATCTCGCGGCCGCGGAAGCGGCGGTAGCCGGCGGACGGATCGCGCCACTCGCCGCCGGCAACAAACGCGTGCGCGTCGGGAATGCGGCGCGCGAGCGAGAGCATCAGCCCGAGCGTCATCTCGGCCACGGCATTCGTATTACGGCCGGGCGCGTGGGTGACGGCCACGCCGTGCGCGGTGGCGCCGGTAACGTCGACCTGGTTCAGCGCGTTGCGGCAGACGCCAACGAGACGGAGGCACCGCGCGGCGGCGAACACTTCCTCAAACACAAAATCGGCCTCGACGACGAGCGCGCCAATATCTGCGGCGGCGAGGCGCGCACCCAGATCGTCAGGATCCTGGAGGCGGTTGGTGTCGGTCCAGCTCTCGTACGTGACGTCCATGTGCTTGCGCAGACGTGCGAGCTGGCGATCCGAGAAGGGGGCGAGGATCAGAGCGCGCACGGCAATGGTCTCCGAGGCAGCACGATATCCCGCAGATGTTCGGGAGGGGATCGACTAGCGCGCGGCCGCCTGGCGGCCTTCGGCAGCGACAGCGGTCTCAAGCGGCGCCAGGAGCGACTCCACGAGTTCCGCGGGCGTCATGGCCTTGCCGCCGGGTGACCCGATGGCGATCTGGACGGAGTACCCATCGTGCGCGGCGAGCGCAACGGCGGCGGCGTCCTCGGCGGACTGTAGCTGTACGACGCCGGCTTCGGCAGCGGTAGTGAAGTGCTCCGCGAGGGTTTTGCGCCAGCCGGCGTAGGCCTGCGTCAGGCGTTTGTTGACTTCCGGATTGCGGACGGCCTGCGCCCAGAACTCGAGGAGGACGCCGGGCCACTGAGGGGCGTCTGTGTACGAGAAGAAGTTGGCGAGCGTCTCGTGCAGAGTGTCGCGCGGGCTGGCGCCCGGCTCGGCGCCTTCGGCCAGCACGCGGCTTCGGCCTTCGGTCCAGACGCGAAGCAGCTCGAGGAGGACGTCGTCCTTGGTGGAAAAGTGGAAGTAGTAGGCGCCTTTCGAGTAGCCGGCGGCGTGCGAGATGTCATCAACGGTGGCGTGCTCGTAACCGCTCATCGAGAAGAGCTGGCACGCGGCGTCGATGAGCTTCGCGCGGGTAAGCTTGCGCTGCTCGAATCGGTCTAAGCTAGTTCTCGGCATTGTCCCTCACTTACTCCAAGTATCGGCCGAAGGTGTGCGTTCCGACGCCCTAGTATGCACCAGTCGAGCGAGATTGCCAAGAGGTTTGACAAGAACTTGCGCGACAAAGATCGACCGCGGTTTTGCGAAAACGGCCCGGAAACCTGTAACGAATGGACCAGGCGCGCGTTAGGAGTCTGTGAGCGCGCCGGCGGATCCGGCAGACGAGCGCAGCCACGAGGGCACTCAGGTACGTCCAGAGGCACCGAACAGGCAAACTCGCCGCAAGGTGAGGACGCAACGCCACGGGTCCGCATCGCAGGCGGATAGCCGGGCTGCCGAAGACCTGGAGCCCCGCTGGCTTCGAACGTTTTCGACACATGCGATGCCGCCTGTCGTCCCCCTCTGGACAGGTGGCATTTTCGTTGTGGAGCATGGGGGTGGCCGATGCGCTCAGAGATACGCCAGGCGATGATCACGAGGCACATGCCGTTGGTGGCATTCGTCGTCAGCCGGATGTCGACGGACAACCAGAAGACACTGGGATTGGACCGCGAAGACGCGATTGCCTACGGCGTCGAGGGGCTGATCCAGTCGGTGGATGCGTTCGATGAGACGCGGGGCACCAGCTTCGCCAGCTTCGCGGTGCGGCGCATCCGCGGGTCGATTCTCGACGCGATCCGGAAGATGGACCCGCTGCCGCGGTCACTCCGAAAGAGCACCCGCGAGGTGGAACAGGCCTCGCAGGAGCTATCGGCGACGCTGGGCCGGTGGCCCACGCCGAAGGAGATCGCCTTCCGGATGGGTATGCCGGTGGAGCAGTTGCACGGGATCCAGCGGCACGCGGGGTCGAAGTTCATCTCGCTTGAGCATGCGCTTCAGGACCGGGGTGGCGACACGGCGCCGTCGTTCGACCCGGTGGACGACGACGAGTCGGGCGACCCGGCAAAAGCCGCGGACCACAACGCCTCGCTTATGCTCCTTGACGAGGCACTTCACCGGCTGAGCGCACGCGATCGGGCGATTCTGCGGCTGCGATACGCCGATTCGAAGCCATTTCACGAGATCGGCCAGATGATGGGTCTATCCGAATCGCGCGTGTGCCAGCTCCACAAGCGGATCCTGTCGGTTTTGAAGCGCGAAATTGACGCCCAACTCCAGGAGGCGGCCTAGCTTCGCTACGGCGGAGGCTGGAATCTGCCGATATTCTCCTAGGTCTCTGCGGTCGGGGGCCATGAGTTCTGGCGGGGACCATGCTCAACGAGCCAATGGATGCGCTGCCGCTCCAGCCGGACGCCCTTTCGGACGTACCGGGCGCCGACGGACCGCGACCGGACAACCTGCTTTCGTTCCCGGTAGTCACGGAGCCTGATCGCGGCGAGCGGTTGCCCCGGCTGGCGCTTGCGTACGTCCTCGCGATCTTCCTTGCGGGGCTCGTCTCGGTAGCTGTGTTTGCGCCGCAGCTCAACACAAGCGACCTGGGTGGATTCGTCGTGCTGGCGCTGCTTGCCATCGCGTTCGGGCGCACACGCGTGCCGATCTACGGCGACACGGCGATCTCGATCGGCATCGTCGGCGATCTTGCCATCGCCTTCCTGTATGGCCCGGCAGGCGCCGTCCTGGTGAGCCCCTTCGCGGCACTCGCGACCGACACGAACCATGGAGCCTGGTATAAGCGGCTGTTCAACGTGGGCTCCTTCATTGTCGTCAACGTCGTGGTCGCAGTGATGATCCAGTCGCTTGTGGGCATCGTTGGACCCGGGTTGCCCGTGAACGCCTGGCTGATACCAATCGCGCTCGGCGCCGTCGTGGTCTACTACCTGTTGAACAGCGGATTCCTGGCGATCGCGGTCGGCCTTTCCACCGGCACATCGCTTGTCGATGTGTGGCGTGAGAAGTTCGAATGGCTCCTGCCGCACTACCTTGTATTCGGATTGCTGGGATTGGCGCTGGCACTGGGCTACGAGGGCATCGGCTACTTCGGCATACTCGCCTTCGTGGCGCCGCCGCTCATGATGCGATTCTCCGTCAAACAGTACGTCGATAAAACAGCGCAGAACGTCGACGAACTGAAGAAGCGGAACCGCGAGCTTCAGCAGGCGAACCGCGATGTGCTGGGCATGGCGGATCGCCTCCGCGAGACGTACGACGGCACGCTCGAAGCGCTGGTCTCCGCGTTGGACGCGCGCGACCGCGAGACGAAGGGCCACTCGATCCGCGTCGCCAAGTACATGATGGAGATCGCGTTCCACATGGGCATTCAGCCTGGGACCGATGAGTGGGTGGACATGCAACGGGGGGGGTTGCTGCACGACATCGGCAAGATTGGGGTCTCGGATTCGATCCTGCACAAGCCGGGCCCGCTCACGGACGACGAGTGGGTGGACATGAAGCGGCACCCCAAGATCGGCTACGACATGATCAAGGACATCGGCTTCCTGTCGGGCGCCGCCACGATCGTGATGGCGCACCATGAGCGATTCGACGGCAAGGGATATCCGAGGGGTCTGGCGCTGGAAGAGATTCCCATCGGCTCCCGCATCTTCGTGCTGGCGGACACGTTCGACGCGATGACGTCGGACCGCCCGTACCGCGCCGCGCTGTCCGTCGAGGCCTCCCGGGAGGAGATCATCAGCTGCAGCGGGACGCAGTTTGATCCGCGCTGCGTCCAGGCGTTTCTCCTCGCATTCGACGAGATTGTCAAGATCCGCTTCGCCGAGCAGGATGAGGAGACGGAGCATCACGCGGCGGCCGCGCCGCGCCTGGCGGCGTAGCCCGGCACTTCCCAGCGTGACGCCAATAAGCTGAAGAGGCTCCTCGGATTGAGGAGCCTCTTCAGCGTCCATTCGGACAGCTAGGGCTTACCAGGAAAGGCGAAACGTCATTTCATCCTCCTTGACGGGTTACTGCTCGATGCCCCTGACCGGTCGTCGGCAGGCAATACCGACTCGTCGGTATAGTTATACGCCCGTGGGCCACGCCTCGTCAAGACCCGTTGACAAGAGATCCGGGAAAAAAATCGCGCGCCGTTTGGGGGCATGCCCTATGCGGCGAAGGGCGTTCCCGGCCGATCGTTCACATAGGACTTATGGGCATCGAGAATCGCCAGACGCTGCGCTCGCAGGCTGCCCAGGACAACATCGTCCAGGCGGCGCTGACCGTCTTCGCCCTCAAGGGCTACGCGGCGGCGTCCATGGACGACGTCTGCATGGCTGCCGGATGCTCCAAGGGCGGTCTCTACCACCACTTCCGCACCAAGAATGCCGTGCTGCGCGGCGTGGTGAGCAAGCTGGCGCAGACCGGGGCCTTGCTGCCCCCTTTCGCGCCACGCGAAGAGAGCGCCCTGCCGGCGGCATCGCTGGGGCGCGTGCTGATCGACGTCTGGGCGGAAGCCGCACGAGACGCCGAGCTACGCTCCCAGCTCCGCGCCGGCTACGAGTCGCACCTGGCGGAGCGCATTCAGGCGCCCGACGGGGCGGGCCTCGCCGAGATCCTGCGCGTGGGGGCGCTGATCCAGCTGCTTACGCGTGGCGATGAGGTCGATGCGGACGAGGCGGCGCGCCGGCTGGGCATCGAGCGCGCGGCGTAGCGACTGCCGCTGCATCGGCGGACGTGCGTTATGTCGCGAATAAGCAGCCATCCCCGGAGTGCCGCCACGGCGAACCACGTTGTATGTGACATCGCGATCGACAGCCCGCGGCGGCTGTCTTACGTCCGGGGCGTTGACGGCGATCGATAGCGGGGCGCCGTTACGCCGTGAGCCACATGCGGCGGCGGCGTTCGCGCTCCTGCTTGGCGTCGCTGAGGCTGGCCATCGCCGACTCGAGCACCGCCTCGGCACGCGTCATCTCGGGGCTGGAGACGGCGCTTCCGGAGCTCACACCGGCCCAGAGCGACACCATGCGGCCCCCGATGTCGGCGGACGCGGACTCACGCGCCAGGCGGTCTTCCAGGCGCTCGATGAACGCGGTCACGCCCTCCTGGGCGGAGTCGAGCAGGAGCACGCCGAACTCGTCGTCGCCGAGCCGCGCGACGATGTCGTTGTAGCGGCGCGTGCCGTCGACCGCCTTTGCGACGTGGCGGAGGACTTCATCGCCCGCGCGGACGCCGTACTCCTTGTTGACGGCGGTGAGGTTGTTGACGTCGATCAGCACCACCGAAATGTGGCGCCCCATGCGGCGAGAGCGGGCGAACTCGTCGCCCAGGCGGCGGGAGAAGTAGCTGAACGTCGGCAGGTCGGTGAGCAGATCGTTCTCGCCGTCTTCCAGTTCTTCGGGCTTGCGGGGCGGGCGATCGTCCTCGCGGGTTGTCCAGAGGAAGGTGGCGCCGACCAGCAGCCCGGTCATGCCCATGGCCACGAGGAACGGAAGATGCGCGACCGGGCCAAATTCGTCGACGAGCGCGGCAACGATAGCGCCCGCCCACGCCAGTACCATGAGGCGCAGGACCGCGGGGACCCAAAGGATGGGTTTGCGCTCGGCGGGCGGCCGGCCCGTCGACGCGAAGGGTGCTTCCGGCTTCTGGCTCGAATCCGACACGACGCGAATGGCACGTGGACGGCGCATGCTCACTGTGTCACCCCCTTCTTCAGGACTAGTATCGGCCCGCCCGCGGAGACCCGTACGGGCACGCCCCGGGTGCGTCACATACCAGTTCGTCGCGTTTGTACGCGCATCGGCGTTGGGCTAAGATGGATGGGCGAATCCGAGCGAACGCCGAGGAGGAGGGTGATGCAGATCGATTGGGATAAGACCATCGATGACATCTTCGCCGACAAGATCTCCTGCCTGCGCTGCGGCTCGCTAAGCGCGACGCTCGTCGCGGGGTACAGCCGGGCTCCGGGCTCCGCCGAGTACGCGCCGCGGACGCACAATTGCAAGAACAAGGACGAGTGCGACGCGCGGCGGCTCGTCGTGGTGTGCGAGGCGTGCGCGCGCGATCTGCGGCTGCGTGCGAACCCCGTTGACCGCGAGGCGATGATGACGCTGCTCATCAACGATTGCCGTAAGGACCTGGAAGACTGCCTGGACTACCTGGCCGACTACTGGCAGGAAGATCTCGACATCGACCCGAGCGACACCAGCTCACGGCTCGAGGATGTCGAGCCCGGCATCTTCGCCGAGGAGGATGCCTGGCGGCGCAAGCTCGAGGATGAGTACCTGACGTATCACCGCTGGTTCCGCGAGCACACGATGCACATCCCCAACCCGGGATGGCGCAGCGAGTACGTCGAAGAGATCATCGAGCTGGGGTACGCGACACTGCTCGGCGACTGACGCCTCGACTGCGGCGGGTTCCTCTGGCCGACCTACGGACGACCCGTCCCTACGGCGATACTCCAGCTACGGGCTGACGATCGAGCGTTTCGATGAGCCGCTGCTTCAGTGTGTCGATACCCCAGCGCTTCTCTGCCGATATGAGGACAGCGCCCGGGATGTTCGCCGTGAGCGACTCCTGGAACGAGTCGAGTTCCGCGAGTGACGCCACCGGCTTGCCATCGGCGTCCGGCAGCTGATCGATCTTGTTGAGCACGGTGATACGGGGCTTCGTGTCGAGCTTGAGCACGCGTAGCGTGTCTTCCACGGTCTGGCTCTGGTGCGCGGCATCGGGGTGCGTGATATCGACGACGTGCAGCAGCAGCGCGGCGTCGGTCAGCTCTTCGAGCGTGGCGCGAAAGGCGGCGACGAGCTGCGTCGGCAGCTTCTGGATGAAGCCGACGGTATCGGTGAGCAGCGCGGGGTGCGCCGCGTCGAGGTAGATCTTGCGCGTGAGCGGGTCGAGCGTGGCGAAGAGTTGATCCTGCACGAAGACATCGCCGTCCTTCGTCAGCGCACGCATCAGCGTGCTCTTGCCGGCATTGGTGTAGCCGACCAGCGCAACCACCGGCACATGCTCGCGCTCGCGATGGCGGCGATAGAGCGAGCGCTGGTTGCGCACGTCCTCGATCTGCTCCTTGAGCTTGAGGATGCGCTTGCGGGCGAGGCGGCGGTCGGTCTCGATCTGCGTCTCACCCGGTCCGCGGACGCCGATGGCGCCGGGCGCGCCGCTCTTGCCGCTAAGACGTTCGAGGTGGCTCCACTGCCCTTTCAGGCGCGGCAGCAGGTATTCGGTCTGCGCCAGCTCGACCTGCAGGCGGCCCTCACGCGTACGGGCGCGCATCGCGAAGATGTCGAGGATCAGCATCGCGCGATCGAGCACTTTCACCTTCAGCGCGTCTTCGAGGTTCGCCTGCTGCGACGGCGACAGCTGATCGTCGAAGATGACCATCGTGGGGCCGGCCGGGTCGGAGCAGAGCGCGCGGATCTCGTCGAGCTTGCCCTTGCCGGCGTACGTCGCCGGGTTCGGCGAGTCGAGTCGCTGCAAGCTTGAGCCGGTGACCACCGCGCCCGCTGTCTGCGCGAGCAGCGCCAGCTCCGCAAGCGAGCTCTCGCCGCGCCAGCGGTCGCGCTCGCTCGTGCGCTGCACGCCGACGAGGTACGCGCGCTCGACATCGTCGGCGGTGCTGTGCAGGGTCTTTCGTGTGGTTGTGGTGGATTTCGCCATGCGTGGTTAGCGTATCAGAATCGGGTCGTCGGTCGTCGGTCGTCGGTCGTCGGTCGCCCGAACGCGGGCGCAACAGGTTGCGCCCCTACATCATCACGACGTTCCCTTCTCCGTACCACCTTCCCGCTCGCGCTTGCGGCGGCCCTCCCAGCCGAGGTCTTTCGGGCGGTAGTACGTGTGGCCGGCGACACGGTCGGGAAGGTGCTGCTGCTCGACGACGCCGCCATCGAAGTCGTGTGCGTTCTTGTAGCCGCTGCCGTAGCCCATCTGCCGCATGAGTCCGGTGACGGCGTTGCGCAGGTGCAGCGGCACGGGGTCGTTGCGCGTGTTCTGGACATCTCGCAACGCGGCGGCGTAGGCGTCGCCGGTGCTGTTGCTCTTCGGCGCCAGCGCCAGGTAGAGCGCGCACTCCGCCAGCGGGTAGAAGCCCTCCGGCATGCCGATGAAGTGCACGGCCTGCTGGCAGGCGCTGGCGACGAGCATCGCCATCGGGTCGGCGAGGCCGACGTCCTCGGACGCGAGGATGACCATGCGGCGCACGATGAACAGCGGGTCTTCGCCGGCCTCGATCATGCGGGCCAGCCAGTACAGCGCGGCATCGGGGTCCGAGCCGCGCAGCGACTTGATGAACGCCGAGATCGTGTCGTAGTGGGCGTCGCCCTGGCGGTCGTAGAGGTACGTGCGGTGCTGCAGCGCCTCGTCGATGTCGTCGCGCGTTACGTGCGGGCGCTTCGCGTCGCGCGCGCGGGCGCCGGAGACGGCGGCTTCGAGCGCGTTAAGGGCGATGCGCGCGTCGCCGCCGGTCGAGGCCGCGAGCGCCTCGATCGCGTCGTCATCAACCGCGACGCCGCTGCCGCCGAGGCCGCGATCGTTGTCGCCGAGCGCACCGCGAGTGATGCGCTCGATGTGTTCGGGTTCGAGCTGCTTCAGCGCGAAGACGCGCGAGCGCGAGAGCAGCGGGCCGATGACCTCGAACGATGGGTTCTCGGTCGTGGCGCCGATCATCGTGATCGTGCCATCTTCGACGAAGGGCAGGATCGCGTCCTGCTGCGCCTTGTTGAAGCGATGGATCTCGTCGATGAAGAGAACCGTGCGGCCGCCGCCCGCCTGCATGCGCTCGCGCGATTCGGCGACCGCTTTGCGCAGATCCGCCACGCCGGCCGAGACGGCGGATATCGGCACGAACGCGGCATCGGTGCCGCGCGCGATGATCCGCGCGAGCGTGGTCTTGCCGGTGCCGGGCGGGCCCCAGAGGATGATCGAAGGCAGCGCGCCGCTCTCGACGAGCCGGCGCAGGATCTTGCCCTCGCCGACGATGTGCTCCTGCCCGACGTAGTCATCGAACGTGCGCGGGCGCATGCGCGACGCGAGCGGAGCGCCAGGGTACGGCGCATCGCCATCGGACTGCGGTTCGAACATCGGCGCCGGCTTGGGTATGCGGCGTGGCGGCATGCGGGAAGTGTAGCGAGAGGGCGGCGCTGATCCGGGCCCTCACCCGGCCTTCGGCCACCCTCTCCCTCAAGGGGAGAGGGATTGGATGGATGGTGGCGTGGTTGATGGGAATGGGGGCGATCGGCGGGTCGCCGACGCGTCACCGGGGCCCTCTCCCGGCCTTCGGCCACCCTCTCCCACTGGGGGAGAGGGATTGGATGGATGGTGGCGTGGTTGATGGGAATGGGGGCGATCGGCGGGTCGCCGACGCGTCACCGGGGCCCTCTCCCG
>Ga0080064_1003100_pt1 | contig 25502 bp, 18 predicted proteins | sample Subgrocontami54m_FD_69260 | JGI IMG/M metagenome (GOLD analysis project Ga0080064, IMG submission 69260) | Subsurface groundwater microbial communities from S. Glens Falls, New York, USA - GMW46 contaminated, 5.4 m (SPADES assembly) (version 2) ...
TTCAAAACCGGGTAACAATCAAGTGTGTGTGTGGAGTGTCGGTGAATTGTGGCCTAGTCGCCCAATTTCTTCGTCGCAAAGGGTTATCAATCCAATGGTTGCGGAAAGGAACCACGACTGTGCCGACTAGGCCAAGTGGCACAGTCAGGTGCGTAGTCGCTTGGCACCCGCAACCGTTCGTTTTTGAACCACGCCCCGAAAGAGAAAGACTATCGCCGCCTAATCCCTTTCAGAATTGGTGGTTGCGCTACGAGCAGTGCAGGGTCGGGCGCCAGAAAGGGCCGAATTGAGTGAGAAACGAGGCCATTGCTTCGAAACGCGTGTACAAGGCACAGCGTTGCGGTGTCTCAGAGGGTTGACACTTTCTTCAACAACTCAACGGTTTGACACCTCTAATGGGTTTTGGTGGGGAAGAAGCCAGGTAGCTATCTGCCCAGCGAGCAAGAACGAGCAAACTCCAAAGGACGTTTCCATGCCGCCCGATGCCTGACAGGTGGGATCGATAGAGATTTCGGATCACGGCCTGGTTGATCAATCCGGCGAGGTTGGAATCGTGTTGCAGCACAGTTTCTTCGAACATTTCGCGGAGCGGGCCACGGAGCCAGGCATCAATGGGGATTTCGAAACCCTGTTTACGCCGCCAGACCACCGATTCGGGCAGTTGCGTATGGTAGGCCTGTTTGAATATCCACTTCGTTTCGCCATTGTGGACTTTCCAGCGGGAGGGGATGTGGGCTGCCATTTCAAGCAGCTCATGGTCCAGCAGCGGCGGCCTGACTTCCAACCCGTTGGCCATGCTTGCTCGGTCTACTTTCACCAGAAAATCATCGGGCAGGAGCATGTCCACGTCCGCCGCGATCATGCCGGCCAAGGGATCGTTGGGCGCCGCCGCAAAAGCCGCCTGCATCAAGTGCTTGGGATCGCGACCATTCAGTTGCCAAGCGACCTCGGGGGCCAGCAGCTGGCGGCGTAGCGGTGGACGACAAAGAGACAACGTGTTGGCATACGCCGCCGCGGGATCGAGCGACAGATTGGTCAGCAAGGTCCGAGCCCGCAGAGGACGCGGCAGCCAATCGGTTTTGGGCCAAATGCCGGCGAGCGGCGCCAGCGCAAAGCGGCGAAACCAGCGCGGCAGCCAGCTGCGTACGAACGCCTCTTTCAGATCATGGGCGTAGCGGGCGTAACCGCCAAACGCTTCATCGCCGCCGTCGCCCGACAATACAACTTTGACGCTTCGGCTCGCCAGGCGCGAAACGAGAAACGTTGGAATTGCCGAAGAGTCCGCAAAAGGCTCGTCGTAGTGATGGGTCAACTCATCGAGCAGACTGATCGCATCCGGCGTGACAATTTCCTCCACGTGTTGCGTAGCGAACTGCTTGGCAACCTGACGCGCATAAGGCAGCTCGCTGAACGACTCCTCGGCAAAACCGATCGAGAACGTCTGTAATTGTCCGGCAGTGCGCCCAGCGCTACTCGCTACCATGACGCTGGAATCCATTCCACCGCTGAGAAAGGCGCCCACGGGCACGTCCGCGATCAGGTGGAGCCGCACCGTTTCGTCGATTTTGGCTCGAATCGCCTCTTGCCATTCGTCCACGGTCAGCCGATGATCGGGCTGCATGCGCAGCTGCCAATAGCGTTGCGGGACGCGTTGAAGCTGGTCCGCACGGACCGTCAAGACATGAGCTGGAGGGAGCTTTTCGATCCTCTGAAAAATGGTCGTCGCGCCGGGTACCACGCCAAACGTCAGATAATCTTCCAAACCGGCCGGGTTCAGCACGCGTTCGACGCCCGGATACGCGAGGATTGCCTTGAGCTCAGAGCCGAACAGCAGTTTCTCGGCATCGCGGTAGATGTAAAGTGGTTTGATGCCCACGCGATCGCGGGCCAACATCAGCCGGCGCTTGGGGCGGTCCCAAAGCGCGAATGCGAACATCCCCCGCAACCGCTCGACCAACCGCTCGCCCTCTTCTTCGTACAAATGAACGAGCACTTCGGTATCGCTGCGCGTTCGGAAGCGGTGTCCCTTGGTTTCCAGCTGACCACGTAATTCTTGAAAGTTGTAGATTTCGCCGTTGAAAATGACCTGGATCGATTCATCCTCGTTCCCGATCGGCTGATCGCCGCCGGCCAAATCGATGATGGACAAGCGTCGGTGCACCAAACCGATGCCCGGCTCTGCCAGAAATCCCTCCGCGTCAGGGCCGCGGTGAGCAATGCTGTCTCCCATGTTCCGGAGGACGCCCGGCTCGATCGGGCGCTTCGGATCGGCGAAAAAGACCCCGGCAATGCCACACATGGTTAAGCCTTCGATCGTTCAACAGGATTGCTTCGGCTGCAACAACGCCAACGTCATCGCGAATGCTGCGCGAGCGGCAAAGAAATCGTGAGCCACAGATGAAACACAGATCAGACACAGATTTGAAGACAGAAGGCCAAGCCGTCTTTGCATTTCAATCTGTGTTCGATCTGTGTTCAATCTGTGGCTAGATCCTGCCTTTCATGTGGTTGCGGCTCGCCCACCGCCGGCGATCCATTCCTATAGCGAACCACTTTCGCGGGAACGCCGACCGCAATCGCAAAATCCGGAATGGGCTTCGTTACAACAGAGCCTGCGCCGATAACGCAGTGGGCGCCGACATCTGCCATCACCACCGCGCGATCGCCGATCCAGGAATCCCGCCCAATGGTGATGCGCGGCCACACTCCCGGCTGTTCGCGGATGGGGATGTCGAGCCGCTCGATCCCGTGCTGGGCCGATCCATTCATGATCGACACTTGGGACCCCAGGAGCACGTCGTCTTCGAGGGTCACATCGCCCAAGCAACAGTAGAGTCCGACGTAAACCTTGCGGCCCACCGACGAGGTTGGATGTGAGAAGACCGTTCCGAAGCTAATCCACGAGCCAGCAGCGCACCGCGGAAGAACTAGCCGATAAAACGCGCGGCGCAGATACGCTCCACACAGCCCTGGTATCAGGCTAAATGCTTGCGACCAGCCAGGGAATGCTCTCGCGGACCCGCAGAGACAGCTGCAGGCCAAGTAGCTCAAATAAGCGGGCAGGACGAGCAGATAGGCCACTCCCCCCAATACCGCTTTCGAGTATTCCTTGATGGCTGTCATCGATAAGTCTCAGTGAATAGCGGAGGGGGAGCAACGTTCATGCCATGCCTAGACTCCAATCCAGTCAGAAGTGCGAATTCTGCTATCGATTATCATAAACTCTTGTGGCAATGGTGGTTAAGGATTTCTTAATGCGTCGCGGACAAGCCGATCCAACCTGTCAACTAGGATTGACAGAAGAAATGACTGCCGTATAGTTCGACATCGACGGGATGCCAAAAACCCTTTGCCGGGATCAATCGTCACAATTGGAATAGAACGCCTTCACAGCACTTGGTTGGATTTGACAACCGAATTGTTTTGACCTAGCTTTATGGACGAACACGAAGAACGTAGCGCTGTTAGCCAACTCAACTCGCTTCTATCCCGTCTGGCGAGTGAGAGTTGTGTCTTCCCGACCCACGGCTAATCACGTTCTTTTTGAGCCCTGTACCGCTTTTACAATCAATAGTGTATTTTTGTTCACGCAACAATGGATTGTTACGGTCTCGCGATCTCGTGCCCCCCATCGTGTCGATATTCTCCGAATAGTGACACGTTACTCCCGGCTCGCGTGGCGCGTTGACGATTCCCAGATCGCTGCTGGTTTACCCAGTTCAGCACAGTTGCGTGACAGAGAGGAAAAAGGATACTCCTATGGCTTGGATGAATTACCTGCGCACTCTGCTTGGAAAGACAAATCGCGAGAATCGCAAAAAAAAACCACGCAAACGGATCGCTTTGTTCGTCGAGTCGCTCGAAACCCGCGAAGTTCCCGCCAGCCGACTAGCTCTGGATTTTGGTCCGATCTCGGCACCCGTCAAACCAGGGTTCACTGGGGCATCCAATCCCGTTTACCAGCCTCTGCGCGCTTACGGTTTCACTGGGTCGAGTCAAATGAACGTTGTGGATCGCGGCCCCTCCGATGCTCTCACGCGCGATTTCGTTGCCGCACATGACCAGTTCTTCGCCGCCGATTTGTCCAATGGTTGGTATCAGGTAACCACCTACTTTGGCGACCCTGCCGCTCCCAGGAACGGCGTCTTGATTTTCTCCGAACGGAGACTGGTCGCTATTGCCCCGCCGACGGCCACAGGCCAGGTCACTGTTCAACAGTTTACAGTCCAACTCACGGATGGTCGTCTGAACATGGCTTTCATCAGCCTGGGCGAGGCCAAAGCCCGATTCGCTCTCGATGGACTGATCATCGCCCCCTTGACGGTAACGGCGAATGCAGGCGCCAACCTGACAATCAATGAGGGACAACTCGCCCAGTTCAACGGCCAAGCTTCTGGCGTCCCGACGCTTTCCTATCAATGGAATTTCGGAGACGGCTCATCGGCCTCCGGCACGCTACAGCCGTCCAAGACCTATTTGGATCAAGGCACTTACACAGTCACCTTGACCGTGACTGATGGAGTGGGGCAAAAGACCCAAGACACTGCCGTCGTCACCGTCAAAAATGTGGCCCCAACAGCGACATTCTCCAACGGTGGACCGGTCGGCCAAGGCGGTACAGGATCAGTCTCGTTTACCAATCCGTACGACCCTTCGGCCACCGATGTGGCCGCCGGCTTCCGCTACAGCTACGACTTCAACAACGACGGCACCTTTGAAATCGTGGACAGCAGCTCCGCCTCCGCCACCGTGCCCGCCTCCTACTTGAACAGCGCCGGCACCAAGGTCGTCGCCGGCCGCATCAAAGATAAGGACGGCGGCTTCACCAATTACACAACTTCCATCACTGTCTTCGCCAACAATCCGCCGACCGCCACCTTCAGCAACGGCGGCGCCGTCAATGAAGGCAGCACCGGAACCGTTTCATTCACCAATGCGTCAGGCGGCAGCGGTGCCTACAAGTACAGTTTCGACTTCAACAACGACGGGGCCTTCGAAGTGACCGACAGCACGAACGCCTCGGCCACTGTCCCTGCTTTTTATCTCGCCGATGGCCCGGCCAACCGCACGGTGCGAGGTCGCATCAACGACCAGGCGGGCGCCTACAACGCCTACACGACCACGATCACGATCAACAACGTGCCGCCGTCGGTCACGCTGGCGGCTAATTTCGCGGAAACGACCGGGACAGCCATTGTGTTCGCCGCCTCGGTCAGCGACGCCAGTTCGGTAGACACGGCCGCCGGATTCAGCTACCTGTGGAACTTTGGTGACGGCAGCACCAGTACCGACATTCGTCCCAGTCACACCTACGCGACGATCGGCGCCTACACCCTCACGCTGACGGTCAAGGACAAGGACAACGCCAGCACGACCAAGACCGCTCAGGTCGCCATTGCTCAGCCGGCGCCGGTTGGCGAGTTCATTATCACGCCCTACGACAAGATCCCCAACTTTGGCGCAAACCCCACGATCGTCAGTGCCCTCAGTGGCAATTGGTCCAGCCCTGCCACTTGGTCTCTAGGCCGCGTCCCCGTTGCTGGCGACATCGTCTCCATTTTGAACGGCACGACGGTGACCTTTGATGTGGTCAGCGATGCCGCCCTGAAAACGGTCGCCATCCAGGCCGCCGGGCATTTGGTTTTCCGCACCGACGTGAACACGCGCTTAACAGTAATCAATTTCTTGGTAATGGCAGGCGGTGAATTGCAGATTGGAACCGTGACGAACCCGGTGGCGGCAAATGTGAAGGCGGAGATTCTCTTTCCCGACGTTCCGCTGGACCTCCAGAACGACCCCGAACAATACGGCAACGGCCTGATCGGTTTGGGAACCGTCACAATCCACGGCGCGGTCAAGAACCAGACCTTCGGCCGCCTCGCCGCCGAGCCGCTCGCGGGTGACACGACCCTGATTCTCTCCCAGCCGGTATCTGGTTGGCAGGCCGGTGACCGGCTTCTCCTGCCGGACACCCGGCAGTTGAACTATAATGAGCACGGGGCCAACTTCGTCCCACAATGGGAGGAACTAAACCTGACCAGTGTTTCGGCTGACGGGCGAGTTTTGACCTTGAGCCAGCCCCTCCGATTCAACCATAAGGGCGCGCGCAATGGGGATGGCGTGCTTGAATTCCTGCCTCACGTTGCCAACCTGTCCCGCAACGTCTTAATTCACTCCCAAAACCCCAGCGGAACGCGTGGCCACGTCTTGATGACCTACCGTGCCCAAGTCGATATCAGGTACGCCCAACTGGAGAACACCGGCCGCACCACCATCGACCCATTGGACAACACTACTTTCAATCCTGACGGCACGGTCCAGCATGTCGGCGAGAACGAAACTTGGCGCTACATGGGGCTGCACATGCACCACCTCATCGGGCCGGCGTCGCCAAATCCGACCGGTTCTCAATACACCCTGATCGGTAACACGGTCGATGATACTCTGGATACAACAAAGATCAAATGGGGCATCGCCATCCACGATAGCCACTACGGACTCATCAAAGACAATATCGTCTATAATGTCGCCGGTGCCGGAATCGCCACCGAAGATGGGAATGAGAGTTATAATGTCCTTGACCATAACTTCGTTATGCGCATTACGGGCACGGGCGAAAGAGCCGACGCCCGGGGGGATGGAGAAATAGGTTTTGAGGGCTCAGGGTTCTGGTTCCGCGGACCAAACAACTACGTCAGAGACAATGTCGCTACGGACGCGACCTTTTATGGCTACACAATCTATATCCGGAACGTTTTCAACAGCCGTGTCCCCAAATTCCAAGGCGCTGACCCCTCAGTCGACGGCCAGTACGTGGTGACCGATATGATCGCCACCCCTTTGCGGGGGTTCGCAGGCAACGAGATCTACGGCGCCACCCCGTCTGGCCTGACCATTTGGTGGCTTGGCACGTTCTCCGACTCGCCTCGCGACAACGTGGGGCAAAGTGTCATCCAAGGTTTCAGGGTCTGGCATATCTGGCAGCAAGGCCTGTTCATGTACCAGAGCAACAACCTGACCTTTGATGGCCTGGTGATCAGGGGTGATAACCAGATCATGGCCACCGGCAACGGCCCGACGGGAGTTGACTTCGCCGATTATTACACGAAGGACTTGACCATCACGAATTCAGATATTCAAGGCATGCGTTGGGGAATCATTCCCTCGACCTACTCGGCAGGCACACAGTTGATTGAAAATACCCGTCTGCGGAACTATTCCAACATTTACATCATGACTTTGTGGACTTCCGGCTACCGCAGCGACTATCTCCCTTCCAGAAGGATCGTCATCCGCAACGTCGTGTTCGACGTCCCCAACGTGCCGCCGGGTGTGTACCCCGACGCCCAGGCGGCCATCGCCATGGCCTATAGCACGGACCCGATTAGGAACCTCACTCAAAGCGATAAGGTGTTTGTCTATGACTACAATCAAGTAGCTGGCGACAACTTCCAAGTCTACTACACGCAACAGCGCGCTGACTTCATTATCCCGCAGACTCTTCTCAACGCCGACGGCAGCCCAAAGCTGTCTGGGGCCCCCGTGTCGGGCCTGACCAATCAGCAGGCCTGGGACCTATACCGACTTGCGATCGCCGGGGCAGTCGCGCCTCCAACGGCAATAACGAGGCAAGGTATTCAAGGCCTCGTTAACCCGTTGTGATGCCAGCGTAGAAGTAAGAACGAATTGGCTAAGCCTCCGGAGCATCCAGGTCGCGAAGCCGGCTAGCACGGTTCCCACCAAAAGAGTCTCGACGATACCCAAATTGGCCATTCGGGCTAGCCCGAGAAAGATCGGGCCGTGGACTAGGAAGAACTCGTAGGTGGCCTGACTCGCGAGGGCAAAGGCACGCGAACTCTTGCCGAACGGCAGGCTCCCGACTAAGAGGGCGACAACGGCCGCAAAACAATACCAAAACTCCGGCCGGTACAAAGCGGTCGCGCAAGCGGCTGCGGCCACGCAACAAATTGCAAGTCGCTGCCTAGGCGCGACGACGATGACGGCGCCGGCAAGGAAGGAGATCGTGTGGCGCAGGAAATGCCGGTCTAGCGGAAGCAACAGGATGGCTGCAATCACGACTAGCGGGAGCAGGGATATGTGCCACCGGAGAACTACGGCAATCGCGTAGCAGACGAGAATGAGCGAAATGAACCAGGTGTGCGTGCCCAACAAGTTGGTTGAGTGGGTAAAATAACCGGTACCTGCAATCTGCGAGAGGATCTGATCCAAAGCGACCGGTTTGTAGTGGACTACGGCGTTGGCAGCGAGCATTCCAAGCAGGGACAGCCAGTACGGTACGTAGATCTTTTGCAGCCGCCGCCATAACCAGGTGACCGTTGACTTATCCGTCCCCCGCAGCGCGAAAAAACCACTCAGCCCGCAGAAGACACTAACCCCAGTTTGGCCGAGGTCTAATCCCCAGAAAACATCGTTCGTCTCGATGCCGGAGAGGCTGACCAGGTGCTGGATCGCGACGAATCCCATCGCCGTGATCCGCACCGCATCATACCCGCGCAAGTTCGCTGTCATTGAGCAAGCACCAAATTCCCGCGGATGGCTCTTTCGTGAACCTCTCGATAGAGAGCGAGTGTTTCCCGAGCGCATTGATCCCAGTTGAATTTGCGCGCCTGATCTCGGCCGCGCTCAATAAGTCGCTGATGCAGGTCCCCTTGGGTCAACACGGATCGCATCGCGCACGCAAGCGCCTCGATATCATCTGGTTCAACGAGCAGCGCAGCCTCGCCGACTCCTTCGCGAATGGAACTGGTATCGGTAGCGATCACCGGCACGCCGTACGCCATGGCCTCAAGGGTAACCAGGGTGAAGCCTTCATACAGCGTGGGCAGGACGAACAAGTCGGCCATTTTGTACAGCAAGGGCAATTGCGAGGCGTCCACGTAACCGGTGATGAGGACGTCGGCGGCGATGCCGAGCTCTTGAACCAGCCGGTCAATTTCACTCGCCGCGGTGTCGCGGTGTCCCGCAAGCACAAGGCGATGAGGCAGGGTCATTTCTTTCTTAAGCCGGGCAAAGCTGCGCAGAAGGAAAGGGACGTTCTTGCGCGGCTGGAGGCTTCCAACAAAGAGGATGTACTTGTCCGGCAGTTTGAGGCTTTTCTTCAGCTCCTCCGTCCGGGAATATTGAATCTGATCCTCAGGGACCACGTGGCCGCCGCCGTAAATCACGCGAATCCGAGCGGGCGCCACGCCGAGCTCTTCGACGTCCCGTTTGGAGTTTTCCGACAGGGCAATGACGGTGTTCGCCCACTGCAAGGCATGTTTGGTCCAGGTTTGCAACATGGCGTTTTCGCCGGCTTCGTGGACCTGCATGCGAAAATAAGCCAAATCGTGAATCGTCACGATGGATTTCTCCGGATCGAAGGACGGCGCGAAATGGTTCGGCCCGTGAAAAACGTCCACGCTGTCTTTGCGAAGGACCCGAGGCAGGTACCATTTCCACCAAAGGGAAGGGTGATTCGTTACCCAGTGGACGGGGAATCGGATTGGGCGAGCGCGGAAGTTGGGTTTATTCGGAAGGCAAGGGAACGGTTTTCCGTTGCCGAAAAGATTGCTTTGATAATAGAGCAAATACTCATTGCGATCATCAATCTGAGCGAGGGCGTTGACGAGATTTCGCACGTGCAAGCCGATCCCGGTGGGTTGATCCACCTTGGCCACGTCAACGTAAATGCCGATTCTCATTGCTCACCTAATTTGTTTTGTTGACAACGACCATTCCAAGAAAAATGGCTATAACGATTGCCACAGGGCCTTGAGTCCGCTTTGCAGGTTGTGCTCCGCCTGCCATCCCAATTCGCGGCGCGTCCGTTCGACATCACAGAGCAGGTGCATCCGGTCTGACGGACGGACCCGGTCGGCGGCCACCAAGGATTTCAACGGTCGCCCACTCAACGTTGCCAGTTCTTCAAGCATTTCTTCAACCGAGTACTCTTGGCCAGTGCCCACATTGTAAACGCGGAAGGAATGTTCGCTCGTGGCGGCAATGGTCAACAGGGCTCGAGCGACATCCGTGACGTAAATGTAGTCTCGTTTGGGCTTGACGTTGCCGAGGGCAATACTGTCCTTGCCTTGGGCGATCTGATTCAGGATTTCCGGAAGTACGTGCGGGTTGGTTTCATGGGGGCCAATGACGTTGAAGAGGCGGGCCGCGGCGCAGCGCGTCTTGACTCCTTGCTGGGCGAAAAGCTCCAGCTGCTTTTCATTGATCCATTTGGTCAGGCCATAAATGTCGGTCGGGCCGATGGGGCTGTCTTCCGTGTTGGCTTCGTCGCGAATCGGGTACACGGCCGCCGAGGAAGCAATGACCAGTCCGGTCGGCGGTGCCAACCGCAAGGCCTCGAACAGGTTCTGGGTGCCCACGACATTGACTTCAAGCGTCTCGGCGGGGTGCGCATTGCAGTAGGGGATGAAGTGCAGCGCTGCCAAGTGAACAACAATGTCGGGTCGGGTGTCTCGAACCACTTGGCCGACTGTCGCCCCTTTGGTGAGGTCGGTCTCGTGCAGCGTCAGTCGGGGTGAAGCGGGAACGTATTCTCTTCGGCCGTTTTTGAAATTATCCAACACCACGACCTGCGTGGAATGCGTCTGATCCAACAGGATACGTACGACCCAGGACCCCACGAAACCGGCGCCGCCGGTCACGAGGACGGTTTTTCCTTCAAGGTTCACTTGTGATTCTCCCCAGAATGATGCAAGGAACTACGGACGTTCAACACAGTGCGACAGTCTCGAATCGGTCGCGCGGGGGCTTTGCTTGGTTGGCGACGTTGATCCCGCCTGGCCACACGCAAAAAGCAGCTTGGCTTGATTGCTGAGGGCGCCCCAATCAAAGTGTTCGAGCACCCACTGGCGTGCGGCCAGGCCCATTCGGACAAGTCCCTCTCGGTCCGACAGCATCGCCGTAACAGCATGCGCCAACTCGTGGGGCCGTTCACACGGCACCACGCGGCCCGTTTCGGGAATCCTCATGGTTTCCGCCGTCCCTCCCGAGGCGCCCGCGATTACCGCCTTGGCACAGGCCTGGGCTTCCAGAAGCACCATGCCAAACCCTTCAATGTCCTGGCCTACTTGACGATTGGCGAGAACGAACAAATCGCATTGTTGGTAACAGCGAACCAGATCTGCGTCCTCGATCTCACCCAAAAACTGGACGTGGTCCCCCAAGCCTTCTCTCGCCACCAAGGCCTCCAGCGCGGCTCGTTCGTCTCCTTCGCCGACGATGGCGTACAAAACGTCGGGAATCGTCTTGCGCACTTCCTTAAGCGCCAAGATCATCTGGTCGTGTCCCTTGCGCTTTTGCAGCCGGCCAACCGTCAGCACCACAGGACGGTCGTTCCACCCCAGTCGTGCCCGAATGCCGAGATCTTTTCTCCCCGGACAAAATCGCTCGGTATCCACTCCAGGGTGCAACAGGCGAATGCGCCGCGGGGATAACCTCCATTCCCGCCGCAGCAGATTTTCGGTGTTTCGGCTATTGGCAATGACGAAGCGTGCGCCTCTCAACACGCGGCGAACCAGCCAGCTCAGTTCCCGACTGCTGGTGGCGTAGTTCATCTCCTCGCCATGAGCATAACAGACATACGGGATTCCACACCAGAACTTGAGAGCAAGAGCCATCAGGCCTTCGGGCAAACACCGGCCGCAGTGGACCACCCCAATCCGTTTCTCCTCGACCACCCAGAGCAGTATCCGCACCGATCGGCAGTAGCCGCTAAATCCTGCTAGGCTGCGCAAGCCCCATTCTTTTAGCGAAAGTGGAATGCGGACGACGGAAAGATCATGGCTTCGGTCAAATTCCAATTGGCGGGAATGTTCACCCGCGGCGATGACGATCTCCTCGCGGGGCATGCGCCGATAGATTTCCCAAAACCAACGGCCACTTCCCCCCGTTTGGGGAGGGAAAATCTCGCTGACCAATAATATTCTCATAAGGACTGGCAGCCAGTACCAAGGGTGGAGGTTGCTATTTCTCTAGCAAAAGCACGGGTTGACTGAGAGTTTGAACATTTCTGGTGGTGCTTTCGTATCTGAAAGGCAATGGAGTTAAACTCAACTTCCCGCGTCAAACAAAACATGGTAAAAAGGAATCCTTTGATCAATCGCCCAGGAATGACAGTCTCCAATCTCGTGAGAAATGAGGGCTGGGGCCAACCATTTAATTGCTAGAAAATGGAACTAGCCTTCGGGAGGCACAATCATGCAGAGCCCATTCGCGCTCAATGTCAAACAGAATACATAAAAAGAAAAGTTCTAGTTACAATAGGTCAGCCAGAAATACTCGTTACTGGCGTCGTTATCGCAAGCCCTTTGGGAAAGGTTTCTTCAGTAAGCAACAATAGCCCAGGGCATACCTCATTTTATACCATTGCCACGCACTTCGCATTCCCGGGATTCTCCCGACAACTCCATTAAGTTTTACGCTATTCAGCAACCTCCAGATCCCACAGTGGGAAAAGATTTCATAAATCCTGTCCTCATCAAGCAGGGTGAGCCCTTCATTCTTGGCGATTTTAATCAAATCACGGCGTGCAATCCAGTTTTCAACGGGTTGTTGTTGCTCTCGCGGCACGATCTTACAGAAGTGCGGGTACAACTCTTTCGGAGGGGTCGTTAAAATCAAATAGCCGCCACGCCTCAGGAGTTGGGTGGCGAATCGCAAAAACGCGGCATGGCTTTCGACATGCTCAAAGACATCAACCGAAACAATTACGTCGAAAGATTCTTTTAGACCTCGCGCCAATAAGGTCGAAGCATCCCCCAAAATAATCTCGGCACCAGGGAAAAAGCCTTGAGCCAACTCGACCGCCGATGCAACGGGCTCCACGCTCGTGACCTGGCCCCATTCTTCCAAAAAGGGGCGCAACCATCCCCGGCCACATCCCAAATCGAGGAGTCGAAGCTTTCTCGGCTTCGAATCCTCCTTGGGACCATATACTCTTTTCAGAAACTCGGTTACAACTTGCAGACGCTGTTTTTCCAATCCGTTGGGGTGAGGGCTAAAGTAATTGGGTGATCTCCAGAGATCCTTGTAGAATTCGTTAGCAAGCACTTCTTTAGTTGGTGCGTCGAACATTTTTAGCCACCTCAGGCATTTGAGTCAGAGAGTGTGATGCCAATAATATGCAAATAGTTCAATAAAATAGGCTCGGCCAGTCAAGAACACAGAAAAAAGAGCCTGCCTTCTTACCTAAAAGCAAATAGACAAGGAGGCCCAATCATGACCTGTTGGCAACGAAAACCAATATCAGAAAGAATTCTGCTACATTCATTGATTGTTGCCGGTGGGTGGATTTCAATTTTCATTGACTTTACCTGCTGTGCCCAATCAAGGCAACCCTTGAATATCTCTGCTTCAGCTCCTTCAATATCCATCTTGAGGAAATCCACTCTTGTGATCCCGTAGCGTCGAAAGAGGCTGTTGATGGTGATAGCGGGACATAGCCTTCGAATCGAATCAGCTTCTCGCGACCCGGTTGAAATTCGGAAGCCCTGATCCTCCTCGCCCACATAGTTTACACTTCCATCTTTGGACCAGATGGCGGCGTGCAGCAACTCGCATCGGGAGCCGAAGACAGCTAGATTTCTCCGGGCAAGAGAGGCGTTTGCCCCGTCCATTTCCACTGCGATCACGCGGCTGCCGTTATTTAGTGCCGCAAGATGGGCAGCCGTGTAACCCACATTGGCCCCCAAGTCGACGATGCAGGAGCCAGGAGGGAGGGGCGATAGTGGAAGGTGATACTTCTCGTAAAAAGTGTCCCACAGAACCCATGGATCTGACGTGCCAGGTCGACAGAGAAGAGGCCTGCCTTCCAGTTCCCTTACGCGAATGGTTAAGGGTTCCGGTTTCCGTTGTAGTTCGAGCAGAGCGCGCGAATACCTCAACGTGTCCTGCCACGACGAGAAGACACTCGGATATAGGGCGCATCTGCGCAAAAATCCATGCCACACATAGGTCCTGTAGTAGCGCAGACGCCACCCGATGGCGGAGTGAACGGCTCCTGGAATGAGTCGCATATTCTGAACCACCTGACCTAGTCGGATGCGCCACGTGTCAAATAGATTCGGGCAACCTAACCCGCTCAATCTGGCCTTTACGTGAGACCTGAGAGATCAGGTCCAAGTATTCATTCCAAAGAAGGTCTGCTAGATCGCGAATATCGAAAGAGGATTCACAGCGCCGGCGGGCACCGGCACGGCTTGCGCTCAAGTTGATGCGGTCACCCAGCCAGCGTTCAATCGCCGCGGAAAGCTCGTCCACTCGGTCTTGAGCGACAATCTCACCCCCCCCGGGGAGTACCTGCTCGTCAACCGAACCACTGGGATATCCCACTACCGGGCAGCCACACGCAAGGGCCTCGAGGATGCTTATGCTGCAGGCCTCGGTCTTGCTAGTGTTGACAACGAGATCCAGAGCGTTGTAGAGTCCGCGGAGTTCCTGGAGGTGACCAAGATACAGAAACCGCTCTCCCAACTTGGATCTGGCTTCCTGAAGCAGGCGGGCAGCATATTGCTCTGTTCCCTTGACCGAGGCGCCAGCGATAACAACTTTGAACCCAGTTGTCCGCACACGGGATGCTGCCTCGACCAAGTGTTCCAGCTGCTTGCCCGGACGAAGAGCACAACCGACCCCAATAAGGATCTCAGATCCTACTCCCAAATCACTTCGGAACCGTTCACGGAGCGCTTGGTCTGGCACGAAAGATCGCAGATCCAGGCCGTTATAGAGTAATCGCCAATCCGACTCGCGGACAATGCCAACGACGGATGGCCGGCAGGCCTCCATACTGCCTCGACTGATGAAGAACAGCCTCCGAGGCTGCCGACCTTTTCCAAACGCCCATTCGGAAAACGGCCGGTCCAGCCGACAATGGACACTTGCTACGACTGGAATTCCACACCAACGTGAAAGGTAGGAAGCGATTGGATACACGTCGTGTTCGTTAGAGTGGATCAGCTGGATCTTATGGCTTCGAACGACGCATCGCAGTCGATAAAGCGATCGCAAGAAGGCCCAGGGGGCGGTCATTCTGGGCCAGGCCATCGATACCTGGTAGGCCGGGATTCCTTCCTGTTCCACCCAGGAGTGGAATGCGCCACAGCGGTCCGAAACGACGACCGGACGAAGACCCCGGGCTCGCAACGTACGAAACCACCCCTCCGTGGGAACCGTTGTGCTCGCCCGGTTGGGATTGCCAGTGAGGTAAAGGACATTGATGCTATCAGTCATGTTTCCGCAGCAACAGCCTCAGTAGAGGCGGGCTGTGCTAGTCCCTATGCGAACGGATCAGAAGTCAGCTTGCTCATGCGGGTCAGCAGCCGCCCACTGCGAAGCCACCAGGAAAGGGCCGCGACTGGAGTGCGGTAGTACCCCGTTCCGATAAAAGTCCGTCGGAGAGACATCGAACCGGGTGGCGGGCGATACTTCGTCGACAAGCGATCCTTCGTGCGGAATCGAAGCGCGCACCGAAACCCGGTACTGGCCGGGCGCGAGCGGCAAATTGGCGATCCGACATCGGATGCTTTGGGGACCAGGAATTCGCATTGGACCGGCTTCTGAGAGAAATGTTGACAACGTGAAGAGAGGCACGCCAAGGGAGTCCTCAATTGCTACCCAGAGATTGAGTTCCTGGTTAGTCTCCCGCGGTTCCACGTCTAACTCCACGGTCATCGCCTCGCCGCAACGAAACTGATCCGTGGGAAGCGCGGTTCCATTCAGCAAACGCACAGTTTTCAGGACTGGTACTGAGCGAGTGGTGCGATTCGGGTGGATCGTGAGGTCCGCTTGCCCCATGTGTGGGGTTGTCGAAGAATTGAGATAATACTCGACACCTGCTTCATCGGACCCGATGAAAGCGAGTCTGCCTCGCTCCAGAACGGCAACGCGGTCACAGAGATTCAGGATCGATGCCATGTGATGACTGACGAAAAGCACAGTGCGCCCCGCGCTGCTGATTTCCCCCACTTTTCCCAGACACTTCTTTTGGAAGCCAGCATCGCCCACGGCAAGCACTTCGTCTACGACCAGGATTTCGCAATCCAGATGGGAGGCCACCGCAAATGCCAGGCGAACATACATGCCGCTCGAGTATCGCTTTACTGGCGTATCGAGGAACTGCTCAATCTCCGCGAACGCGACGATATCATCGAACTTGCGCGCAATCTCGCGTCTGCTCATGCCGAGGATAACACCGCTCAGGTAGATGTTCTCTCGACCGCTCAGTTCGTGATGAAACCCAGTGCCAATTTCAAGCAGACTTCCGACGCGCCCCCGAAAACAAACTCGGCCGCTGGTCGGCTCGGAAACTCGGCTCAGAATCTTCAAAAGGGTCGACTTGCCTGCCCCGTTCTTTCCGATGATGCCTAAAACTTCACCCTGCCGCACTTCCAAGGTGATGTCGTCCAGCGCCCAGATGCTCTCGCTGCCACATCCGCTGGCCTTGGCCGCGCTCTCAATCCGCCGAGACCTCCTTTGAAAACTGTGCAAAGGCACCGCGAGAAAGTCCGTGATCGCCTCCCGCATTGTGCGGTAGCCGGTGTTTTGGCCCGAACCGAGCCGGTAGAGCTTGGACAGATTCTGCACGTCTATGGCGGGTTTCATGTTATCTCTGGTTCCGACGTTCCGAAAACTGGTCCCGCGATCTCATGAGCTTCGGCCGCGAACATTCTCAGCCGACTCAAGCGCCGGAGGAATCCCGCTGCTCGACAAAAGGAGGTTCTCTCTGGAGGATCTCAACCACACTAAGCTCATATGCACGCAGCAGACTTGGTACCCAGAGGCAGGCGAGTCTTCCCATGTGTTTATAGCCAAATAGCAAGACATGGAAGTTAATTAAGGCATTCCAAATCGATACAAGATTGACCATCTTGCAGTTTTGTTGCAGGTCTGGTGCATAAGCCTGGGACAAGGACTTCGTACATCGCTCAACAAAGCGCCTGCGTTTGCCGGTCGTTTTGGCGACGACATGAAGGTCGTGCCAAACGCGCACAAAATCCTCAAGCATGCACGCAGGCCTGGTATCGCCAAAGTCGAATACCACAACTTCCCCGTTGGGCCGGACTCCGAGGTTCATGAGGGTGAAATCGCCATGTAGGTGCCCAATGGGGCCTCTGGGCCAGCTGGCGTGGTCGTGAAGGCACACGAGAAGGTAGGCATGCACGTCGCGTAACAATGAAAGGAACCGGCTCCGGGTATCCGGTAGATTCTCCAGTGCCTCGCACTTCTCGAGCGCGCGTTCAATGGTATCCTGGACGATCGTGGCCCATTCAATCCCCTCGATACTGGCGGCATTGTGAAACGCGCGAAGCCAAAGACCCAGGCGCTCCCCAAATTGCTCCGGCGTCAGACAACTGGCTTGTCGCTTGAACGGCAACCAGGAGGATTGGTTCCATAACCAGGTGAATGCCTTTTGATACTGCTCGACGTATTCTGTAACGAGCATATTCCTGTCTTCAAGGAAGGCCACGAGACGGAGAGGGACTATGCCCTTAATCTGGTTCGTCGCTTGGGCCGCCGTTCTGAGGAGGTGTGCTTCGTTACCTAGCCCTTTCGCATCAGTCTTATAGTGGGCGTGGAGGGTTTTGTCTCCAACCCGGATGGCTAAAGTTCCGGTGGTGGCGCTCAAACCATCTCCATGCTTGCTCAAGATCGTGACTGCAGTTTCATCAGTGGAATCCTGAAACATTTGAGCCCCCAGGGATGGAGTTGCAAAGACGGGCATGGCGGCACTCCGGCAGCCTAGCGCTTGCGCCCCACCACGACGGGCCGGAAGTAGCGCTGCGGCCAAATGCGCTTCCACGGCCGATCCCACGGGTGATCGACGGTTACGTTGGGGAAGCCATTCTCGCTAAATACTCGACGCATGTAGGCGGGCGTGGCTCGCGTGCCTAGAGCGACACGGTGATCATTTGTGTTGCACTGGACCAAGACGGTGTCGCTGATGGAGGCGATGTGACGAGCCACCCGTGCGATCGTTTCTTCCGGGAGGTAGTATAAGCAGTTCAACGCGAGCACCATGTCGAACCGGCCGAGGTCCAGCTCAGGGAGTTGTCCCAAATCACACTCGACATAGCGCACGTTGTAGGTTGTATTGCAGCGCCACTCGAGAACCGCTTTCACGAACTCGACCTGGTCTCGCCAGCCATGCCAACCCGTCGAGCAATCTCCGGGAGTGTCTCCCTCGCGGTCGACGCCAACCACTTCCGCGGCACCGAGCCGTGCCAAATGAATAGCGATAATACCGGAATTACATCCGAGATCCAACACTCTTTTACCTTGAATGTCGGGAAGGTTGCGACGAACGATGTAATCGAATTTGGGCACACCCATGTGGTGCCAGTCCTCGGGAGCATCGGGCCACGAGTCAGGTCTCGCAACGATGCCGTTGCCGAAGTTTACGTGGGTAAACCATCGGAACCGAGGAATATGGCTGCGAATCAAATCATCGGAAAAAGGCTGCCCCCGCCAATCCGCGCCCTGGTCGGGCTTCGCCAAACAAGTTGCATTCATCTTTCAAACACTCCTTCTTTTCATATTGTCATTTCGGCTATGCAACAATCATGAGCACACTGCTCCCTGCGAAGACTCGCTTTCCGAAGCACTTAGGTTAACCGGCGCGAGGTTGTCATCGGTTGTGCTGGCCCATGATTGTGTTGCAGTGTTTACGTCAGAAGGCGACAGCTTGAGCAGCGCCGCACCCAACATTGCGACATAATACGGTGTTTCCAAGCCTTCGATGGTGACAAATTGGGCCGTGACTACGAAGCCGGCAATGGAACTGATAACCATGGCTGCTGCATAGCGTTGCGCTGGCTCGAACCCCGAATGTCGTCCTCGTGCAACGGACCAAAGTCGCGTGGAGGTTAGAGCATAGAAGAGGATTAGATACGCAACGGCCGGGATTCCCGCCTCGGCGGCGACCTGCAGCCAGGTGGTGTGCGCTTCCTTTCCGGGGGACCAACCGTACTCATGAGCTATCAGGCGCCAGTTGAACGGACCTACACCGAGCCAAGGTCTGCGCGCGATGCTATCCAAACAATCTGCCCAAAGATCGAGGCGGCTTTGAGCCGACTCGTCGCGCTCCTCATTGCTGGCGAAGGTAGTCGAGAATCGCTGGCGCACCTCGGGTCCTGCCAGCTTGAACATCAGCAATATCGCAGCCAAGAATATCGCAAGATGCAGGGGCTTCTTGGGAATGAAGAAGAAGGCGGTTAATCCAATAGCGAACAAGCCGAGAACCCCGCCGCGCGAGAAGCTGAAGAGCACAACATGACCCATTAGTGCAACACACAAGAATGCGAGCGAGCGGGACCACCAAGCCTTGGCGCTGAACCCGAGAAAAAAGGCGACGGGGAGGCCAGCAAGCATCGAAATCGCCATGCTGCCTCCCCCGAAGCCGGCAATCTCGCCAGCCTGGACGATATTGAAGCCCTCGTAGTAGGTCCGGTTGCATTCGAAGGCCAGATAGCCGTAACTGAGGACGATGACCCAGATTACTTGGTATAGCCTGCGGACCGAATCAATGGTTGTGATTCCTACGAGAAATGGTAGGACAATTTTTGTGAGTTCTTCGACGAAACTGAAGGCCAGCCCCTGATCCTGGGCGTTCAAGGCGCTCAAGACGGACCACCCCCAATACCCGAGCAGCGTGAGCACAATGCCGCGTGCCCGCCTGAATTCCCAGCTACCGCAGCCATGCACTATCCAGCCGCTGATGAGAGCAAGTGCCACGATGCGACTGTAATTCCCTTGAGGAACAGCCCAATACCAGAGCACATCCGGCTTGAGAATCGCGAAGCCAATGTAGATCAGAAGACCGATGAACGGATTAAAGAGCGCGACGAAGGCCCCACCGTAGGTCAGTATGTAGGTGAAAATTAATGCTTTCATCGTTGTCGGGGTCTATGTCGGTTGAACGAAACCTACGGTAGTTGTCGGTTCCTCATCTCCCCTAATCCGGTGGTGACGGTTAGTCGGAGCGTGAGGGTTTACGGCCGTCCTGTTGGCTTTTGGTGGGCGTCGTGCTTGCAAGTTGGATACAAATCCCCAAGGGGACGGGCGACCGGCTGTATGACGTTTGCCGGTTATAGGATCCGGTTTCGTTCAACGGCCCTCTATCCCGCCGTCGGACAAGCCGCGGGCTGGAACCTTTGAACCTTGCGACGGCGGGATAGAGGGCTAGCGTTAGGTTGCGGCTCTCGGGCACAGGACAGCGAGGATTCGTTTGCAAACACCGATTAAACAGACCACTCCTGCCCCAGCAAAGATATAAAGGAACGGCAGTACCGGAGCACGGCAGCGCCAGAAGGCATCGCAGCCGAAGAGTGCCACTGTCAGATAGAAATAGGCAAGAACGGCCAGAAACAGGGGGCCTAGGAAACGCTCGGAATTGGCCTTGCTAAGGAGGAGCGAGAGGCCAAATGAGGCGCCGAGCAAGGCTAGGCACACGTGGAGCACCTGCCAGATGAAAGCGGTAACAAGAAGAGGTCCATTTTGGCAAAGGCGCTGAAACGCCGCGGGATCACAACCGAGGAGCGAGCTGGTTCCCGGTGCTATCCACTCTCGGCCTGTCAGTTCCGCGAGTAGAGCAACGTTATGCGAGATGCTCGCTTTGAGAATCCCTTTGAGGGATGACTCGCCAAGCGCGCGCGGATACTTGAAAACCACCATAGGCCAGACCGCCCGCAATTCGGCATCCATTTCAGAGACTGGACGCGGCGCAAACGAGTGGTTCTGGGCGATGGCATAAGGCACAAGCCGGTATTCTTCGGCGATCATCTCCTGTGCTTCTTCGAGCGTAACGCCATGTTCCACCTGGTAAGCCCCGGCTCCGACAAAGTACACCAAGTTGTTCGCATCGACAGTCGTTAATCTTGCGACGGAGAATACGTGATAATTGCGAGCAACCCACAAACCGACTGGTAGATAGGCGAGTGACAGAAACAATGTAGCGCGCTTCACGCCGGAAAGGATCTGCTTGTCTCGGACTCCCAGCCAGAGTGGCATGCCAACATAGACAAGTGGAAGGTATAATGCAGCGGGCCGGGTGAGGATACTTAACCCGGTAAGCAACGCTGCTGTAGGCAGAAACCAACTCCGGCCATGTCCGCGGGGAGGACTGGGACGACTGCCGAGCAAACAGGAGGCAGACGCCAAGACCAGAAAGACAAACAGCGGCTCTGACATGGTCTCAAAGTTCGACACTGCGAGCATCTGGTCGGTCCCGAGAAAAGCGCTGGCAACGAAAGCCGCGGTCGCGCCAAAATGGGGTCTCACGAGGTGATAAACCAGGACGCTGGAGCAGGCTTGGAGCAAGGCCTGGGTCACGTAGATTGCGGGCGCGCCACCCACCAAATGCAGTACCCCCGCGAACAGTGGGTAGACCGGCGTTCTCAACATGTCGGGCAGGTACGGCGCCTCGGAACGGCAAGAGAATGCACCATGCAGCAGCAGGTTGCGGCCCCGCAGCACGTAGCCGGGAGCATCGGGATTCGTATTAAGCCTGTAGTCGCGGAGATACTCCGGCCGGTTGGCCGCGACCCCGACAAAGATCGCCAAATTGATTGCCAGGCAAATAATCGCAGGGATTATAGCAGGCTTCCATTCCAACGCATGCTGATTGGTCTGTGCCATGTTTGTCCTGTACCTCTTTCTCGCTTCGTTCCCATTCAAAGCGCGTTCAGTCTTTCAGCCAATACCGGATAATGCAATACAGCGCGTTGAACGCGTCGCGAAGCCTGATTTTCTTGCCCTCTTCGTAGGTGCGACCGGCATAGCTGATCGGCACCTCATAGATTCGGCAGCCGCGGCGAGCGACTTTGGCAGTGATCTCGGGCTCAAAGCCGAAACGATTGGATTTCAAGTCGACTCCCTGAATCACTTCTCGCCGGAAAACCTTGTAGCACGTTTCCATATCAGTAAGGTTCAGATTGGTGAACATATTGGACAGCCAAGTTAACCCTCGGTTTGCGACCGAATGCCAGTAATACAGCACCCGATGGGTCTCGCCGATAAAACGCGATCCAAAGACCACATCGGCCTTGTTGTCGATGATCGGCTGGATCAATCCTCGGTACTCTGCTGGGTCGTATTCTAAGTCGGCATCTTGGACAATGACTAGGTCGCCGGTGGCATGCTTGAACCCTTCGCGTAAGGCAGCCCCTTTTCCTTGGTTGAAGGTCTGGTAGATGACGCGCAAATCCTCGCCGTCGAGTCGGCCCAGGATTTCCCGGGTGCCGTCGGTGCTGCAGTCATCAACCACGATGATTTCTTTGGGGATGTCTACTTCTTGAACGCGTTTCAACAGCTCTTCGATCCACTTCCGTTCGTTGTAAACCGGTATCACAACCGAGAGCCTGAACCCGATTGGCAATGGAGTTAGTCCCAAATGCCGACACACTGACACACCGAGCAGCCGCTGGAGCAACCGTGCTCGCTTCTCCGGCGCTTCGGCGATCTGCTCCATGAACAGATCTTGTTCCTGGTCGGTGTTGGTCAAAGTATAGGTCGGCATGGATAACTCTGATCTAAAGATGTCAACTGCGCTGGCTTAGCAGAGCCGGTAAGCAACGCTCAGCCCTTTTTCCATCGCTTCGCGCCAATCTCTCCTGAATTATCTTCGCAAAACTCCGTTCCACCCGCAGAACGTAAAGAGAACCAACGAGCAACAGCCGCTCGCCTATCGCGGCAGAGATCAATCCTGTTAAGGGCAGTAACCGCTGCCGCCAGAAATTGCCGCGAAAGCACAAGTCAAGGGCAGCGTTGGTGGCCTGGTCACGCCTCGCAGCCCGTGTTTCTGAAAAACTCCGCAAGTACATTCTCGCATTGCATTTCGTGGGAGAGGAACCAACCATCGTCGGCCCATTTCAGCCAGCGCCCGGACCGCGGCTTGTCCACCATTCGGGCAAGGTCATCGATGTTCGTGTACTCTCGCACGCGCAATTGGTCAAGCAGCTCGATGAAGCGCATTCTTGGATCCTGGAGCAAATCCTCATACGCAAGCGAGATGTGGGCATGACGCCGGCCGTACAGGAATGAGAGCTTCCAAAGGTAATACGACCACTGGTATGGATGCGTGATTGCCGCTTGATCAAGAAACGGAAAATGCCGCTGCAAGTCGGCCGCCCAAGAGTGCAAGCCATAATGGTCATGCGGAGCGAACTCTGCGGTCGTGGTCCGCGGCGTGACCTTGTCCGGGTCGAGGAGGCACGACAGCCATTGATCGCGCGGGTGGCGGTACAGGTGCACGATGGTTGCTCTCGGAAAATGGCGGCGAAACCAGGGCAGACGGAAGTCGATGCGGTTACAATGCAAGACCGGTCGGCATGCCGCGCCGTCGATCAGGGCCTCCACATAGCGCTTCATGTCCGGGTCGGAACTGTCGGCGTCCATGAAAAGGTTGCGGCGCGCCCACGCATCCTTGAAAATGCCCTTGCGGCATTCCAACTCCGCGTATTCTCGCCAGGAGTCAATGAGCATGCGCTCCGTTGCCCCTGCTTGGGCGCCGTTTTGGGCCGGATCAAGCCAACGGCGCTCGTGAAACGGTTGGTAGTACGGCGTAAAGTTCCGCATCATTCGAAAAACGTTCCACAACAATGTCGAACCGCTGCGGAAGCGCGACGTCAGGACGATCACGTCGTCGCGGTCGACCGCTTTCTGTTTGATTGAATGTTGTCCAAGGTCCGGATAGGGTTGACCAGTTATCCAAAGTTCGCCGTTCATGTGCACACCCCGTTTCTTGTCCGTGCAGGAAATGTAATGTACAATGGTACATTAACGCACGGGATGTGAATGATGCAAGGTCGGTTGTGAATGATTCCTCAGCATTTTTTTCAAATGATATCGGCGAAGCTACGTTCCACCCGCCGGAAGTACATGCAGCCAATCATCAGCAAAACCACCCCTACTCCCCCGGAAACCGTCAGCGAATACAAGTTCAACTCGCCCCCCAGCATCGCTTGGCGGAAGTTGTAGATCAGGCCGTATGCCGGGTTCAGGGGCAGGATGGCCTGGCCATTGGGACCGACGACATTTTCCACCTGTAGGTAGATGGTGGGCGTGGCGAACATCCACAGCTGCACGGCGAACGGGACGACGTAGCGGAAATCGCGGTAGGCCACGGTCAGGGCGGACAGCAGCGTGCCAACGCCGAGGGCGGCGATGACCAGCAGGAGGAGGATCAAAGGAGCAAAAACAATGTTCATGCCAGGGGCGGCGCCGTACCAGGCCATCATGGCGACGAGCATGCCGAAGGCGACGGCGAAATCGACGAGAGCAGTGCCGATCGCGCTCATCGGGATGATCAACCGGGGGAAATACACCTTCGTGACCAAGTTTTGGTTGCCGACCACGCTTTGGCCCGCCGACGAGACGGCGTTGCTAAAAAGCAGCCAAGGGAGCAGGCCGGCGAACGCGAACAGCGGATACGCGATGTCGCCCGTGTCCATCCGTGCGACCTGGCCGATGAACAGCGTGAATACCACCGTCGTGGCGAGTGGCTGCAGGATGGCCCACAGCGCCCCCAGGACCGTTTGCTTGTAACGGACCTTGACATCGCGCCACGTTAAAAAGTACAAAAGTTCGCGATAACGCCACAACTCGCCCCAATCGATAAACCGCCAGCCCGGCTTTGGTTCGATGATCGTCACCGGCAGGTCGGCGCCTTCATGGCCCCCGACAGGCTCGCCGACGCCCCCCACGGCGCCTCGCTCGGCATTCACGGCCTCCGCCCGCACATCCCTGCCAACGTCTTGCGGCACGGGCCCTTCCGGTACACTGAATCGGCGGTCGTCAATGCTGCTTTCAACTCCAGATAGGGCCATCTCCGCGCGCACTCCGTCCCGGTGGGTTGCATTTCGCCGACGAGACAATGCTGGACTTCATCACGCGCTGATTAAATCAGCTCGTGATGAGTAGTCAGGGAAGAGGATTTTAGCAAACGTGGTGCCAAGCTGGAGAATTGCTGGTCACTGAGGGAAATGACTGCAACTACTAGATATTAAACCAATTACGACAAAAACTCGAAATTCGATGCTGTTTGACTTCCCGAACTGTCAATGATCGTTGACACGATGGCGACAGTCAATTCCATCGGCGCAAACCGCTATTTCTTGAACCACCGTCAACCAACCTCCATGACCCCAACAAGTCCACGTCGAATGACATCCAAAACCTAATTGAAATGCGTTCAAGCCGCACGTAAATGCCCTGATGATGCAATGCGAGCTTCAAGCGATCAGTAACACAACTTTTTACTAGATTTACAGTTACGTCAAACGGCCGTGCCGAATGGCGGCCTGGTTCAAAAACGCGCGGTTGAGGGTGCCAAGCGACTACGCACCTGACTGTGCCACTTGGCCTAGTCGGCACAGTCGTGGTTCCTTTCCGCAACCATTGGATTGATAACCCTTTGCGACGAAGAAATTGGGCGACTAGGCCACAATTCACCGACACTCCACACACACACTTGATTGTTACCCGGTTTTGAA
>Ga0080064_1003102_pt1 | contig 25487 bp, 13 predicted proteins | sample Subgrocontami54m_FD_69260 | JGI IMG/M metagenome (GOLD analysis project Ga0080064, IMG submission 69260) | Subsurface groundwater microbial communities from S. Glens Falls, New York, USA - GMW46 contaminated, 5.4 m (SPADES assembly) (version 2) ...
TCCTGTTCAAAGTTGCCGGTTCCGTCAAGGGCAGGGGTATATGTCTTCCCTGCCATCCTTATGACAAGCTGGATGGGGGGGAGGGCGCTGCCTACATTGCCCTTCAGCAGGTAGGCTGTTTTGCTGACCAAGACGTCCTGCACCGGGTTCGTGATCGCCAGCGGCAGCATTGAGCGATCGTAATAAATGGTCCGTTTCAGGCTGTTTGTCTTCCCGAGGGCGTCGGTTGCGGTAATTTGCAGGGTGTTCATCCCAGGGGAGAGGCTGATGGATTGGGGTTTGACGCCGTTCATGGTAATCTCGCTTGTTGCCTGGGGTGCGAGTGTCCAACTGATGCCGACAAAGGAGCGATTAAAGACGCTGTTATCAGCAGGAACGGAAATCGTCATCGCCGGTGCCGAGGCATCAAGGGTGATAGTGCGCACGTTGCTGTTGCCGTTGCCGGCGGCATTGGTGACGCGCAGGTTGATCGGGTTACTGCCCTCAGTAAGCAGAACAGCATGGCTGAAACTGCCGTCGCTGTAAATAGTTACGGGCTTCCCGTTGATGGTAAAGCTTGTGACACGGGCGGTGTTTGTAAGGCGGCCGGCAACATTCAGCACCTGGTTAGCCGTAGTTGCGCCATCGGTCAGGGTGGAGATTTCAGCAAAGTCGGGCAACGTGTCGCCAGGGAGGACTTCAAAGGAATAGGTCGTCTCGCCTGCTGTGAAGTTGTCGTTTCCGGCCTGGGAAGCGCGAATGGTGACAGTGCCAACCCCAGTCATGGAGATTTCAGCACCATTGAGAAGAGCCCGGCCACTTATCAGGGAAAAGATTATGGGGTTGCCCGAGCCGCCCCCTGTCGAGATCAGGGAAAAGGGAGGGTCTCCCAATTTTTTTTCGCCTACCGCCTCAACAGTAACACGCTGAGGCGCCTTAGTGATGGTGAGAGTGCCCGTTGCAAAGATGATATTGTAGTTGGCGGCAGTGAGTCCGCCGGGCGTGATGTCATAGGTGCCGGTGTTTTTAGCCCCCTGGGCCGATCCTCCGTAGGTAAGGGCACCGGTGATGAGGGTCTCATTTTCCCCGTTGACAAAGCCGGCGTAGTTTACACCGTTGCCATTCGCAAAAGGCAGCCCGTCGTAAGTCTTGGTGACATCGTTGGCCTTGACGGTAAGGGATGGCTTGGCGATGGTGAGGATTCCGTTTTCGAAGATGATATTGTAGTTGGCGGCAGTGAGTCCGCCGGGCGTGATGTCATAGGTGCCGGTGTTTTTAGCCCCCTGGGCCGATCCTCCGTAGGTAAGGGCACCGGTGATGAGGGTCTCATTTTCCCCGTTGACAAAGCCGGCGTAGTTTACACCGTTGCCATTCGCAAAAGGCAGCCCGTCGTAAGTCTTGGTGACATCGTTGGCCTTGACGGTAAGGGATGGTTTGGCGATGGTGAGAAGTTGCGTGGCTTTAGCCGAAGCATATTGGGCATTGCCCGCCTGAGCAGCGGTAATAAGGGTCTGACCGGTACCGACGATGGTCAGGGTGGCACCGCTCACGACGGCGACAGACTCATTGGCACTGGCAAAGAGGATAGGATTGCCCGACGCGCCGCCTGTGGCGTGCAGAACAAGAGGTGCGTCGCCATAAGTCGCTGCCGGCAAGGCGGCAAAACTTATGCTTTGCTCCGTAAGTCCGGTGTCCATGTTGAGAACATAGCCCTGATCCTCTGACCAGATCGGGGGGCTTGCGGAGGGCACGTAAAAAGAGCCCTGGGCCGCGCCGGGAGCAAGCGACATGTTCGCCTCGGTGTATTCCTGGCCTGCCAGGTGATCCCATACTTTGAAAATAATTGTTTCCCCCGGCAGGGGACCTTCATCGATGGTGGCAGTCGTAGAATCATCGCCGTATATGGCGATAGCGAATTTCCCCGTAGTGGTGATGCGGGAGGAGCCGCACAAAACACTGTCCACGTCATAAGCGGCGAGTTCATCACCAACCGAGGCAGGTGTCCCATTGATGTTGAGATTCCCGATATAATTCGCCACTCGGAGCGTTGGTGCTGGCTGGGGGTAATGAGTTGCCGTATCAATGTTGAGCACGGAGCCGGTATTTTCCTGCCATACCGGGGGAATGGCGGAAGGAATGTAGTAAGAACTTTGAGCTGCCCCCTGGCTGAGAACAAGATCATTGCCCGTAAGCTCCAGACCCGCTGCCGCCTGCCATATCTTTACCGTGAGAATTTCCCCCGTTCCGGCCCCTTCATCGGGAACAGTGGTTGTGTCGTCTCCATAGACAACCACGGGAAAGTACGCCCGATCCGTGCTTGAGACCAGGTGCCGGCCGCAAAGCGCACCCTGGGGATCGAAAAAAGCCACTTCATCCCCCGGGGCGGCGGAAACGCCATAGATTTTGAGATTTATCAGAAAATCTGCCGATCCGATGGTGACTTGGGGGTCGGGAAAATGATTTTCGGACAGGGCGTAAACCAGGGATGGGAAAAAGGCAAGGATGAACAGCAGCGATGCTCCGCTGAAACATCTCCCTGCTTTTCTTTCTCTCCATGCCGCCATGCGGATTACCTCCCCGTAAAATCAACCTGCTGTCTTCGGCCGTCTCCCAACCAGAACACATTTTGGCCGGAAAGAGGAGTCAAGGGCTGTCCGTTCAGATAAAAAGACAATTCTTCCTGCGGGCCTGCCCCTTCGCGTACATCGGTTGTTGTGTCATCCCCATAGACATGGAGAAACCCGTATTGACCTTCCTGCCGGATAGTAAATTTGCCGCACAGGACCTCCCCCCCGCTTACCACGGTCAACAGATCGCCCACATGAGCAGCGGGGAGCGAACCATACATGTCCATGCTGAAGGGCGACAGCGACGCCTCTTCAGATGACCCGCCAAAACCCGCGACGGTTACGCAAAACAACCACAAAATCGAGACAAATACCGTGGAGAGTCGATAGATACTCCTTCTCGTCATTGAAATCACCTCCCTTGGTTGTGTGCTAATAGGATAGAGCATCGGGACTCTTCATTTTTATCCACATCCCGTATCCCGGTCCCATATACTGTAAGGAATTAAAATAGTCGGGCAGCAGGGGGTCGAAGGTATGGGCCCCGGCCGCGTCAAAGCTCCTCACGACAGAATAATTGCCGACGATGGCGTTGAAGTTTTCCGTCATGCTGTTTATCTGGGTAAAGATTGTTGCATCCGGGGGGAAAACAACGGTTGGTTGTATTCCAACATAATGGATAACGTTGCCCCAATACCCCACCAGATTCCACCCCGTGCGCAACTCTAGACTGTCTGTGGGAAGGGCTTTCAATCCCGATAGCACCAATTCACCCGCCACTTTCATCTTGATCCAGTAACCGTAGCCGGCGGCGAGATAGGTTAAATCGCTGTATTGGGGGAGCAAAGGGTCGAAGGTGTGAGCGCCTGTACCATCGAAACCCCGGACCGCTTCGTAGAGCCCATCGATGGAGGAAAGAGCGTCGGCAAGGCTGTTGACCTTTTCAAAATGGATATTGGTTAGCATCGGTTCTGCGGGAACGGCATTGCCCACATAATAACAATTCTTGACGGATAAGCTGATTAGATTCCAGCCGGCGCGAAGCGGGATAATCTGCTTTCCCGCCGCGTTCAGATTGATATTGGCGCTGCCGCCGTCGGCGGTCCAGGCCGGTGGCAGCGTCCCCGTGACGACCGTGGCGACGGTATCGAGTTCCACCTGCTCGCTGGCATCCCAGATTCGAAAGATCAGGTTCTCCCCGGGAAGGGCGCCTTCCACAGCCGGTGTTGCCGGATCATCCCGGTAAACATTCATGAAGCCGTATTGACCGGGCAGGTCAACGGTATATTGGCCGCAAACCACGTTGTTAGGACAGATAGCGGCGACTTCATCGCCCGGCTGGAGGGCAATGCCGTCGATAGAGGCCAGGCCATAGACGTACATGGATTCCGTTGTGACGCCGGCGATCAGGAAATGTTTCTGGTGCGTGGGAATGGTGCTGTTCAGATATTCCTGCAGATTGCTGATCCCGTTATTATTGCTGTCCTGAGAGGCATCGGCAGGATTCCGGGGGTCAAGGCCGTACTGTATTTCCCACTTGTCGGGCATGCCGTCGTTATCTGTATCAGTCTTGGTGGGATTGGTTCCGTGTATGTACTCTTCCCGATTGGTGAGGCCGTCGCCGTCCCCATCGAGGAGGGCATCGGCACTGTCCAGGGGGTTCAGGCCGTAGAGGCTTTCCCAGACGTCGGGCATACCGTCGCCATCCGTGTCGCCCAACGTCCCTCCGGTCATGACGGCATTTGCCGTAAAGGAGACGGGGGAGCCCAAAAGGCCGGTGGCGGCGGCGGCGATGGTGGAAACGCCTGTCGTTGTCCCCAGGGTAAAGTTGTTTTGAGCCAGTCCGCCCGTATCCGTGGCGATGGCCGTGGTCACCGCCAGACTGCCGTTGCCCGCTATCCTGCTAAAGGTCACGTTGGCACCGGCTACGGCAGCGCCAAGGATATCGGTAACTTTTACGACCAGGGGATTAGGCAAGGCGGTGTTGACCGCCCCCACCTGTTTGTCGCCAGAAACTTTACTGACTCTCAGGGCTTGGCCGGTAGCATAACCGGTGGCGGTAAAGGTCACGGATTGGGTCGTACCGGTAATCGTGGCCATTACCACGTTGGCACCTGCAACCGCATCCAGGGTCAAAAGGGTGGATATCTTCCCCTCGGCCCCGGTGCTGCCGCTGGTTGTGGATAAGCTTCCGGCGCCGCCGGTGATGGTAAAATCCACCTGGATACCGGCTCGTGGCTTGCTGTCGGAGTCGGTTACCTTAACGACCAGGGCGTCTGCCAGGGTCTTCCCGGTCTGGCCAATTTGGCCGTCGCCGGAGACCGCGGCGATGCTGCTGGGGATCGTTTCATCTTCGCCGATCCGGATCTGGTCAAGCGTCCAGCCATTCGCCAACTGGGTGACACCGTCGGAGCCCTTGCTGTCGTCCATGACGAACTTGATCCGTACATCAGGCAAACCGGCCCAGTTGCTGAGGCTTATCGTTTCATTTTTATAAGCGGCCTGATTGCCCTTGAAGGCGGCAAGTTGCGTCCAGGTGCCTGCCTGTCCCTTGTTGGTGGAGAGGTACACCCGGCCATTATCGTACTCCGTAGTGTAATAGCCGCCCCCACCTCCGTAATTACTCTTACTGATGGTCGTATATTTGTGCCAGAAGGAAAGCTGGGGATGACGAGAACCCCGCAAATCGACGGTGCTGGCCAGTACCAGTTCGGAACTAACCAGGGCGCCGTAATTCCCTTCGGCACTGTCCGTTACGGCATAGGTCCCGCTGTACTTGTCGGAAACCATTGCCCAGGAGGAGCCGTGCCAGTTATCAAGATTTTCCATGTCATCCATGAAGGGGTAGGTGAAGGGAAGATGCTGGGTTTCGGCTATGGACACGTCGTCGATATACCAGCCATCGGACTGGATGCCGTTTGTATCCGCGATCACGCGAAAACGCAAATCGATCTGCTTCCCGGCGTATTCAGATAAGTCGACTCGTTTTTCCACCCAGGAAGCTTGCGTCCCCGTGGTGAAATAGAGTCGTTTCCAGCTGCTGCCACCCGTTTCCCTGACCTCCACATAACCGAAATCGGAATTGGCCTCGAAGGAGTATTTGTGCCAGAAGGAAAGAAGGGGCATGCGGGCGGCGCCCAGATCAATTGTCAGCATAAGCGAGGAATCGCCGCCGGCCCGGTAGGAACTGTTAGGCGAATCTGTCCATACACGGGAGGGGGCAGTGCCGGAACGGGACTGCTCAGCGGGCAGTTCCACGATTTCCCAGGGAGAGTCGTAGAACCAGGGAATCGGCCCCATCTCCATCCCATCCATAAAGGGATAGGCAGCCTGGCTAGGCTCTTCCTTGATTTGCAGATTGTCCATGTACCAGCCGTCCTGCTGGTTCTGGGCATCGGACAGCAGACGAAAGCGGAGCCCCAGCTTGGCATTCCCCGCATAGGGGGTGAAATTTACCCGTTCATAATTCCAGGTTGTCTCGGTGCCCGTAACAGTTCTCAAGCTGTTCCAGGTTTGCCCGTTATTCGTGCTTACCTCAATCTGCATAAAATCCTTGTTCTCTTCCAGGGAGTATTTATGCCAGAAGGAAAGAACGGGGGTTTTTGTGCCCGTTAAATTGATAAATGTCGTGAGGCTGGTATCGGCGTCGGCCGGATAGTTGGCGCCGGGGGAATCGGTCCAGGAATAGGTTCTCCCGTATTTTTCCACATCCGTCAGGCCCCAGGGCGTGCCCCAGGACCATTGCGCCTGCCCCGACTCGCCGTTTTCCGAGAAAGGGTAGATATTGAGGGGGATCGTGTAGGTTGCCTTCACCTCATTGCTCCCCAGGGAAATGTTGATGTCCTTGTCAAGAACCCAGATACGGTAATAGTAAGTATCCGGTTGTATGAGGGCCACAGCATCGGTATAGCTGGTCGTATCCTTGGCCATAATGGTGCTGATCAGGGTGTCGTTCCGTGTTACGCCGGGCGTGGAGGAACGATAAATTTCATAGCGGTCGAAGTCTGCTTCCGCGTTTGCTGTCCAGGCGAGGGAAACCGCGTTGAGGGAGGAAGAGGTAATGGCAAGGTCGCTGTCCCGCGGAGCATCTTCAACGGCGACCTCGTCCAGCGTCCAGCCGCCGGCCTGCTTGGTGACGCCATCGGAGCCATTATTGTCGTTCATGACAAACTTGATCCGCACGTCCGGTAACCCCGCCCAGTTGCTCAAATCGATCTGCTTTCTCGTCCAGGTCGATTGATTTCCCTTGAAGGCGGCAAGCTGCGTCCAGGTGCCGGCCTGCCCCTTGTTGGTGGAGAGGTACACGCGGCAATAATCGTACTCCGTGGTGTAATAGCCGCCCCCGCCTCCGTAATTGGCCTTATCGATGGTTGAATATTTGTGCCAGAAGGAGAGCTGAGGATGGAAGGAACCGCGCATATCCAATGTGCTGGCCATGATCAGCTCGGACTGCACCAGATCGCCGTAATCTCCGGAGGGACTGTCCGTAAAGGCAAAGCTGCCGCTTTGGGGATCGGCGGAAAGGGCCCAGGAAGAGCTATGCCAATTGGACCCCGTTTCCATGCCGTCTTTGAAAGGATAAGCCAAAAGAGCGCTCTGTGTTTCACCGATTCTGATGTCATCAATATACCAACCGTCAGATTCGGTAGAGCTGTCTGCCGTCACCCGGAAGCGCAGGTCGATCTGCTTGCCGGCGTAATTGGACAGGTCGATTTTAGCCTCCCCCCAAGAGGCCATGGTGCCCGTGGCGAAGTAGAGCCGTTTCCAGGCGGTCGCACCCACCTCTCTTACTTCCACGTACCCGAAGTCGGAATTTGTATCATAGGAATACTTGTGCCAGAAAGAGAGAACGGGCATTGCGGCGGCACCCAGATCGATCGTCAGCATGAGCGAGGAATCGCTGCCTGCCGGGTAGGAACTGTTGGGCGAATCGGTCCATACCCGGGAAGGAGCCGTACCGGAACGGGACTGCCCGGCCGGAAGTTCCACGATCTCCCAGCGAGAATCGTAGAACCAGGGAATCGGCCCGTTTTCCATGCCATCCGTAAAGGGATAGGCGGCCCGGACGGCTTCTTCCTTGATTTGTAGATTGTCCATGTACCAGCCGTCCTGCTGGTTGGAAGCATTGGAAACCAGGCGGAAGCGGAGTCCCATTTTTGCGTTCCCGGCATAGAATGTCAAATTTACCCGTTCATAATTCCAGGTCGTTTCGGTACCGGTAAAAGTGCGCAGGGCCGTCCAAGTCAGGCCGCTATCAGCGGAGGTTTCCAGATACACAAAGTCCTTGCCTTCCTCCAGGGAGTATTTATGCCAGAAGGTGAGAACGGGGGTTGTCGCGCCCGTCAAATTGACAAATGTTGTGAGGCTGGTATCGGCGTTGGCCGGATAGTTGGCGCCGGGGGAATCGGTCCAGGAATAGGTTCCCCCGTATTTTTCCACATCCGTCAAGCCCCAGGGCGTGCCCCAAGACCATTGCGCCTGCCCCGACTCGCCGTTTTCCGAGAAAGGATAGGTATTGACAGGGACCGTGTAGGTGGCCGTAACCTCGTTGCTCCCCAAAGAAATATTGCTGTCCTTGTCCACAACCCAAACACGGTAATAGTACGTTCCCGGTTGGATAATGGCGACGTTGTCCGTAAAGCTTGTCGTATTCTGAGAGGAAACCACGCCGACGAGCGCGCTGCTCCGCGTCACGCCGGAGGCGGAGGAGCGGTAAATTTCGTAACGGTCGAAGTCGGCATCGGCGTTGGCGGACCAGGCGAGAGCCACACTTTGCATAGATGAGGAAGCCATGCTCAGGGTAACATCAAGCGGCACATCTTCGACGACTACGTCGTCCAACGTCCAACCGCCGGCCTTCTGTGTGACGCCGTCGGAGCCATTATTGTCGTTCATGACAAACTTGATCCGCACGTCCGGCAACCCCGCCCAGTTGCTCAAATCTATCTGTTTTCTTATCCAGGTCGATTGATTTCCCTTGAAGGCGGCAAGCTGCGTCCAGGTGCCGGCCTGCCCCTTGTTGGTGGAGAGGTACACGCGGCAATAATCGTACTCCGTGGTGTAATAGCCGCCCCCGCCTCCGTAATTGGCCTTATCGATGGTTGTATATTTGTGCCAGAAGGAAAGCTGGGGGTGGAGGGAGCCGCGCAGGTCTATTGTGTTGGCCATGATCAGCTCGGACTGCACCAGAGCGCCGTAATCTCCGGCGGGGCTGTCCGTAAAGGCAAAACTGCCGCTATGGAAATCGGCGACGGGCGCCCAGGAGGAGCTGTGCCAATTCGCCCCCGTTTCCATGCCGTCCTTGAAGGGATAGGCCAAAAGGGGGCTCTGTGTTTCGCCAATCCTGATATCGTCGATATACCAGCCGTCGGACTGGATGCCGTTCGTATCCGCCACCACCCGGAACCGTAAATCAATCTTCTTGCCGGCGTAGTCCGACAGGTCAACCTTTTTTTCCGTCCAGGAAGCCAGGGTGCCCGTGGCGAAATAAATCCGTTTCCAGGCGGTTGTCCCCACTTCCCTCATTTCCACATAAGCATAATCTGAATTAATATCCAAGGTATAGCGCTGCCAGAAAGAAAGAACCGGCATGATGGCCGTGCCCAGGTCGATGGAAAACTGGAGCGAGGTGTCGGCGCCTGCGGCATAGGAACTGTCCGGTGAATCTGTCCAGGCATAGGTTCCCGAATGCTTATCGGCGCTGGTTCTCCCCCAGGGGGGATCGGCCATCCAGCCGTCCACTGAGCCTTCCAGATCATCGTAATAGGGATAGGCGAATTGCGCGACGGCGGTTTTGCCGGATGCCTCCTTGTTACCGGCGGCCAAGTCGCTGCTGTTGAAGACATAAACTTTGTAATAGTAGGTGGTATTGGGCGCAAGATTCGTATCAGTATAGGTCAGAGTTCCCGCGCCTATCGCATTGATGGTGGTGACCAGGGTGCTGTTTGTGGAGACGCCGACGCTCGTGGAACGGTATATCCTGTAGCTGGCAAAGGCAGGATCGAGGGAGGCGCTCCAGGTAATGTCGAGGGCGGTGGCCTGTGGGTTGACGATATCCAGCGTGGCGACGGAATTGGGCGGTTCGTCAATGCTGATATCGTCAATGGTCCAGCCGTCCCAGGGCAAAGTCTTGTCGGTGACCAGACGGAAACGTATTTTAAGATTTGCCTGACCGGCAAATGCTGTCAGATTAATCTGCTCCCGTTTCCAGCCGGCAATGCCCGTGTAGGTTGCCAATTTGGCTGCCGACCAGGTGCTGCCGCCGTCTGCGGATATCTCCACGTAACCGAAGTCGTAATCCGTCTCCAGTTGGTACTTGTGCCAGAAAACGAGCTGCGGACCGGTGGCCGCGGAAAGATCAAGCGCCGCGGTCATGGTCAGGGAAATATCCGCATTGTTTGCATAAGAGCCGGCGGGACTGTCGGTCCAGGCGTGTGTGGCGCTATGGGAGGCGGAAGTTATCGTGGCCCAGGGCGCCGCCGCCGTCCATTTTGCAGCGCTCTCCACGTTGTCGCTAAAATAGGGCGCCGCTGCTGCATCCCCTGCCGCCGCGATCCGGATGATGGCAGCGCAAAAAAGTGTAATCCATATCTTCCCCAGCTTCGTTTTTCCCCCTGTGATTTCCATCACGATCCCCCCTTGCTGTGAGCAGTTCTCTTATTGTGCCGGGGCAACAATCCCTGCCCCTGTACCCGTAAACGTTCCCGGTGCGCCGTTGGGAACGTTAATGATTGCCCCGGCCGCAGCGCCTTTAAAGATAACGGAGCTCGGGCCGGCGTCGGGACCGATCATACCGCCGCCCGTTACCCTGGCGCCCCAATTGCCGCCAGCGGCATTGTTCCAAGTGTTGACGACGAAGTTTCCGTTTATTGCGGCGGCGTTCGTATAATTGCTCCCCGTAAGCGGCACGGTCCATCCCGGCAGCGGAGTGCCGGTATATGATCCGCTCACACCGCCGATGATCGGGTTCCCGTTATCCGCGCCGGTCGCCCAGATGCGGGCCGGCGCTCCCGTGGCATAGGCAAAGAAGGCGACATCCTTCATGTTGACAGACAAGGTTCCCGCTGTCCCAAAATCGCCGCTGCCGGTAAGGTCGGTTCTGCCCACCAGAACCGCTGGTATGTGTAAGGCATCCAGTGCCGCCCTGCCTGCCGTCGTTGCCTGCAGTCCCCTGAATTTTCCTGTTTCCAGCCAGCCTCCGGAGGCAATCGCCTGCCAGGTAGCTTGTATGGGGTTGAAGAGGCCTTTGACGGTTTCTCCCAGTACATAGGTTTTGGCACTTACCCAATCTATTTTTACCCCCCCGGCTTTTCCCTCCCACTCATTGCCCTTGGCGATTTCCAGGGCATAACTGCCATAGCGTACAGCATCGGTGGCATCCATTGTCCATATCCAGCTTGAGCCGGCAGGAAGGGGCAAAGGCGTATAGACGTTGTTGACGAGACCACCGTACTCATAACCGCCGCCCATTGCCTTGAGTAAAACACCCCAGTCCCGGCCGGTCAGAGAAAGGTCTTTGCTGGCGGAGGAGTTTAGTGCAATGGTTCCCTGAAATCCGGATAGGTCAGTTGCAGCGATTCTTAAATCGTTATGCATATCGGACTGGACGCCAAAGACGGGGGGGGTAGTGTCATTTGCTATGGGGCGAGCGATCAGTTCAGCCCCCGGGGTGATTTCCCACATATCAATACCCGGATGGAGGGAAAGCCCGAAGAGGCTGGACGTGATGATACCTGTTTCGTAGGTCGTGCCGCCAATGTTTTTCCAATAGAGGCCGGCAATTTCCCCTTGCATGCTGCTGCCCTCTGTCCCGCTCCGGCCGCCAAAAAGGGCCAGATAGCTGTTTGCTGTAGGGGCCGCCAGATCAAGACCTGAGATGACAGCGCCGGCGAGAGGATAGCCGCTGCTGTTGTTTGCTATACCCAGGCCTTGAACCGGGGCCGGGAGATAGGCGTTGAGCGTACTGTTGAAGCCATCAAACAGAGAGGCGCCGCCTCCGGTAAGGCCTTCCAAGACGCCGCTTGTTGCCATGGCATTGAGCGGGCTGTCGTAGCGCAGCGCTTCTCCGGATAGGGAGCCGGAAAACGCCAAAGGGGTCTCCTGGTAGGTTCCCAACCCCAGGTCCTGCAATTGCCAGGTCCCTCCGGCAGCGGAAGCGGTAAAGGAGCCGGAAAGCGCTCCAGTTCCCGAGCCTGAGATGGAGGAGGAGAGAAAGAAAAAAGTGGAAGTCCCGGAAATTGTGTCACTGCCGCCATCTGGCAATGCGGAGCTGAGGGACAGCCAGTAGCCGGTAGAGAGGGAAGGATCGTTCGGGCCATATCCTTTCCCGCCCGCGGCCAGATTGAAGGCGGCAGGGAGGGAAGCGTAATTGCCGCCCATGTCCAGCAACCAGGCGCCCCTATTGCCGTTGGAAATCGCCCTGATGCCTTCGGACGAGGGAAGAACGACCCCGTTTAGACCACCGGCGACGGCTCCCCGCAGGACGTATTGTCTTTTTCCGATAAACCATTCATAGGCGGTTTCCGGCGACGGATCGGATACATTCCCGGCCAGATCATCCGCCTTAAAATCAATCCGTCTTTCGCCCTCCGGGATGGTTAGAGGCCTGTCATAGAAGGGTTCCCAGGGGCCGTTGTCCACGCGGTAATAGCTGTCTCCCAGGTAGATATCCGCTGCGTTGAAGATAAAGTTGGTAGTTTCATCACCCGTTACTTTTCGGGGCAGGGAAGAAGGCGCCAAGGAAACGACGGGTTTTGTGAGATCGATCGTCCAAAAATAAAAGAGGGAATCAGCTTTGTTGCCCGCTCCATCAGCGCCCTGCACGGTGATCGTGTGACTGCCTTCGGTAAGCCCGGTGAAACTGATCGAATCGCCGGAACCGGCGAAGGGTGTTCCGTCTAGCAGATAATCGAATGTTGTGCCCGTTTCGGAGGAGAGGGTTTGGAATATGGGCGAACTCATATTGGTCAGTGCCTGTGGTTTGCCTGAAAGCGCAAGACGGGGCGGCGTATAGTCTGCAGTCCAGGTGTAAGTTTGGGTTGATGTATTGCCCGCCGCATCGGTTGCCGTGACGCTGAAGGTGTTTTGCCCTTCCGGCAGATTGGTCAGGTTGGGCGAGGCCACGGTCGCGCCATTTAGGGCATAGGCAGGGAGCGCCCCTTCGCCGACCGTCACGCCGATTTTGGCGCTATGGGCGTTGGTGAACGATGCGGGTGTCCCGGTCAGGGTGATGGTAGGCGGGGTATAGTCTGTGGTCCAGGTGTAAGTTTGGCTTGACGTATTGCCCGCCATGTCGGTTGCCGTGCCGATAAAGGTATTTTCTCCTTCCGGTAGGTTGGTCAGATTGGGCGAGGCCACGGTCATGCCGTTTAGGGCATAGGTAGAGGTCGCCTGTTCACTGGTGGAGACTTGTATATTGGCTGTGCGGACATTAGTAAGGGGGGGCGGCGTTCCTGTCAGGGTAATGGCGGGGGGCGTGGCATCAACGGTCCAGGCGTAACTGGTGACCGGCGAGGCATTTCCGGCATGGTCAGTGGCTTGTACAGAGATGGTATGCGCACCGTCTGCAAGATTGGGCAAGGTGATGACGAATTGCATATCCAGAGCCTGGCCGGTGATCCAGCCTTGATTGTCCACCTGGAATTTGACCGTGGCCCTTTCATCGGTATTGTAGATAAAGGTTGCCCTGTTCGTATTGGCCAGCTTATTCGGCAGGGTTGCCGCCGTTATGACCGGCGCTTTCGTGTCCGTAGGGACCGGCGGGACGTAGGGTGTTGTAGGAGGCGCGGTTTGTTGGGCAACAGCAGTGAAAGTTGTGGGTGAGGACGGTCCTGTTCCTGGCACCGCGGTTGCTGAGGGCATGTCCTTCGGAATAAGGTCTCCCGATCCGGAACTCTCATTCACTCCGGCTTTTGCCGAGGCGGCAACAATTTTCTCCGTATCTCCCCCGGCGGCGGCCGTTTTTTCTTCACTCTTGACGTCCTGTTTTTGCTTCTCTCGTGGCCCAGCTTCCTCTTGGCCTCCCTCGGTCTTGGTCGCAGCGGTTTCCGGCTTCCTATCTTCCTCCTCTTTGCCCTCCTTCTTGGGCTTTTCCGCCAGCGTGGTGTCCAGATGAAGTTGTTCCGCTTCCGCCGGGGTTGAGGTCCTTATTGTGGGAGGCAGGTTGGGATCGGTCACGATCATTGTCTGGTTAGTGCCGATTAACCGCACGACATCGGGTTTATTGGTGCTGTAGCCATAGACCGTGCCTTCGGTGACCACGGTACCGCTTACTCCTGATTGATAGTAGGTATAGAATGCCGTCCCTCTTACACCGCAGACGGAGGTGGGGGTATGAATCTCATATTTCGATAGCTCGGCTCCGGCGCCCGCAATGGTTTGCACGGTATTCTGAATCTTTCCCCGGAAGAGGTTTAAGACAGCGTTCCGCTTTCCCTGATCCTGGGAAAACTCGGAAATCCGTAAGCGGCTATTTGCTGCTAATCTCAAGATGCTGCCATCTATGAAGGCCACTTCGGCCTTCGATTTGCTCTTGGTGCGGATGATATCGCCCGCCTGCAGGGGGTCTCCCACGTTCGCCGCGACAGCCGTCTTGCCGGGAGAGGTTACATCTACCCTCCCTTCAATGTTGGTGAACTTTCCCATCGGTGATGCCTGCGCTAGAAGGGGAACGAAAATGAGCAATGATATGAACGCGATGATGAAGGGCTTTTTTTTCACAGCGTTGCCTCCTGCGCTTAACTCCGCTTGCCTGAGGGACAAAAAATACGTACGCTCAGCAGAATAATTATGCCTGGTTTACCTTCCAACAGGGTACGATTGTTCCACAATGCCCCGTGAGGGCCATTTACGGCAGCGCGAGATAAAGTGAACCCAAGTTGAGTAGAAAAAGGTAGCAAAAGGTTGCGGGGATTTATCGCAGGATTTTTTCTGAAAATCAACACGTAATTGCAGAAATTAAGCAATTAACGTGTGAAATCCGTCACAATTATTCAGAGCAACTTGTAGACAGGCATAAATGAGGGGGGGCGGCAAGGCGCCTTCCCGGATAAGGATCGGTGGCTCAACGGTCACGTCCAGGATCGCAAGAAGTTTTCCCGTCTATCTCTAAAAGTTCTAAAAAGCAACTTCCATTTCCCCGTGGCGGTTAGTAAATAGTTATGGAAATTTGTCTAACAAAAATGTTATCCACACTGTTAAGCAATTTTATTAGGTTCTCCTGCAGGAGGTTTGAATGAAGATTTATTCCCGCAAGATATGGCTAGCTTGCTATGCGGCCATCGCACTCCTTGTCTTTTTGGGCTCTTATGGCGATAGTCAGGTCGCCGCCCTGGATAAAAGCAACTACAAAGCCCTCCGAACCTTCACCGAGGTTCTGGATATCGTAGAAAAAAACTACGTGGAAAAAGTGGACATGAATACCTTGGTCAAAGAGGCCATCAACGGCATGATAAAGTCACTCGATCCACACAGTGCCTTCATGACGGTGGAAATGTTCAAGGAACTGGAGGTAGAAACGAAGGGAAGCTTCGGCGGCATTGGCATCGAAATTACCATGCAGAAGGATGTGCTTACCGTTGTTTCTCCCATCGAAGACACGCCTGCCTTTAATGCAGGCATCAAGGCAGGTGATCAGATCATCATGATCGATGGTCAATATACCCGGGACCTTACCATATCGGATGCGGTAAAGAAACTCCGCGGTAAGGACGGCACCAAGGTAACACTCACGATAATGCGGGATGGTCAGGACAAACCAAAGGATTACGCGCTCGTCCGTGCGATCATCAAAGTCAAGAGCGTCAAGATGAAACTCTTGGAAAAAAATATCGGCTACGTCCGGTTGGCGGCGTTTCAGGAACGAACTACAGGCGATCTGAAGAAGGCGCTGGGCGAGTTGGCAACCCAAACGCCTCCAGTACAGGGAATCGTCCTTGACATGCGGAATAACCCCGGCGGCTTGCTTAATCAGGCTGTCGAGGTATCAGACCTGTTCATGAAGTCCGGCACCATCGTCTCCACACGCGGCAGAACCAAAAACACGGAGAGCAACGCCGTCGCCAGGGATAACGGCGACGAACCGACCTGCCCCATGGTTGTCCTAGTTAACGAGGGGACGGCCAGCGCCGCTGAGATCGTGGCCGGCGCCCTGCAGGACAACGGCCGGGCGCTCATCATCGGAACCCAAACCTTCGGCAAGGGGTCCGTACAAACCGTCATTCCCCTGGAAGACGGCTCTGCCCTGAAATTAACGACAGCCAAGTATTACACGCCCAACGGTCGCTCCATACAGGCAGAAGGCATTGTCCCCGATATTATCGTAAAGTATGTTGCCCCGGCGGATGCCAAGACACCGACAGAAGGAAGGATGCGGGAACGCGACCTCAAGGGACATATCAAGTCTCAAAAGGAAAACGAAGATCAGACCCCGGATACGCCAGCGCATGGCGCGCTGCGTGAACGAGACCTCAAGGGGCATAGCAAATCCTTGCAAGAAGACAGCGCTCAAACTCCGGAAACCCTCACGGGGGAACCTGACGAGTTGACGCGTGACAACCAGTTAAAAAGTGCTGTGGATATTTTGAAGAGCTGGGCAATATTTAAAAAGACCCTTAAAGCTGAATAATGCTGGCAGACATTTCATGGTGTTGACGAAACAAGGGAGGACATGAAAATTTTAAGAGGCCTCATTGGCCTTGTGACGCTGATCATAACCCTGGTGGCAGCGTATTATCTTTTTTTTGCCCCACCTCCTGAGGTGAGTCGGACGCATGGTCCGGAGGATAAATCTCCGTCGCCGGTGTTGCCTCTCCCTCCCTCCCGGGAGCATCTGCCCGCGAAAAAAAACATCACCATCATCATTGATGATATTGGCTATAGCCTGTCTTCCCTGGAAGAACTGCTCAAAATTGATGCTCCCCTGGCCTTTGCCGTTTTGCCCCACTCTCCCCATGCCGGGGCGGCAGCGGCAATGATCCTCCGCAAGGGGCACGAGGTATTGCTGCATCTTCCCATGGAACCTCACGATGCAAAAAAATCTCCCGGGCCGGGGGCTCTTTTCCATGACATGACGGAATCGGAAATCAGGGAACGTCTGGCGGAGGACCTTGCCGCCGTCCCCCAGGCCGTGGGGGTTAATAATCACATGGGTTCGGCCTTCATGGAAGATGAAGAAAAGCTTTATCTTGTCCTTAAGGAATTGCAACAAAGAGGATTGTTCTTTATTGACAGCCGGACCACTGCCGCTTCCCGGGGAAAGACCGTGGCCGCAAGAACAGGTATCCCCTTTGCGGCACGCAGTTTGTTTCTCGATAATGATTCTGATCAGGAGGTCATCTTCCATAACTTGCTGAACTATGTGGCGAAAAGTGACAGGTTGTCGATGGTAATCATCGGGCACCCTTACCCGGGCACGGTAAGGGCACTGCAAAAAGCGGTGCCGCTGCTTCAGGCACAGGGCCTCATAATTGTTCCTCCTTCATATATTGTGGCATACCCGGAGGAAAAAACGCACCCTGCGGAATTTAATTAACTTTATGATGAAAACCCATTTTCCAAAAAGATGTTTTTTTATCTTTATCATTTTCTCCTGTTTTGCGGGCTGCGTCCCTGCTGCGGAAAGAACCGGGAATGCGGCGCTGTCCGATTCACATGCAACTGCAAACGTTGCAATCCGCAACACTGCTGCCTACCATTATTCCCTGAGTGTATTTTTTGCCCTCAACGAACGGCTGGATGAGGCTATCGAAGAACTGGAAAAAGCCCTTGCTCTGGACAGTAAGTCTCTGTTTTTAGCCACGGAACTGGCCGCCCTTTATGGAGAAAAAGGCAACATCCCCAAAGCCGTTTCGCTTTGCGAAGCAGCGCTGGCCGAAAACGACGGCGATGGCGACACTCATTTCCTGCTGGCCAACCTTTACATGAGCTCCAAAAACTACCGGAAAGCTCTGAAAGAGTACCGTAGGGTAAACGAACTGGAACCACAGCGGATCGACGCCCTCCTTTTTATGGGCATCCTGCATGGAGAGGACCGGGCTTATGAAAAGGCCCTTGCCGCCTTTCGTAAGCTCCTTGGCATCGATCCCGACCATCTCATGGGCAACTACTACCTGGCCAAAACCCTGAACGAAATGCAACAATCCGCCGAGGCCGAAACAGCATATAAAAAGACGCTGCTGCTAAAGCCGCTCTTTGAACCGGCGCTGCTTGATCTGGTACGCCTCTACGAAAAACAGGACAAGCTTGACCTGGCGGTAGCAGCCTATCGCGCCTTTATCAAGATCAACCCTCACAGTGTCAATATCAGGCTCAAATTGGCGGCTTTACTGCTAAAAATAAAACTCCCGTTGGAGGCGGAGCAGGAACTACAGGCAACACTGGATTGGGAAAAGGGTAACCGCGAGGTTGGCTACAGCGTGGGCCTGTTCTACCTGGAAAACAACCTCTACGACAGGGCCATGCTTCTCCTTCAGGACCTCCTCAAGGCCTATCCCGGCGATTACCGCTTACAATACCTGCTCGGCTCGGCTTATGAAGGAGCAAAAGATTACCCTAGGGCCATCGTCCAGCTGCAAGAAATCCCCCCCACAGCCAGTCTCTATCCCAGTGCACAGCTGAGTATCGGCACACTGCTGAAAAATACCGGTCAGGTTGAAAGGGCAATCGCTGGTCTTGTTACCGCTATCGAAAATAGTAAGGATACATCAGAACTGTACTCTCTCCTCGCTTATCTCTATGAAGAAAACAAGGAGCTTGAAAAGGCCGAGGAAACCTTGCAAAAAGGCATCAAGGCCACCCCTAACGTTATGCTGCGCTTCAGTTTGGGCGTCCTCTACGAAAAAATGGACCGCTTCGCCGAGAGCATTCGGGAAATGAGAACGGTGCTGCAAATGGACAGCAATAACGCCGATGCCATGAACTTCATCGGCTATATCTATGCGGATAAAGAAATTAACCTGGCAGAGGCCGAAACGCTGATTAAGAAGGCGCTGGTGATCAAACCAGGGAACGCTTACATACTGGATAGTTTGGGGTGGGTATATTTCCGGCAAAATAAACTGACAGAGGCCATTAAATTTCTGAAAGAAGCATTAGCCCAGCTACCCCAGGACAGCACCATTGCCGAACACCTGGGCGATGCTTATGCAAAAGCCGGCCAAATAAGCGCCGCTCGGGAAATCTATGAAGGGCTCATGAAAATAAAACCTGACAACAAGGTTGTGCCCCAAAAGTTAGAAAGACTGACCACGAAAAACCATGATCAATAACGCCACATTAAGGCACAGGCAACGGTTCTCTCTGTTGCTATTATTCCTCTTTGCGTCCTGCGCACCCGCCACTATTGCCCGCCCCCCGGTAACGGCTGGGCCCGTTGCCTCAGCCGCCGATCGCTGGGCAAGGCTGAGCAAGTCAAGTAATAGCCATGAAACGCTGCAAGCCATCGCCGATCTTGACCTGCAAACCACCGGACCAAGGTATCACTTTAAAGCCGCCCTGCTACTCAAACGTCCCGCCCTGATGAGGATAGAAAGCATCCCCCTGATCGGCCCTCCGGATTTTTTGCTTTCCCTGACTAAAGAAAGCCTGAAGGTATTTCTACCGGGGAAAAAAGATTTTTACCTGGGGCGGCCGGTACAGAAAAACCTGGCGTTTTTCTTGCCGACTGGCGGCCTGGCTCCGGCAGATATTGTCGCTATCCTGATGGGCCTTCCCCCCCCCCTTACCGACCAGCAGTTTGACATCAAGGAAATCTCGACGGAGAGCCGTTCGGGACTGGAGATATTTTCCAAAGGCCTGAAAGTTCAAACCCTATGGTTTACAAACGATGGTGAACATCTGTCTTCCATGGAGATCCACCCCCCAGGCGGCGGAGTTATCAACGTCAACTACGGCGCCTATCGTAAAACCGGAAATAATTGGTTGCCGGAAAAAGTGACGCTTGCCGATCCGGATAAAAAAGCCAGAATAACAGTACGTTATCACGATGTAAGCTGGAATGAAAACAGTGAGGACGCAAGTTTCGATCTCCCCATCCCCGCAGGTGTGTCCCTGCTGCCACTGGAACAAGCCATCGGCGCACCTGGGAATCAATGACGGTAACATGGCCGCCTGCTGCTTATTTTACGTTGAGCAGAGTGGCTTTCGCCGTCCTGGCCTGATTCGTGTTGGGATAGTCTTTGATTACTCTTTGCAGTATCAATCTGGCACTGACTTTGTCGCCCAGGCTTAAAAAAGTTATGCCCTGCTTCAGGAGAGCGTAGGGAACCTTATCGCCGTCGGGATAATTCTTGCTTACCTTGTCATATTCGAGGATGGCATTTTCATACTTTTTTTCAAAGTAATAGCATTCGGCAATCCAGAACTGGGCATTATCGGAATATTCCGTATCGGGATATTGCTTCAGAAAGTTCTGAAACAGCTCCCTGGCCCGGTCGTATTTGCCATCCTTAAAGAGCTCATAGGCCGAGGCATAAACCGACTCCTTATCCTGCTTGCCACGGGGAATTTCGCGCGTTGCCTTATCATTTTTTTCCCCCCCATCCTGCAGGTCTTCCCGCTTGCCCACACCCAGAAAATTCTCAATAAAATTTACCTTGAAGATTGCTTCATTGAGTTTATCCCTGATATCCTTATATTCTTCGTCCTTGCGGCTGACGCGCGTGGCGACGGCAGCCAGATCCTTGCGCAGGGCATCTACTTGCCCCCGTAACTGCTGCATATTTGACCGGCTATCGGTGATATCGGCGCCCGCTTCCGTGGTATCTTTGCGCAAATCCGCCACAGCCTTGGCGTTTTGGGCCGCTTCACCGTGGAGTGTTACATCTTCCGCCTTCAGGTCGGCCAGTTTCGACTCTACCGCCGCCATCTTGGTCTCCACCACGCTAGTCAACTTCCAATCGAGTTCGCTGCGGACCCTTTTCAAGTCGTCCACGGTGGCGCAACCGCTCATGCCAGATGTCAGAATGGCAATCGCCGACAAAAAGATAACCTTCTTCAAAGGCGTAACCTCATTCGCTACTGCTTCCCCGAGGCCACAAAGTGCGCCCGGCGGTTCCTTGCCCACGCTGCCTCATCATGCCCAGGATCCAGGGGTAATTCTTCACCGTAGCTGATGGTTTTGATTCTTTTGTCATCTATCCCCATGTTCACGAGAAACATGGCCGCCGCCTTGGCTCTTCTTTCACCTAAGGCGAGGTTATATTCCGCAGTGCCTCTTTCATCGCAATGTCCCTCAACGGTAATGTTTACATCCTTATTTTCCGTGAGCCATGCGGCGTGCTTTTTAAGAACCTCCCGTGCTTCATCCCTAAGATCGAAATTGTCGAAATCAAATTTAATATCCGTTAACTCGTATAACGCCTTTTCTGCCGCAGCCTTTACCAAATCAACTTTTTCCACCACCGCCGCCTCTGCTGCCGCCTTTTCTTTCGCCGCCTTTTCTGCAGCAGCCTTTGCCAAGTCAGCTTTTTCCACCACCGCCGCCTCTGCTGCCGCTTTTTCTTTCGCCGCCTTTGCCATCGCCTCCATCTTTGCAGCGGCCTGATTGTCGGCTCCATCCTCTCCTGCGGTGGTCTGTTCCACCCCACCCGCCGGGGCCTGCCTTACCTCCGCCATCTGTTCCAATGCCGCTTCTCCCTTTGGTACCGCCCGGTCCTCCCGGACAACACTTTTGTGGGAGCAGGCAGACACAATAATCAATGACATGGCAAGTATCAACATCGCTAAATTTCTTTTCATTTTTTCTTCTCCTTTACCTGCGATTCCGCTGTTGGCGACTATAACTTATTTTTCCGAGACATTCAATCGAAAATTATTTCGCTGCCCCACACCCGTGAGATAGCTCTTGACGTCCTTACGGGCGCAAACAGTGCACTAGCGTACTTTGAGGCGGGGGGACCAGGAAGGCGAAACTCCGTCGCCGTCGCCTTCATATAGGAGCCTTAAATTCAGACCCGTGACAGTCATGATGTAAATTTTTTTCTTCCCCGCAATATTCTTTCCAAAGGCTAAATATCGCCCGTCAGGAGACCAGGAAGGTGATTTACCGCCGCCGTTGTCGAAGGTAAGCTGCTTTAAACCTTCACCCTCCGTACCGATGGTAAAAATCTGGAAATTACCATTTACCATCCCCTCGTAGGCAAGCCGGTCGCCCTTGGGAGACCAGGCGGGCGAGGTATTGTAGTTGCCTTCATAGGTAAGCCTGCGGACGTTGTCGCCATCGGCATCCATGATGTATATCTGCGGAGTACCGGAGCGCTTCGAGACAAAAGCGATCTTGCCGCCATCCGGCGACCAGACAGGAGAGACGTCGATGGCGATATTGTTCGTCAGCCTTTGCAGCAACTTGCTGCCGAAATCCAACACGAATATTTCCTCGTTGCCTTCCTTGCTTAATGTTAAAAGCACTTTTTGACCAAGGAACGACCAGCCGCCGGAAAGATTAATCCCGGGAAAAGCCATAACCTTCGTAATCGTGCCGTTGAGCACATCCTTGACAAAAAAATCAGGATTTCCTTCTTCGAAGGAGGTAAAGGAAAGATATCTGCCCTCGGCAGACCAGCGGGGAGACATCAGAATGGTCCAGCTCTCTTTCTCTTTTAATAAATCCGTGCCGTCATAATTGATTGAAAAAATATCCGTGGCCCTGCCCTTTTTCATGACAAAGGCAATACGTGTATTGAAGATATCCCCCTCCCCCGTCAAAGCAAGCATTATCTCCCCGGCAAATTTGCGGAGCATGGTCTTGCCCTCCGCCGTCTTTCCCACATACTTCTTCTCCAGCACTATTTCCGCCTTCACCACGTCATAAAGACGGCATTCCATGGTAAGATCGCTACCCCGCTGCAGGAAAAATCCCTGCACCAGATATTCCGCCCCGCTCGCCAGCCAACTCGCAAAATTGCCTCCCTCTTGAGAACCTTCCAGGGATGGGGGCTGCGGGGAGGGATAAGCTTTTTTATTGATAACATTAAAGAAAGCAGTTATCCGCAGAAGATCAGACAGTTGTTCGGCAAACAGGGTTGCCGCGTTAGAAGGAACACCCGGAGCGCCATTTTTCCCCGCTAAGTTCTGGAAATCTGGCACGGCGATGGCAAATTGCTGCCAGGCAGGGGAATCAATATCCAAGTAAACCTTTCCCCAGGCAGGCACGGCATGGCCCAGGCAAAGGCCATAAATAATGAAAAGGGCAATTAGTTTTCCCAATAAACCTGTTTTGCTCAAATCGTTAATCGTCCTTTTATCGGAATTCGGCAGAGCGAAAACGGATGCCAATTTCCACTCCACCGCCTCTAAACGTCTCCGGCAGGGGGGGCAGGGGATTTGCCTTTTTTACGGTACGCAGCGCCGACTCATCAAAATAGCGGTTGCCGGAACCTTTTTCCAAATCCACATGGGCAACCGTCCCATCCCGCAATATCTGAACAGTCACGACCGCCTCAATATTTTCCTGGGGCATCAGCCCCCGCGGAATCGTCCACAAACCCTTGATGCGCGACCAAATCAGGGCATAGTAATCCCTCATCACGGCACGCACATCCCCTTCGCCGGGTGCGGAAGGAGTCTGCTCCGCCCTGATCCCCGGCGCCGCTGTAGCGGGGGCAACTGCGCGAGAGGTGACTGCCAACGCCAGGTTCTTTCTCATTGCCTCCAGTACATTTTCGACACTTTCATCGGTTTTTTTCCCGGTTGGGCGGGAATGGAGGGGAACGGAGGGGAGACTATCTGCCGCTACCTTACTCAGAAGCGGTTGCTGAGCAGGGAGGCCCTCCAAAATATCTTTCATCGCAGTCTTCTCTGCTCCATCATCGGACAAACCTGCCGGCATGCTCACCAATTGCACGGAATAGGCCGGACCGAAGGTTAGGGGGGGAGAAGACAAAAGCGATGGTGTAAAGACGAGAAAAGATAAAACGAAGCCGTGGACCAGCAATGACAGACCGATAACACCATAAAAACCTAAGGCTCCATCCCGGGCGTTGTTTCCCGCCGGACACATCACTTGGACTCCTCAGGAGACTCCGTAATCATCCCCAGCTTATCCACCCCCGCTCCTCTGGCTTCCGACATGACCGCCACCACAAAACCATAGGGAACGTTCTTGTCCGCCCGCAGAAAAAGATCCCGGTCAATTCGGCTGGCAAAGATGTTTCTCAGCTTTTCCCTCAGGTCAGACAACTCTATTCTAGTCTTGTTCAGGAAAATCTCATCCCTGGTGTTGATGGTGAGCACCAGTTTTTCTTCCGTAACATCAACCGTCCTGGCTTTCACCCGGGGAAGATTCACATCGATGCCCATCTGCAGCATGGGTGCGGCGACCATGAATATTATCAGCAGCACCAGCACCACGTCCACCAAAGGCGTAACGTTTATTTCCGAGAAGCATTTATTTTCAAAATAATTACGCCTGCGTCTGTAATCCATGTTCTTCATCGCCTGGTATGGTAGCGCTCCATAATATTCAACAATTCAGAGGCGAAACCATCCATCTCCATTACCATTGTCTTGATATTGTTTTGAAAATAGTTATAAAACATGACGGCGGGAATGGCGGCGGCCATACCCGCCGCCGTGGCAATCAGGGCCTCTGATATGCCGGGGGCAACGACCGCCAATGTAGCAGCCCCTTTGGCGCCGATGCCGCGGAAAGTGTCCATGATGCCCCAGACCGTGCCAAAAAGGCCGATAAAAGGAGAGACGCTGCCGGTAGTCGCCAAAAAGCCGAGAGCGCTTTCCAGTTTCGCGATCTCCGCACTGCTCACACGATGGAGGGTGCGTTCAATGTTATCCATCCCCTTCATCTCCAAGGGGGCTGCTCCCTCAGGAGAGGCCGGGGCTTCCTTCGCCAATTTGTTGAGATTAACCTGTTCCACATAACCCGCCCGGAATACCTCCGCCAAATTGGAGGCGGCAAATTTCCTGGAGGCGGCAAAAACTTCGGAAAGTTTCGTGCTTTTCATGTAAACATCTAAGAATAAAGTATTCTCTTTCTTTGATTTTTTTAGTGACCGGTATTTCATGAAGATAATCGCCCAGCAGAGAACGGAAAAAAAGAGCAGGACAATTAGAACAAGTTGTACAGTAAAGCCTGCATTCAGTACCATATCCAGCAGGCTGCCGTGGAAATGGCCTCCCAAGCTGACGTTTGCATCGTATGCCTCTTGCACTCCGACCTCCCTAACATTCAGTCATCTACCAAAAACAGTGCCACATCTATTGAAAATCGATGGCCTTGTCAACAGCTCTTTTGCCGGAAAATTATTTGCCTGTAATACCAACATGCCAAAATCATAAATCTTCTGGAGCAAATGCCACGACCTCAGCAATCGTGGCACAATCAGTCACGACCATGGCCAACCTGTCTATCCCCAGCGCAATGCCGGCCGCTGCCGGCATGAAAGGCAGGGCTTCCAGGAAGCGCTCATCCAAAGGACAGGCTTCCTTTCCCCTGGCCACACGATCTCCTGAAGCCTCCTGAAATCTACGCCTTTGCTCGTCAGCATCCGTAAGTTCCGAAAAGGCGTTGGCCAATTCCAAACCGCCGAGATAGAGTTCAAAGCGCTCCGTCAGGGAGGGGGCCTCCCCTTTCGCCTTGGCCAGGCTGCCGCCATGCAAAGGATAATCGCAAATGAAGGTAGGTTTTATCATGCCCAGCGCCGGCTCTATATGGCAGGCCATCATTTCGTCAAACCGATCCTGCCGCAAGGCTTCCGCCATGGTGAGGGGGGCATGGCGGGAAAAAGCGTCCGCCACGGTTATCGTCTCCCAGGGCGGCCGCAGGCTGATCTGGTTGCCTTGAAAGGGGAGGATCGTGCCGCACCCCAGGGCGTCGAAAACATCAAGCAGCAATGCCTCGCATTCCAACATCAAGTTTCGATAATCGCTTCCCGCCTGATACCATTCCAGCATGGTGAATTCCGGGAGGTGACGCGCGCCCCTTTCGCC